>Ga0315297_10002070_pt1 | contig 12575 bp, 15 predicted proteins | sample YL17G15_0_MG_FD_203628 | JGI IMG/M metagenome (GOLD analysis project Ga0315297, IMG submission 203628) | Sediment microbial communities from Yellowstone Lake, YNP, Wyoming, USA - YL17G15_0 | ecosystem: Environmental > Aquatic > Freshwater > Lake > Sediment | place: USA: Wyoming | collected... | reverse complement strand
AGGGCATCAAAGAGAATTGCAAAATATGCATTTGAAACTGCAGCACAACGTAATTTAATGAGAAAAGTAACATGTGTTCATAAATCAAATGTGATGCGAATCACTGACGGATTATTTGTAAAATCTTGTATTGAAGTGTCAAAAAATTATCCTGATATTTCATTTGAACAAATGTATGTTGATGCATGCGCAATGAATCTTATTCGTCAGCCTGAACAATTCGATGTTATCGTAACTACTAATTTATTTGGTGATATTTTATCCGATGAATCTTCACAGGTTGTAGGTGGATTGGGGATGGCACCGGCTGCAAATATTGGTGATAATTTTGCTTTATTTGAGCCTGTTCATGGAGCTGCATTTGATATTGCAGGGAAAAACATTGCAAACCCCTCGTCATTTCTCCTGTCAATTAAAATGATGCTTGATTGGCTTGGGAAAAAACATGATGATGCAAAATGTATTGCAGTTGGCAAAAAACTAGAATCTACAATATTTGATCTGGTAAAACAAGGAGTGAAAACTAAAGACATTGGTGGTGAAAAATCAACATCCGAATTTACTAGTGAGATTACTGCTAGGCTCTAAAAAATGACCCTCATCATGCAAGTACGTGTTTTGCGATATTGTCAAAACAATGATCAAAAATACAAATTAAAGATGTGTCTCTGATTTAGACTGATTGATAAATTTATATCATTACTATCCGAAGAAGAACATTTCAACCCAGTTGATTTTTTTTAACAACACCGAGTTATGCCTGTACATTTTTTACATAATATCTTGAAATGTTTTATATAATTTTTAACCACTTCAATTTTTTTTGTTTTTTTAAAAATTATTAATTTATATAAATTGTTAATTCAAAGTTATCTTGATGACTGTTTGTTGCATTTGTAAAATAAATCCAGGCACATTGACAATCACCGATGGCAATCCAAAATACAAGGGAAAAGCGATTTGCAAGGAGTGCCACGAATACCGAAAACTCCTAAAGGAAACAAAGTAGTTACTTTGGTTCTTTGTTTTTATTTTTATTTACCCATTCTTCATACATTTTGATTAGATCGTCTACGTCATTCCCACTTTCAGAATAAGTAACTATCACACCAAATGTTCCTTTGGTATCGTGTCCTCTTGCAAAATATCCCCAAAATGAATCTGGTAATTTCTGAAAACTATTGGAATCGTGCGAGACTCCGATTAAATTATTTCCTATCACTTCGACTACTTTTTTTGCATCTATTTGGTTTATCATATTATGATGTAGTTTATCTTGGAATAAAAATCTGAATTCATTTATGGGCTCAGTCTGTCAGGGTCTCTTGGATATAGTACTACCTCTCGTACATTATCTATCCCAATGAGCGTAGTCATTAGCCTTTCCAACCCCATTCCCCAACCTGAATGTGGCGGCATTCCCCAATCAAATGTCTGCAGATGATCTGCAAATTGTGATGGATCGAGACCTTGTTCTTTGAGTCTGTTTTTTAACGTCTCTTGATTGTGTAATCTTGTTCCTCCCGATGATAGCTCTAGATAACCGAATTGGAGATCAAATGAACGTGATAATTTAGGGTCCTCTTCTTTTTCTCTAATGTAAAATGGTTTCAAACTCATTGGCCAATCAGTTAAAAAATAAAATCCAGGATGGTTATTCCCAATTATTCTCAAATGAGAATCTAACAAGTCATCTCCAAATTCTATTTTTTCTCCCTCTTTTTTTAACTCATCTATTAATTCTGTGTATGTTATTCTCTCAAAAGGCGAAGTTGGAATTTCAATTGTATGGCCTATTGCGTCCTGCTCTTTTTTACAATTCTCTGATGTATCCTTGTATACTTTCATAACGAGTGATTCTAAAATATCCATTACATCATTATAATCCATAAATGCAGCTTCTATATCCACACTTGTAAATTCACTAAGATGACGACCTGTGTGAGAATTCTCAGCTCTGTAGAAATTAGAGATCTCATAAACTCTTTCTAAGCCTATGGTCATTTGTTCTTTGTATAGTTGTGGACTCTGGGCAAGATAGGCCGTTTTTCCAAAATAGTTTAGAGAAAATAAATTTGCTCCTCCTTCACTTGCACTACCTATTATTTTTGGAGTTGTAATTTCTATGAATTTTTTTTCTGATAATGTTTTACGGAGAGATTCTAATACGTAATGTCGGAGCTTAAAAATTGACGCTGTTTTCTGATTCCTCATGTCTAGCGCACGGTGATTTAATCTTGTGTCAATGTTACTTTCTAATCTTCCAATAGGATCAATGGGTAGTGGATGCACAGCTTTTGCCAAAATATCTATTTCTTCTGCTTTAATTTCAAAATTAAAATCCCTGGCTTTGGTTTCTTGTACAATTCCCCGTACACTAATTACACTTTGACGATTTAGTTCTTCTAGATTGTCATTTAGTTCACCTTTTACTATAATTTGAGAAATTCCTGAAACATCACGTAAAGTGATAAATGTCATCTTTCCTAATTTTCGAATATCCTCAATCCACCCCCCTAGCACCACCTCTTTTCCTATAATGTCTGAGCTTAATTCAGAAATATTATGAGTTTTTACAAATCCCATCCATTTTCACGTTCTTTTCTCTTCAAAATCTATCTCCATGTCAAGGTTTCGGGCATTTTTGACAATCTGGATCACCTTGTTTGTGTCAATTGGAAATTTATTAGTCCATTTGCCGGAAACTACTGCCTTTGTTTTTTGTCCTTCTCCTGGAGCCCAGACAGAATTAATTGACAAAATTTTTGTCGGAAAAAATAGATCCTCGATAAATTTTTTGTCGTTTTCACCTGCTTCTACTAGCCACATCTTTCCCTGAAATTGGTTTTGAAGTAATCTGTAAAGTACACGACTTTGTCTGATTGCCATGATGTCGTTTTTGGATAGATACAATACAAAATCCCCATCAAATTCTTTGCATGAATGTAGTGTGAATTTATCAATTATTTTATTGGATTTGGATAATTGCGCAAGTTTGATCGATGCATCTACATCCGATCTTTCGATGATTTTTGATTCTACTTTTTTCTCACATTGTGGACAAAGCACTAAATTTTTTGCATCAAAATTACATATTGGCAATTTCATTTGACTTGATTTTTTACATTCTTGAAAGTTGTTTATAATCTTTAGCGCCATGATCGATGATGTTAATCCTCTAATTGATCTCATGATGATTCATTTTGGGATCGCAATTTTATTTTTCTTCTTTCACCGCTTTTCTTCATTTACTAATTATGGAAAAATTTCTTTTTGAACTCTAATTTTCACTATATAGTTTATTGTTTTTATAAATATCTTAAAAGATTATTGTCTTTTTTGGATAATTATGGCTCAAATTTATTGAAAAACAGAGTAAGATTTTATTTTTCAATCGATTGAATTGATCAATTATTTAGAGTAATAAAATACGATCGTGATTAAATCTGATATGTGAAAATGATAATTTGTGATGCCTGGATATTAGAATAATTATTCCAATTAATGCAAGATAGAAATTCTAGTACTGTGTGAGACATATATGGTCAGGCTGATGGTAAATGGTCTTTTTTCGTCATACTTCACATCGAAGGGCCCTGTGCATGCCGTAGATGACGTGAATTTTGATTTAGATCACAATGAATCCATTGGCATTGCTGGAGAAAGCGCATGTGGAAAAAGTACTTTGGGTCTTTCAATTATTAGGATGTTGCTTGGAGGAAAAACAAGGGGTGAGGTTCTTTTTGATGGTGTATCAATACTTGATATTTCTGAATCTGAATTTGATGAAAAAATTAGATGGAAAAAAATTTCAATGGTTTTTCAGGGTGCCATGAATTCTCTTGATCCTGTATTTACGATACGAGAACAATTTGTTGAGATTCTAAAGCAACACAACTTTAATGGAAATGTGGATGCAGTGATTGCTGACGTAATTAATTCAGTCCGTTTGAATGACACTGTTTTAAAGAAATATCCTCATGAACTCAGTGGTGGAATGAAACAGAGAGTCGTTATTGCTTTGGCATTATTACTTAAACCAAAATTTGTTATTGCCGATGAACCCACAACTGCACTTGATGTTTTAATCCAATCTCAAATTATCACCCTCTTCAAAAAACTCAAAAAAGATGGTACATCCTTTATGTTAATTACACATGATATTGCAGTTTTATCTGAAATCGCTGATAAAATTGGAATAATGTATGGTGGACATATGGTTGAATTCGGTTCTTCCAATGAAATTTATAAAAATCCCAAACATCCGTACACTAAGGGACTTTTAGAATCTACCCCAACACTGAAAGGAAGCCCTCCTAAATCTATCAAAGGAATTCCCCCCAGTCTCTTAGATCCAGCAACTCAATGCCGTTTCATTGAAAGATGTCCTGTCGCTGTGGACAAATGCAAAACAGTTCCACCAAAATTTAAAACAGAAACTGGGTATGTTCGATGCTGGCTGTACGATGATATGATCTAGTTTATTTTTAGTTTTTATATTCTGTATCAATTTTACTGAAATAAATTTTTTGAATCTGTGAAATTTTTCTTTCTGTAGAGTTTTTGCAAATTATTTTAGCATATTTTATTAAATCTGACTGTGTTCCTTTTATTTTTAATTCCTCTATTCTTTGAAATATCTCATACTGAGTCTCGATAACTATCCGAATTTCCATGCTTAACTCTTCTATTTTCATATTTTGATAATCTTTTATATCCAAATCAATTGAGTTTATTTCATTCATTAGTTTCCCAATTTCATCAATGCCTTTCACAATTTTTCTTGGATATTTGTTTTAAAAAAGTAATGTTTTGTTTTTCTTATGTATTAAAATATGTTTTAATTCACCTATAATGCTAATAATATTTTAACCACTTTTGTAATCATTGAATTTCAGGATTGATTCAATCTGTGTCTAGGAATACTTTTTTACAATTGGTAAACACGAATCTATTATTCGTAACATCTCTGACCGAATAACTTTTTTATCAATTGATATCCACACACGAATTTTCTTAATTGCAAATGATATGGTTTGAACCTTTTTTCTCTCTTCCCAAACAAATTCAATTTCTCCCAGATTTTTATCAAAAAATTCGTCAAAATCTGTTTTCATGGAAATATGTGAAAATTGATACTGTGTATCTTTGGCATTTAGGAACGGTATTAGGTCTAATCTTCTTTTATATGCTAAAAGTTTCCCCCCACTCCCAATTATTCCAACGAACCTGATGTATGGGCTAATCCCTGTTATCATATCACAAATTATCGTGTATTCTTTCTTGACCAATTACCTTTATTCTAAGGACATGATATTTTAATGATTGCTGAAACCTTTTGCAATGAAATCTTTGATGTGTATTAGATTTTATTAAATAATGCCTGAGGATTGACTTATTTGTGGATTTTATTGATTTGCTCCCATTTTCTTCAGAATCTGGGTATCTTGGCTTAGCTCTGATTAATTTTTTTGGTTCTTTAATACCATTTGTCCCTCTACCCGGTTTTCTTTTTCTTGCTACAATGTCTGTTGGTAATCAATACGATTTACATATTTTGGCATTACTATCTGCAGTAACTGCAACTATTGCAAAACAAATTATTTTCTATCTTAGTTATGGTGGGCGAAGAATTATTAATGAAAAAACTCGAAAGAGAATTAAACCATTCGAGCGTTTGGTAAAACGGTATGGCGCGGCTGCAGCATTTATTGCAGCAGCTACTCCAATACCTGATGATTTAGTATACGTTCCTCTAGGATTGGCAAAGTATAATCCTAAAAGATTTTTTATTGCCACTTTAACTGGTAAAATCGTTCTAAGCTATGCCATTGTCCTCATTTCTCATTATCTTGGCATGTCTTTGATTCAGCCATTCCTTGAAAATATATCTGATCCAACTCCTATCTATATTGGAATTGTGATCTTTGGTGTCATGATGACTATTTCAATTGTCTTACTTTTAAGATTAGATTGGCAAAAGATTCTGGGAAAATTTGCACCTTGGACATTGGACGAAAACAATGATACATAATTCTTAACTGTGCTTTATTATATTGAAATTTTGAAATTCCATAATTTTTCTGTCGCTACTTTAATTCCAACTCTTGGACTTGCAATTATTTTTTCATGTGTTTTTACCCCCTCGGTAATGAATAATTCCGAATCATTAGTCAAGTCTACTCCATAGTGCTCTTTGTTGATACTTAGAGCCTGCGTTAATTTAGCAGGACCATTGACAAGATTTTTTACATTATTCATCTCTCTGTTTTTTTGCATTATCTCTATTCCTTTTTCAGGCACAATTGAACGAATTAAAACCGCACCTGCATCAAATTTTGAATTCTTTGCAACTACATTAAAGCAATAATGCATCCCATAGGTAAAATAGACATATGCCTTTCCCACTTCGCCAAACATTACTTTGTTTCTTTCAGTGATCTTTCTAAATGCATGACTTGCTGGGTCATCTTTATGCCTATATGCTTCTGTTTCACTAATTACTCCTGAAAGTTCCGTGTTGTCAATTTTTCGGACTATTCTTTTTCCCAATAAATTTTTTGCAACTGTGATCGTATCTTGAGAATAAAATGATCTAGGTAGAGTAATCAATATCTACTGAAATTTCATTGCCTTTTTTTAACTCTCTGATTAATTCAAACAATTTGTTAATGTCGTCTTTTAGAACCGTGATTAACTCTTGATTGTAAATTGTAGCTGCTGGATGGACTGTCAAAAAATACATTTGATTATCTTTTTTTACAATTTTGCCTCGATGTTTTGTAATTTCTGATCCTCCTAAAATTGAATTAAATGCAGTATTTCCCAAAATACAAATTATTTTTGGCTTTATTATGGATATTTCCTTTTGAAGATAATTTCGACAGGTGTTTCTTTCAGAAATTGTTGGAACTCTGTTGTTTGGGGGCCTACATTTTACAACATTTGTAATGTATACTGATTCTCTAGATATTCCTGCACCTTGTAATGCAAGAACAAGTCTTTGTCCTGCGATTCCTATAAACGGTTCCCCAAATTTATCCTCATTTCTGCCAGGTGCTTCTCCAACAAAAATTACATCTGATTGAAAATTTCCCTTACCTGGTACTGAATTTGTTCTTGTTTTGCATAGATCACACTTTGTACATTCTATTACGTTTCTTCTAATTGTCTCTAATTTGGAACCCATGTTCTAGTTTACCCTCGTTACTATTGTTTTGACTATGACGTTTGTGTTTTCAACCACTTCCATTTTTTTATTGCTTAACTTGATTCATAATATCTTTTCAATGTTGCTACGCGTCACTCTTAACCACAAATCCAACTACATTGAAACTGCTAAAAAATTAATGTAATGGTATGATCATAAACAATCTATTTGTTTTAGTGGTTTGAAATTGCAGGTAGGGTGAAATAATATTCATCTTCAAAATTATAATCCGTAGTCCCCTTTTTGCGTAAAAATTCAAAATATGTGGTACAATTTGCATAAAACTCTGTGTTGTGACTAATTTTATGACTGTCTTGACTCATAAAACCTTTTCATAAAAAACCCATTTTTTCAAGAGAGTGAGAGAATTTAGTTAAGCGAGTTTGTTTTCTTTTAGCTAATTACCTTATTGTACGTCTTATACTAAATTTTCATTATATTACAAAATGGCCTAAATAACATCATATGAAGTAATGATGACATATTTTTCTTTTTATATTTTCTACGTGTGTCCTATATCACATACTATAAAAACAATAAGTGTTTTTACTTAATTCACGATGTCAGAAGAGTTTATCAAAGCTGCAACTCAAGAAATTAATGAAGAAATTACTGGAATTCAACACATTTTGAACTACTGTAAAAATAATTCCGATTTATCTGCAAATGCTGGGGAAATTCAAAAACACACTCATAAAATTAAAGGGCTGGCGCCAATGATTGATAAAGAAGATTTGGGTCTTTTGTCTGCCATGCTTGATTCAATTTTACAGAAAATCATGAAAGGCAAGCAACTGGATGATCTCCTAAAATTATTTACAATGGTGATTACTGAAATGACCGCATCGATGACTTCTTCTAATTACGATCTGAATAAAATAAAAAAACATGTTTCTCTAATCTCTTCTGATATTTCTTGATGAATATTTTTATTGTGATGAAATCTATTGGTGCTAGATGGCAAATATTTTGATTGCAGATGATTCTAATTCTATACGTATGATCTTAAAAGAAATTTTGATGATTGATAATCACTCTGTAGTGGGAGAGGCAAAGGACGGCAAAGAAACAATTGATTTGTATTTGACACTTCGTCCTGATTTATTGCTTCTTGATTTGAAAATGCCGAAAAAAGATGGTCTTACAGTAGTTAAGGAAATTACATCAAAACAATCAGATGCTAAGATCATATTAATTACCGCAAGTGATGATCAAAAGATTATCCAACTATGTTTGAATTCTGGGGCTCTTTCCTTTATTTCAAAACCATTTGATTTTAAAAATGTCTTAAAAGTAGTATCTGAAATTTTGGCAAAGTAATTTAGGGTCTAGGTTCATTTAAAAATTGATAGAAGATTTGTCGAAGATTGTTGTTGATACTAGCGTCATAATTAATGGGCAATTAATTACTCAGATCGAATTGGGACAAATCCACAATTTGGAAATTATAATTCCACAGGCTGTTTTGGATGAATTGCAATCTCAGGCATCACAGAAAAAAGAACAGGGATTTATCGGATTAGAGGGGATAAAAAAACTGAAAGAAATATCCAATAATTTTGGGTTGATTATAACCATCAAAGGTACGCATCCTACTTCTGATGACATTCGGATGTCAGGTATCGGTAGAATCGATGCAATAATCAAGGATATGGCAAAACAAAATCAGGCTACTCTTTACACCTCTGACCAGGTTCAACATTTAGTCGCACAAGTAGAAGGATTGGAATCTGTGTATGTAAAACCACTTTCTAAAAATCTTGTTTTAGAATTTTTAAAATTTTTTGATTCTGAAACCATGAGTGTGCATCTCAAAGAAAATATGCCTCCAATGGCAAAAAAGGGGAAACCTGGTTCTTTCAATTTAACAAAATTGAGCAATGAAATTCTAACCAAAGACTATCTGCAATTCATATCCTCTCAAATCTTAGAGACGACGACAATTTTTGATTCAAGTACTGTAGAAATCTCAAAGACTGGTGCATTGGTAATTCAGTACATTGATTATAGAATTGCCATTACACAACCCCCTTTTTCTGAAGCATTTGAAATCACTATAGTTCATCCGATTGTAAAATTAACCCTTGATGATTATGAAATATCTGAAGAATTAATGAAAAGATTTTCTGATCGAGCTGAGGGAATTATAATCTCAGGTCCTCCTGGGTCTGGAAAAAGTACTCTTGCCTCAAGTCTAGCTAATTTTTACCACAACACAGGCAAGATTGTAAAAACATTTGAATCTCCACGTGATTTGCAAGTGGATCCTGGAATTACACAATACACAAAACTGGAAGGTAGTTTTGATAATAGTGCTGATATTTTATTATTGGTTCGTCCCGACTATACAATTTTTGACGAAGTTAGAAGGCGAGAAGACTTTCGTACATTTGCTGATTTAAGGTTGACTGGAGTGGGAATGGTCGGGGTAGTACATGCAAACTCTCCATTGGATGCAATTCAACGGTTCATTGGAAAAATTGAACTTGGAATAATTCCAAATGTCATAGATACTGTAGTTTTTGTTAAAGATGGACACATTGGTAAAATTTATGATTTGGAACTTGTTGTTAAAGTTCCCACTGGAATGACTGAATCTGATTTAGCAAGGCCCGTAATTGAAATTAGGAATTTTATCGATAATGTACTTGAACATGAGATCTATACTTTTGGTGAAGAAAATGTCATAGTTCCAGTCTCAAAAAGAGTAAAAAAAGTTGGAATTGAGAAACTTGCCGAAGACAAAATACGAGACATTTTTAAGAAATTTGATCCTAGAGTACAAGTCGAAATATTATCTGATAACAGGGTGAAGATTCTAGTTGACAAGCAATCTATGGCATCCATTATTGGAAAGGGCGGCTCTAACATCAATGAGATTGAAAAATTACTTAAAATTCATATCGATGTTGTTGAAAAAAAATCTTATTCCGATGTTGAATCTGTATCTGAACTATCATTTACTTTTTCAGAATCCAAAACAGCGTTATTACTAACTGTTGACAGAGAATATTCTTTAATGCATGCTGATATCTACGTGCATGACAAATATGTTACATCTGTCAGAATTGGCAAAAAAGGTGAGATCCTTATTCCTAAACGTTCTGAATCTTCAAGAAATCTTATAAAACTTGCAGCGTCTCAAAACGACATTAAAATATTTCTTAAGGATTTTTAAAATTCTCTAAAATTTTTGGGTTTGATTTTAGAAACGTAATGAATTTTCTTAATTGCTTAATTGTTTTTGGATTCAAATGATGTTCCATTCCCTCGGTATCTTTATTTGCAGTTTCATGACCTACACCTAAAATCTCAAAAAATTCCAACAAAATTCCATGATTTTGCCTTATTTCATAAGCTATTTGCATGCCCTTTTCTGTCAGATTAATCCCATGATATTTCTCATACTCTAGCAGCTTATTTTCCTCCAATCTTTGTAGCATCTTTGTAACACTTGGGGCACTTACATTCATGTATCGTGAAATATCTAGCGTTGTGGCATATCCTTTTAATTCTACCAGCTCTGAAATTACCTCTAGATAGTCTTCCATTCTTGTACTGTAGCTTGTTCTTCCTGATTGATGGGCTGCCTTGATTGATTCTAATCTTTTGGAATTTTTTGTCTTCAATGCGTCTTTGTATGTAATCTAAACCTAGTATAATTGGATGTCCATTTAGCTAGTTATTCTTTATTGACACGTAGGTGATTGATATTGATCATTGATTCTTATTTGATTTTTTTTAAATCCCTAATTGCAATGGTTGATCATCTAAAGACACGACTAGATAAAGTACGTAAGGCTTCTGATTCTGCCAAACGAAGAGCCTCGTTATACAAAGACATGTCAAAGATAGATGATAAAGGAACTGCCAAATCCATGAGATGTTTAGAAAAAGCACCATCCCCAGGAAAAAAGATGCAAAAAATAGGCGTGGCTCTACTTTTAGCTCCTGAACCATTTACTACTCCAATAGGTCTGGCACTAATGGGGGCTGGAACAATTTTTAATAAAAAATACAATGGTGCCACAATTCATGATATTGGTCATGAAACAAAGCGTAATCTTGCAACAATATCAGATTTTAAAAATACTGTGATGTGATATATAATTTCTACATTTTCAATGAGTTCTGATATTTGTAATGTCTTCTAGACTGTGCTGAAAATTTCTTTACCCCCAATTTGTTTTGGCTTTTTATATTTTATTTTAAATTAACAGGTTCACTCTTTCAAATATGCTTCATCTATTTTTGTCTCATTTTGAATAGTGTTGTAATTTTATACTGTTTTTACTATTTAGAAAAATCTCCCCATTGACTTCCAAGCTTCTCTATTATTTTAAACGCCAATCTATCAATGTTAACATTTGGTTCAGCTACGATCATTATGACTTTTTCATCAATTGGAAAACTCATTATTACTACGTGTTCTCTCCTTGATGCTGAATATTTTACACGTCCTAATTCGACATCAAATTTTTTTCTTTTTGCAACTCTTGCTGCTAATTCTTTACAGACAGAATCATGTTGTTCATCAGTTAACCTTGGAATGATATTGTCTCTATAACCTCCTGCAAGAGTTTTGCCAGATTCATCTAATAATGCCGCAAATCTCACTTCCTGTTCTTCAAGTATTTCTTGGCATCTTCTTTGATATTCCTTGACATCTATTTCTGACATGTTCTATTCTTTTTGATGATCTGTCACCATATTTCTACCCTAGCTGTGTTTTGACTTTGTACACCGAATCATTCAATCAATGATTAATTTAGTAATGATTTTATTACTTGACTGTGAGAAGTTGCAAATAGAATTTTGTTCTAAAATAAGATGACTGTAACTTGGCTAATTCTTGGTCTAATTCTTACGCTGATTAGATTTACCGCTGGAATTCTAAGCGGAATGAATGTGATACATATGATGGTATGATTGTTTTAAAAATTCTAAGGAGTTCTTTATTACATGTCACATTCAATGATTCTCTCTTCTTTGATTGCCGTCCTTACTATTTTTGACCCAGATTTCACGTAAATTTTCACCCGATCACAAACTGCTTGGCATTTCATTAGTTATAATACGGACAAAGTGGATACAACAGACTCTGAAAAGATTTGTTTTTTCATGTTATTTAAAATCCAGAACTATAGTTTTCTTTGACTTGATGTGATCCAAAACTCTACCTAACAAGTATGATTGAATTTTTTCATCTTCAATTCTAAAATCTATGCCTATATACAACTAGGCGTGAAATATTTTGTTGAGTTTAACTGTAGCACAGAAAAAAATTGCCATTGGCTCATTTCTTGGATGGTCTTTGGATGGATATGACATTGTTTTGATGCTTTTAGTTGTTCCTTCTATTAGC
>Ga0315297_10002069_pt1 | contig 12583 bp, 7 predicted proteins | sample YL17G15_0_MG_FD_203628 | JGI IMG/M metagenome (GOLD analysis project Ga0315297, IMG submission 203628) | Sediment microbial communities from Yellowstone Lake, YNP, Wyoming, USA - YL17G15_0 | ecosystem: Environmental > Aquatic > Freshwater > Lake > Sediment | place: USA: Wyoming | collected... | reverse complement strand
TTTCCGGCAAGAAAGCCGGCGACGGCTTTGGCCCTATTCTCAATCAGAAAGGCGAGGTAATTGCTCACCTTAAGGCCAATGGCAAAAAAGGAGTTTTCGCCTGTTATCGTATGCCGACAATAATCGGCCCTGCTGCCAAAGTTTTGACAGAAGTAAAACACGAAAAGGCGGACCCGGCCAAAGAGCAGACAAATGAGGTAAGATGGTATTTCTGGGATGCCGAAACCGAAAAAGTTGCTGAAGCACTCGAAGAAACCTGGACGGCCGCCCGATGCTCACCGGATACCAAGCGAGTCGTTCAGCAGGGCGTTACGAAACTCGCCGATGCGCGCAAAGAAATCGAAAAGCATATCAAAAACAGCTATCTAAGAGATACCCAGGCCCCCATCGGAGCAAAGCCGACGCTCCTTGCCTGGATGGAGATTACGTCGTAAGGGAGAGATTCTAATGCCTGATATACCCGTCGAACGCATAAGGCAAATCAGGAGTTTTCCATCACTTGTGAAATTCCTGCGGGATGAACTCGATTGGCCGATTTAGGATTGCGAGCCGGATGATCTGACGTTCGATTGGTCTGCTGATACACTCCGCGTGGCCGACTGTCACACGAAAGCCCTCTCTGGTGGTCTTATTCGCCAGTTGCGTGCAATGACCGCTAAGCAGCCCTGGGGCATTTTCCTGGTCGAGTTCAATGATGACCGCATCCATCGCGGCCTCCTGCGTGAGATCCTGCGTGGCCTGGTTGCCAACCGCCGCCGCGATCCCCATCTGCCCGCCTGGCAGCATGACAATCTGCTCTTCATCTGTGCCACGCGGGACTATGACCGGATCACATTCGCCCATTTTCGCGGCGAGAAAATACAGAAGGCCCGCCTTGCTATGTTCGGCTGGCAGCGAGAAAGCCCGTTTATCCGTACCCTCTGTGAATTCAACCTTCCCGCTCTCCATTGGCCAGACGACCCATCGGACTCCGCCGGTTGGCTCAGACAGTGGTGCACTGCTTTCGACAAAGAGCCGCTCACCCGGGAATTCTTCAAGCGTTTCGATAAATCGCTTGAGGCCATCAAGACTGATCTCGAACAACTTCAAAAGCTTCCCTCGCCCGAGGCCTACAGTCGCGCCCAGCTCCTGCTTGAGCGTCTGCTTTTTCTCTATTTCCTCCAAAACCGCGGCTGGCTCAACCGGGAACGTCATTACCTTGTAGATAATTTCAGACCCCACCGCGACCGTCCTGAGGAATGCAGCTACTACGTGGAGTTTTTGGAGAAGCTCTTCTGGACCCTTGCCACCGCCCCAGGCAGTCGTGCCCGGTTAGACGGTATCCCCTTCTTGAATGGCGGACTATTTAACGATGACGAGTTCATCGGTGTCATCAAACCAAATCGCGGTAAGGAAACCCCACCTCTCCGTGTCCGCAACGCCACGTTCGCCTTTGTATTCGAGCACCTCCTCGAAGCATTTAATTTCACCGTCCGCGAAGACACCCCGCTCAATCAAGACGTGGCCGTGGACCCGGAAATGCTCGGCAAGGTCTTCGAGTCCATCGTCCTCCATGCTGAAGCCCAGGCAGAATACAACGCGCCGGACAAACGCAAGGCCACGGGTTCCTACTACACGCCCCGCATCGTTGTGCATTTCATCTGCCGTGAGGCGTTGCGGCAGTATCTCCTTGGGCACCTAATTGGTGTGGACTGGGCGGCTAAAATTAAGAATCTGTTCGATATAGATGCCTCTGATGGCCTCAATGCTGATGAAATCACCCAACTCAAAGCCGTATTCAAGGCCGCCGATGGCCGGCGCCTCCTGGACATCCTCAAACCTATCAAGATGTGCGACCCCGCTGTCGGCTCCGGTGCGTTCCCCGTTGGCCTCCTACACGAGTTGGTCAACCTCCGCCGCATCGCGGAAACCATCGCCAATGGCTTTGTTGACCCTGCCCGCCGCGAGGGAAGAAACTGGATACACGAGACAAAGGCGGACATCGTCGCTAATTGCCTCTATGGCGTGGACATCCAGCAGCAGGCCATTGAGATATGTCGCCTGCGGCTCTGGCTCAGCTTGATTGTGGATTACGACCTCGGTCTCGACCCCTTTGAGGCCGATCATGCTCAATTCCGTGAGGCCATCCAGAACATCTCCCAACTTCCCAACTTAGAGATGAACTTCCGTCGTGGCGACAGCCTGCTCGACTATATCTGTGGAGTGTCCGTGCGCGTGGCACCAGACAATCCCGGGGCATACCGAAAGGAATATGAGAGAATCAAGAGTCTTGGTCGCAAACTGCATTTGGAGAAGAAATCCAACCGCAAGCGAGAATTGCGCATCGACATTCTCCGTTGCCGTCTGGACCTGAGCGAGCGAGTGTTAAATGACGAGGTCAAGGCACTCAAGACCCAGGATTCGCTCGCTGCCACCTGGTTCGGCGAGACCGCGTCGGAGGCGGAAAAACGCCGACAGATCGCTGCGGAAATCTCACGTCTGCAAGATGCATTACAGAAAGTCGTTTCCGACCGCAGGACACTGGAGAAAATCGCCTCGCGTCCATACGACGCCCGCTTTTACCCGGAACTCCGCAAGCTCGAAGGTGCGGATTTCGATAGTCCCTTTAACTTCTCCTGGCGCATTGACTATGCCGACATTTTCCAGAGTGGTACAGACATTGCGGCTGCGAATGGCAAAACGCAGACGGCGTTGCCCGGCGGGTTCGACCTCATCCTCGGTAATCCGCCATTCGTCACTGCGCGCAACCCAAAGAAGCGAGAACTCTACCGCGAGCGATGGAAACGTGTCTGTTACGGCAAGTATCTGCTTGTCTGTCCGTTCTTCGACCTCAGCTTTGGCCTACTCCGACACGGTGGACAGCTCGGTTTCATTGTATCGAACGCCTTTGCCAAACGTGAATTCGGCAAACCGCTGGTTGAAAACTTCTTTCCGACTGTGGACTTGCAGAAGGTGGTGGATTGTTCAGGACTGATGTTCCCTGGCCACGGGACGCCGACCTGCATCGTCTTCGGACGAAATCAGGAGCCTGCGAAGAACACAGCCATCCGTATAACGGCCACGCTTCCCGGAGGAGGAGACCTGAGGACACCGCCTGAGGAAAGTCTACTCTGGTACTCCATTGCTGCTCACCATGACAGTCCTGGCTACACTGACAGCCGGATTGGCGTTGCAGATCGGACAAGGAAGGAAATGGCGAAACACCCTTGGTCTTTGGAGGTCTCTGCCGAAACGACATCGAACCTCATGGAGAAGGAGATTAGCACGAATCTGCGAGACGTGTTGAACGACGATGTCGGGGTCTGTACAATGACGAACGCCGACGACATCTTTCTGATCGGAGAAGACATTGCGCGGCGATTCCATCTCCCGTTGAAAAGGCTGCCCCTCTACCACCAAGGCGAGGAGTTCAAGAATTGGGAAGCTGAATCACCGTGCAGAATCGCGCTGCCCTACAACGCGAAGTGCGAGATCGACTCAGACAGCAACATTGACCGATCATTGAGAGCTTACCTGTTGCCATTTCGTTCTGTGCTCGAAAACAGACATACATTCGGGAGTCAGTCCTTCGAACAAGCTGGAAGAACTTGGTTTGAATTTGAGCGGATGAACGCCAATAAGTACGCGACGCCCCACTTTATCACATTCGCTCATTTATCAACACACAACCATTTTGTTTTCATCTCTGAACCGCGAGTTTTTGGTCGACACTCACAGGTAATCAAGCTATGGCAATCAACTGGCGACGATGAACATCACTTGCTTACTGGTCTTCTCAACTCCAGCGCGGCGCTGTTCTGGCTCAAGCAGATATGCTTCAACAAGGGTGCTGGTGAAGATGAAGAAAGAGACCGGTTTGAGTATTCCGGTGGCAAGGTTCAGCAACTCCCTGTGCCCAATACCATTGCCGAAGCTCTTCGAGGCAAGCGTAGCGATTTAGCAGACCGTTTGCAGATATTGTCGCAGGCCTGTTGGGAACGAGGGCGACAGATGCCGTCGCTGGCAATGAAGAAACTATTCGAAAAACCCGGCGAGGCATACCATGAATGGAACGCATCGCTGCCGGGCTACATCACCCCTGACGCGAGATTGGGCCTTCCTTTCAAGACAATAGACGACCTGCGCACATCTTTTTCCAAAGCGTGTAAAACTCGCGAGGAACTTCGCGGCGAGATGATTGCGCTGCAGGAAGAAATGGACTGGCTGGTCTATGCGGCGTATGGGTTAATCCCGCTGGATTCAGCGGCAATCGGGTCGTCAGACCATCCAGATCCCTTAGTTAGGGAGCAGAGACCCTTTGTCCTGTGGTCGCAAGCGCAGGGCGACCTCAACCGGGCTTACTCGCTGATTCCTGCCGATTGGACAGTTGAACGGAAAGCGCTCTGGCGGGTACGACTGGAGGTGATTCGCAACGACGAGCATATCCGCCGAATTGAGCAGCCGGTGTACAAGCGCCGCTGGGACGAGCAGTGGAAGGTCGGCAACCGCTGGCAGTGTGGATCAGTAGCCTACGACACCGAATTCGTAGATGCCTTTGAATGGTGGCTCTCCGAAAAGGCAGAATGGTGGCTTGAAAAGAAAGCTGGTGGCGGACCAGTTGAGCTGGAAAAATGGTCTGCCACAGTCTGGCAGGATGGTCGCGTTCAAGCCGCCTGGGGTGTCGCGCATGAAGCATTGGAGCGGCTGGAGCGACGCGTGGACTTTTCGCGTTACTTTGCCAAGTTGGTTAAAGAACAGAGCGTCCCGGATAACATTCCTGCTGCTGTGCCTTGGGAGAAAATCAAGACCAAAGTTCCTGCTGCTGTTAAACGCATTCGCGGCAAGCTCAATGTCCCTCGCGAGCGATTCCGTGTTACCGCTGACGGACACTATGTATGGGCCGGGATGAAATGAAACCATTCAAGTTATGAAGGAAATCGACGAGGTAATCACCGCTCACAACGGCTGGCCCAAAGCCTTTGTAGAAAGACTCAGAATAGGAGACGCTCAATGAAGAATCAAAAGCAATCCATCCGAAAAATCGTCGGGTTTCTCAATAACGTCGAAGAAGACGGCGGCTTCTGGCTACCCAACATCCAGCGACCTTTTGTCTGGAGCGAGGAGCAGATTTGCAAACTGTTCGACTCCATTATGCGCGAGTATCCTATTAGCACGTTGTTGATTTGGAAGACCAAGAGCACTATCCGCCACCGTAAATTCATCGACAACTGGAGGAATACGCTCCGGCTGAGCGATTTCTATGTACCGGAAAACAGCAAGAAGAAGTACCTCGTTCTTGATGGTCAGCAGCGACTGCAAAGCCTTTTCATGGGCCTATGCGGCAGTTTCGAAGGTAAAGAGATCTGCTTTGACATTCTGAGCGGCGATGTGGCTGCGCCAGATGACGTGAAATACAAATTCAAGTTCATTGATCCGGTGGCGATAACGTTTCCGCAAGTGAAGTTCAAAGACCTTGTCTTCACAACGAAAAAGTCACGCGAAGTGCTCAACGGTCTGAAAGAAAGCGCCGGACGCGTTCTCACTGATTCAGAACTGAACAAACTCAAGGACCACCTCGATTTAGTTGACCGAACTTTCAAGATAGACGAGGCTGTGACCTATCAGGAACTGGACAGTATCGACAACCCGGCCCTCTACGCCGAGGACGACGTGGTGGAGGTTTTCATCCGCGCGAATTCTGGCGGGACGAAGCTTGGCAAGTCGGACTTGCTGTTCTCGCTGCTTAATGCTAGCTGGGATGTGGCAGACACAAAGATGGAAGACCTGCTGGAATCGTTGAACAAGCACGGCTTTGCCTTCGACCGGGACTTTGTTTTGAAGACGTGCCTCGTGCTGCTGGGACAGGGAGCGCGTTATGAGGTGGAGAAGTTTCGCAAGGCAGGGGTGCGCGAGAACATCGAGACAAAGTGGGACGACATTGAGAAAGCCATCCAGGACGTTTTGGATTTCGTACGTGGCAAGACTTTCATCCAATGCGACAAGGCACTACCGACCTATCTGGTGCTGATCCCCTTGATCTGTGTGCGATTTCACTTTCCCGACGCGTGGAAAAACGCCAAGAATGTGGACAGCTATATCTTGCGTGCCTCGCTTGCTGGCGCATTCAGCGGACAATCCGACAATCTGCTCGATGCACTGGTCAAGAAGCTGGCCGAATTGAAGGAGTTCAGCATTGACGAAGCATTTGGCGTTATTCGCACTCAGGGCCGCAATCTTGAGTTGACCGAGGATCGCTTCTGGCAGATGGGGTACGGATCCAGCACCATCTACCTTCTATTCAACCTCTGGTATCGCGACTTCAACCATACGCCCGCTTACGACAACAATCTGCCGCAGATAGATCACATCTTCTCGCAAAGTGCGCTAAAAGCTCAAAAGGTGCTAAACCCGAAGACTGGTAGGATGGTAATGAAATATCGCGATGGCGAGCGTAACCAGCTTGCCAATTGTATGCTTCTCAGTCGGGAAGAAAACGGCCCGGGAGGCAAGTGGGATGCGCTACCCGAAGATTGGTTTGTCGGAAAAGACAAGGACTACCTCTATAAGCACCTGATCCCGTCTGACCCCGCCCTGTGGAAGCTGGACCGTTTTGAGGACTTCATTGAAGAACGCAAGAAGCTTATTCGCGAACGATTCAAGTCCCTGTTTTTGCCAGGAACTACTGCCAAAGCGATATAAAGGATAAAAATGAGAAGACTCAATCTTAACGACCCCGAAACCAAATCCTCCGACTTTGTCGCGGGCAATATCGAATGTTATCAAAGCCCTAAAAAGGGCGGATAGTTTGTCGAAACAATCGCTGCCCACGGCGCCTGGCCGATAAAACAAGTTTAGAATGTGTTTTTGAGATTGTCGAAATATGTTTTTTGTCGTTGATAAGCCGAGGTTGCAGCGTATTATCTCGATTGTCAGGGAAGTTGGCGGTGAGGTATTGACGACTTAACGGGATTTCAAGAACGATATGGCAAGTGCGGGAAATGATACTACGGGAAATGATACTAATGGAATAGTCATTACGAAAGCCCTCGGCCAACTGCTTGATGCGCTGGACTCCCATAGGCTAACCTTCCTATACTTTGCTATCCCTCGTCGGAGAAATCCTCGAAGACGAACGCACACCTTGGAAACGGTTGAATATGGGAGGCTACAAAGGTCCCGCAAATTTCAAGTCCACCGGCATATTCCAATCGATAATCTTCGGGACGAACTGGAACATTTTGCGTGCCGCTGCTGGAAGACGTTCGGACCAGGCAGAGGCTCGCCACCGATGAAATCGAGCGTAACCGGACTGACGCCAATTGAAGGAGGCTCTAAACCATTCTGGGTCATTCCAGAAGCTGCACTTGAACATTTGGAGAAGACAAGTGCCGCAATTCTCAAAGCGTCCCAGAATGTGGTCGCCAAGGACAATGCTCGAATTCTCCTTTTGCTGGTCGAAGAAGCCCGTGCAATATCATACGCTGGAGTGGAGCAGAAATGGAACTCACAAGTGGCAGTTCGTTGGGAGTATATTGCCGAGATTGAATTCGCAATGCTATCAGTGATACGGGCAAGAATGAAAGCGCATTTGGGATTGCACAGGGTCGTCCGCATCAATGCTTTGCCAAAGGATGTAGCGATTGAAAAAGGGCTTACTCCTGACTTGGTGAAAGAGGCACTGGAAGAATCCGTGCCTTGTGCAAACACATTTACGGAACTTGCCAATCTGATTCGTGGTCTGGCCTATGAGCCACAAGAAGGATTGACCCCGGTTGAAATGGACGCTATCCGTGCGAAGACTATGGTATCTGCGAACCAATTGGGGCCGGAAATAGAGTGCGCGGTAGGAGTTCAACAAGCAGCAGAGTTCTGTGATGAGGTTAAGAGGGCGTTCGGAGATATTGGGAGTAGAAGCCGGAATGAGCGGCCTTTGTTTGGGCTTGGATTGTCTGCAACAGTTGAAGCATTCTGCGATTCTCTTGTACAATCAATTGAGCCAACCGGCCTGCTTAGCAGGCTCTTCTCCCCACATATTAAAGAAAGCCTTATCAAGAGGCTTGAGCAATGGCAGAGCAAAAAAGTTATCGAAATCATGGCGGAAGACTTTAGTGACAGCAAGAGTTTCAGACTTCTTGTGAAAATAATAGCCGACGATATACAACGAAATGGAGTGGAAGTAACAAGGGCAGACGTCAAAAGCCTTAAGGATCTTCTGAGAAAGCGCGGATATCCCCATGTAATAAAAAACCTGAAGTATAAGAAAGGCAAGCTCAGAACGACAATTCCGCCTGGGCAGATCACTATTATTCCGAAAAAGTAAAAAAATAAGCCGGCGCTTTTCCTCTTAAAACTCACGGCGAAAACTCGGCACATTTTGATAGTGCCGAAAACACGCAAAGCATTTCAAATTCGCCGAGGAATCCGGAATTTCTAATACTATTCCTTCCCCAAAACCCGGCACATTCTTCCCGATTTCATTTCGACAAAACTCGGCATAAGCCGTTATTTACCAAGATATTACGTCTTGGCAACGGCGTCTTTTTCACGATATTCTCGTACAACAAAGCTGTCGCAGTGACAGCAACCCAAATGTTCAGGTTATTTGGAAAGTATGAGAATGAACAAAACGAAAAAAGTACAAGCAACAGAATCAGTTGAATCGAATCCACCTCTGTTGTGGTCGGCACGCCAAGTGGCTTTTCATTGTGGCTTGTCAGTCCGTTCCGTATGGCGTGCCCGCTCTGCGGGTCTGCTGCCCCCTACAGTTAAGGTAAATTCGAGTGTTCGCTTCACGGCAGAATCCATCCGCAAGTGGATTTCTTGGAACTGTCCAAATCAAAAAGACTTCGTGGCCAGACTTAAGGCTGAGAATGCGTAGTGCTAAAACAAGAGGGGCCACCGACTCGGATGCCGCCGGGCCGATGGCCAACATTCACAACCACGAAGAACCATACACACGGTCCCCGTCCAAGTCAAGCCGAAATTTGAAATTGCAGATCGGCTTGCTCTTGCTCCGATTGCAGGGGCCAACTACACGCAAGGAATACCGGGCGGGGTATAGGCTTCTTGAGGTCTTGCTGTCGGCTGCATATTCAGGGGGGCGGGCATGACGACGGATGGGCAAGCGAGAATCGCCCAGCACCGGGCGGAAATGCCGCGCCGGTATCGGGATGCTTACGACAGGGCCATAACGGGCAAGAGCCGGAAGGCGGCAATGTACAGCTTCTGCTGCGAATGCTGTGGCTGGGAAATCAAAGAGGTCTTTGTGTGTACAAGTCCTGAGTGCCCTCTATTTCCGTATCGACCGCGCTCCAGGGTGTCGCAGGGTGCGCCTGAGGGCATCCCAAACGGCTCAGAATCGACGGACTCACCCCAAAGGGTATCAGAAGCCAAAGGAGGGAAAACGTGAAGAAAAAGATCGTCAAGACCTACCCCTACCAAGATGAATCGGGCGAGGTGCTCTTTGAGGTGGTTCGATACGAACCGAAGGCGTTTCGGCAGCGCCGACCTGACGGCAAGGGCGGCTGGATTTGGAATCTTGACGGTGTGAGACGTGTGCCGTATCGCCTGCCGGAGCTGTTGAAGGCCTCACCACAGGATTTTGTTTTTATCACTGAAGGAGAGAAGGATTCAGACCGCCTGTGTGACTTGGGATTCACCGCCACAACTAACCCCGGCGGAGCGTGCAAGTGGCTCAAGGAGTACAACAGATTCTTTGCCGGGCGTCTTGTGGCGGTATTGCCTGACAATGACACGGCAGGAAAAAAGCACGCTGAGCAAGTCGCTAATTCGCTCTATGGCGTGGCCGGTGAGATACGCATTGTCGAAATGCCGGACCTGCCGGAAAAAGGGGACGTTTCGGACTGGCTCGATAACGGCGGAGATTCCGCCAAACTGCTCAAATTGGTGGACGCTGCCGAGCCGTATGAGCCGCCGACATCGGCCCCCCGACTGGTCATCGAGTGTATGGGCAATATCGAGGCTGAGAGTATCGAATGGTTTTGGGACAACAAAATCCCGGACGGGGCCTTGACAATCATATCCGGCGATCCCGGATGCAGCAAATCGTACCTCAGTATTTACATGGCGGCTCGTATCACAAGAGGAGAAGCGTGGCCGGACTGCCCGGATGTGCCTGTAAGAAAGGGTTCGGTGCTCCTATTCTCCGATGAGGATGATCCTGCGAGGGTTATTCGACCGCGACTCGATGCGCATCAGGCCGATGCAGGCAAGGTATATCTTCTCAGAGGCGTGAAGGTCGAAGAAAGCACCGCTCAATTCGACATATCATTGCACTTGGCGGCGCTCAATAGCAAGCTGGATCGAATACCAGACTGCCGGCTGGTCGTCCTCGATCCAATTACAGCGTACCTCGGCGGTATCAACGCCAACAGCAACGCTGAGGTGCGGGCCGCACTTGGGCCGCTGGCGGAGCTGGCGGCAAGACGGCGAGTGACTGTTATCGGGATCAACCACCACAACAAGCAGGAGGGTTTGAAGCATATCTATAGGGGACTCGGCTCGACGGCCTTTGTTGCACAGGCCCGGAGCGTATGGGCCGTTATGATCGACAAGGACGACCGCGAGATACGAATCTTCTGTCCGATCAAGAGCAACTACGGCATCGAGCCTACCGGCCTGAAATATCACATCATAGACGGCGTTGTAGTGTTCGAGTCGGAGCCTTGGACCGGTCATATCGACGATATCCAGGACGAGCCGAGAAGCACGCACCGGCTCGATGAGGCTGCTGACTGGCTGCGAGAGATTCTGCCGCCCGGCACGAGTGAATCGTCAGAATCGGTCTTCGAGCGGGGGAAGGATAAAGGATTCGGCACAGACCTGCTGTACCGGGCCAAGCGTCAGTTGGGTATCAAGGCAGAGAAGATCGGATTCGGGGGGCAGTGGTTTTGGAGGCTACCGAATGGCGAATAATGCGAAGATATGCCTAACAAAGGCCATACCTATCTTCCGTACCTTTGGGTTTTTGGCCCATTATGCGAACATCAGTACGTATCTTTGGGTTTTCAGGCGATCCGCCCATAAATACGGAAGATGTGGATGTTACGCAGCATCAGGACTGTTGGGCAGAGACGGATCACCATGCAAACAGCTACGGGCACGGTGCTGGCTGAAAAAAGTTGAAGAAATTTCAGATTTTTCCGAGATTGTACTTGAACATATTCAGGTATAATGGTATATTTACAGGGTGAGGCGTTAAGAGTATGTTGTTGAGCATGATTGTTGAGACCATCCGAAAGCATATCAAGGCTTGTGGCAAGAGCCGCTACCAGATCAGCCAAGATACCGGCGTAGATGAGGCTACGCTGTGCCGGATAGTCGCCGGCAAGGCATGTTCAACAGAAACTGCTGATATTCTGCTCAAATACTTTGGGCTGACGATTGCCAAAAAGGGCAAGAAAAAGGCAAGGTGAGATTATGGCTTCGGTTTTCAAGAGAAGATATACAAAGCTCGTTGACGGCAAGCGACTGAAAAAACAGTCTCAGTCCTGGTATGTTAAGTATCGGGATGCAGACGGGATCGAGCGGCGGGTCAGGGCCTACAAAGACAAAGAGGCGAGCCGCCAGCTTGCAGGCAGGCTTGAAAGAGAGGCCGAGCTTGCAAGGGAAGGAGTTGTTGACCGGTATAAGCAGCACCGCAAGACACCGCTTGCTGAGCACTTGAATCAGTACAAGGCCGGACTGTTGAACAAGGGCACAACGAGCAAACAGGCCGAGCTTGTGTTCAACAGGGCAAAGGCGGTGATTCAGGCGTGCAGATTCTTGTATGTCGCCGACATATCGGCCTCAAAGGTGCAGGGCTACCTTGCCGAGCGCAGACGAGACGGCCTGAGCATACGCAGCAGTAACTTCTATTTGCAGGCGGTCAAGCAGCTTCTCAACTGGATGGTGGCTGACGGCAGGACGGCGGAGAACCCTGTAGGCTATCTCAAGGCACAGAACCCACAAACGGACATACGGCACGCCCGCAGGGCGCTCGAGCCGGGCGAGATAAGGCGGCTGCTGCAAGCAACAGCAGAAGCACCTGAGCGTTTCGGTATGAGCGGCTGTGAGAGGAGCCTGCTGTATCGCTTCGCAGCAGAAACAGGGCTGAGGGCAAACGAGATACGCTCTTTGAAAGTAGGCGATTTCGACTTTGACAACCTGACCGTGACGGTGAGAGCGGCCTACAGCAAGCGCAGACGCGAAGACGTGCAACCTTTGAGGCTGGATACGGCAACGCTGCTCCAAGATTTCTTGAGAGACAAAATGCCGGACGTGAAAGCCTTTGGGGGCACTTGCACGCAGTTGACGAAACGAACATCGGATATGCTGAAGGCTGATTTGGCCGATGCGGGGATCGAGTATGTTGATGCTTCCGGCAGAGTCTTTGACTTTCACGCTCTTAGAGGACAGTACGCGAGCCTGTTGGCGGCAAGCGGCGTACACCCGAAAGTTGCACAGTCCCTTATGAGGCACAGCGACATAAACCTGACGATGTCACGATACACCCACACGCTCGCCGGGCAGGAAGCTGAGGCTGTTGCAGGGCTGCCGGATTTCTCGCTGCCGAGCAGCCAAAGCCAGCGGGCAACAGGGACAG
>Ga0315297_10002065_pt1 | contig 12591 bp, 9 predicted proteins | sample YL17G15_0_MG_FD_203628 | JGI IMG/M metagenome (GOLD analysis project Ga0315297, IMG submission 203628) | Sediment microbial communities from Yellowstone Lake, YNP, Wyoming, USA - YL17G15_0 | ecosystem: Environmental > Aquatic > Freshwater > Lake > Sediment | place: USA: Wyoming | collected... | reverse complement strand
CCTCAAATCTTCCAAGTTTACGGACCTGTCTGACAGCGGCCGCTAACAGGCGCGTGTAAAGATGAAAACCCACCGATGCAATAAGACCCGATTGCCGCGTTCCGAGCAAGTCGCCAGCCCCGCGCATTTCCAAGTCCCGCATGGCTATCGAATATCCAGCACCCAGTTGTGTATTTTCCGCGATGACCTCCAACCTTTCCTGCCCTTCTGGAGTGGGCCGCAATTTGTTGTGTCGGAAGAAGTAGGCATACGCGCGTGCCGCGCCTCGCCCAACGCGGCCTCGTAACTGGTACAACTGCGCCAAGCCGAACGCATCTGCCCGGTCCACGATGAGCGTGTTGGCATTTGGGATGTCAAGACCGGATTCGATGATCGAGGTCGATAGCAGGATATCCACCTCCCCGGCATTGAATCGATGCATCACGCTGGCGAGTTCGGTTTCTGGCATTTGACCATGACCAATGGCAATGTGTGCTTCAGGTATTAATTTCTCCAGGTGCATCCGCATGGCATCAATGGTCTGCACACGATTGTGAACGAAGAAAACCTGTCCCCCGCGTTCCAATTCGCGCAGGATGGCCTGGCGGGCCAATTTGGGAGAATATGGTCCGACGTGGGTAATTATGGGCAAGCGCTCTTCCGGCGGTGTGTTCAGGTTGGAAATGTCGCGGACCCCGGTAAGTGCCATGTACAGCGTCCGTGGAATCGGGGTAGCGGTCAATGTCAGCACGTCCACTTCAGTGCGCAATCTTTTCAAGTGTTCCTTGTGCGCCACACCAAAACGTTGTTCCTCGTCTATGATGACCAGACCGAGATCTTTAAATTGGACATCAGCAGAAATAAGCCGATGTGTTCCTATTATGATATCCACGGCGCCTTGTGATAAGGCATACAAGATCTGGCTCTGTTCATGTGGTGTGCGGAAGCGGGAAAGCATCTCGACTGTCACCGGGAAAACCGATAAACGTTGCCGGAAAGTATCGTAGTGCTGTTGTGCCAGTACAGTGGTTGGGACGAGCACCGCCACTTGTTTCCCATCCATAACAGCCTTGAAAGCTGCCCGCAACGCCACTTCTGTTTTTCCATACCCCACATCGCCGCACAACAACCGGTCCATCGGGCGGGGTGTTTCCATATCCCCTTTTATCTCGGTTAACGCCCGGACCTGGTCTTCCGTCTCAACGTATGGAAAACTGGACTCCAATTCTCCCTGCCACGGATTATCGGGACTGTATGCGAAACCGGCAGCAACCTGCCGGCGGGCGTATAGATCGAGAAGGTCTTTTGCCACCTCCTGGACCGCCTCCCGCACCTTGCGCTTGGCTTCAGACCATTCCTGGGTTCCTAGGCTTCCCGCGGTGGGTGGTGAACCGTCCGGACCAATAAAGCGGGTTAGTCGATCTGCTTGATGGATGGGAACATATACCTGGTCTCCGTTCTTATATTCAATGCATAAAAATTCTCGGCCCAATCCCTCCAAAGTCCGCTGGACCAGACCAATATACCTCCCTATGCCATAATCCACGTGAACTATCCAGTCACCCGGATTCAAATCGGCATAAAAAGATTCCGGTGTTTCAGTGCCGGGTCGGGGATGCTGTCTCGGCTGTGGTCGCTCCCATCCAAAAATTTCAGAATCGGTAATCAGTAAATTCGCATTACCACTTTCCGATGTAAGTTTCCATCCTTCGGAGAGGCTGGCTTCGATAAATTGAGGGTTGCCAGATCCCCGGTTTGCACCTTGTGAAGCTTTTTCCGACCACAGTTCTTCGAGTCGGGAGGCCTGACGCGAAACAACAACAACTGAATTTTCCTCCGCGACCACCTTCGCCAGATATTCAATTAAGGGCTTTAGTCGACCACCGAACCGTTCCAATTGTTGAAAATTCGAAGAAAGATTGCTGGGAGATTCTTCTGCAGTGGAATATCCCAGTTCCAGCAGGGAGTGGTTTTGAAATATTTCAACCAATTCTGACCAGGAAATGTATGGAATTGGAAAATCATCGGGCAAGGTCCCTTCAGCGATGGATTCATTGCGAAGCTTGACCGCCTGTTCCTCGATCTCCATACTTGTATTTTCCAGGATACTTAGATCATCTGCCAGGACCAGCGACTTTGGTGGCAGATAATCCATTATACAGGTTGGGAATTTGTACAAGAGAGGGATATGGAATTCCGATACATGAGCAGGCGCTTCCGAACCATCCGGAATGCCAACCAGGTCACTTTCCAGCGGACTCCCAGGTAAAATGAATTCCCGGGCAGGGGTAATGAGTATGGATGTCAATTGATTGATGGTTCTCTGCGAGGCTGGATCAAACCGCCGAAGAGTATCAATTTCGTCCCCGAAGAATTCCAACCGAACTGGAGAGGCTTCGGATTGTGGCCACACGTCGAGTAATCCGCCCCGGTGAGAGAATTGACCGGGTTCCAGGACGGTATCAACGGGTTGGTACCCTATCTTTACCCACATCTCCAGGAGAGAACCGGGTGTGATTCTTTCCCCTGCTTTTAAAAGTTTGGTCGCCTTGAGGAAATCGCGCCGCGGCAACGTGCAAGACATCATGGCGCGCACGGTGGTGACGATCACTGGTGGTGTTGACGGTTTTCCCAGGTAAGGAAGGTGATAAACTGAAAGTGCGCAAAGTGATTGCAGGCGTTCACGCCGCGTGGAACCTCCCCAGGCGGCATTTTCGTAGAACAGGGGGTTTGGTTCGGAAAAAAAGTAACGGGAGGCGTCTGGTGCCCAGAAAGTCAGTTCGTCCTGCAGACGGAGAGCATGGTCAGTGCGGTCAGTCACAAATACAATGGGCTGTTTAAGATCGGTAAGCAACCCCGCAAGGATGGGTAACCGTGCAGAGCGTGGCAACGCCAACCCGGAAAGCCTGTTGCCGGTCGGAATGTTGGCCAGTAAATGTTGATAGGCAGGAAGTGATCGTATTTTTTGGAGTAGAAATTCCATCACTTTTTACCGCAAGGAATCACCCGCGATAATCGGGCATATCGGAAACTTTGAAATTTCATTCCTTGTCAGATTATATTGAAATTGTTTGAAACTATTGATTATACAGACGTCTTGTTGTACTTATTCATTGCCGAATCCAGTCCATCCGTAACCCACATCAAGACTGCTTCCGACGCCGCGTTGAGAGTTTCATCCATTATTTCCATTTCGGACCGTGAGAAATTATGCAAGACGTAATCGGGAGCTTGCATCTGTCCGGGGGGCCTACCGATCCCCAGCCTCAAGCGGGGGAATTCGTTCGTACCCAGGTATTCGATGGTTGAGGACATTCCTTTTTGTCCCGCTGATCCACCATCAGGTCTTATGCGTATGGTACCAACTGGCAAGTCAAGATCATCATGGGTTAGCAGCAGGTTTGACAAGGGGAGGTGATAAAAGTGCACAAGTCCCTGGACTGACTTCCCGGATAGATTCATAAATGTCTGGGGCATGGCAAGGATGACCTTGCGATCGCGATAATTCCCACTTGCGACCAGTGCTCTGGATTGCATTCGGGTGAAGCGTGTACCTAGGGTTGCCGCCAGGCGATCCAATAACATGAAACCAATATTATGACGTGTTTCCCGATACTCCCGGCCAGGATTTCCCAAGCCGATGATTAAAAATGGTTCGTTCATTTTATTTACGTTTTAACCATAAGTAGAAGCTGAAAATCAGCAATATTAGTATGGCAGTGATGCCCCCAAGGATTAGACTGGAAGAGACATCGGTTGAAGCCAAGGTGGCAGGGTTTCGTGACAAAATGGTTGGTGTGGAGTAGGGAGTGGTAGTGGGAGTATAAGTCGGTATGGGGGTGTCTTCCGGGGCGGGTGGAACGGGCGTGGGAGTCTCCACAGGTGAATAATTACGTATGCGTAAACTTGATACCTGAGCATCTCGGAAACTTCCGTCAACCAGATAAACCCGCAACCGCAAATTATAATTTCCGTCCGTAATGACTGTCGTGTCCCAAATTGCCAGAGTATTCCCAAATACTGCCTGCGTGTTCGTGGAAATTAAGAACCAGGTTCCAGTTGGATCATCTGTATAACTGAAGGAGATCTCTGCTGAGACAAATCCGCTGACATCACTGGACCCGGAAATTGACACTGCTCCCTGAAGCACATCCCCGGGTCGCGGTGAAATAATGACAGGATCGCCAATCCGGGCATTCATACCAGAGAAGGAGAAGGCAAGGACTAACCCGAATAAGATCGAAAAACCATGGTTACGCATGAAAATCAAGAATTGAGTCTAACACGAAGGCAAGCGCGGGTCAACATATTAAAAAATAAAGAGGGAGAAAGTTTGCCACACCCATCGCTTTTGATGTAGAATCGTCCAAATACTTTTGGTGATTTTAATCAGGAGGATCATGGATCCAAACCAGGAACTTTTCCAGTCTTCCGAGGCTCTAACATTCGACGACGTACTTGTCGTTCCGGCATATAGTGAGATCCTGCCGGCGGACGTGGATGTGAGTGCGCGCCTAACCCCTGATATCCGGTTGAACATCCCGCTTCTTTCTGCAGCCATGGACACTGTCAGTGAAGCGCGCCTGGCGATTGCCCTGGCGCACGAAGGTGGGATTGGGATCATCCATCGCAACCTATCGCCAGAAAAGCAAGCCACCGAGGTGGACATGGTGAAACGTTCGCAATCAGGGATGATTTCTGATCCGATCACCCTGCCTCCGGACGCAACTCTCCAGCAAGCGGAAGACATCATGTCCAATTACAAGATCAGTGGCGTGCCAATTGTGGATCAGGAGATGAAATTGGTCGGAATCCTTACCAACCGCGATATTCGGTTTGTTGAGCCGGCAGATTTTGACCAACCAATCAGCAATTTCATGACCCCCCAGCCCCTGGTAACCGCGCCGGTTGGAATTTCACGCCAGGATGCCAAGGTCATCCTGCAGAAACACCGAATCGAGAAACTACCCCTGGTGGATGAAAAAGGTCGGCTGAAGGGATTATTAACCGTCAAGGATATTCAAAAGGAGCGGGATTACCCCAATGCAGCACATGATGAGCGGGGCCGGTTGTTGGTTGGTGCTGCTGTCGGTGTTGGAGTGGATCTTGAAACCCGGGTGGGTAATCTGGTGGATGCAGGTGTGGATGTAATCGTCCTGGATACCGCTCACGGGCATTCCATGGGTGTTCTTAGAGCCATACGACGAATTCACAAAAAGTGGAAAAAAATCCCTGTCATTGCAGGGAATGTTGTCACCCGGGAAGGGACGAAAGCGCTCATCGAGGCTGGTGCAGCTGCCATTAAGGTTGGGGTGGGAGCCGGTTCCATTTGCACGACGCGCGTCATCGCTGGAGCAGGGATGCCGCAGTTATCTGCGATCCATGCGTGCTCCCAGGAAGCCTGTGCCCATAATATCCCCATCATCGCAGATGGTGGAATCAAATTTAGTGGGGATATTGTCAAGGCCATTGTTGCAGGTGCAGATACAGTCATGCTAGGAAGTTTGCTCGCCGGATTGGACGAGTCACCGGGAGACGTTGTATTATTGGAAGGACGGCGCTTCAAAGAATACCGCGGCATGGGGAGTTTGGGGGCCATGCAAGGATATGGCAGGGATCGATACAACAGTGGACAGGGCAGCCCTTCAACTTCGCTAATGACCGAAGCTGGAAAGCTCGTTCCAGAGGGAATCGAAGGGCGGGTACCCTTTAAAGGTCAATTGCATGATTTTGTTTACCAATTAATCGGGGGGTTACGCTCTGGCATGGGGTATGCTGGTGCAGCGTCACTGGAAGATTTACGCAGGGAGACAAAGTTTATGCGCATAACCAACGCAGGTCTGGTTGAAAGCCATCCACACGATGTGATTATTACCAAAGAAGCCCCCAATTATCAATTGACGCAGGATTGATGTGAAAAACCGGTTGAATAGTTTATGGATATCTGGGAGTAATGCAGCAGTCACTCAAGTTGACCGGGCATTGGGGCATACTTGTGCGGGGCGCGTGATAAATGCATTAACATTCATTATGATCATTTTCTTCCTGGGCTTATGGATCACCGGTTTTCTATTAATAAAAGAATACAACTTTACCCAATTTTTATCTTTAAATCGATTGACCGATCTGAATTGCTTGATATTTTTTGGTGGACTGGTGACAACCATATTTATCGCCACCTTGGTGGGGAATTTCCTGCGCAGAACTTTTTGGGCGAAGTTGGTAAAACGCATCAAGTGAGCTTTGAGGGTCAGAATGTCATGCACAATTTCCAAGTTTCCCGTATAATCAAGGCATATCCTGAAAAGTATCCTTTGGAGTTGCCGGAATGAGTCAAAATCGCAGCGAAATGATGGTCGCCCGCCTGCGCTCCATGCAGGCAGCGGCATCGGATATTGAGGCCTCTGCAATTGTGTCCGTGGACGGATTAATCATGGCTTCCGCGTTACCGGCTGAAGTTGAAGAAGACCGGGTTTCGGCCATGTCTGCAGCAATGCACAGCCTGGGTGAACGCATCGCCGAAGAACTGGGTCGTGGTGGCTTGAACCAAGTATATATCAAGGGCAGCAATGGCTTTATTGTCTTAACCTCCATCGGGTCCGAAGCAGTATTAACCGCACTCGCTCGTCAGGAGGGCAAGCTTGGTCTTATCTTCCTGGAAATGCGCCGGGCAGCAGAGGACCTGGTTAAACTAGTCGGATGAATCCAATCAGTGTTTGTGCTCCAAGTTACTCACGTCAACGCGTGGGGAGGACGCCCAAAAAGGTCCTCCCCACGCCCTTATTTTAAAAAGAGGAAGCATGGCAACAAAATATATCTTTTTTACCGGTGGTGTAGTTAGTTCAGTCGGGAAAGGTGTAACTGCAGCAGCAACCGGCTTGTTACTAAAATCCCGCGGCTTCAAAGTTACAGTTCAAAAACTGGACCCGTATATTAATGTCGATCCCGGGACGATGTCTCCTTACCAGCATGGGGAAGTGTACGTACTCGATGACGGAGCAGAAACAGACCTCGATCTTGGTCACTATGAAAGATTTGTAGACATTCGCCTGGGACGGTTCAGCAATTTCACCACCGGGCAAGTCTACGCAGAAGTGATCAGCAAGGAACGTCACGGCGATTACCTGGGCGGTACCATCCAGGTCATTCCGCATATCACAAACGAAATCAAGCGTCGCATCGGGCTTGTGGCAAAAGAAACTGGAGCAGAGGTTGTCATCCTTGAGATTGGCGGAACCGTCGGTGACATAGAGTCACAACCTTTCCTTGAGGCCCTGCGCCAATTAAGAAACGAGGTTGGGCGGGAAAACACATTTTTTGTCCATGTCACCTGGCTGCCGTTCATTGGGGCAACCCAGGAACTCAAAACCAAACCCACACAGCATTCTGTCGCCGCATTACGTTCAATTGGTATTTCACCCAATATGATCATCGCCCGCTCGGATCACCAGGTTGAATTGGATTTATGTGAAAAGATTGCACTGTTTTGCGACGTGGATCGACGGGCAGTTGTACCAATGGTCACGTCCCAGGTGCTCTACGAAGTTCCACTCCTACTCGAAAAGGCGGGCGTGGGCGATTACCTGGTGGAGAAGATGGGACTTAAAGCAACAGTAATACCGGATTGGGCTCCATGGCACCAGCTGGTGGAAGATGTTCGTAAGGTAAAACCAGTTGTAAAAATTGCACTGGTTGGGAAATATGTGGAACTGAAGGATGCGTACATGTCGGTGCGGGAAGCCATTAACCATGCAGCCCTGTCGTTGGGACTGGAAGCGGATATCCAGTGGGTCCTGTCAAGTGATCTTGAGAAGGGTAAGGGTTGGGAATTTGTTAAATCGGCTGACGGGATTGTTGTCCCGGGCGGATTTGGCTCACGGGGAATTGAAGGGAAAATCCAGGCTGCTAAATATGCTCGTGAGACCAAAGTACCGTACCTGGGTCTGTGCCTTGGAATGCAGGTAATGTGTGTGGAGTTTGCCCGGGATATTTTGGGTTACGAAGATGCGAACTCGACAGAATTTGATCGCAGCACAGACCACCCAGTTATTGACCTGATGCTGGAGCAGCGTGCGATTACTGACATGGGCGGTACCATGCGCCTTGGGTTATATCCCTGTGTGCTCCAGCCAGGGACGAAGGCTGCGTTAGCCTACGGCGAGAAACAGGTGGAAGAGCGCCACCGGCATCGATGGGAATTCAATAACACCTATCGGGATCAATTTGAAAATAGCGGGATGTTATTCTCCGGAATATCCCCAGACGGCCTCCTGGTGGAGATCGCTGAATTGAAAGATCATCCTTACATGGTAGGGTGTCAATTCCATCCGGAATTTCTTTCACGTCCAATGCGCCCGCACCCGCTCTTTGTAGGATTGCTAAAGGAGGCGGGAAAAAAAGCGGGAATAAAAAAGGTAAGTTGAGTTATACTCGTTTACGTGGAATTACCGGACGAACTGTCCGAAATCAATTTAATGGAGAGGAAATATGGATTCAACAATCGAAATCATTACCGGACAAGAAATTCTTGACTCGCGCGGCAACCCCACCGTGGAAGTTGAGGTTGTTCTCGCAGATGGTTCATGGGGACGTGCAGCGGTGCCTTCCGGGGCTTCCACCGGTATTCATGAGGCGCTGGAATTAAGAGATGGTGATAAAAAACGATATAACGGCAAGGGTGTCTTGAAAGCCGTCGCGGCTGTAAATGAAGAGATCGCTGATGACCTATTTGGCTGGGATGCGACAGATCAGAAAGCCATTGATATGGAAATGATAGCCCTCGATGGCACACCCAATAAGTCCAAATTTGGCGCCAATGCCATTTTGGGAGTGTCGCTGGCAGTTGCCAAAGCTTCCGCCGCAACACTTGGTTTGCCGCTTTATAGATATATTGGGGGGGTTTATGCGCATGTCTTGCCTGTCCCGATGATGAACATCCTCAATGGAGGCGCCCACACTTCATGGCAATCCACGGATGTCCAGGAGTTCATGGTTATGCCCTTTGGTGCACCCACATTTAGCGAAGGATTGCGCTGGGGAGCAGAAATCTACCAGGCTCTGAAGTCGGTTCTCAAGGAAAAAGGGTATATCACCCTGGTTGGAGATGAGGGCGGATATGCTCCTGCACTCAAGGCCAACAACGAAGCCGTGGAAATCATCCTGGAAGCGATTGCCAAAGCCGGGTTTAAGGCTGGCCGGGGAGAACAGGTGGCAATTGCCTTGGACCCCGCGGCTTCAGAACTTTATGATGAGGAGAAAAAAACGTATAACCTGCGCAAGGAAGGCAGGAAATTGACCGGTGAACAGATGGTGGAATTTTGGGCGAAATGGGTAAAGGATTACCCGATCGTCTCGATTGAGGACGGTCTTGCCCAGGATGATTGGGAGTCGTGGAAGTTACTAGTCAAGACCCTTGGAGATAAAATACAAATCGTTGGCGATGACTTGCTGGTAACCAACCCGGAGCGGGTGAGGCGCGCCATAAAAGAAAACGCTGCCAATGCCCTGCTTGTTAAACTTAACCAGATTGGGACTTTAACAGAGACGATCGAAGCCGTCGAGACCTGCCATCGGTCAGGGTGGCGCGCAGTGACTTCCCACAGATCCGGTGAGACCGAAGACAGCTCCATCGCGGATTTGGCGGTTGCCCTGAATATGGGACAAATCAAAACCGGTGCTCCCGCACGCTCTGATCGTGTCGCCAAATACAACCAACTATTACGCATTGAGACTGAGCTGGCTGACACCGCAAAGTATGCTGGCTGGAATGCCCTTGCGTGATAGAATTGAGGCAAATTATCACCTTTCCATGCAATATTCGGGAACCGAATTGTTGATAATAACTGATTAGTTTAATTACTTGACAAAGGCTTAAGTTGTGCTATTATGAATTGGAGCCGATGTCCTTAAACGGTGCAGATAGTCGGTGGGAACGTGTTTTACATGCAACACCACCACCATGCCGGGATATATTTCCCGGGCATGGGTGTAGTTGTTCAAAAATCGTCCTTGATGCTCCACAATATTGCAGATTGAAAGGAGGTGATGGGGTTGCCCGGCATGGCTCGTAAACCGAGCCCGGCGACAACAAATAAAGTGGATTCTCCCAAAAGAAAAGCCTTGCAATTTGCATGGTCTCCACATTTCACCCAAATTATATAAGGAGAGAGAATAATGAAACGCACGTTCTTTTTTTTGATGAGCCTCATGATGGTCGCGACCATGGTTTTGACCGCTTGCGGTGGTGCGTCTCCCACACCCACCACAACCACGGTAACATTCTGGCACACCTATGGCACTGGAACTGCTGAAGAGACGGCCCTGACCGCAGTCCTCGCCCAGGCTGCTGTTGATATGCCTGACATTACAATTAGTGTTCTGCAGGTCCCATTCAACGACATCTTTAATAAATACCGCACAGACGTTGCTGCCGGCGGTGGTCCTGATATGTTTGTCGCACCCAATGACGACCTCGGAAACGATGCCCGGGCAGGTTTGATCGCTGACATTACCGACCTGGTGAGTGGTAAATTGGGAGACTACGCGCCCCTTTCCATTGAAGGTATGTCGACCGGTGGAAGGATCTACGGTGTTCCGGAATCTCTAAAAGCCGTGGTTCTTTGGTATAACAAATCCCTGCTTCCAACCCCCCCTGCCACCACTGCAGACCTCCAGGCTTTGATGGAGGGCGGCACACCAGTTTCCATCTCCTTTGGCTGCTACCATCACTGGGGTTTCTACAGCGACTTTGGTGGGAAGATTTTCGACAGCAATTACAAGGTTATTGCAGATCAGGGAAGTGGTGTAACGGATGCCATTACTTATTTGAACGGACTCTACCAGATTTCTAAAGCCAACGGTTGGCCGAAGAGCGATTCTGAAGGTCTTGCTCCATTCTCCGAAGGCAAGGTTGTGGCCATCACGAACGGCAACTGGGCCATGGGCGATTACCGGACTGCCCTGGGTGATAATCTTGGTGTAGCCCCCCTGCCCGCCGGTCCTTCCGGTGTTGCATCACCACTCCTTGGGGTCGATGGCTATTACATCAATCCGAACAGCTTTAATAAAGATGCCGCTATTAAAGTTGCCCTTTACCTGACTGGCGCCTCGGCAGAAAAAATCATGATGGGAGCCGGACACGTGCCCGCCATCACTACCGCTGCCGTAACCGATCCGCTTCTCAAGGGACTTCAGGAAGCCTTCAAGAATGGCTATGTTCGCCCCCAGGTTCCACAGCTTGGTCTCTATTGGTCAAATTTCTGTGGTACAGACCAGGTCTTTGAGAAGGGTGTCTCCCCGGTGCTTTGGGTTGCACAAGGAACAGCCAACGCCAACAAGTAATCTTTAGGTAACCTGCATAAAAAGCGAACAGGGTTATTCCCTGTTCGCTTTTGTCATTTTAGAATAGAATGTCTAGATGCAGGATGACATTTTTATGGAGTGAATCAATATGGCGACCCTGGCTGCACCGGTACCCTCCCCGAATAAATTAAAATTCTTTAAATTCCGCCGAGGCCTCCTCCCATATGTGTATTTGTTACCAGCCTTTATCATCATGGCTGTCATCACTTTTTATCCCTTGGTGTTCCAGGTGATTATTTCTTTTTCCGACTTTCAAACCAAGGACCTGTTGCTTCAACTTGCGTCTCCAAAACTCCTTTGGATCGGGTTTCAAAATTACATAAATATTTTTACGGGCGGCTTACCAGTTCAAAACTTTGATTTCTTCCGCGTCCTGGCGTTTAACTTCTGGTGGGCAATTACCAACGTAGCCGTCCATTTGCCGGCGGGAGTCTTGATCGCAGTCGCCCTCAACACCAACGGCTTATGGTTCAAACGCATTTATCGCGCCATTTATATCCTCCCCGTTGTCATCCCACCCCTGGTGGTCGCAACCATCTGGAGGAATATTTTCGACGAACAGTATGGAGCCATGAATCAACTCCTGACAACCATTGCCCATTGGGTTGGCTCCATAGATCCTGTAAGGATTCGCTGGTTGTTTGAATATAAACCCCCCATACCCTGGCTTCTTCCCTTTGGGCTGGGCGCCCTGCCACTGGCTTACTACGCCATGATGATAGCCAACTTCTGGCTGGGGTGGCCATTTATGACCCTGGTGGCTACCGGTGCTCTTCAGAGTATCCCAAAAGATCTTTATGAGGCTGCTTCGATTGATGGCGCCTCCGGTGGGCAGCAATTTTGGAACGTTACCGTTCCTCTTCTACGCCCTGCAATGGTGCCCGCGGCCATTTATGGTTTTACCATGTCCTTCAACCTATTTAGTTTCGTGTATTTCATGACGGGAGGAGGTCCGGCGCGTTCCACGGAAATCCTGGTCACTTTTGTATTTGACCTTGTTCGCAATCTCCGCTTGTACGGTGCTGCAGCGGCATTCTCGGTGATCATTTTTGTTGTTGCCCTGTTTGTTTTCCTGGTTACCAACCTCATTACACGTGCCACCGAAACATATTCGGAGTGAATCCATGACAGCATATCCTCTCCAAGTGAAAAAGAAGAATTTCATCGTCCGTTTCTTTACAATGAACACATCCAGGGAGGTGGGAGGGCGAAAGCTGCCCCTTTGGCGTCAGATCATGCTCCAACTGCTGG
>Ga0315297_10002064_pt1 | contig 12592 bp, 14 predicted proteins | sample YL17G15_0_MG_FD_203628 | JGI IMG/M metagenome (GOLD analysis project Ga0315297, IMG submission 203628) | Sediment microbial communities from Yellowstone Lake, YNP, Wyoming, USA - YL17G15_0 | ecosystem: Environmental > Aquatic > Freshwater > Lake > Sediment | place: USA: Wyoming | collected... | reverse complement strand
GCAGCCTCATTTTTCAGGCAGGCGCTGAACCTGAGCAGGGAGAAAGACCGGAAAATGGGTGTCATCAATAGTCTGGCAGGTCTTGCGGCTGTGGCTGCCGGGCGCGGGAAAGCTGAGGCGGCGGCGCGCCTGTATGGCGCAGCGGAAGCTCAGTATCAAGGGTTGCTGACGGAAGGTAAAACGCTCGATTCCCTGATCGAGCCGGTCGACCGCCGCGAATTTGAGCGCTACCAGGGCATCTGTCGAGACCGGCTTGGGGAAGCCGCCTTCGAGGCGGCCTGGGCAGAAGGCCGGGGGCTGACGCTGGAACAGGCGCTTGCCGAGGCATTGGCCATTTCCTGATCCAAAACGAGACCTTGGTCACCTTCGACCGGCTGGCGATCCTGACGGAGGTACGCTGACAACGGATTACGCCGGTAAAGAGCACCGGGCGGCAAAGAACGCCGCTTCAACGGATTTAGCGGATTGCAACTCAACGACCGGCAACCTGGCGAGCAAGGCCGGGGTGGGCTATTCTTACCTGGCGCAGAGTGGCACTTGCCCGGATGGTGCGTTGAGCAAGGCGCGAAGATGGTGGCGGGGTAGCGATTAGCGAAATTCGTAGACGGGGGCTTTTATAAAGCGAGCCGGCTGTGGTTTTTCGAGAATAATCCGTTGCAGCTGCTCCACGGTCTGCGGCGAGAAGAATTCCTCGCCGGTTTCGAGGTTAACGCGCGCGGGCACATGCTCGACTACATAAAGCTGACCATCTTTCAACAGGGTGTAGGTCACTTTTCGCTCAACCAATTTTTCGTCATGGAAAGGAGTGTTCATAAATTCACTTCCGGATTCGATAATCCAACCATTCTTCTGGATCGGGCTCATAGAGTGTGATGACTTTTATCAGGGGGCGGGAAGGGTAGCTACACTGGATATGCAAGGGTCTCTTCTTTTGAGTAAACCCCAGTATCAGGCAGCTTGGACCATATTTATCGTCTGGATAATCCTCAATCACTTCGCCTACCGAAATCGCCTCACGAATTTCACTGAGAAATATGTCTCTCAAGATCGTTTGATCCGTGGAGTGTTTTGAAAATTCAAATGCACTTTGGTCAAACTTGGCTCGAATTTCATCGATGAGCTGCATGGGATTATTATACCTGGAGTTCATAGCCAGGGTGGTTGACACGGGCTTTTTTTATCTCACAACTCTCGTTGGGTGTTTCCAGAAATCACCCCTTTCGTTGCCGGCATATCGGCATGCTTTTGTCGAGGAGGCGAGCTATTTCTTCACGCTGGTCGCTTTCGAGCGAAGAAAGAACCACTGAAAAACTGAGAGCATTGAGAGGGGCGCGATTTCATTCTCTCAGCTGGTAGCGGGAGTAAAATTCGGATGTACTCCTAGCTTTTCCGCAATGTCTTTCTGAAACACTCCGTGTTCGCTCAATACTTTGATCACAACAAAGTCCTCCTTTTTCAGCATTCGTACCTCCTCGCGAAGGTACATTCTATTACTCGTTCAGGGGACTTATTAAATTCCTGTTTCGCGTACTTATATCACGCTTGCTGACACGGGTGGCGGATTGGAGGTGGTCGAGTTTTCACCAGTAGGTTAGAATGGGGTAATCCGAGCAAGATTGGGGAGGGGCGGTTGGGAAGGAGCTGGAAGGGATCAGTGGCGGGGAATGAGGGGAGAAGAGCATTGGGCTGGCGTCCCATCCTACTGCTGGCATTTTCAAAGGATTGGTGGATAAAAGGAACCGGTAATGATCAATAAAATGAACGAGCTCTTGCAAGAATTCCGCACCGTTTTTTCCGGACGAAGCAACACACTGGACACGATCATTCCACCGCTGTTGTATGCTTTGGTTAACATGCTGGCGGGGCCGCTTCTCGCGGTGCTCTCGGCTGTGGTGTTGGCAGCGATTCTAACGGTGCTGCGCCTGGTTCGAAAGCAACCCTGGTTGTATGCCGTAAGCGGACTCGTTTTGACTTTGTTAGCGGCGGGGCTGGCCTGGTTCACCCAAAATGCAGCCAGTTTCTTCCTGCCTGATCTTATTACCAGTGGGACATTATTGGCAGCTACGCTGCTTTCCATCTGGTTTAAAAAACCTCTGGCCGCCTGGAGCAGCCACCTGACCCGCTCCTGGCCGAAGGAATGGTACTGGCTGCCCAATATCCGCCCGGCTTACACAGAGGTCACCTGGATGTGGGCCGCATTTATTGCCGCACGTCTGATTGCTGAATATTTACTTTACCAGCAGGGGAATGTCAGTTTGCTGGGGTTGGCCAATGTCTTGCTGGGCTGGCCGGTTACAATTGTGGTATTGGTCATGAGCTATCTTTACGGCATCTGGCGATTGACAAAATTGGGAGGTCCGAGCGTGGAAGAATTCTTATCCCACCAGCCTGCCCCCTGGAAAGGTCAAAAGAAAGGTTTTTAGTTACAGACGGGGAATCAATACGGGCGTGCTCTTTTTATAGGATTCATAATCTGCCTGGCCACCCCATTTTTGATCTGCCTTTTTTTCAAGCAGAGGCACTCCACTGACACGGGTGATAAGCAAGGTGACAAAAACGGGAGAGATCAGGGCGATCCACTGCCACCCCTGTAAAACGGGTAATGCGATAACGGCTACACCGACCCAGAGCACAATTTCACCAAAATAATTGGGATGGCGAGAGCGAGACCATAAACCGGTTTGAATAAATTTGCCTTTATTTTCCGGGTTGGCGCTGAAGCGGCTTTTTTGGCCATCGGCTGCAACTTCAATTGAAAACCCAAGAATCCATACCAGGTAGCCGATAATCGCAAAAATATCCAACTCTTTCCGGTTGGTCGTTGTGATGGCAACCAGCGCAGCCGCCATTGTGAATGTTACCCACAAGCCCTGGATGGTCCAGACGTTCAAGAAGCGGATAAAGGAAGGTTTGAGTTCATCAAACCGGTCATCCTTGCCTGCTTTGCGGATGCGGCGGAACAGAAAAGTGCCGAGACGGACTGCCCAGATCACGACCAGTGCCCATAGCAGGATCGACCTCGCATCGACACCCGTGCTCAAGAGGGCGGCAATGGTGATTACGGCAATGTAGGTGATACTTCCGGTCAGGTCGAAGAATTTTTCGGTTTGCAGCCAGTAAGCCGGGATAAAGGCCAGCCACTGGATGAGAAAGGCCAGCCCTACCGATAATGCAAATACAGGGATGCCGCCAATCGAGCTTCCTCCCTGGCTACCTGCAACAGCGACTAAAAGACCGATGATGATGAGAACAGGAAAAGCAATCAAGGCATTGCGATCGGATTTCTTCATGGAACTATCTCCTTATGAGGTTAGCTCAAACGGTATTCATCGCCACAATCGCCGATGAGGCGATAGAGCAGGTATTGTTCATTTTCATAATCCCACCAATGAAATTGTAAAAGGTCCAGCGAACCGGTATCCATCCGGCGCAACGACACGCCAATGGCCTCTTCCACAATGCGCAGTGTCATGCGCATGGGCTGCGGCACCCACTTGGTAAAAGCCTGAACGTAAGCAAGAGCTCCTTCTCCTCGTATAGCCTTGAGCTGCCGTCTGAACTCGCCTATGAAATCTTCCGCCGGGCCGTAGTGGTCAGCCAGATCCCATGTCGTGAAACCTGCATCGTGATACGCAAGCATCACTTGAATCGCTTTGCGGCGGTCAATTGGGCCATGCGCGCCCGAGACCTGCCACATGCCATTCAACAGGCGATGGATTCGCAGGTCGCCAGTCAATTGGATGCGCAAACGTTCGTCATACTCCAGGGCGTCCTCCTATGTACAATTGATTATATCTAACTTCTCAAAGTTCGTAGCGTGGGTCGGCGAACCACACCCTACGAATGGATGCCTGAGCCAGGAAATGGCACACAGAAAGACAGCAGGATAGTGGGGCGCACTACTTTACGAGCTACCAACTGAATGCCAGGATGAGTTTATCCAGGTCTATCCGACTTTAGTCGGATGGGGGACATATCTCCACTGCAGACGCAGCGGAAACTGTAAGACTTATGTCTGATAAAAGCAGCGATCTAAGTAGCGCGCATTTTGGGACCTTCGCAGCTATTCGCAGAGAGCCTGATCCGGTAAGATAGGAGCATCAAGCTCGTTGAGCGAAACTTTTTCAGAAGATAGTTCGAAAGGAGAACTGAGATGAAACGAATCACATTTTTGTCCACAATTTTGATCCTGGTGGCATTGACAGCCACACGCACCATGGCACGAGGGTTACTAGGTAATGAGGATAAGGGAAGCCAGGCTCCCCGCCATGAGACGATCGTTCCGACGGTGGTTTCGATGGGTCTTAACGATCAAGGACAGGGACAATCGGAAGTGCTCGATGATCAAGGCGGGCAGGGAGAACTTGAGTCCGGTGATGACAACGGCGGACAGGGAGAACTTGAGCCCGGAGATGACAACGGCGGCCAGGGCGAGATCGAGCCCGGAGATGACAACGGCGGGCAGGAAGAGATCGAGCCTGGAGATGACAACGGCGGGCAGGGCGAGATCGAGCCTGGTGATGATAACGGCGGCCAGGGCGAGATCGAGCCTGGTGATGACAATGGCGGCCAGGGCGAGGTACAGCCCGGTGATGACAAAGGCGGCCAGAGCAAATCTGGGTCGGGCCACAACAGCGGCGGCTAGAGACGGTTTGACCTGAACTCTGAGCAATTCCTAAGCCTCAGGCGAAAGCATCAGCCTGGGGCTTAGTTTTTTTAACCCTTGTCCCTGCTTTCCGGCAGTATGAGCTAATCATGACAGGGTGAACGTAGATAAGCAAAGAAGATCCTTCACTGCGTTCAGGATGACAAGAGGCGCTGCTAATGACCGTCATTCTTTGAAAGAAAAGCGCTGGTGCTGTAGATGTACTCAGGAGAAACATGGCTGGGTGAGAGGCTATTCAGAGGGAATCGGGGGCGACCCATTTTAGCGGGCTCGTCCCTATGATACAAGCAATCTCGGTGTGTGTGGTCCGCAACGCGCGTTCAGCTTGGTCAAAATCAGATGAGCTGGCTTGAGGTAGCAAAATCAATTGTTATCCTACAAGTCCAGACTGGATAATCGGAATCGCAAGAAGTGACCGAAATCCCCGGTCAGCAAACCGGTTCGTAAGCCAGTCCAGGCGAAGGTCTAGCGGACAACTTTCAGGTGGGAGCTATTGAGCTGATACAGGATGCAGTTACATAACCGGGGTCCGAAAACCGAAGACATCAACTACCGCCGTCACCATGCTGGTTGTCATTCCCATCATGATCACCACTCCCACTGTTATTGTCATTTCCGCTGTTATCGTTACTGCTGCCATCAGCGCTGTTGCCCCCATTATCATCACCCGAGACGCCGCTGGAAGCGTTTCCATTATCACCGCTGTCACTACTCTGTGTTTCATCGACGTCGTTGCCGACTGTGCTGCCAGTAGCGTTGCTGTTCGAATTATCGCGATCGTGAATGCTGGCGGCATTCCTAACGTCGCTCTCGAACCCTGTGGCTGACAATTCCAGACTGCCGACGATTTGGGTCGTTTCTAGAGCGCGGGTCACTTCTGATTTCACGCTCTCAGGGGAGCAGGTTGCCATAATGCCCAAAGTCTGGGTGTAGCGCGTGAGCGCTTCGGTAATATCTCGCGAAATCCTGGCCGCCCGGACAGGATCGACCTGCGAGACAGTTTCCAATTCTAAAAGCGCTTTATTGATAGCAATCTCAAATGCGAGGATGGCGTGGTCGACCTCGGGATAGCGACCTTCTTTGATCAAGGCCGCTATTTCCTCCAGCCGCTGTTCTGCCAAGGTTATCTCTAATTGCGCCCGTTCGCCTGCATCTTGAGCCAGGGAAAGGCGAGCCTGTTCGAGGGTAGTTTTAACCGGATAAAGAGCGTCTCCCGGTATCGCAGCCAGAGCAGCACCCCGCGTGAGGCTGATACTTCCGAACAGGAGAGCTCCAATCAGCATGATATGGATTATGCTGCGTAGTCCATGAGGCTTTATTTGCATGTTCAAGATTGGTCACTCCTTGGAGCGATTTTCTAGTTGATCCAATAGGCCCTTATCTTAACGGTAAAAGTCGCCTAACGTAATCGCTATGTGTCGAAAATGCGGATAGACTTCGGTCCCCAATTATTAAGACTTAAGTCGGATGCGAATTAATCCCCTTAGGCTTATTCAATGTGGCACATATGTATGTATAATATCTGAAGGTCATTGCCGAGAGAAGAAACCGTTGCAGGCACGCTTCCAGACCATCGTGCTTATGAATTGCGTCCCCCGGCAGGCCGGCCATGTCATGGTTAAAAAATTCTTCGTCAACTTAACTTTCAGCCAGCGTTTTATGTTCGCCAGTCTTGGGATTCTGCTGGCGGGGATGGCAGGCATTGGCGCCTGGGTTGGGAAACAAATCGAAACGGGTGTGATCCATCGTACAGGAGCAACCACGGCTCTCTATGTCGACAGCTTCGTCGCGCCGATCATTCAAGAGCTTGGCCAATCGAATGAACTGCTTCCAGATCAGGTAAAAAAGCTGAGCAAACTGCTGCAGGATACCCCGATGGGCCACCAGATCGTGGCTTTTAAGGTCTGGGATACCAGGGGGAAGCTGCTATACAGCACCGATCCAAACGCCATCGGTAAGAGCTTTCCGATGCACGAGGGTATGCTGCGCGCCAGGCTGGGCGAAGTTGACTCTGAGGTCAGTTTCCTTCAGGAAGAGGAAAATGCCCAATTGGGAGCAACGTACGAAAAGCTATTAGAGACATACAGCCCGGTGTGGTCGAATGGGACGAACAAAATCATCGCCGTGGCAGAATTTTATCAATCGACTGAAGGACTCGATCGAGAGATCAGTGTGTTGAAGCGCAGTAGCTGGCTGGTGGTCGGCCTGGCGATCCTGGTTATGTACCTGCTACTCTCGGGTTTTGTGCGCAAAGCTAGTGACACCATTACCCAGCAGCAGGCTGAACTGGGACGGAAAGTGTCGCAGCTGACCGAGCTGTTGTTGCAAAACCGGGAACTCCACGAACGGGTACGGCGGGCAGCAGCCAGCGTAGCATTATTGAATGAGAGCCACCTGCGGCGAATTGGATCCGAAATCCATGATGGCCCAGCCCAGGATCTGGGTTTGTCGCTTTTGAAACTAGACGCCGTGGTTGGCTGGATCGAGGCTCACCCGCAGGAACAATTCGACCAGGGGATGCTCGCTCAGTTAAACGAAGTCGAGGCTGCGCTGCAAAATGCCTTAAAGGAAATGCGGGGGATTGCCACCGGTTTGAGCCTGCCTCAACTAACTGATCTGAGCCTGGCTGAAACGGTAATCCGAGTCGTGCGCGCTCACGAGCGTCGCACTGGGACACAGGTGGCTTTGGAACTGGAGAGCATTCCTGAGCAAGTGGCTTTGCCGCTCAAAATCACCATATACAGGCTAATTCAAGAAGCATTGAATAATGCTTATCGACATGCCAATGGCGCCGGGCAGCAGGTGCGCGTTCACGGAGAGGATGACCAGCTGGTTGTAGAAATCTCCGATAACGGTCCGGGCTTTCACCCAGAACAGGTCACCGGATCAGATGGTCACCTTGGCCTGGGCGGGATGAGAGAGCGAGTGGAGAGCCTGGGAGGGTTATTCAAGATTGAGAGCCAAATTGAGCATGGCACACGGGTCATAGCTTGCCTGCCTTACCAGGTGGAAGGAGACAATTCGATATGACAGGCGATGAGCACTTATCCGACAAGCTTCACATCGTCATTGCGGACGATCATGCCTTGTTTCGCGAAGGGCTGGCGACGATCTTGGGAGCAGAAGCGGATTTTGATGTAGTTGGCCAGGCAGGGACAGCCCAGGATGCAATCCAACTGGCGCGTGACCTGCTGCCGGAGATCATCCTGCTGGACATTGATATGCCAGGAGGGGGGTTGGAAGCTGCGCGGAGTATCGCAAATGATTGTCCAGTGACCAAAATTGTCATTCTCACCGCTTCGGAGGAAGACGATCATTTGATCGCTGCGCTGAAGACCGGGGCACGCGCCTTCATCTTGAAAGGGGTAGCAGCGCGCGAGCTGCTGCGCATATTGCGCGCGGTGGCTGCGGGAGAGAGCTACGTTCCTCCTGCCCTGGCTGCCAGCTTACTGCTGGAAATGCACGAGCCTGGCGCACACTCTCATAAACAAACTGATAATCCTATTGATGATCTGACAGAGCGTGAACGGGAAATACTCGAAAGTCTAGCAGGCGGGCTGAGTAATAAAGAGATCGGTGAGAAATTATTCTTGTCTGAAAAGACGGTGAAGCATTACATGACCAATATCCTGCAGAAACTTCAAGTGCGCAACCGGGTGGAAGCAGCACTCCTGGCGCAGAGGAGCGGGAAGATCGAAAAGCCTCGATAAAGAGGAGCGGATTACAATGCCGGGCCGAGTGGTCTTAAGGGCGGGAGACCGGGTGGGGAGCAACCCATAATGTGGCACCGCCGTTCTGAGCAATGTAGCCTTCCAGGGCGAGGCGCAGCGCCGGCAGGTCTTCCCAAAAGGTGCTGAGCTGCGATTTATGGGCGACTATGGCCTCATACCAGGCTTCTACTCCGGCCGGCGAGATGGGGCGGGTGGTGCTCTGCCAGCCGCTGCTGATCAATTCTTCAACCAGCGAGGCTGATTCTAGCACGTAGGGGAAGTCGGCGTAATACCAGAGCGGCGAGCGGCTGGCGCTGAGCGCTTCGGCGGCCTGGCGGGTCAGCCGGTGGTCGGCGTGCCCGCCCAGCGTGAGCGGACAGACCACCTGGCTGCTTCCCGGAAGCGTCCTGGCAAGCTCCTGGCTGACCTGTCCGACCAGAGGCTCTTCTTCCGGCCTGAGCGGACCCATAATGGCTTCCAACGATGTATACAGGTGCTCGTCCGGTCCGCCTGGTGGGGGGGTGCGGCGTGCCGCAACGCGGCCAAGCTTTTTGCGGAAGTAATCCTCGCCGGCCCGCCGGTAGATGCAGTCGGGCACCGGCAGGTAGCTGCCAGCGGCGCCGACTCGCCGGCAAGCCAGATGGTCCTCCAGCTTGCGCTGCGCCACGGCCTGCTCACCGCTCTCCCAGCGGAGATGGTGCAATTGGGCAAATTGGGAGAAGGCTCCCGGCAGCGGCTCCCCGGCGCAGACCGTCCAGATCTGGACGGTGTCGCCGGCCTGCACCTGCTCCCAGAGCAGTCCGCCGCATGAAAAGACAGCGTCATCGAAGTGCGGTGAGAGATAAATCCAATCCATAGCGCATTTTTACCATACATCCAGCAAAATTGAAACAGGCTTGTCACAGCCCTGGCCTGGTGTTATCATCGAAAGGTTGGAACAAGCCCCCTTATGCGCCAGGAGCAACGCTTTCGCCTACGTATTATCTTTGCCGTGATCATCTTGGCGACAGTGCCTTGTTATTGCAGCGGCCTGCTGCTGGTGCGCCTGAGGCGGAGCATTTCTGCGCTGCCGACCGGGACGCCCAGCTCCACACCCACCTGGACCGCGCAGCCCTCGGCTACCCCGCCCCCAACCTGGACCAGCCCGGCGATCTTTTCAGAGACCCCGGTCACGCCCAGCCTGACGCCCTCCAAGACTGCCACGCCATTCAGCACCTGGACGCCGCTGCCGACTGAGCCACCAACAGAGGTCTCTACGCCCCTGCCGATCCCATCCGAGACCCCTTCGCCGACGCCGACGAATACCCTGCCGCCTTCGCCGACCGCTACCGATACGGCTACCCCTACACCCAGCCCATCCCCCAGTGTGACCGATACACCCGTCCCGTCGGCTACTGCGAGCGATACGCCATCTGGTCCATGAGAGAGCGGCTGACCGGCTACCCTGATGATTATGGTTGGTGCGACGCACGTCGCTCCGCAACCAGAAGTGCATCGCACCCGAAAAGTTTTTATCGACCTGGAGAAGCATGTCTGAGCCAGTCACTTTTTTGAAGGAATTGATCTCTGTCGCGGGGCTTTCCGGGTACGAGTCGCCCGTACGGGAACTGCTGCAGGCCGCCTGGCGACCGCTGGTGGATGAGATGCAGGTCAGCCGTCTGGGCAGCCTGCACGCCATCCGCCGCGGCACCGCCGGCGAGCCTCGCCCGGCACTGCTGTATGCCGCCCACATGGACGCGATCGGGATGATGGTCTCTGGCTTGCTGGATGGCTTCCTGCGCATTACCGAAGTGGGCGGCCTGGACCCACGCATCCTGCCGGGGCAGCTGGTCACGGTGCATGCCCGGAAGGACCTGCCCGGCGTGATCGTCCAACTGCCCGCCCACCTGCTACCGGCCGAGGCCGGCGAGAGTTTGGGCATCCTGGGCGGTCTGCTGGTAGACGTGGGGCTAAGCGCCTCAGAAGTACAGAAACTGGCGCGGGTGGGCGACCTGGTCTCGTTCGCCCAGCCGCCCATCGAGCTGAGCGAAGAATACCTGGCCGGTCACTCGCTGGACAACCGGGCTTCACTGGCTGCGCTGACCGAATGCCTGCAAGCGCTGCAGGGCCGCCAGACTGCCTGGGATGTCTGGTTTGTGGCCACCGCACAGGAGGAAGAGACCCTCGGCGGCGCGCAGACCTCAGCCTTCCAGCTGCGCCCAGCGCTGGCGGTCGCCATCGATGTCACCTTCGGCAGCGCCCCGGGCAGCCCGGCTCACCTGACCTCTCCGCTGGGTAAAGGCCCCACGCTGGGCTGGGGCGCGAATATCCACCCCGGCTTATACCGCAGGTTCAAAGAGCTGGCTGAGCGCCTGGAAATACCCTACAAAACCGAGCTGATGCCGACGTACTCTGGCACAGACGCTGAGGTGATGCAGATTGTCGCCCAGGGTATCCCAACCATGGTGGTGAGCATTCCACTGCGCAATATGCATACACCGGTCGAAATGGTCTCGCTGAAGGATATCGCCCGGGTGGGTCGCTTGCTGGCCGAGTTTGCCGTCCAGCTGGAGCCCGAGTTCATGGACCGGCTGACCTGGGAGGAGGGAGAATAGAGCATGGAGACCAGAGCCTCTCTTGCAATCCACCACCCGCCGCGCATCGCCGAGGCCCAAATCCGCCTGCTGGAGCGGCTATGCAATGCCTGTGCGGTCTCCGGCAATGAAAGCGAAGTGCGCAAAATCGTGCTGGAACAGATAAAGCCTTACGCCAGTGAAGTGCGCGTTGATGCACTCGGCAATGTTCTGGCTGTCAGGCGGGGCCAGACCAGCCAGCCGCTGCGCGTGATGGTGGCGGCGCACATGGACGAAGTCGGCCTGATGCTGGTCGATGATGAGGGCGATGGCATTTTCCGCTTCGATGTGATCGGCGGCTTGAACGCCTCGCAACTGGCCGGTAAACCGGTTTATGTGGGCCGGGAGCATGTGCCGGGAGTGATCGGGCGACCGATCCGCATCTCGGAAGAAAATGACCGGGATGAGAAGCTCACATTGGATGACCTGCGGATCGACGTCAGCCCGGACAATGCCAAACGGGTCAAAGCCGGCGATTATGCGACCTTTAGCACTGCCTTCGCCCGCCTGGGAGCCTCATTGCGCGCCAAGGCGATGGACGACCGGATCGGTGTGGCAAGCCTGATCGAGCTGCTGCGCAACGCCCCGCCAAACATCGACCTGCTGGCGGCTTTCACCGTCCAGGAAGAGGTTGGGCTGCGTGGGGCGCGCGTGGCCGGCTATGCACTCAACCCGGACCTGGCGCTGGTGCTGGATTGCACGCCCGCGCATGATCTTCCGTTCTGGGAGGGCGACTCGACCGCTGCAGGCCAGGAGAATACACACTATAATACCCGCCTGGGCGCCGGACCGGCGATTTACATCTCGGACGCCTCTACCATCCACGACCCGCGCCTGATCCGCCACCTGGTGGAAACGGCAGAGCAGCTGCACATCCCCTACCAAATCCGCCAGCCGGGCGGCGGCGGCACTGACGCCGGAGCGATCCACAGGCAGCGCCTCGGCATCCCCAGCGTCTCGCTGTCTGTGCCGGGGCGCTATATCCACACCCCAGCCAGCCTCGTCCGCCTGGATGACTGGAAGAATACGCTGCGGCTGGCGCACGCTGCATTGAGCCGGTTGACCCCGGCCGTACTGGCAGCTGACCGGTAAGTATTCCTAAGGATGAATGCATGAAAACCTTCATTCAGCAATTGGTCGAAACCCCCGGACCTTCCGGATACGAAAGCCAGGTCAGAGACCTGGTAAAAAAGGAGCTCGAGCCGCTGGTAGATGAGCTGTATGTGGACCGGTTGGGCAACCTGATCGCCCGCCAAGGCACGCCGGGCGCCAACGGCGCGAAGATCATGCTGGCAGCACACCTGGATGAGGTTGGCGTGGCAGCCACGCACATCGACGAGCAGGGTTTTGTACGCTTTCTGCCGGTCGGCGCGCTGAGCCCTGTGAGCTGCCTGGGCAGCCGGGTGCAATTTCTGAACGGCGCCACAGGCGTGATCGGCGCCGAGCGCCTGGCTGACGAGAACAAGACGCCCACCTTCGGGCAGCTGTTCATCGACCTGGGCCGGTCCAGCCGGGCGGAGAGCCCGGTGCGAGTCGGAGATGAGGCGGTGTTCGTCCAGCCGTTCATCGACCTGGGAGAGCGGCTGGTTGGCAAAGCCCTGGAT
>Ga0315297_10002063_pt1 | contig 12592 bp, 9 predicted proteins | sample YL17G15_0_MG_FD_203628 | JGI IMG/M metagenome (GOLD analysis project Ga0315297, IMG submission 203628) | Sediment microbial communities from Yellowstone Lake, YNP, Wyoming, USA - YL17G15_0 | ecosystem: Environmental > Aquatic > Freshwater > Lake > Sediment | place: USA: Wyoming | collected... | reverse complement strand
GGTGCCCAGGTCGAGGACGTCCATCCCCGGCCGCAGAAGCTCCTCCAGGGCCCTCAGGCACATGAGCGTCGTGGGGTGCTGGCCGGTGCCGAAGGCCATGCCAGGGTCGAGGCGGATGACCGCCTCGACCTCTCGCGGGCGGTACGAGCGCCATGTCGGGCAGATCACCAAGCGCACGCTCACCCGCAGGACGGGGAAGAACTCCTTCCAGGCGTGGGCCCAGTCCTCCTCGCTCAGCCAGCGGCTACGCACCGTCGCCGGCAAGGCGAGGGCAGTCAGCCTTCGACGCAGGGCTCGCCGCCGCCGGGCGAGGTCACCATCGGCGGGGAGATAGCCCTTGACTACCACCGAGGCCTCGGTCCCCTCGATGCTCACGCCGCCATGAACGTGGCGACGGAGCACGTCGGCCACGGCCTCCTCAGCGTCGGGGGCTGCTTCGACGCTCAGCTCGAGCCAGCGGGCGGGCGGTTGCTTTCTCGTGGACATCACAGAACGGCGAAGAGCAGGTGTCCTTGTTCAGCGGCGCCTTCCGACCCCCGTGAGGAAGTCCTAGCCCAGGGCATCCTTGATCTTGCCCAGGAGGCCTTTGTCGTCGTCGGAGTCTGGTGGCGCCTTCAGGGTATCGTCCAAATACTTTAGCAGACGCTTTTGCTCAGGGCTGAGGTTAGTGGGGATAACCACCCGCACTCGCACCAGCTCGTCGCCGCGCCCTTGACCGCGCAGATGGGGCACGCCCCGACCCTTGAGCACGAAGACGCGCCCGTTCTGGGTGCCCGGCGGGATCTTCAGGCTATGCGGCCCGTCCAGGGTGGGAACCTGTACCTGCACACCCAAGGCGGCCTGAGCGATGTTGATGTCCAGGTCGAAAATGATATCGCTGTTGTCGCGCTGGAACAGCTTGTGCGGCTCCACATGGATATCCAGGTACAGATTGCCCGGCGGGCCGCCGTTCAGGCCAGCGTCGCCCTCGCCTGTGAGGCGCATCTGTGCGCCGTCGTTGACGCCGGCGGGAATCTTGGCCTCCAGGCGACGGCTGCGGCGCTGGCGCCCGCTGCCACGACACTCCTGGCAGGGTTCGGTGATGATGCGCCCTTCGCCGCCACACTGCTGGCAGACGCCGACGTTGACAAACTGACCAAAGAGGCTGCGCTGGACACGCCTGACCTCGCCTGTGCCGTTGCAGGCGGGACAGCGGGCGAGCTGGCTGCCGGGCTCGTTCCCCTGGCCGCCGCAGCGGGGGCATAGCTCGGTGCGGGTGACCGCGATCTCCTTCTGGCACCCGAAGGCGGCCTCCTCGAAGGCAATGGTCAGGCGGGAGCGGTGGTCATTGCCGCGGCGCGGCTGTCGGCGCAGGCGGGTGCCTGGGCCGCCGAAGAAGGCGTCGAAGATGTCGCCGAAGCCGCCGAGGTCGAAGCCATCGAAGGGGCGGCCGAGGTCGGAGCCGCGCAGGCCGTCGTGGCCGAAGCGGTCGTAGGACAGCCGGCGCTCGGGGTCGGAGAGGATCTCATAGGCCTCGTTTATCTCCTTGAAGCGCTCCTCGGCACCCGCCTGCTTGTTGCGGTCGGGGTGGTACTGCATAGCCAGCCGGCGGAAGGCCTTCTTGACCTCCTCCCGGCTGGCGTTGCGTGGAACGCCAAGGACCTCGTAGTAGTCGCGCTTGGTCGTGGCCATGGGTATTCATATTGATTCTAACAGATGTGGGCTGGCGAGGGGGAAGAGGGGGTGGCCAAGTGCAGAGAGCGGCCGCGGTATCCACCTCCTTCATTTATTGAATATCCAGAGCCTCGTGAAGGCCGATTGTCCTATGAGATATCATTACGCTACTATGAATATGTGAAGGTGCTTTCCTTCAATACCTGCCAAGGCCAGCGTTTGCCTGCGCCCTACGAGGAGGTGTGGACATGGTCGCTGCTCTGCCGAAAAATTTGGATGAGGACGGATTTTACGGCATTCGTTTGGAGTCCATCGGTGGCCTGGGTGCTCACGTGGCCGGCCAGCTCCTGGCCGAGACCGGCGTTCTAGGCCTGGGTCTGAATGGCTCCCACTTTTCCTCCTACGGTTCGGAAAAGAAGGGCACACCTGTAAAGTCGTATATTCGATTTTGCAGCCCCGCCCAGATAGTGCGCAACAACAGCCCTATCGAGCGGCCCCACCTGATAGCGGTCTTCCACGAGGCCCTCATCGGTCGGGAGAAGGTCGCCCTGGGCCTGCGACCGGATGGGATCATCATCGTGAACAGCCTCGCCTCGCCCAGAGAGATCAAGGATCGCCTGGGGCTGCCGGGCGGCACCGTCGGCGTGGTGGACGCTCTAGGCATCGCCGTGGCTGAAGGCAGCCGCCCGAACATGGCGATGCTGGGGGCGGTGACCCGTGTCGCTACCTTCATCGACCCCGAGGTGGTGAAAGCCGCCATTCGCGACACCTTCGGACGTCACTATCCCCACCTGCTGGAGGGCAACCTGCGCGCCTTCCAACGGGGCTGCGATGAGCTCCGCTTGGAGACATTCCCGCTGGAAGGAGAATGGGCGACCGACGTTGCTCGTCCCCAACCGGCCTATGGCTACCTCAACGCCCCCTGGGGCGGCATGGTCACCAACCCGGGCAATAGCGTTACTAAGGACCTGTCGGCCTCCCGCCAGGGCTTTCTGCCTGGCCTGGATATGGAGAAGTGCGTCCACTGCGGCCTTTGCGATATCGTCTGCCCAGACTACTGCTTTGTCTGGAAGACGTACACCAAAGAGGATGGCAAGCCTGGGGTGCGCTTGGTTGGAATCGATTACCGTTACTGCAAGGGTTGCCTGAAGTGCATCGAGGCTTGCCCCACAGACGCCCTGTTGGAGATGCGGGAGACGGAGGGCTATGCCGATGCTCATAGGGTAGCCCTGTTTCCCCACCTGGGTCAGGGCAAGTAGACACGCCAGGGGACTCTAGGTTGATTGGGCAAGGAGTGGAATCATGGCTCAGCCAGTCACGGAAGAAGAAGCGAAGCTAGTCCAAAAGGTGGACTTCCGCACCGGCAACGAGATGGCCGCCCGCGCGGCCAAGCAGATCAACTTTCACCTCATGGGCTACTACCCCATCACGCCCTCCACTGAGATCGCCGAGTTCCTGGACGAGATGAAGGCGGCGGGGGAGCACGAGATCCGCATGGTCCCCGCCGACGGCGAGCACGGCGCCGCCGGTCTCTGCTACGGCGCCGCCAGCGGCGGGGGGCGCGTCTTCAATGCCACCGCCTCCCAGGGTCTCCTCTACTCTCTGGAACAGCTCCCCGTTCAGTCAGGCAGCCGCTTCCCTATGCTCCTACAGCTCGTGAATCGCACGGTCAGCAGCCCCCTGGACATCCGCTGCGACCACTCCGACCTCTACTACACCCTGACCACCGGCTGGATCATCCTCCTGGCCCGCGAACCCCAGGCCGTCTACGACATGAACATCATGGCCGTGCGTATCGGCGAGCATCCCACGGTTCGCCTGCCGGTCATTGTGGCCTACGATGGCTTCTTCACCAGCCACCAGAAGCGCCGCGTGCAGTACTTCCAGAACGATGCGGCAGTGGCCGATTTCATCGGCCGGCCGCCCGAGTTTCCCCACACCTTGGACCCTCGCCACCCCATCACCGTCGGTGCCTACATGAACGACCCTGACCAAATCAACAGCAAGTACCAACTGAATCTGGCCATGGACGCCGCCCGCGAAGTCATCCCCCAGGTCTTCGAAGAGTATGCCCAGATCAGCGGACGGCGCTACTCCTTCCTCGACCTCTACCGAATGGAAGACGCCGAGGCAGCCGTTCTCCTCCTCAACTCGGCCGCCGAAACGGCCAAGGATGTGGTCGACCGCCTGCGCGAGCGAGGCCAGCGCGTGGGCGTCGTTAGTCTCAATGTGCTGCGCCCATTCCCGGCCGAGGAAATACGACAGGCCCTGAGAGGCGTCAAGGCCCTGCTTATCGGCGAGCGGGCCGATTCCGTTGGTGCTCAAGGCGGCCCCCTGTCCCACGAGGTGAAGGCAGCCCTTCAGGAGGACCGCCAGAATCGCACCCTCTGTTTCACCCGCATCTACGGTCTGGGGGGCAAGGACTTCTACGCCGATGACGCCGAGGAGTTCTTCAACCTTACCCTGAAGGCAGCCGAGACAGGGCAGGTCGAGACACGCTTCGAGTACCACGGCGTCACCCCCGGCGATCCCCAGAAGCCGCCAATGCAGGTGCTGCCACCCCTCACCAAAGAGGAGACCTCGCCCGGCCTGGTGCAGGTGAGTCGCAACGAAGAGACGGGAGAGCTCAGGGTGAAGCCCATTGCACGCTGGGATCTAGCCGCGCGGGCCAAGCGCATCACCCCCGGCCACGGGGCCTGCCCCGGCTGCGGCATCTTCCCCGCCCTCAACCTGTTTTTCAAGGGCATTGAGGGCGACGTCGTTATCCTCAACCAGACTGGTTGCGCCGAGATCGTCACCAGCGGCTACCCCTTCAGCAACCATCGCGTGACCTATATCCACAACCTCTTCCAGAACGGAGCGGCCACCCTGTCCGGCCTGGTGGAGATGTTCCAGGAGCGGCAGCGCCGGGGTGATCTGCCCGCCGCTGAAGACATCACCTTCGTCATGATCAGCGGCGACGGCGGTATGGACATTGGCATGGGCGCTGCCCTGGGCGCCGCCATCCGCAACCACAAGATGATCATCCTGGAGTACGACAATCAGGGCTACATGAATACCGGCAGCCAGCTCAGCTACTCCACGCCCCTGGGCCACATGACCACCACCAGCCACGTCGGCCCGGCTCAGGCCGGCAAGGCCTTTCATCACCGCGACACCCCCCAGATCCTGGCAGCCTGCAATATCCCCTACGTGTTCACTGGCTCTGAGGCCTTCCCCGATGACCTGGTGAGGAAGGCGGCCAAGGCCCAGTGGTACGCCAAGAACGAAGGGCTGGTCTACGGCAAGGTCCTCATCGCCTGCCCCCTCAACTGGCGCAGCGAGGAACGCTTCGGCACGAAGGTCCTGGAGAACGCTGTCAACTGCCATTTCTTCCCTCTCTATGAGGTGGAGCAGGGCATCACCAAGCTCACCTACGACCCCGACAGGGGACGTCATCGCGTTGATGTGCGCGACTGGCTGGGAGTGATGGGCAAGACCAGGCACCTGCTTCAGCCCCAGTATGCCCCTCAGCTAGAGGCCTTGGAGGCGGAGATCGAGCGGCGCTGGCAGCGCCTCAAGGCCATGCACGAGCACCCACAGCTCTAGCAGCAACGTCGGCGAAGGTGACTTCAGCGTTTCAGTCTAGGTGAGAGATGGAGGGCCCGCCTCCTCCGCTCATCCTGAGCTTGTCGAAGGAGAAGCGGGGGCTCATGGTTCGACAGGCTCACCATGAGCGCAAATGCGCAGGCACTGCAAACCACTCGCCCTGAGCCTGTCGAAGGGTGAGCGGCCCATGATTTCTCACATGCCCTGAGACACCACACCATTGCCAAGCGGCCTCCCGAGGCGGTATGATGCCTCGGATTAGACGGGCTGCCGCTTTCAGGAGGTGCACTATGAAATCCCCGCTGAGGTTTGTTCTTGTCCTGATGGCCATCGTCGCCGCTACCTTCCTCGTGCTCGCCGTCGCTTGCGGGGGGGACGAGGAGGAGTCGCCAAAGGCCTCGCCCACAGCAACGGCAGCGAAGACGCCCACGGCAACGACCGCGGAAACGCCAGCCGCTGGCGAGACGCCGGAGAAGACGCCCGCAGGCGGAGCGAGCGAGATGCCAAGCATCCCCACCTATCCTGGAGCCACCGAGGTTTTCAGCGGGACGTTCGACACTGGAGGAGCCTTTCCCTTCCCCCTGGGCGAGGATGTCCCTGTCGATCCTGCGGAGTTCAGCAACGTTCAATACACCATCTATCAGACCGACGCCTCCTCAGACAAGATCGCCGACTTCTACAAGGAGGAGTTAAAGGGCTGGAAGAATGAAGGGTCGTTTGCTCTGGAGGGACTGAATGGCGAGGTGATGATGTGGAGCAAGGAAGATCGGAATGTCGTCGCTTGGCTGGCGGTCTTTGAGGAGGCGGGAGCGACCAGCTTGGTCATTGCCACGGGGACTCGCCAGTAACAGAATCCAAGAGTAACTGGTGCTGCAATCCACCCCTGGCGGATGCCCGCCTGCGACAGGGTGAGGAGCAGCCATCGAGAGACGGAAAGGCCCCGGACAGCGTAGCCGGGGCCTTCTGTGTTCCGGTCGGGAGAATGGCCGCAGCCTGCCATTGACCGCGCGATCACTCGCCAAAAGATCAGCGGAATGGGGAGAAATTGTCGGCGAAGTATTGACAATGGACGAGGACTCTTTAATATTTAATCAAGCCTCGGTTGCTGCCCATCACCTAGTCCCCGTAACGCCTGGCGAGCACCCCAGGGCCTAGCGGGCGGGACAGAGCAGCCCCCGTACCGTTGCCTAGGCCATCGGCGGACTGAGATTGTCTCAGATCCAAGGAGAACGCCATGGCGAACAACGGCGGGCACATCCTTACTCGGGTTGTCGGCGCTTTCAAGGACGCCTTCAACCGCAACCCGGCAGCCTTCAAGGTGCAGGCTCTCCGCTTCCAACAGAAGGAAGGACGGGTGAACCTGTACTTAACCGTCCTCCCCGTCCGTCAACTGCTACAGCAGTGCCGGGTAGACTACTTTCGGGAGGACAATCCTAGAGGCTACCAGCGACCTCTGACGAAGGGGAGACTCAAGCAGATCTCAGCCTTCATCCAGCACGAGGAGGGCATACTGCCCATCTCGATCCTCCTGTGCATTCGTCAGCCACACCGAGCGGAGTTTCAGCCGGAGACCCTTGTCGACAAAGTCAACGCTGGGGTGCCGCAGCCGGGTGTGCTGACGATCCCCCAAGCCGTCACTCTGTGGGTGGTGGATGGCCAGCATCGACTCTACGGCCTTGAGTACGCCTTCACCAAGGATTCTTTGGAACTGGCCCAGGACTACCTTCTGCCGGTAACCATCGTGGAAGGAATCGACAGCTATGAGGAGATGCGGCACTTCCACATCATAAATACCCGGCACAAGGGAGTGCCCACGGACATGGTCGATCGCCACCTCCTCCGGATGTGGGAACTGGAGGGGGTCGCGATTGCGGGGAAGGAAGGGGAACGGAGCTGCCTGCGGGCCAGGGCAGCAAAGCTGTGTGACCTTCTCCGCAATACCCCTGACAGCCCCTGGTTTCAAAAGGTGAAGGTTGCCGGCCATAAGGCTTTGCCCAACCAACTCATAGGCCAGCACACGATGGTGGCTTCGCTGGAGCCCGCCCTCAAGGATGCCTTCATTAAGCGGCTAGGCGACGAAGACGTGGGCAAGATACTGCTGAACTACTGGTACGCCGTCCGCGAGCGCTGGCCTACGGCATTTCTGGAGCCGCGCGAATACAAGATCCAGAAGACAGTCGGCGTTTATGCTCTCCACATGACTTTCCCAGACGTCGTACAACTCTGCCGGGAGACCAACAATTTCTCTAGCAACAGGGTCTACGAAATCCTGGGTGAGACAGGAATCAAGACCGAGTTCTGGCACGCTAGCAGTGGTCACCCGCTGGTCAAGGAGAGCGGCGCAAAGTACATGCGAGCGCTGGGCGAGTACTTGCGGGAGAGACTGCCGACTCTGGTGCTGCCGCGCTTGTAGCAAGCTCGCGGATACAGGCTCTGTGCGGCAGAGGCGGTACCCTAGTACGAGTGAAGGCCCGCCCTCTGACGAGCGGGCCTTTCTTGTCAACAGCGGGATTAAAAGGGGGTGCGGCCCTTCTCTTCCCATATGTTATGACGTTCAAGGGCGGCAAAAGTTTCGGTCTTCGCCGCCCAATTTGCGGCTAAGATGGAGCGAAATCGCCCGCCCGTATCTAGCCACCAGTGGCCCTCAAGGACGGCCGCTGCCGGCAGGCCAGCGGGCACGAAATCTGGAGCCGGGGAAGGGATTCGAACCCCCGACCCGCGCTTTACGAAAGCGCTGCTCTACCCCTGAGCTACCCCGGCCCCGTCGATCCTTATCTTAACACCTTGCAGGCGACGGGAGAAAACCCCTCAGAGTGTTGCCGTCAGCGTGGCGCACCGGCTATATCATCGTGAAGCCGCCGCCAACACTGAGGCTCTGGCCGGTGATGTAGTTGGCGACGTCGGAGGCCAGAAAGAGGACAGCGTTGGCCGTGTCGTCCGCCGTTCCCAGGCGCCGTAAAGGATAGAGCCGCGCAGCCTTCTCCTGCATCTCGGGTGTAAACACCTGGAGCATAACCTTCCACAGGCTGTGCTCGCCTACCTCGTCCTCACTGCGGGGTATGGTGACGGCGGGACAGACTGAATTGAGGGTGATCCCATAGCGGCCCACCTCGCGGGCCAGCGACTTCGTGAGGCCTATGATCCCCGCCTTGCAGGCCGCATACACCGCCTCGCGGTACTCCCCCACGCGCCCCGCCTCGGAGCTTATGCTGACAACGCGGCCGTAGCCGTTCTCTATCATGTGGGGCAGGCCAGCCCGCATGCAGTTCATCACGCTCCACAGGTTGAGGTTGACCGACTTCTCCCAGTCCTCGCGCGGCTGCTCCAGGAAGAGGCGATCGAGGACCCAGCCCACGTTGTTGACCAAGACGTGGATGCGGCCGAACTCGTCGATGGTCCGGCCGACCATGGCCTCGACCTGCTCATGGTCAGTCACATCGGTTCTGGTGACAATAGTCCTGCCTCCGCCCCCTAGTGCGTTGGCCTGAGACGCCGCCTTGTGGGCCTGGCTCTCGTCGATGTCAGCGATGACCACGTTGGCCCCCTCGCGGGCAAAGCCTAAGGCGATAGCTCGGCCAATGTGGGATGCGCCGCCGGTGACGATGACGGTCTTGCCTGCTAGCTGCAGATCCATGGCATACACCCTTTCCTACAACGTTGCGGCCAGCCAAATAGCGAGCAGCGGTCTCCAGCCGCGAGACCGCTGCTCTGCATCTCAGCTTGCTAGCCCCGCTAGCAGATCGAAATCAGGCCCGCAGGGCCCAGGGGCCTCTGCGATCACCATGGCACTGCCACGCGGAACGACTATGGCCGATCTCTCTGAGCGTTGGCAAGACCCTATTGCCAGCGGCTCACGCGTTCAGAGCGGCCACGATGCGGGCGATCTCTTCGTTGGACTGGCTAAAGGGCTGTGCCCCCTCTAGCTTCTTGATGTCCCCTATCCGGTCCCGGATGTCCTCGATGGTGATGCCCTTCTGGGCGTTCAGGACAATACCCGGACCCTCTACCATGACAGCCCGCGAGAAGTAGCCGGCACCCGCTGTAAAGATGATGCCGCTGTCGGTGCACGCCTCGGAACACATGTAGGCCACCATGGGCGTCACGTACTCGGGCTTCAGCTTCTCCACCATGTCCGGCGGCATGACCGTGGCCGTCATCCGCGTACCGGCTATGGGAGCGATGGTGTTGACCAGGATGTTGTATCGGGCGCCTTCCAGCTTGAGGGTGTGCATGAACCCCACCAGGCCCAACTTGGCTGCGCCATAGTTGGCCTGGCCGAAGTTCCCGTACAGCCCGGTGTTCGAGGTGGTCATGACGATGCGACCGTAGTTGTTCTCCCTCATGACGGGGAAAGCCGCCTTGGTCACGTTGAAGCCACCCTTCAGGTGCACCGCCAGTACCTTATCGAAGTCTATCTCCTCCATCTTCATGAAGGACTTGTCGCGGAGGATGCCGGCGTTGTTGATAAGGATGTCCACCTTTCCGAAGGCGTCCAGGGCGGTCTTCACAATCGCCTCGCCACCCGCCCAGGTGTCCACACCATCATAGTTCGCTACTGCCTCTCCCCCAGCGACGCGGATCTCATCTACAACCTTGTCCGCCGCAGCGCTACCGGCACCCGTGCCCTCGACTGTGCCTCCCAGGTCGTTGACCACAACCTTAGCGCCGCGAGACGCCAGCAGAAGGGCATGCGAGCGCCCCAGTCCACCACCAGCGCCGGTGACGATGGCCACCCTCCCGTCGAATCGAACCTCAGCCATTTCTGCCTCCTCTCTGAAACTCGCAATAAGAATTCCCAACCTTGGGTGAATCACCGCCTGGCGTCATCGACCACGACGCTCGGGCGGCGATTCGATTGTTCAGCCGAGCACAATCTTACCACCAGGGTCGCTGAGCGCAAATCCCCCAAAATGTTGCCCAATTCGGCCCTCCCTAGAGCACCAGGTAGGTGGATAGCCCCTCTCTGAGAGGCGTGAGCCGCAGGCCGAGGGTCTCCACCAGCTCCGAGCTGTCGGCCAGGGCATCCATGGTTATGAAGTCGATAGCATCGGGCGTGAGAGGAGGCTCCGGCAGGAACCGCAGCAGGACGGCCAGGGCCTCCATCAGCACCTTGGGGATGGGCAAGAGGAAGCGCCGCCTCCCCATCACCCCCAGGGCCGTGCGGATGATCTCCTTCATGGTTAGCACCTCCGGGCCGCCTATCTCGAACACCCTGTTGTCGGCTGCCCGGTTGTCCACCGCCTCCGCCACGGCCCAGCCCAGGTCGTCGATGAACACCGGCTGAAGGCGCTGCCTGCTGCCGTCGCCGATTATGGGCACAAAGGGGAGGAAGCGGCTCATCGTCAGGAAACGGTTGAGGCTGTGATCCTCCGGCCCGTAGACCCAGGACGGCCGAAAGATGACGTAGGTGATGCCTCTACCCCTGACAGCCGTCTCCGCCCGCCACTTGGCCCGAAACCAGTGGTACTTGGCGTCGGGGGCGGCGCCGGCACCGCTCAGGTAGATGTAGCGCTGGACGCCCGCCGCCTTGGCCGCGTCCACCAGGCGCTCCGTGCCGACGGCATCGATCTCCTCGAAGGTGTAGCCTCGGCGCCGATTCTCGATGGGCGAGTTGGGGAACTGGACGCAGCCGATGACCACCTCCGCCCCCTGAAGGGCAGCGGCCAAGCTCGCCGGTTCTCTCACATCCCCCTCGCGGTACTCGACCTCACTGTGGGGAAAACGAGTCGCCGCCTTGGTCGCGTTGCGCGTGAGGACGGCGACCGGCTTGCCGCGGCGGGCCAGCTCGCGCACAATGCCACCGCCCACGAATCCGGTGCCGCCGGCTACCAAGATCATCTCAACCTCTGCTCGCGCTCCCGTCTCAGGCGGCTGGCGTCTAGATCGCCTGAAGCTCGCCGATCAGTGCCTTCAGCCGCTCCTTATCTCCCTGGTTACGGACGGGGATGACGAGGGCGATGCGATTGACTATGCCGCCCCAGCGCTCCCTGATCCTGGCTGCGATCTCGTCATAGGTGCCAATGACGGCGAACTGTTCCAGCATCTCGTCGCTGATCTGCTGCTTCATCTCGGCCCACCTGCCCTCGGCGGCCAACTGGTGCAGGTTGAGGCAGGTCTCACCCCAGCCGTGGATGTCCAGCACGCCCTTGTAGGTTCGGGTGGAGCCGTAGAAGGCGATCTGAGCGCGGATGACCTCCTTCTGCCTCTCCACGTCCTCCTCCTTCTCGCCGGTGATGATGAAGCCGCCGCCGGAAATGTCGATGTCCTTCAGGGAGCGGCCGGCCTTCTTGGCCGCTGCCTCCATGTTGGGCAGGATGACCTCCCGCAGGTACTTGGGTGTGCAGAATCCGTGCAGGCGAACGCCGTCGCACAGCTCGGCCGCCAGGCGGCACATGTAGGGATTGACCGCCGAGATGTGAATGGGGACGTGCGGATGCTCGATTGGCCCGGGGTCGAAGGCGGGGGTCATAAGGGTATAGGTATAGTGCTTGCCGCGGAAGTTGGGGCGGCTCTTGTTCTGCCAGGAGTCCCAGATCGCCCTCAGCACCAGGATGTACTCCCGCAGGCGCGGCCCGGCCGGCGACGGCCAGGGGGTGCTGTAGCGCCGCTCGTTGTGGCCCTTCACCTGGGTGCCCAGGCCCAGGAGGAGACGCCCCCGCGACAAGGCCTGGATGTCCCAGGCCATCTGAGCAACCGCCAGGGGGCTGCGGGGGAAGGCGATGGCTACCGCCGAGCCAAGAGTGACCCGCTGCGTGTGCTCGGCGGCGATGGCCAGGGGCAGGAAGGGATCGTGGCCAACCTCGAAGGACAGGACGCCGTCGTAGCCCAGCTCCTCGGCCTCAGTGGCGGCGGCCGCCACAGGCTCCAGGCCACCTATCGGCAGAGCGGTTTCCACCTTCATCGATTCTTTCCCCGGTAGTCAACAGCCCAGAAGGTGTTCCGTTCCCCTTGTACTGGGCGGCTACAGCGCCCCGATTCTATTGGCCCCCGCCGAGGGAGCGAATCCTACGGTCGGCGGTCAGATGCAAGGGAACAGGGGCACCGGCTGGTGCCGGGGACCCTGAACGGACAACCAGTGTAGGGCGCTTTCCTCGTCGCTAGTCGTGCCGGCCGAGGATTGTCAGCGAGCAGACGGAGCCCGGCCCGCCCAGGTTGTGAGCCATGCCCAGGACGGGGTCCTTCACCTGCAGGCCGTCGGCGCGCCCCTGGAGCTGCTTGGTCACCTCATACAACATGCGGCAGCCGGTGGCGCCGATGGGGTGGCCGAAGCACTTGAGACCGCCGCTGGGGTTGATAGGGATGGCCCCCTCCACCTCGGTCATGCCGTCTCGGACAGCCTCGGCGGCCTTCG
>Ga0315297_10002061_pt1 | contig 12597 bp, 10 predicted proteins | sample YL17G15_0_MG_FD_203628 | JGI IMG/M metagenome (GOLD analysis project Ga0315297, IMG submission 203628) | Sediment microbial communities from Yellowstone Lake, YNP, Wyoming, USA - YL17G15_0 | ecosystem: Environmental > Aquatic > Freshwater > Lake > Sediment | place: USA: Wyoming | collected... | reverse complement strand
CACTGCGATGACGCTCGCTCCGGAGACGCCGCGGCTGCTCGACCTGACGCCCGAACAGCGGGAGATCGTCGAGTGGACGGGCGGGCCGCTCATGGTCCTCGCGGGGGCGGGCACGGGCAAGACGACGGTCATCGTCGAGCGCGTCCGGTGGCTCCTCGAGTCGGATCCGGACCTCGAGCCCGAGAACGTCCTCGTCCTCACGTATAACGTGAAGGCGGCACAGGAGCTCACGGACCGCTTCGCCCGGCGGCTCGGGGCGGAGCGCGCGGGGCGGCTCACCGCGGCGAACTTCCACACGTTCGGATACCGGATCCTCCGCGACCACGGGGCCGAGATCGGGCTGCCCCAGGACGTCGAGGTCCTCGACGGCGTCGCGCAGCGGCTCCTCCTCCTCGACATCCGGCCCACCCTCGATCTGCGCTACCACGTCTGGGGTGACGACCCGTCCCGTCTCGTGTCGGACTTCGCGGCACTCGTGTCGCGTGCCAAGGACGAGCTCGTCACGCCGGAGATGTACCGCGCGTTCGCGGACGGGCGTCGCGGCGACTTCGACGATGCCAACGGCGCCGGCTCGTACGTGGAGGCCCTCGAGTCGATGCTCGAGCGCGGCATGCTCAAGCCCGCGAGGGAGGTCCGAGGCGCGCTCGGCAAGGACTCCTTCCACAGGGAGGCGCGGAAGGCCGCGCGGAAGGCCGTGCGCGGCGACGGCACCGCCGGGACGGACAACGACCTCACGCCGGCGCAGCGCATCGAGGTCGACGGGCTCGCGCCCACGCTCGAGCGCGACGCCACGGCACTCGACATCCTCCGGATCGCGGAGGAGGCGGAGGTCTACGCGGCGTACCAGGCGGAGCTCGGCCGGCGCGGGGCCCTCGACTTCGGCGAGCAGGTCCACCTCGCGATCCACCTGCTCGAGTCGCGGCCCAACATCCTCCGGGAGCTGCAGCGCCGCTACCGGCACGTGCTCGTCGACGAGTTCCAGGACGCGAACATCGCGCAGATCCGGCTCGTCGAGCTCATCGGCCGCGCCCCCGACCGGCCCGACCGGGTGGTCGTCGTCGGCGACGACGACCAGTCCATCTACCGGTTCCGCGGCGCGAGCTTCGCCGCGTTCCGCCAGTTCGAGGAGCGGTTCTCGGGCCCCCCGGAGTTCGCGCCGGACCGCCCCACGTTGCCTGTCGAGCGCCGCCCGCTCCTCCTGAACCGGCGGTCCGTGGGCCGGGTGCTGTCAGCGGCGTCTCGCCTCATCGCCGTGAACCCGGAGCGGCTCAAGGAAGGCCAGGGCCCGCTGCTCCCGAGTCGTCCGCCCGGCGAGCCGGTCGAGCTCGTGGTCGCCCGGAGCGAGGAGGAGGAGGCGGAGGCGCTCGTCCAGCGGATCCGCGACCTCTTCGCCACGCTCCCGGAGCGGATCGACCTCCCCGACGGGCGCGGCCGACGCAAGCGCTGGAGCGACATCGCCGTCCTCTACCGGATGCACCATCACCGCGAGCTCATCGTCGATCGACTGCGCCGCGCGGGGATCCCCCACACGGTCGTGGGCGGGAGCGGGCTCTTCCTCCAGCCGGAGATCCGCGACCTCGAGGCGGCGCTCCGCGTGCTCGTGGATCCCGAGGACTCCGTGAGCTTCACCCGGCTCCTCTCGGCGGCACCCTGGCGCCTCGATGCCGTGGAGATCCTCCGCGTCACGCGCGCTGCCGCGTTCGACCGCCGGCCGGCGTTCGTGGCCGCGTCGGAGATCCTCCGGTCGGGCGTGATCCGCGTGGACGGCCCGCAGCCCGGGCCCGCCGATGCCCCGCTCGCCGATGCCCCGCTCGCCGATGCCCCGCTCGCCGATGCCCCGCCGGTCGATGCCCAGCGCGCCGACCCCGCCGTGACCGGGATGGAGGTTGAACAGGTGCCGCCGCCTGCTCGCACCCACCGCGAGCGGGTCGATGCCCGCCTCCGCGGCAAGCTCGAACGGCTCTTCGCCGTCATCGACGACCTCGCGGCGCTGTCGCACCGGGAGGGCCCGGCGACGATCCTCGACGAGTATGTCGTACGGACCGGCATCCTCACCGACCTGCTGTCGATCGAGACGCCGGAGGCGCAGCGGACCGCGCTGGGCATCGCCCGGCTCATGCGCTTCGTCGCGGACTGGCAGCGTGACCGGCCCAGGCGCTCGCTTGCAGACTTCATCTCCTACCTCGACGTCTACCAGCAGATGGGCGGCGATCTCGACCTCGAGCCGGTGGACCGCGGAGACGTCGACGGCGTGCAGCTCATGACCGTCTACCAGGCCAAGGGCCTCGAGTACGAAGTCGTCCTCGTCCCACGGCTCGTCGAACGCCAGTTCCCGTCGGATCGCGGGTCGTCGCTGCCGATCCCCGTGGAGCTGCTCCGGCAGGCGCCGCCCACCGAGTACGCGATCGCGGAGGAGCGGCGTCTCCTGTTCGTGGCGATGACACGCGCACGACAGCGACTCGTCCTCTCGGCGATCGACGGCACCGCGAAGCCCAGTCGGTTCGCCGCCGAGGTGGCGCCCGAGGGAGGCGAGGCCACCGACCCTGCGCTCCACGGGGGCGTCGCTCCCACCATCGCGCGATGGGGCGGCGGCCCGGAAGACGTCGTCGTCACGGTGCTCGCGCCCCCGGTCGCCGACGAGCCGCTCCCGCCCGAGAGCCTGGCCCCGGAGCCGTTCGTCGACCTGTCCGCCCCGTTCCCTGGAGCGGACCTCGTCGCGGCCACGGCCGCCACCCAGGAGCGGCTCATCAGGATCATGCCCGTTCCCGCGGCCTTCGAGCGCCGCTTCGCCCTTCGGCGTCGTGCCGTCGAGCTCATCGGCGCGCTCGAGTCGCTCGCGCCCGGTGACGCGGACGGACGTCAGGCGATCGTCGGCGAGCTCGTCGCGATCGCCGACGACGCTGCAGGGGTCGCCGACGAGCAGCGCCGCAATGGCGTCGATCCGATGACGCTGCGGGTCCTCTCCCGGCACGCGCCGGCCGGCCGGTCGCTCCTGGAGCTCGCCCCGCTCCCGGGCGCGTTCAGCCACTCGCAGCTCAACACGTTCCGCGAGTGCCCGCTCCGCTACGCGTTCGAGAAGGTCTACCGGATCCCCGTCGTCCAGGAGCGCGGCTACTTCACGTTCGGGACGGCGGTCCACCAGGCGTTCGAGGACTTCATCACCGCCAAGCGGGAGGCGGCCGCGGCCGGGCTTCCGGGACCCGGGCTCGACGACCTCACCGCTGCGTTCGACCGGGCCTGGCAGCCCACCCTCCTCGGGGATGCGCCGCGCGCGGCGTTCTACGAGGCGCGAAGTGGTCCGGCGCTCACGCGGTTCTTCGAGCGCGAGCTCCGGAGCCCGGCGACGGCGATCGCCGTCGAGGCGCCCTTCATGCTCCAGATCGACCCGGGGGACGGCGGCGAGCCGATCTCCTTCGCCGGTCGGCTCGACCGGATCGATCGTCATCCGGACGGGTCGATCGAGATCGTCGACTACAAGACGGGCAAGTCCAGGACCCAGAAGGACGTCGACGCGGACGATCAGCTCTCCGCCTACGCGCTGGCCCTGCGGGAGGGATCGGTGCCCGACCCGGTGACCGGTCTCCCGCTGCCCGCCCCGGCACGCGTCACGCTCTACTTCACCGAGGACGACCTCTCGATCTCCACGACCCGGACCGACGCCCAGCTCGATGAGTACCGTGCCCGGCTCGTCACCACGGCGCAACGGATCCGGGCCGGCGACTTCGCCGCGACCCCGTCGTTCACGGCGTGCGGCCGCTGCGACTACTCGCGCATCTGTCCCAACCGGTACCACGAGGCGGACCTGTGAGGGAGCGCCCTCAGTACGCGGGCGCGAGCCCCGGCAGCATCGGGAAGTGGCGGATGTTGAGGGTGTGGAGCGTCCCGCCGCTCCGGACGGTGAGCGCGGCAAGCAGCATGTCCACCGCGTCCATGCCCCGATGCGACGCCACGAACGGGGCCGCGAGCGCGGCCGCGTCGTCCGCGAGGTCGGCGTGGACCGGGGCCCACGCGATCGTCGCGGCGAACCGGTCGAAGGCGTCCCTCTCGCCGGCGCGGATGCCGACGAGGATCTCCGTGCGGACGGGGGTCACGCTCCATGCCGGATCGCCCGACTCGACGAACGCGGTCAGCAGGTCCAACGCCGCTGCGTGCCCGCGGAGAACGTCGATGAGGACGCAGCTATCGAGGATCCGCGGCGTCGTCACCGGCTCGCCCCTCCGCGTCCAGGCCGTGGAGGCGGCGCAGCTTCGCGGCGCCGGCCGCCTTGAGCTCGCGGAGAGGTGCGGCGCGGTCCTCGCCGGGCCGCTCGGCCCACGAGCCGGCCGCGGCCCGGAGCGCGGCGAGCCGCTCGTCCCGGGGCAGCATGGGACCGTACGCCATCGCGACGGCCTGGCGCACCAGGTCCGAGCGCGTCGTCCCGCGCTCCGCGGCGATCGCATCGAGGCGCTCGATCTCCGCGTCGGTCAGGTACATCTGCGTGCGATGCATGGTGTACGTATACATCATCTCCCTCCGACCGTCAACGACGCGCCAGAGCCTCGCGCATCGCGCTCGCCGCCGGCTCGACCGGCGATCACCGGCAGGCCACCGAGGCGCGCGGCGGCGGCCCGCCGCGCGAAGGACCCTCGCCGGTGACCGTCCGTCTCATCCACACCGCCGACTGGCAGCTCGGGATGACGCGCCATTTCCTCGAAGGGGAGGCGCAGGCCCGCTTCTCGCAGGCGCGGCTCGACGCGATCGTCCGCATCGGGGAGCTCGCTCGCGAGCATCGGGCGGAGCTCGTCGTCGTCGCCGGAGACGTCTTCGAGACGAACCAGATCTCGCGCCAGACGATCCTCCGCGCGTGCGAGGCGCTTGCGACGATCACGGCCCCGGTGTTCCTCCTCCCCGGCAACCACGAGCAGCTCGACGCCACGAGCGTCTTCCGCCAGCCCACGTTCCTGCGCGAGTCGCCGCCCAACGTCGTCGTCATCGGGTCGACCGAGCCGTACCGGATCCCCGGGCGGCCGGGGCTCGAGGTCGTCGGTGCCCCACGCATGACAAAGCGTTCGCTCGGCGACCCGCTCGAACCCGGCTATGCCGCCCTGGTGCCGACTCCCGGCGTGACGCGCGTGCTCGTCGGCCACGGGATCGTCGATGTCGTCATGCCCATCGGCGACGCGCCGGACGAGGAGACCCGCATCCGCATCACCCCGGTCGAGGCGGCCATCGCGGACGGCCGCCTCGCGTACGTCGCGCTCGGGGACCGCCACTCGGCCACGCGGGTGGGGAGGACCGGTCGGGTCTGGTACTCCGGAGCGCCGGAGCCCACGGCGTACGTGGAGACCGATGCCGGCGACGCGCTTCTCGTGGAGATCGACGAGGCCGATGCGGGGACGCCCGCGGCCTCGACCGCACCGTGCGTCGTCACGCGGCTCCCGGTGGGGACGTGGCGGTTCATCCTCGCGGAGCATCGTCTCGACGGGCCGGGGGACGTCCAGACGCTCGCGCAGCGGTTCGCGGGGATCCCGTCGAAGGAGCTGACGATCGTCAAGGTGACGCTCGTCGGGACGCTCGCGCTCCGCGACAAGGCGCGGCTCGACGAGCTCCTCGCCACCGAGCGCGACCGGTTCGCGGCGATCGAGGAATGGGAGCGCCACACCGACCTCACCGTCATCCCGGATGACGCCGACTTCGCCGACCTCGACCTGGCCGGGTACGCCGCACAGGCACGTGACGACCTGCGGGCGCTCGTCGCGGCCGGGGGCGACGACGCGGAGCCCGCGAGCGAGGCGCTCGGCGTCCTCGTCCGCCTCGCCGCGAGGGCCGGATGAGCGGCCCTCGCTGCGGCGCCAGCGGCCCTCGCTGCGGCGCCAGCGGCCCTGGCTGCGCGACGGCCCGCAGGGCGCCGCGATGAGCGGTCCGCTGCGCATCGAGCGGATCCGCGTCGCGAGCTTCCGCGGCATCGCCGAGCGCGAGCTCCGCTTCGCGCCGACCGGGGTGACTGTCGTCGAGGGACCCAACGAGTCCGGAAAGTCGAGCCTCGCGGATGCCCTCGACCTCCTCCTCGGGCACAAGGACTCGTCGCGTCACCGCGACGTGCTCGCGGCGCAACCGGTCGGCACCGACGCGGGACCCGAGGCCGAGGTCGACCTCCGGATCGGACGGTACGAGGTGACATACCGCAAGCGCTGGATCCGCGACCGGGAGACCCTGCTCACGATCCGGTCGCCGCGCCCCGAGACACTCCGCGGCGACGAGGCCCACGACCGGCTGATCGAGCTCCTCGCGGCCAACGCCGACGTCGGTCTCTGGCGCGCGCTCCGGCTCATGCAGGGCGAGAAGGTCGGCCAGGCGTCGGTGGAGGCCGGCGGCTCGCTCGGCGCTGCCCTGGAGCGTGCCGCAGGAGGGACCGACCCCGCTGAGGCGGGGAGCCTCTTCGCCCGCGTGGAGGCTGAGGCGGGCCAGTACTACACCGGGACCGGCCGCGAGAAGGAGCCGGTGTTCGCCCCGCCCGAGGCCGACGTGTCCGGGGCGGACGAGACGGTGCGGCGACTCCGGGCCGAGCGTGACGACGTGGAAGCGGATGCCGACGCGCTCGCGCGCGTCGCGGCGGAGCTCGGCGGGATGCACGAGGGCCTCGCAGCGCAGGAGGCAACGACGAGGGAGCGCGAGACGCGCTGGGTCGACGCCCAGAGACTCGCCGGGGCGTCGCGCGAGCGACGGGCGACGCACGATGCCGCGATCGCCCGGGCCAGCGAAGCCCGACGCGGCGCAGAGGGTCGGCGTGCGCTGCTCGCCGGGCTTGCCGATGCCATCAAGGAGCGCGAGGCGCTCATGGCCGCCGACGCGACGGTCGCGGGCCGGCAGGAAGAGCTGGACGCGGCGCTCAAGTCCGCCGCCGGGCACACCGCCGCCGCGCGCGCGGCCCGCGATCTCGCGGCCCGGACCGTCGCCCTCCGGCGCGCCGACCGCGACGAGCTCCGCGACCGCGCTGAGTTGGCGGCGCTCGAGGAGCGGAAGGCGCGGCTGGACCGGCTCACGGAAGAGGGTCGCATCGCCCAGGCGGCCGTCGAGCTGAACCTCGTCACCGACCGGGCACTCCGCGACGTCGAGGACGCGGCCCAGGCGGCGGCGCTCGCCCGAGCCATGCTGAACGCCGGAGCCGGCGAGGTGACGGTCGTCGCCCTGGGGCCTGTCGATGCGGTCGTCGACGGGGCGACCGTGCGGATGATCAGCGGCGCCACGGAGACGCGGCCGATAGGCGACGGGCTGGAGGTCGAGATCCCCGGCGTCGTCCGGCTCGTGGCGCGACCCGGCGCGAGCGCCGCCGGACTACGGGCCGGGATCGACGAGGCGGCGCGAGCACTCGCAGCCGCGTGCGCCGCGGCCGGTGTCGGTGACGTCGCCGAGGCGCGAGCGCGCAACGTGGAGCGACGTGCGGCAGAGGAATCGGTCAAGCGGGCACGGGACGCAGGCCAGGCGGTCCTCGCAGGTGACCGCGTGGTGGAGCTGGAGCAGCGGATCGTCACGCTCGCGGCGCGCGCCTCGGAGCGGGCGGGCGTGGAGGCGGCCCACCGGCCCGTCCCGTCCCCGCCGGCAGACGACGACGAGGCTGCCACACTGCTCGACACGGCCGAGGCCGCGGAGCGTGCGGCCGCGACAGCATTCGAGATCGCAGAGGTGGCGGAACGGGCGGCGCGCGTCGAGGCAGACGCGGAGCGCGCCTCGTCCCAGGAACGCCGCGTGACCCTCGGGATCGCCGAGGGCCGTGCCCGAGATATCGAGACGACCCTCGCGGCGGCGCGGGCAGAGGCGGCCGACGACGTGCTCGTGGCCCGGCTCGCCGCCGCGGACCGCGACGCCGCCGACGCCGGGGCCGCCCGCGCCGCCGCCGACGCGGCGCTCGCGGAGGCCAACCCGGAGCAGGCTCAGGCGCTCGCGGAGAACGCGCGGAAGACCCTCGACTCCATGCGCCTGCGCCAGCAGCAGCTCAACGTGGAGCAGGCGCGCCTCTCCGGCTCGCTCGAGCGGCGCGGCGAAGAAGGACTCGGCGAGCAGCTCGATCGCGCTGAGGGGGAGCTCGAACGGGCGCAGGACGCGCTCCGACGCCTCCGGAGGAGGGCCGCGGCGGCGAAGCTCCTCTACGACACGATGAAGCGGCGCCGGGATGAGGCGCGGCGGCGCTACATCGAACCGCTCAAGGAACGGCTCGAGAGCCTCGGGCGCGTCGTCTTCGGGCCGGACGTGGTCGTCGACATCGCGGAGGACCTCTCGATCGCCAGCCTCGCCCGCGGCGGTATCGCGATCGAGTGGGAACGGCTGAGCGTCGGCACGCGGGAGCAGCTCGGCGTCCTCGTCCGGCTCGCATGCGCGGAGCTCGTCGCGGCTGACGGCGGCGTCCCCGTCATGCTCGACGACGCGCTCGGGTGGTCGGACCCCCAGCGTCTCGAAGCGATGGGCGCGATCCTCGCGCGGGCCGGCGAGTGCACGCAGGTGATCGTCCTCACGTGCTTCCCCGACCGCTACATCCACGTCGGCGGCGCGACCGTGGTGCGGGTCGGGTAGGGCCGGGTCGGGTAGGGCCGGGTCGGGTAGGGCCGGGGCCATGTCGGCCATTGACTTCTCGCGATCGAGGATACATACTCATGCCATCAAGTAGGGGTGCTTGGACAGGATAGGGATTCCGATGAGCAAGGTCGGCGAGCGGGGCCAGATCACGATCGACAAGGCCATCCGCGAGGAGCTGGGGATCTACGCGGGCGACGAGACCGTCCAGCGTCTCGAGGACGGACGGATCGTCGTCGAGGTGATCCCCGGGCGGCATCGGCGGTCGCTGTTCGGCATCCTCGGCCCGGATGCGCATCGTCCGGCAGACGAGTCGTGGGACGCGATCCGCGACGCGGCGTGGGAGGCGCCGGACCCGGATCGCCGCGACCCGTGATCGCCCTGGACACGTCGGTCGTCGTCCGCTACCTCGTCGGATCGCCACCGGAGCAGGCGCAGGGGGCCCGCGACCTGGTCGATGGTCCCGGTGACCTCGGGCTGCCCCTGGTCACCGTCATCGAGACCGCCCACGTCCTCCGGAGCGTCTACCGGGTCGAGACCGCGACGATCGTCGGTGCCCTCACCGCCCTGGTCCAGCGCGAGGACCTGCGACTCCTCGATCTCCCGCACGATCACCTCCTGCGCGGGCTCACCGATGCGCGAGCGAGAACCGGCCGACCGATCCCGGACGCGCTCATCGTCGCGACCGCCCGTGCGTCGGGCGCCACGGTGCTCGCGACCTTCGACCGGGACATGCGCCGCTACGGGTTCCCGACGAGCGAACCCTGACCCGTTCGGCTGCTCCGCGACTGCGCCACCGAGTTCGGCGCCCAGCGACTGGCGTTGGACGCCGTGCTCCTTGCCAGGGACTCCGACTTCATCCCGGACAAGGGCGCATGGTCGATCGGTGGGATGCGCAGCAACGCGCAGGGCTCGCTCGTCGAGGATCGGTTCCGGCTGCGGCGCAACGCATGCCGAGTCCTGCTCACCCGCGCCCGGGACGCGACAGTGGCCCACGTTCCACCGCTCCCCACCCCCGACGAGACGGACGAGACGGACGAGACGGACGAGCACCTTCCCTCGTCCGGGCTCCAGTCTCTCGACAGCCGGCCGGGTAGTCCGCCGTCCGGCGTCGCTCTTCACTCCACCTGCACCATCCACCCGAGCCGCTCCGCGCACCGTGTCGCGGCGTGGCGGCCATCGATGCGCTCCGCGTCGGCCAGCAGCTCTGCCGGCAGCCCCGCCCACGCCCCCAGCACCTCGATGCCGGCGACGCGGCCCGTGAACGCGTCCACGTCGACGTTCACCCATGCGGGCGTCTCAGGGTCGCGCTCGCAGAGGAGCGTCGGCCCGAGACGGTCCCCCAGGCGTGGCGTCCGGAGGTAGATGTAGGCGGCGTCGACGGTCGCGTCGTAGGTGACGCGGATGCGTGTGGCCATGCGTCTCCCTGGGTGACGGAGAGGGAAGGTGCCGCCGCCTGCCCCCCTTGCGGCGGCGCATCCGATCCTCCCGCGTGGCTGTGCCACGTAGCTGGCACGCCGGTGTCGGACGGACGCCGGAGTCGCCTGCGCCGCCCGGCCCTGGGCCTTCTGCGTGACCCTCGACGGTCCGAACGGCCCTCCCCTGAGCGACGACCGGCCCGCGCGCATGGTCCAGACCAATCTGCTAGAGTTGGTCCGTACCAAGAACGGGCAGGGCCCGTGGAAGGATCCATCAGGTGTTCGAGCTTCTCACCATCACACTCGTCTCCGGCATCTTCGCCGCCGGCTTCGCATCGCCGAACATCGTCGGCGCCCTACTCGACCGAGGAGAGGCGCGCGCGAAGAACTGAACACGCTTCCATCCCGAGAGTGAGCGTCCTCCCCGCACGCTCTCGAATCGTCGGACGAGCTTCCCCGAGCACGTCCCTCGCGTCCCGATGGACACCGAAGCCCCGGTCCTCCCACCGGGGCTTCGGCATGTCACGGGGATCCGCTACCGGACGACGATGGTGACTATCGAGCTCATGCCCGGGAAGACGAGCGACTGGTTCCCGACGGATGCACGGATGACATAGGTTCCCTTGGCCTTCGGCGCCCACCCGATGCTGAAGGCGCCCGTAGACCTGGCGATCGGCCCGCTGGCGATCGTCTTCCAGGTCGACCCGACCTTCCGCTGGATGACGACCTTCGAGCCGGGGTCGGCAGGCCGCGCCCTTCCGGTCAGGACCACCTTCTTCCCGAGGGTCGTGCTCTTCGCCGACGCGCGCAGGGAGACGGCGACTTCGACGTAGATGACCATCGGGACGCTGATCGCGCTCCCGGCGACGGCGCGATAGGTCGTGCCGAAGGTCGGCTTCATCGTCGTCTCGTACGAGCCGTCGGCGCCTGCGGTGATGGCGGCGTCCGGCGTGGCGACCCATCGACCCGTCGGCTGGTCGAACCGCTCGAACCCCACGGAGGCCCCGGCCGGCGCCGTGCCGCGGATGGTCGTCGACCTCCCGTAGGTCAGCGTGCCGGGGTCGGCGTTGAAGGTGACGGCCGTCACGGGGTCCGACGTCGCCTCGGCCGCGATCCGGACGGTCGGCGCCACGTCGATCGGGTTGTGCTCGATGACGACCTCGAACGGTGCGCTCCCGCCGGGAGACAGCACCCCCGGGACCTCCACGGCGCCGTTGCCGATGACGTTCCCGTCGGGGTCGTACAGCGTCGCGACGGCGGCGACCCCGCCCGCGGGCACGACGTTCGCGTTCCTGATCGAGCCCCGCACCTTGGTGGACGTGAAGTCGAGCCGGGTCTGGCTCGACGTCGCCGTGAAGTAGTGGTTGGCGGCCAGGCTCGAGTCCGTCCAGTCGTCGACCTCGATGCGGAACTTGTCGAAGCCGCCGGGCAGGGCGACGTCCATGCGGAACGACGAGGTCTCGCCCGGATCGAGGATCGTGAGCCAGGTCTCACCGACGTCGGTCGCGACGACGGCATCGTCCGCACCGAAGAGCGTCACGCGGATCTTCACGTTGCGCACCGGCACGTCCGTGTCGTTGCGCACCTCTCCGACCGCGGTGAACGTCGTGTCCGTGTACCAGTAGTCCTCGGAGACCTCGGCGACGGTGTACGAGGTCGGGGTCGCGGCAGCGACCTCGATCGCCCCCGCCGGCGCGAGCAGGGCAGCGAGGACGAGGGCGATCACCGGTCGCTTCACGAGCATCCCTGGACTCCCAGCGTGGCCGACGGAGCGGGGCGCGGACCGTGGCCGTGCCCAGTATCGCGCGCGGACGACCCGCGGGGAGCCCGGTTCGGCGCGCGGGCGGATGCGTCCGATCGGATCGCCCGAGGATGGGTCCCCGGCTGCCTGTCCTGCTGGTATGCCGGGTAGCACGAAGGTCACGTTCGATGTCGCCGACGAGACGCTCTACCGCGCCATCAAGGTGGAGGCTGCGCTGATCGATCGCCCCGTCCGGGGGATCGTGGAAGAGGCGCTCGCCCAGTGGCTCGAGCGGCGAGAGGACGAAGAGGACCGCGACTCGTCCCTCGAGGCGCTCGTCGAGTGCGGGCGCGATGGTGGCCAGGCCGCGGATGACTGCTTCAGGACGGTCGCGGCCGAGGTGACGGCCCGGTACGGCACCGGGTGAGCGAGCGCCCGCGGGAGCCCTGGCGCGTGGACGTGGCTCCGGCGGCGCAGCGCCAGCTGCGGCGTCTGCCGCCCCTGGACGCAGCACGCGCTCGCCTCCCGATCCTCGCGCTCTCGCGCGATCCGCGACCCCCGGGCGTCGCGCGCCTCGCGGACACCGACCTGCCGCGGGCCAGGGCGGGGGACATGCGCGTCGTGTACGCCGTGGACGACACCGAGCGGGTGGTCGTGGTCCTTCGCGTGGCGCGCCGAGGGGAGAGCACGTACCGGCAGGTGCGCTGACCCGGAATCCGAACGGCCCCGGCGATCGCTCGTCGGGGCCGTTCGATGAGGCGCTACGTGAGGGGCGGCCTCCGCCCCCGGGGACTAGCGCCGAGCCGCGAAGCAGTCCGCGCAGTAGACCGGCTTGCCGCTCGTGGGGCGGAAGGGGACCTGCGCATCGCGCCCGCAGCTGGAGCACGTCGC
>Ga0315297_10002060_pt1 | contig 12601 bp, 12 predicted proteins | sample YL17G15_0_MG_FD_203628 | JGI IMG/M metagenome (GOLD analysis project Ga0315297, IMG submission 203628) | Sediment microbial communities from Yellowstone Lake, YNP, Wyoming, USA - YL17G15_0 | ecosystem: Environmental > Aquatic > Freshwater > Lake > Sediment | place: USA: Wyoming | collected... | reverse complement strand
TGAAATGGGGCGGATAGGGATATGGCAAAGGGGAAATCTGTCGGGGCTGATGGTGTTTCAATAGTTTTGTGCGGCCAGGCGGGTATGGGCATACAAACGGTCGAGGGCATTCTGACCAGGATGCTGAAACTCGCCGGCTATAACGTCTTCGCTACAAAGGAGTATATGTCCCGTGTCCGCGGCGGTAATAACTCCACCGAAATTCGCGTCAGCTCCAAACCGGTATCCGCTTATGTTGACCGCATAGACCTTCTTGTGCCATTGAACAAAGGCGCTATATCGCATCTGCGGGATAGAATCTCCGATGACACTGTGGTTATCGGCGAAGCGGAATTACTGGGCGATGAGGTCTCAGGGGGGAAATTGAAATTCGTCGAGACGCCTTTTACTAAAATTGCCAATGACCTCGGCAACAAAATTTACTCCAACGTAGTCGCTACGGGGACATTGGCCGGCTTGCTCGGAATGAAGCTCGACGACATTTGCGAATACATAAAGCGGTCGTTTTCCACAAAGGCCGCGGATATTGTTTCGAACAACGTTAAGGCCGCGGAAGCCGGCTTTCGGCTTGCCGGAGACGTGGCGGCCAGAGCCGGTATCAAAATAAATATAAGTCCTGACGCAGCCGTTAAAGACCAGATTATACCGAGCGGCGGCGACGCAATAGGGCTTGGCGCTATGGCAGGGGGGTGCAATTTCGTTTCCTCCTATCCGATGACGCCCTCGACGTCCGTACTGAACTTTCTCGCAAAACACGGGCGTGATTCAGGCATAATAGTCGAACAGGCGGAAGACGAAATCGCCGCGATAAATATGGCGATTGGCGCATGGTATTGCGGCGCCCGGGCGATGGTTACGACGTCGGGAGGGGGCTTTGCCCTGATGGTCGAGGGAGTGAGTTTGGCTGGTATGCTCGAATCGCCGATGGTCATTCACCTTGGTCAAAGACCCGCGCCCGCCACGGGATTGCCTACTCGCACCGAGCAGGCCGATATCGAGCTTGCGCTTTACGCGGGCCACGGCGAGTTTCCCAGAATTCTTTTTGCGCCGGGTACGCTTGAGCAGGCATTTTATCTTACCGCCCGCGCGTTTAATCTTGCCGACAAATTCCAGATGCCGGTATTTGTTCTCAGCGATCAGTATCTCGTTGACTCTTATTACAACACTGCCGCCTTTGATGTGTCGAAGGTCAAAGTCGAAAAATACGTTGTCAAAACCGCAGCCGATTACAAACGCTACGAGATAACTCCCAACGGCATATCGCCCCGCGGCATTCCCGGATTCGGAAAAGGTCTGGTTTGTGTGGATAGCGACGAACATGACGCCGAGGGACATATAACAGAGGATTTGCAACTTAGGACAAGAATGGTTGATAAACGCCTGCGAAAACTCGAATCCGCCAAGGCAGAGATTATCGAGCCGCAGCTTTATCCCAATTGCAAATACAAGAATCTCGTTGTCTGCTGGGGTTCGACGTATCCCGTCGTCAAGGAGGCGATTGAGCTTTTAGGTAAATCCGATACTTCTCTTTTACATTACAGCCAGATTTATCCCCTGCACCCGAAGACCGCTAATTATCTGTCTAAGGCGAAACGGGTTGTTATCGTTGAGGGCAACGCTACCGCCCAGTTTGCCAAGTTGATAAAATTACACGCCGGCTTCGATATTGAACACAAAATTCTGAAATACAGCGGCCTGCAATTTTCAGTCGAGGAAGTTGCTGTCGCGTTGAAAAAAATCCTGAAGTGAGGTTTTTATGGATACGAATGTTTTTGATATGGGCGAGATTGATGTTGCCTGGTGCCCGGGCTGCGGCGACTACGGCATTCTCAACGTGCTCAAAAAAGCCCTTGCCGAGCTTGATATCGCTCCCGAAAAGCTTGTTATGGTCTCAGGCATAGGGCAGGCGGCAAAGATTCCGCATTACTTCAGGACGAATTTTTTCAACGGCCTTCACGGCCGCGCCCTCCCGCCCGCAACCGCAATTAAGGCGGCCAATCCCTCGATGACCGTCATCGCGGAAAGCGGCGACGGCGATATGTACGGCGAGGGCGGCAACCACTTTATTCACACCATCAGGCGAAATCCAGGCATCACAAATATCGTCCACAACAATATGGTTTACGGCCTTACAAAAGGTCAGGCCTCGCCGACAAGCCAGCTTGGTTTCAAGACCCCAGTGCAAGTCGCGGGCGTTATGCTTGAGCCGTTCAATCCTATCGCGGTAGCGATTGCCCTCGACGCCGGTTTTGTCGCAAGGGCATTCATTGGCGACGCCGAGAAGACCAAAGAAATCCTCAAAAAGGCGATTACGCACAAAGGATATGCATTAGTCGATATATTCCAGCCCTGCGTTACTTTTAACAAGATAAACACCTGGCAGTGGTTCAAAGAGCATACTTATTATCTTGAGGATTCTCACGACCCGCGAGACCGCTCGGCTGCCTTCAAAAGGGCGCTCGAAACAGACAAACTGCCGCTGGGTATTTTTTATATCAATCCCAACAAGAACGCATTCGAAGATAATGTCGGGATTTATCAGCAGGATAATCGGCCGTTGTTTGAAAGAGAGCCGGATGTGAATCGATTGCGAATGCTTATTGGAAAATTCCGGGCCGCCGGCTAATCGCAGGAGTCGTGAGTTAATGAAAACAATGATTGCCGATTCGCTGACCGATGTCTCTGCGGCAAAGCCCGAAAAACTAAAGGCCTTGTTCGAAGGGCTGTATAAGAAATACAATCGACGCGATCTTATCAAGCCCGACCCGCTGCAATTCGTTTACCGATACAGCAATCCCGCGGATATGGAGATAGTCGGCCTTCTGTCCGCCTGCCTCGCTTATGGCAGAGTTGAACAGATTCAGAACGATTTGAATAATTTGCTTGGAAAGATGGGCAGGAGCCCTCACAAATTTGTGCTAAATTTTACGAATAAAGACCGGGCATCGTTTGAAGGGTTCAAGCACCGTTTCAATACTGGCGATGACATATCCGACCTGCTGACCCTGCTGAAAGGTGTGCTTGTCGAATACGGCAGTATCGAAAAGTATTTTCTCCTTGGGTTTAACCCCGCCCACGAAAATACGATTTTTGCCCTGATGCGTTTCTGCGATTCACTTTTGGATAAGTATCGTATGACACATCAGGGGCGCAAATCCAAAGGGCTTGCCTTTCTCCTCGCGGGTCCCGGCCTGGGCGGAGCGGCCAAACGCCTTAATCTGTTTCTCCGCTGGATGGTTCGCAGCGACGACGTTGACGCGGGTCTTTGGCGCTCGGTCGATAAATCGAAGCTGATTGTCCCTGTCGATGTTCATATCGCCCGGCTTTGCAGGATTCTTGGCTTTCACAGCCATAAAAACGTTTCTTTGAAGACCGCCATTGATATAACGCGCAACTTTGCCCGGATTTCGCCGGATGACCCCGTAAAATATGATTTCGCTCTTTCACGCATCGGCATACTCGAAGATTGCACGGGCAAGCGCCGGGAAAAGTGTAATGTCTGCGAATTGCTGCCGTGGTGCCGTAACAGGAAGGACTGGTAATGACGAAGATTAAACCAGAAGATCTCGAAAAATACAGCTCAGCCGTAACGCTCTCGGATATGGAAGTGTTCGTGTTCCCGGAGTTGTTCTACGCGCTGATTCTCGCCAATATAATGAGCCCGCTTGTCTGGAAATGGCGCGACGAGGACTGCTTCAAAAAACTCGAAGGCAAGGACAGCTTCAAAAAACTTCTTCGCCTGCGCCAGTTTATAATGGACGAATACGACTTCAACCTCGATTTGGAAACTTGGGGATTGACGAGCAAATCGAGAGAACTGGGTCGCTTTGCCAAATTAGTTTCGCCGGAAGACGTTGCCAAAAGCAACGGCCTTTTCGGCTACGAGGGCGACAAATACTATTTCGACGTGGATATACGCAAACACTTTGGCCTGGATAAATACGACACCGACGTTATTCCCTATTGGAAAACCGAAACCGTCGAGGCGATGGAGGCATTTGTTCACAAGCCCAACTACTCCAAAAAAGCCGGCGAGTGCGTCTCGCTGTCTGCGCTTTACGCCGCCGCTGCGTTTATCGTCTGCGGCATACCGTTTAAGGATATCTACGCGATACTCACGCCGCTTCACTCGCAGAACTTCATCGACATTCGCGACGGCGTCCTGACCAACAACCGGCGCCTCGTTACCAAGGCAATGTGGTTCAACGGCACCGAAATATCTGGCAAGGCCCAGCGTGCACTTCGCAACGAAAACGTAACAATCGTTGCCCATCCTTCCGGCTATGTCCATTGTTTCTATAAGGAGGCCACGATAAAGCCCGATGTTTACGGGTATTTCGTAAAGCAGCTTGGCTCATATCTGTCAAGCGAGCTTTCGCTTGTTGTTTTCGCCAACTATCTCAGGAGCAATTCGTCATATCAGAAATACTTCCAGCTTTGCAGGGATTGCCACGGCCACCCGCAGTTTTTGAAGGCGGAAACATTGTTCAGTTATGAGCATGGCAGCGATTACCGCATCGCCGATAGCACGCACGAAAAACTTCTCGCTGAGGTCGCCGACGAGGATTTTGTCCACTCCGAAATTCAGGGCAGGGTACGCTGCGATTTTATCTGTGATTTTATCACCAAAAACAAAATCAACGTTCGGACCGCCGAAGGCAGGGCGGCGATAACCGAAATTCTTCAGCCGTTTATGCCCGAGGTTAAAAAGTTTGTCGATGGGCTTGCTGACTTTGTTCATTGTGAGCCGAAACTGCCATCGGCCGAAAAAAATTATATACCGGCTTCGCCAATTGAAATAGGCGTTGACTGGACGCGGGACAAAATTATCGATTATCTGCAAAATCTCCGCGGCCAAAGTGTAACCGCTGACCTTGCCTTCTATGCCTATCGTGATATGGAGACCTGCGATTGGATACCGTTTCTTAAAGCCGTCGTCGAACGAAACCCCGTCTCGCTGGCAATGGCCCAGTCGATGTCGCCCGATGCTGTCTATGAGCTTCTACAGAAAATGGACGGCGTATCGATATACGAGGGCATTCGTCTTGCCCAGCCCGATGAAGTCGCGAATTACCGCAGGGGCGACGGCCTCGAAAAGGCATTGCTCCTGGCTAACGTCATTCACCAAAAATCCCCAAATGAAAACATCGAGATTACTGTTTCCGGCAATAGTGTCGTCCTGAAAGGCGCGGGTGAATATCGCTTCGATTCGTCAAAGGGGCTTAAAAGGCAGATTAGCATCTTGTCTGCCGGCGAGATTATCGTGCAGGACTAAAATAATTTCTAATGGCGTACTGGACGCATATATGAAGGTGTTAAATCTGGCCAGGATGGTCGTATCGCTTCGGGGTCTGCCCAAAAAATGGCAGATAACTATTTATCTTTTGGCTGGTCTGGCCGCGGGGCTGGCGCTGTTTATATCGCGTATTTCAAATGCCGCCTCATATCTTTCGGAATCGCCGCAAACTTGTATGAACTGCCACGTTATGACTGATGCTTATGCCTCTTGGCAGCGGGGCAGTCACGGCAGGGTGACGGTGTGCAACGATTGCCATGTTCCTCATACAAACCCCGTTGCCAAATACGCTTTTAAGGCGTCCGATGGCCTCAAGCACTCATACGTCTTCACATTTCGTCTTGAGCCGCAGGCGCTTGACCTTTCAAAAGGCGCTAAACCTGTCGTTCAGGACAATTGTGTTCGATGTCACTCGCAGGTTTTGGAAATGATTCGGTTGTCTGATTCATCACAGCGCAAATGCTGGGATTGCCACAATAACATCCACGGACCCATTCATGGTATTTCATCTTCGCCAGCGGAACTAAGGCCTGAGTTGCCGAATGCCGGTTTGGGTATAAATGGAAAAGGAGATAATTAGTTATGTCTGAATCAAACGTTAATAATAGTACGAAATCAGGGCAGGTACCTAATCTTCCGCTTTGGGCGGGTGTGGCGATTGCCGTTCTGGCGGCGGGGGCGATTTTTCTTCTTGGTTTGCTGGCGGTTTCGATTATGGAAAGACGGTGGGAATCGCAGCGGCCGGTTATGGTTTTGAAACCGGTCGCCGATTACGAGCCGGATAGCGCAAACTGGGGTGTTAATTACCCTCGTCAATATGATAGCTACCTCAAAAACCGCGTCAGCGATACGAATACCAAATTCGGCGGGGCTTCACATCGTGATTATCTCGAAACCGACCCGCGAAAAGTTATTCTCTGGACAGGCAGTGCCTTCAGTAAGGACTATCTGCAGGCAAGGGGGCATTACTATGCTATCGAAGATGTCACCAACAGCAAACGTGTTTCTGTGCCTTTCCAAGCTGCCACCTGCTGGACCTGCAAGGGCACTGATGTGCCGCGAATGATGGCCAAAATGGGTGTGAAGGAATTTTACGCGGGCAACTTTCACGATTTAAAAAATGAGATGACCCATCCCGTCGGTTGCCGCGATTGCCACGATCCGCAGACAATGAAGCTGCAGATAACCCGTCCCGCCCTGCGAGAAGCGTTTGCCGTGATGGGCGCCGACATAAATTCGGTCACTCACCAGCAGATGCGCTCGCTTGTCTGCGCACAATGCCACTCGGAGTATTACTTCAGGACTGATGAATCAGCCGGAATGAAAAATTATCTGGTCTTTCCCTGGAAGAACGGGACCGGCGCTGAAGCGATACTGAGTTATTATAACGATATCAACTTCACCGATTTCGTTAATCCGATTTCCAAAACGCCGATGATAAAAGTGCAGCATCCTGATTACGAAACCTATCTTACCGGCATTCACGCTTATCGCGACGTTTCGTGTGCGGATTGCCACATGCCTTACCGCACGGAAGGGGGCAGCAAGTTTACCGACCACCACGTTCAAAGCCCGTTGCTTAATATATCCGCTAGTTGTGCAGTTTGTCATCGCTGGAGCGAAGATGAAATGCGTGTTCGCGTTGAGGCGATTCAAACAAAAATGCAGGATTCGCTTATTGCCGCCGAAGACGCTTTGGTCGAAGCCCATTTCGATATTGCGGCGGCCTCTCAGGCGGGCGTATCTGATAATGACCTCTCGCAGCCGCGCCGGTTGCTGCGGGATGCCCAGTTCTACTGGGATTATATTTCCTCAAGCAACGGGATGGGCTTCCACTCGCCGACGGAATCAATGCGAATAACAGGGTTATCTATAGATTTGGCTCAACAGGCCAGAGTATTGATGGCTCGACTGCTTGCGGAAAAGGGCGTCAGCAAACAGCCGGCGTATCCTGATATTTCCAGCCGTCAAAATGCGTCGCAGGTCTCGCAGCAGTTTACCGAGGGACGCCAGACGAAATTATTGCCTTAAACGGCAGTCGCGATACGTATTTTGAGATATAAAAATAATATGAAAAAACGAACTATTTTGTGTTGACGCCGGTATTAAGTAGGACTATATTAGTCCTATTGGTTGTTAATCCTAAGAAAAGTATGGATATTATCAGGCGAAATACGGATTATGCGTTAAGGGCTGCTGTGGAGCTGGCCGGCAGGTTCAATGGTGAGCCGGTCTCCACAAAGGAGCTTGCCGATAACCAGCAAATACCATATCAGCTTGCCTGTAAGCTGATGCAGCGTCTGCATAACGCCGGGATTGTTAAAAGCGAAATGGGACCATCGGGCGGGTTTATGCTTTGCAAAAATCCGTCAAAAATAACCGTTCGCCAGGTGGTCGAAACCATTCAGGGACCTGTCCGGCTCAACAATTGCAAACTTTGCCGTCTCTCGCGTCGCTGCAATATCAGCCCGGAATTAACTCGCCTTCAGGGTAAAATCAATGAGTTTCTTGACGGCCTTACTTTAAGGCAGTTAGCGGATACAAACGGCAGTAAAAAACCGGCAAAAAGCAAACGCGGCAGGAGCGAAAAATGAACGAGAAGAAACGTAATTCGACTGTTCTGGAAACCTGTCTGGCAAAACCCGCGGTTTTGGCACAACTTATTGATTACGCCGGCGACTCGGTAGTAAGTAAAACCATAATCGATAAGCCCGTCGGAACGCTTACGCTGTTCGCCTTTGATGAGGGGCAGGGACTGAGCGAACATACCGCGCCGTATGACGCTGTTGTGCAGGTGCTTGATGGCAGGGCGTTATTAACCATCGGAGGCAAACAGATAGCCGTTTCCGCAGGCGAGCTGATTATTATGCCCGCGAATATACCTCACGCCGTTGCAGCCGAGGGAAAATTCAAGATGCTTCTCATAATGATTCGGGCATGATGAGGTAATAAACAGCAAAAATAAACCGAAGTGAGTTTTAAGGGGATATTTTATGAGTATGTTTTGTTATCAGTGTGAACAGACAGCGAAAGGCGCAGGATGCACCATTTTGGGAGTTTGCGGCAAAGAACCGACCACGGCTGCCCTGCAGGACCTTTTGGTTTATGCGATAAAGAACCTTTCATGCTATGCCAATCGCGCAAGACAATTGGGCAACGTTGATAAAACCGTAAACGTTTTCACCGTCAAGGCGTTATTCAGCACGCTCACAAACGTCGATTTTGACCCCGCCCGTTTTCAGGCACTGCTGAGAGAAGCGGCCTCGATAAAAGAAAGGGTTAAATCGCTTTATGAAGGTGCCTGTAAACGCTCCGGCAAAAAAGCAGAACAGTTGCCCTGCGAAGTCCAGTGGTGGGCTAATTTCGATGATTTGAATTTGCTGATTGAAACCGGTGCTCTTGTCGGCGTTCAGGAAAAAATCAACAAGCTCGGTCCCGATGTCGCCGGCTTGCAGGAGTTGATTGTTTATGGACTCAAGGGGCTTGCCGCGTATGCCTACCATGCCCAGATTCTCGGAAAAGAAGATGACGCGGTTTACGCATTCATTCATAAAACACTCGACCGGCTTACTCAGAAGCCGACCGATATTGGCGAGCTTCTTCAAACCGCTCTTGCAGTGGGGGAAATTAATCTCAAGGCGATGGAATTGCTCGACGCGGGCAACACAGGCACTTATGGCCACCCGGAGCCGACACAGGTCCGCATTACCCCGGTCAAAGGCAAGTGCATCGTCGTCTCAGGCCACGACCTCAAAGACCTCGAAGAACTGCTCAAACAAACCCAGGGCAAAGGCATCAACATTTACACGCATGGCGAGATGCTGCCCTGCAACGCTTATCCGGGCCTGAAAAAATACAAGCATCTCGTTGGTAATTACGGCGGCGCCTGGCAGGACCAGCGAAACGAATTCGACGCCTTCCCCGGCGCAATCCTGATGACCACCAACTGTATTCAAAAACCAAAAGACAGCTATAAATCGCGCATTTTTACCTCCGGCGTCGTCGGCTGGGCAGATGTAACACATATCTCAAACGGAGATTTTACCCCTGTCATCAAAGCCGCTTTGGCTGCACCTGGATTTACCGAGGACGCTCCAGCAAAATCCATAACCATCGGCTTCGCCCGAAATACGGTTATGAGCGTCGCAGGCAAGGTCATCGACGCGGTAAAGGCAGGCAAAATCAGGCACTTCTTCCTCATCGGCGGATGCGATGGCGCAAAGCCGGGAAGAAACTATTTCACTGAATTTGCCCAGAAGGTCCCCTGTGATTGCGTTATCCTTACTTTGGCCTGCGGCAAGTATCGGTTCAACAAACTTGATTTCGGCGATATCGACGGCATACCGCGCCTGCTCGACTGCGGCCAGTGCAATGACGCCTACTCCGCGATTCAGATAGCCGTAGCCCTGGCAGGGGCCTTCAAATGCGGCGTAAACGATCTGCCATTGTCGTTTGTCTTGTCCTGGTATGAGCAAAAGGCGGTTGTAATCCTCCTGACGCTGCTGCATCTGGGCATAAAGAATATCAAGCTCGGCCCGTCGCTGCCCGCGTTTGTCAGCCCGGCCGCCCTTAATGTCCTGGTTGAAAAGTTCAATATCGCCCCGGTTGGTTCTGTGGACGAAGATTTGACGGCAATACTGGCAGCCAAATAAAGGAGGCATTATGGCCTTGCGAAATATAATTGTTATAGACGAAGAAAAATGCAACGGCTGCGGCTTGTGTGCCAAGGCCTGCGCGGAAGATGCCATCAAGATAATCAACGGCAAAGCAAAATTGGTCAGCGAGACCTATTGCGACGGCCTTGGCGCCTGCATAGGGCACTGCCCGCAAGACGCGCTCACTATTGAACAGCGGGAAGCCAAAGCATTTGATGAGGAAGCGACAAAAGAGCATCTGCGGCAAATAAAACAACCGCAGCCGACTCCGTTTATGTGTCCCGGTATGGCGCCCGCGCAACTGCGAAACACCGCCGAAAAATCCGATTCTGCTACAGGTGATGTCTCATCGCAACTGACACAGTGGCCCGTTCAGCTTAAACTTGTCTCTCCGCACGCACCATATTTCGCGGACGCACGCCTGTTGCTCGTCGCGGACTGTGTCCCTTTTGCGATGGGTGATTTCCACAGCAGGTTTCTTATAGGCCACAGTATTGTAATAGGATGTCCCAAACTTGACGATGCCCGTTTTTACGTCGAAAAGCTTGCTGATATTTTGCGGGTCAACAAACCCAAGTCGCTCAGCGTAGTACATATGGAAGTGCCTTGTTGTCATGGCCTGACTCGAATCGCACAGGAGGCATTAGCCAAAGCCGGAGTAAAGATGACGTTCGAGGATGTAACGATAGGCCTTAACGGCGGTGTAAGCAAGGTTGAACAAATATTGGTTAATTGACCGGCCTGAGCCGGAGTAGATATATGACAGAGTTCGCTAAATCCATAGCTATTGGCTTCTGGAATACAGTTCTTGAGATGTCGCCATATCTGTTGTTCGGTTTTTTTATGGCGGGATTGCTCAGTGTCCTTGTTTCTAAGCAGCTTGTTGAAAAACATCTCGGCGGCAGGGGGCTTTGGCCTGTTATAAAAGCGTCGCTTTTCGGTGTGCCTCTGCCTTTGTGCTCGTGCAGCGTCATCCCCGTTACAATGTCACTTCGCAAGCACGGCGCAAGCAGGGGGGCGGCTGTGTCATTTTTGCTCTCGACTCCGCAGACAGGCGTTGACAGCATTTTTGTCACGTATGCCTTGCTTGGTCCGGTCTTCGCTATATTCAGACCGATAGCGGCGTTTGTTACCGGCATAGTCGGCGGCGTGATGGTCAATCTCTTCGGTGACTCTCTCGAAAATGGCTTACAACAAAATCAAAATTGTACGGACGAATGTTGTTCCGGCGAGCACAAAAGTAATCCTGTTGCGCGAATGTTCAAATATGGCTTTATCACGCTGCCCCGCGATATCGGCAGGGCGATGCTGCTCGGCCTGGTTGTTGCCGCTTTTATTTCAGCCCTTATACCTGACGGCTTTTTTGCGGACAAACTCGGAACCGGCATTTTCCCGATGCTCGTAATGATGCTTTTGGGAATACCGATGTATGTTTGCGCAACCGCTTCGGTCCCGATTGCGGCCGCACTGATGTTGAAGGGTGTGGCGCCGGGCGCCGCTTTGGTTTTCCTTATGACAGGTCCCGCTACCAATGCCGCGTCCATTGTTACCATCTGGAAAATTATGGGCAGGGCCACCGCACTTACTTACCTCGCCGCCGTTGCCGGATGCGCATTGCTAAGCGGCATAGTTCTCGATTATATTATCACCGGCGTTACATTTGCTCATACTGCTCATCATGGCTGGATGATGCCGCGGCTCGTCCAGTATGTTTCAGCGATTATGCTTTTTATTGTGCTAACGTTTGCTATACTTCATAAACCCAAAGAATAATGGATTAAGGCGCTGATTTTTTACGGAGATAAAAGCAATGGCAAAGTCAAGTCTGCCGCACGTCGGCCACAACAAACACCTTTGTTATTTGAACAACCTCGGCTATCAACTAAGCAACCCAAGGGAATACAAAGCCCTTGTAAAAAACGCCAAATTCGTATGTAAAATATGTGGCAGGGTTGCCGTCAGCGATAAAAATCTGTGTAAACCAATGGCTCTCTAATTTGCTTGTTGCCGATTTGTTTCTCTGTCTTTAGCAGAGTCGTCCTGTGGCGCACTTAACCTCACAGCGAAAGCCGGCTTTGTTTCTGATTTGAAGGTCCCATAAACCCGCATTTACCAGATTAAAGGAGAGCTGTTGATATTGATGTGATAGGATATAGATTATGGATGCCATGAAAGACAGTTGCGAATGTTATGATTTGGTTAAAAAAATTGGTGAATGAAGAAGGGATGCGCTGAGACTCAATTTTGACCGTAAATGGAAGCTCGAATTTCATGGAAACAAAGGAAACAGAGAAGAAGGTTTAATAGAATAGAACGAGATGGATTATGGAATTGGATTGACGAAAATGATTGAAGCAGAGATTACTGACAAGCGAAATGTGAAGAATACGCTGAATGGTTGGCTGGCAATTATGAGACAGTCCATATAAAGCAGACTGGATGGGGACGATGATAAAAATGATGCTCTACGTTTGGCTGTTGACCCTGCAATGCGTCTGGTTGTTGGTGGAATAGCACAGGAACGGAATGCCGCGTCAACAAGTTTGAGGGGTAGATATGAAACAGAGACATTGACTCAATCGAAGAATCTGGATCTATTAACGAATCTGCCAGGTGTATGGGTAGATAGAGTTCACCAGCGAAAGCCACT
>Ga0315297_10002059_pt1 | contig 12608 bp, 8 predicted proteins | sample YL17G15_0_MG_FD_203628 | JGI IMG/M metagenome (GOLD analysis project Ga0315297, IMG submission 203628) | Sediment microbial communities from Yellowstone Lake, YNP, Wyoming, USA - YL17G15_0 | ecosystem: Environmental > Aquatic > Freshwater > Lake > Sediment | place: USA: Wyoming | collected... | reverse complement strand
GGCGTGAACGACGCCGGATTCAAGCGAAGCGTCCAGTTCGCTTTCTGGGCGGCCATGGCCCCGCCGAAGAGATAGCTGGCCCGGACCTCGGCCTGGTACGGGTCGCCGAAGACGAAGCTGTCTTTGAGCGAACGGAGATGGACCTCGAACTCGGCCGGCCGGAACGCCTCGACCCGAAAGCTTTCCGAGAGGGAGGTTTCCTTGTCTCCGGGCGCTTCGGGCGGGACCTTGGCCTGGATCTGGTAATAGCCGAGGGCCGCGTCCTCTCGTGTTTCCAGATCGAGAGAGAAGGACCCGAAGGCGTCGAGCTCGGCTCTTCCCTTATAAACCGACTTCTGGAAAGGATCCATGACCTCGCAGGCGATGCTCGAAGCGGCGGGGAGCTGCCATCGTCCCTGCTCCCGTTTCCGGATGATGCCTTTGATGTGGACAGGCTCTCCGGCGCGGTAGATCCCGCGCTCGGTGAAGATGGAGCCCTGGATCTTTTCGGGTTCGGGATCCCAGTCGTAGTCGATGCCGAAACGGTAGGGATCGAGACCCGTTCCCCAATCGGAGGAGGTGAAAGCGATATCGTTGCCGCGATGGACGAAGACCCACTGTTGAGGTTTGCCCCAACCCCGCGGGAGCTTGAATCCGGCCAGCCGTTTCCAGCCGGGCGTCTGGGCCTTTCCTTCCCGGTCCGTTTTGCCCGTCCAGCGAACGATGTTCGTATCGTCCCGGATCTCGACCTCGGCCTCGGCGACGGGCTGGCCCGTCTTCAGATCCGTGACCCAGACGATGTTATTCTCCGGGGAGAACTTGCCCGTGATGCCGAGGCCCGTGACCTGGAGGAAGGCCTTGGGGTAGCGGCTCCACTTGTTCTTGGACGGGGTGTCGAGCTGGATCATCACGAAGCCGTAAGGGTTCTCGCCAAGGAGGTCTTTGACGTTGATCGGAACGATCTGCCGTTTGTTCCGGGGGAGATTGAAATTCAGGGGCCGATCGATCTGGAAAAAGCCGAGATTCGGATCGAAGGACTCGCTTTGCCGGAAGGACTTGTCGTTCAAGAGGGTCGGAATGACCTCGACCTTGTTCAATCGGGCGGCCTGGAGCCTGACCTGAGCCATATTCACGGCGAAAAGAGGATAGGTGAGGTCGCTGTAGGATTCGAGGACGCCGTGTCCCGTCGTCATGCTGATGTATGGCGCGTAGGGCGCAGTCGTGAATTCTTCGCGGATCTCTTTGCCCAGGACATTCCCGAATTCGTCTTTCAGATCGGCCGCGATCCGGCAGACGTATTTGGTCTCGGGCTGGAGAGGAAGGGACAGGTAAAGCGACTGATTCCCGTGGTCCCAGCTCGAGTAGTAATCGGGGATCTCCACTTTAGGTTCAAAGCGGACTTTGTCGATGAAATCTTTATAGATGACCCGGTTCGAAAAATGGAACTGGAGCGGCTCGCCTGGAACAAAGCCGCCTTCTGACTCCAAGGATTCGAACGTAAACGGTTTGAACGTCTCGAAGCTGAAAACGGAGGACTCTTCCATCCCCAGCGGCCCGTCTTTTCCAGGAAGGCCGGGCCGGATCTCTACGGAATAGGTGAATCCCGCCTGGAGCTTCTCGGCCGGCTTGATCAGGAGGATGTTCTCGGGGGGATTCTGGATGCCGGACTCCTTGAGCGTGTCCGCCGCCGGACGTTCGACGGAGAAACCGGGGAGATGATCCTTTTGCTCCGGGGAAACTCCGGTGAGAGCGACATAGTCCTTAGCTTTGCGCTCATCGACGGGCTGGTTGAAGACAAGGAGCACGTTAGTGTCCAGCCTTTGCTGTTGATCCTTGTTCTGGGGAAAATGGTGGAGGAGCTTGGGCCGAATGGTCTTGAAGCTCCACGTATAATCCTGCTTCAGAGCGTACCCGTCGACGGAGCGGGTCCCGGCGGGAACGGTCAGTTTGATCTCCGTGGCGAAAGGGAACTTCTCCCTGGGGACGAAGGCCAGCGTCTTGGTGCCCATCCACCGGTAGGCTCCCGCATAGGCCGGCTCGATCTTCAGAAAATCCGTCTTTTCCTGCAAGGGAAGAGGCTCGAGGGCGGCCATGGGATGGTCGAAGATGACGATGACCTCTCCGGCCTCATGCGATGTCCTCGTCGGGCCTTTCGGGCTGACTTGAAGGACCTGAAGGTCCCCTTTGATCTCGCCCGAGGCGGACGCCGGGATCCGGGACGGTTCTTTCTTCTTGCAGTTCATGGACGTGACGGTCGCCATAACCAGACAGACGGACAGGAAACCCAAGAATGTCTTTTTCCCCATGGCACTTCCTTTCCCACGATTATAATAAAGGATGCGGGCCGGGACCGAAGCGCGGCTTCAAACGCCCACGGCCCGTATCTTCCGAGTGATCAGGCCAGCGCTTGCAGAGTCGCCGTCAGCAGCTTCCAGAAATTTTCGACGGAGGCGATCTCGACGCCCTCTTCGGGCGAGTGGGGATGGGTGATGGTCGGTCCGAACGAGATCATGTCCATGCCCGGGAACTTCTCACCGATGATCCCGCATTCCAGTCCCGCGTGAACGGCGACGATGCGCGCCTCCTTGCCGAAGACCTTTTGATGGATGGCCTTGAGGTTGGTCAAGAGCTTGGAGCTCAGGTCGGGCGCCCAGCCCGGATAGCCCGGAGGCTGTTTGGCTTTGGCCCCGGAAAGTTCGACCAGCGCCCTGAGCATGGCCCTCGTGGCCTCGAGGGCGGGTCCGACCGAGCTGCGGCTGCTGCAGGTGATGCCGGCCGCGGCCTTAGCGCAGCGGAGGATGGCCAGGTTCGTCGATGTTTCGACGAGGCCGGCGATATCGGGATGCATCCGCAGGACGCCATGCGGGCAGGCGAACAGGAACGCGATCAGGCCGGTTTGAGAGGGGCCGGTCATGGGATCGTCTTTGTGACGCTTGATCTCGTCCAGGGCATAGCCGAATTCCTTCTCGACCGAACCGTACTCCGCCTTGATGTCCGCGGCCATCTTCTCCAGGAAAGCCTTAAAACCTTTCAACTTGGCCGGCTCCATGAGGTAGTCCGCCCAGGCTTCGCGGGGGATGGCGTTATGCTTGTTGCCGCCCTCGATCCGGATGAGTTCCAGGGGGAACTTGAGGCCGGCCTGCCAGAGGATCCGGGCCATTAATTTTAGGGCGTTGGCCCGGCCTTGATTGATATCGAGGCCCGAGTGGCCGCCGCGTAGGCCGCCGATCTTCAGGCGATAAGCCGTCTTCAACCGGGATTTCTTTCTTTTGATCGGGAAGGTGATCTCGGACTCGGCCCCGCCGGCGCAGCCGATGGTGAACGTCCCTTCCTCTTCGCTGTCGAGATTGATCAGAGTCTTCCCTTTCAGGGCCCCCGGCTCCAGGCCGCGGACTCCGTTCAAACCGGTCTCTTCGTCCACGGTGAACAGGAATTCCAGCGGCCCGTGGACGAGCGAAGCGTCCTCCATGACGGCCAGGCAGGCGGCGACGCCGATGCCGTTGTCCGCTCCGAGGGTGGTGCCGCGCGCATGGACCCAGCCGTCCTTGATCTCGGCCTCGATGGGGTCCTTGTCGAAATCGTGTTTGATGTCGGAGTTCTTTTCGCAGACCATGTCCAGATGGCCCTGGAAAATGAGCGTCCCGGCGTTCTCGCGGCCGGACGAAGCGGGTTGGCGGACGATGACGTTTCCGGGCTTGTCCTTTTTCCAGGACAGACGCAGGCTCTTGGCCTGGGCGCCGATATAATCGGCCAGGCCTTTTTCGCAGCCCGAGCAATGCGGGATCCTTAGGATCTGTTCGAAGTGTTTCCAAAGAAGAGCGGGTTTCAATCCGGACAAAGCATTGGACATGTTCATTAAGCCTCCATGAGACGGTCGTATCGTGAAAAAATCATGCCACAAATAGCGCTGGCGTTCAAGCTTAGCCTAGCTCAACAAGCGCGTCCAGTTGATTTTCTTGATCTCTTTCTTTAAAATGCCCTTGCGCTTCAGCCCATAGCCATCATCCATGAAAAAGAACCCGGCGGCCGTTCTTAGCCTCTTTGTTCTCCTGGCGGTCATCTGCGCTCAAGCCTTCCTCTCCGCCGCCTCCCCAGAGAAGCCCCGAATCCGGATCCTGACGACGGTCTTTCCGCTCATGGAATTCGCCCGGGAGACGGCCGGGGAAAGGGGAAACGTGGCTCTCCTCCTTCCGCCAGGGGCCGAAGTCCATACCTGGCAGCCCAAGGTCAGCGACATCCGGAAACTGGCCTCCTATGATCTGTTCATCTATATCGGACCGGGCCTGGAACCGTGGGCCAACGATATTTTAAAGGGTGCGGCCCGTCCGGGCTTGAAAATCTTCGAGGTCGGCCGGGAGCTCCAATCCAATGCACCGGGATCGGAGGGTGTTCATAAGACCACCTCAGCCACCCTCGATCCCCATATCTGGCTCGATTTCGGCTTGGATCTGGTCCTCATCGATCGTCTCCGGGATCTCTTTCAAACCCTCGATCCGGAGAACGCCGGGCTTTTCGAACGGAATGCCGCCCGGTACAAAGAGAGGCTCCGCCGGCTGGATGATCAATGCCGCCTGGCCTTCGGGTCCTGCCTTCAAAAGACGTTCATCTTCGGGGGCCACGAGGCCTTCGGCCATTTCGCCCGCCGCTACGGGCTTGAACAAGTCGCCGTCTACGGCCTGAGCCCCGACGCGGCGCCGACCCCGAAGGAGCTGGCCGGGATCATGGCCGAGGCCAAGAAAAGGAACATCCGGACGATTTTCTTCGAACCGGGCGTCAGCGACAAGATGGCCCGGCTCATCGCCGGAGAGATCGGCGCCGACATCCGCCTCATCAATCCGGGCCACAACCTGACCAAGGCCCAGATGGCGGCCGGGGTGACCTTCATCGACCTGATGGAATCGAACCTGGAGAGCTTCAAGCATGGATTGTCCTGCCGCTGAGGTCCCCGCTCTGATCTCGGTCGAGAACGTTTCGTTCAGCTTCGGCTCCCTGATCGTCCTCCGCGACGTCACGTTCCGCATCCATCCGGGCGATTTCCTGGCGATCATCGGTCCCAACGGGTCCGGCAAGACGACGCTGTTGAAGATCATCCTCGGCCTGTTGAAGCCTGAGCGCGGCCGGGTTCTCATCGGGGGTCAACGCCTCGAGGACTTCGCCGACCGGCCGTCGATCGGATATGTGCCCCAAAAGGCGACGCATTTCGATCCGCTGTTTCCCGCCTCCGCTCGAGAGGTCGTGGCGATGGCCCTTCGGACCCCGCGGCCGGGAAGCCGCGAGGCGCGGCATAAGGAAGAGACGGCCGTCCGGCACGCCCTTCAGGTCGTCGGTATGGACGAATTCAAGAACCGGCGGATCGGCCGCTTGTCCGGAGGCCAGCAGCAGCGGATCTTCATCGCCCGGGCCATCGTCAACCGGCCCCGGATCCTCTTCCTCGACGAACCGACCACGGGAGTGGACGCGGAAATGCAAGGTCATTTCTATGAACTCCTCGACCGCCTGGTCAAGGAGGAAGGCATCACCATCGTCCTGATCACTCACGATATCGGAATCGTGGACCGCCACATCACCCGGGTCGCCTGCCTGAACGAGAGGCTGGTGTATCACGGCAGCCACGCGGAATTCTGCCGCTCGGACACCCTCAAGGACATGTTGGCCGGGGGGCACCACCTCATCTCCCATCAGCATTAGATACGGAACCGACGATGGAAGCGTTGTTCACGTACGGTTTCCTCCAACGGGCCCTGCTGGCGGGTCTCTTCATCGCCCTGGCCTGCGCGGTGCTCGGCGTCTTTCTTCTCTTGCGCAAAGACGCCATGATCGGACATGGCCTGTCCCACATCGCCTTCGCCGGGGTGGCCCTTGGCCTCGTTCTTCAGATGATGCCGCTCGTCGTCGCCCTTGTCTTTTCCGTGTTCGCTTCGCTGGGGATCATGAAGCTCAAGGAGAGCGCCGGTCTTCACGGGGACACGGCCATCGCCATCGTCAGCAGCGTCGGGATGGCCTTGGGCATCATCCTGGCGACCCTGTCCGGGAACTTCAGCGTCTCTCTCTTAAACTATCTGTTCGGCGAGATCCTGGCCATCGAACCCGTCGAGGTCGGGTTGTCGGTGGCCTTGGCGGCCGCGGTCGTCCTTCTTGTCGTCGGCAATTACCGTCCCTTCATGTATCTGACGTTCGACCGGGAAGCGGCCAAGGTTTCCGGCGTCCGCGTCAGGCGTCTTGATACCCTGATCACGGTCCTGACTTCGGTCACGATCGTGCTGGGAATGAAGGTGGTGGGGATCCTGCTGGTCTCCGCTCTGATCGTGATCCCCGCAGCGGCCGGTCTTCAATTGGCCACGAGCTTCAAAGCGGCCCTCCTTCTCTCCTGTCTCGCCGCCGTCCTATCGGTCGTGGCCGGACTCATCCTGGCCTTTCACCTGGATCTGCCGGTTTCGGGAATGATCGTCCTGGTCGGGTTCGTCCTGTTCGCCGCAGTCTTCCTGTGGCGGAAGAAGCGGCCCTGATCATCTCTTGTTGAATTCTTTTTCGACGAACCGATCGATCTCTTCGGCGAGCCGGCAGGCTTTCCGCCGGAGCGCCGCGGCCTTCCTTTTGATCCCCGACCGGAACGCCTCGTCCTGGATCCCGGGGAGATTGATCCGGACGTTGTAGTAGGCTCCCTCGGCGGCCGTCCGGGCGGCAAGGGCGGCCACGCCGGCGTCGCTCATCGAAGGGCGATTTCCCTTCTGGGCCGCTTTCTTGGCTAAGGTCAAGAGCTCGACGGAGTTCTCAAGGACCTGGTAAGGAACAAGCGTTGCTTCCTTCGTCGCCGATTCGACCGCCGCGTCCCGTTCCCTCCTCTGATCCTCGGTCGTTTTCGGGAGTCGGACGGCGTCCATCACCCGATTGAACGCGTCCGTGTCCCGGTCCACCTGACCCAAGTATTCATCCTTCAAGCGCTGGGCGCGGACGGCCGTTTTCTTCATCTCCGGAAACGCCTTCTCATAGCCTTTCTTGCCGACCGTCAGGTTGGCGACCATCGACGACAGACCGGCGGATAAAGCCCCGCACAGGGCCGCGACGCTGCCGCCGCCGGGGGCGGGGCTGTCCATGGACAGTTCGTCGGCGAAAGCGCGGAGGCTTTTCCCAACGAGAAGGTTCGCCCGCTCCTCGAATTGATGCTCGATGATCTTCTTTTTCGGGTCGAACGGGACGACGTCGCTCAGCCCGAGGGACAGGACGGCCGTCCGGACGAGTTCGTCGTCCGGGACGCCGGGGCTCTTGCCCTGATTCTCAAGGTAGTGACGGCCGGCGGACAGCAGCGCCTCTTTCGGGATCAGTCCGACGAGCTCGCTGCCGGTGACCCGGAGCCCCAGCCTAAGGGCCTGCAGGACGACCTCGTCGAAAACGGCCTGGATCGGCGTGATCTTGTAATTCGTGAAATTGATCGAGATCTGGGCGATCCTGTAATCCTCGATATACCAGCCCACGGCCTTGACGTGCTCGAATTTCCCGGGGAACTTGATCGAGTTCCCGGCCGCGTCACGGACGATCTCGCCGTCGGCGTCGCGCTGGACCCGCCCGCTCTCGCGGATGTTCAGGGCGATCTCGCCGGCCAGCTTGCGGTCCCGGGTATTGAGGTTGATGTTGTACGCGATCAGGAATTCCCGGGCGCCGATGACCGTCGCGCCGGATCGGGCGTTAAAGACGGCCCCTCCGCAGTCGGGCGCCCACTCCGGGTCTTTCATTTTATCGGGAAGTCCCTCATATTCGCCGCTCCGGATCGCGGCCAGATTTCGCCGGTCCGGCCTCGTCGCGGCCTCTTCGTAGAAATAGACGGGAATCCCGAGCTCGTCGGCGACGCGGCGGCCGAGGTCCCTAGCCAATGCGACGCAATCGGCCATGGCCACGCCGGAGACGGGAACGAAGGGGCAAACATCGGTCGCCCCGATGCGGCTGTGAGCCCCTTTATGCCGGCGCATATCGATGACTTCGGCCGCTTTCTTGATCGCCCGAAAGGCCGCTTCGCCAACGGCCTCGGGAGAGCCGATGAACGTCACCACGGTCCTGTTGGTCGATTCCCCCGGATCCACGTCCAGCAGCTTCACCCCGGGAGTCGATTCGATCTCCCGGGCGATCGCCTGGATCTTGTCCTTATCCCGGCCTTCGCTGAAATTCGGAACGCACTCAACGAGCTTCATGGGCGGCTCCTTTTTTGTCCTTGGTCACGGTGTACTGGAATTGGCCTTTGGCGTCGAACACGTCGTACGTTTCAAGGTCCGTCAGGCGTTCGCTGAGGACGGACTTGTCCCCGGCGATGACGAGGATGAGCGGCTGGCCGAGGAGCTTCTGGGCCGTAGCGAAGACGCGGTCGGCGTTGACGAGCATGACCTGTTCGTAATAGCGGCTCCAGAACTCCTCGCCGTCGTTCCGCGCCTGGTTATCGGCCATCCTCCGGGAGAACTCGTCGTATCGTTCGATCCGGAGCGGAAAATTGAAAATGAGATAGGACTTGGCCTGCTCGATCTCAAGTGAGGAAACGGGCTCCTTGGTCAAGGTCCTGATCTCTTTCCGGATCTCTTGAAGGGCCGGAGCGATGGCTTCGGGCCGGACCTTGGCCCGAACGAGAAAGACCCCTCCGGCCCTGTAAAATTCGGCTTCGCTGTAGGCGAAGTTCGCGAACGCTTTGGATTCCCGAAGATTCATGAACAGCCGGGAGGTCGGCGTTCCGCCCAGAACCTGGTTCAGGACGGCCAGGTCGAACCGCTCGGGATTTCCCGGGTTCGGAAAGACCGTCCCCACATAGGCCATGCACTCCCGGGACTGGGGCACGTCAACGAGGCAGATCCGCTCTTTTTCGGGGACCTTGAGCGGCGGCAGGGCGATCGGCGGAAGATCGCGCGGCTGCCAGAGGTTCAAGTATTGACTGATTTTGCGGGTCGCTGCGTTCAAGCTGAGACTGCTGGCAAAGATGATCCGGGCGTTATTGGGACGGTAAAAGCGGTCGAAGAAGTCGGCCAGGCTAGTCTGGTTCCAGGCCTTGATCGCATCGCTGGAAAAGGCGAATTTTTCATACGGGTGGTTCTGGAACAACATCCGGGCCAGATGTCGTCGGGCCACGAAATCGGGATCCTTTTCCTTGGCCACGAGGTCGTACGTCGTCGTGAACTTGGCGTAATCGATCTCGGTCCGGGTGAAGTTCGGCTGCAGAAGGACCTGGCTGAGGAAGCCGAGCGCCGGATCGAGATATTCTTCCATGAAATGAAACGTCAGCAGGATATGATCTTGGCCCACCGAGATCGAAAAAGCCCCGCCAATGGAGTCCAGGAACTCCTCGACGTCTAAAACGGACCGGACGAGCGTTCCCCGGCCGAGAAGGCTGGCGACAAACGTGGCCGTCCCCGCCGGAACATTCGGCGAGAGGCTCTCTCCGGCGAAGATGATCAGCTGGAGGCTGGAGAACGGCGCGTTCTCCCGGGTGACGATGGACACGGTCAACTGATTGCTCAAGACGGCCCGTTCGATCCGGGGGAGCTTCAGCTCCTGCAGCGGCTCAGGGGGCGGCGGGGACCTGCGGAATCTCTCCTGTTGAGGAAAAACGGACATCCCCGAAAGGACGACCCAGACGGCGAAGCGGAGTTGGATCTTCTTCATTTCGTCTTCACATTCAGGATGATGCTGTTGTCCGCCGTGAAATAACGGTTGAGGATTCCGACGATATCGTTGGCCGTGACCTTCATATACTTGTCCAGTTCGAGCGGCACGTCATCAAAATTCCTGAGGGACAGGAAAGACTCGCAGAGAAAGAGGGCCCTCTCCATCGACGAGGACAGCCGTTCGAGATAATCCCGCTTGAACATCGTCTTGGTGCGGACGAGATCCGGCTCGGAAAGAACCGTCCGTTTCAACCTGTCGAGCTCAGCGAAGATGGCTTCCTGGCAGCGTTCCGCCATGGCCATGTTGTTGACGACGCAGAAGATCCTGTAGATGGCCCGGTCTTTCCTCTTTTCGATGCCCCCGGCGGCCTGGTAGGCGATCTTGTTGTCGCGGCCCAAGAGTCTCCGGGTCAGGCGCGAACTCCGGCCTCGGAAAAGGATGTAATCGACGATGGACAGCGTGTAAAAATCGTTGGAAAAGGGAGGGGCGATGCGGAAACCCAGATGAAAAGCGGGGGCTGAAGCCAGGACATCCTGGAACGTTTTGATGACCGGCTGTCTCGTATAGACCGGCGGCTCGAACGATTGGCTGACGTCCTTGCCACGAGGAATGGTTTCGAAATAGCGGGCGACGAGCTCACTCACGCTCAGCTTGTTGAAATTGCCGGTGATGCAGAGAACGGCGTTGTTAGGAGCATAATAGCCGGTATAAAAATTCCGGGCGTCCTCGACCGTCAGATTCCGGGCGTTCTCTTCCGTGCCCAGGACGGGGTGGCTGTGGGGGAAATCCGAATAGATGAGCTGATCGAACGAAAGCTGGCTGTCGTAGTAGGGCTCGGACTTTTTCTGGAGAAGGTCGTCCAAGAGGGCCATGCGGGCCCGTTCGAAGGCTCCCTCATTGATCTCGAGGGATCTCATCCGATCGGATTCCAGCCAGAGCACCAAGGCCAATTGGTTCGAAGGCACGGTCTGGTAGAAAATGGTCCTATCCTCCGAGGTGGAGGCGCTGAGCTCTCCCCCGACGCGGTTGATGAAATTGAAGTGCTGGAACGGAGCGACGTTGGCCGAACCCCGGAACATCAGGTTCTCCATGATGGTGGCCAGGCCTGCTTTCCCGAAGGGTTCATGGACCGAACCGACGTTATAGGCGACGGCGACGGACACGACGGGCAGCGAGGGATCCTCCGAAAGGATCACTTTCAGTCCGTTCTTCAACCGGGCATGGGTCAACGGAAAGCTCGGGCCGAATTGGCCGAGGAGGGGGGCGGCGAAGACGAGGACCAGTCCCAGCGAAATTCCGACCCTCGTCCGTCTTCGACCGTGGTTGAACATGGACCTCAAACAGCGGGACAGCCGCCGTCCCGCATTAAAATATCATATCTGCTCAAGAAATGAAAAGCCGGCTCCCGCCTTCCGCTCGCTCCCCGTCATCCGGAACGGGGACGGAACGGCCTAGGAATCGGCCGTTTTTTCGGAGAAATGGACGAACGAGAAGCATTCCGGGATATGGGAGTCATAGAGGCCGTGCTTGTTCAGGGCCCAACCGGGATCCGGCTGAACGCGGACTCCGCCGCTGTTCAAGGCTTCGAACCTGGAGAAATCCATGCGCCAAACGTCGCCGTCCCTCGGAGGAAGGGGTCGGCCCTGGGCCAGGCATTCCATCCCGGCCCAGGGGAAGGCGAGCTCGACCGTCCAACCCCGGTCGATATCGCGGTCGTCATTCAGGGTCCCATCGACGTGAACCGCCCATTTCAAGCCCGGGAAGTCCCAGTCCATAAAAGCCCAGCGTTTGCCGCGCGGGTGGCGGCCGTGGCGGCTCGCGTCCTGGAAGCCGCCGATCACATCGACCTTGCGCTCATACAGGTCGAATTCCGGCCGGTCGAAAAAACCGCCTTTTTTGTGAGCGTCCTGCCAGATATAAAAGACCTCATAAATCGTGCCGAGAGCGTTGATCTGGAACTCATAATAGCCGTCTTTCCCGGCGATGAAGAGCTCCGCGTCTTTCTCGGTCCAGATGAAGGAATCCCGAGCCTTGAGAACGGCCCGGACATCCGGCTCTTCGATCCAATAGGCGACATAAAAATTCCGCTCGTCCCAAAGCGCGGCCAAGCGCGTATCGAGAAAACCGGGTTTTCCCGTGACGAGGTCGACGAAGCGGGGCGACCGGGGGGCGGTTTGCCAGCAGGCGTCATCGAGGCGGCCGTCGATCAACGGCGGCCGCGCCGTCCTCAGGCAGGTATAATGGAACAATTCCGATTCGGGACAGCCGTAAACGGTTGTCAATGGTCACCTCCCGGGAAGATACGCGGTCATTCTCGTCGTTTCACTTTATTTAAATCGGTGTAATAATTCAAGCAGGCTCGGGGAAGAAGCTCGCTCCCCGTGGAAATATTGACGTCTGCATGGTTCGGTTTTTCCGGCGGCGAAGATTAAGATCGACGCGGCGACAGGGTCGCCCCCGGCCCCCTGGGGAACCAGTCCCGTCGGTTCCCCCCATCGGCCAAGCCGATGGGCCCCCCCTCCGCTATGGGGGCCTTAGGGCCAACCCTGCCGCCGCATCCTTGAAACGTCCGCCGAAAAAACCGAAACGCAGCGGCGATATCTCCTTAGCGTCGCTGCATCTTCTTCCCCTCGCCCGAGCTGAAAACGGTGCGTGCTAGTGTGGTGTATCAGCAATGACTTTACAATATTGTCATTCCGGACTTGATCCGGAATCCAGTTTATTTAATCTGGATTCCCGCTTTCGCGGGAACGACGTCTGGATTCCCGCCTCCGCGGGAATGACGGGAAAAAAAGGGAATGACGGGAAAAAAGCGCCATGCTCCTGTCATCCCCGCGGTCCCTCTTGTCATCCCCGTGGTCCCACTTGTCATCCCCGTGGTCCCTCCTGTCATCCCCGTGGTCCTTCTTGTCATCCCCGCGGTCCCTCCTGTCATCCCCGTGGTCCCACTTGTCATCCCCGTGGTCCCTCCTGTCATCCCCGTGGTCCTT
>Ga0315297_10002058_pt1 | contig 12613 bp, 6 predicted proteins | sample YL17G15_0_MG_FD_203628 | JGI IMG/M metagenome (GOLD analysis project Ga0315297, IMG submission 203628) | Sediment microbial communities from Yellowstone Lake, YNP, Wyoming, USA - YL17G15_0 | ecosystem: Environmental > Aquatic > Freshwater > Lake > Sediment | place: USA: Wyoming | collected... | reverse complement strand
AAGTCGGCCCCACCATTCGTCAGGTCGAGACGAGCAACATCGCCTACGGCACCACGGCCGCGGAGTTCCTGCTCATCCCGGCCACCGCGCGCGGCGCGGCGCTCGGCGGGTCGTTCGCCGCCCTGTCGAACGACCTGGGCTCCATGCACTACAACCCGGCCGGGTTGGCGCTCCTCGAACGGCCGGGCATCCTGGCCACCAACATCAACTACATCGCCGACACGAAGTACAACTTCGGCGGGTTCGCGGTCCCGTTCGCGGGGGGCGCGAAGGCCGTCGGCTTCGCGGTCACGACGTTCGGCTTCAACGACCAGCCCGTGTACACCGTGGAGGACCCGCAGGGGACGTCGGGCCAGGTGTACTCGGTCTCCCAGACGGCCATTTCCGGCACGTACGCACAGCAGTTCTCCGACCGGTTCTCGGCCGGGATCACGGCGAAGTTCATCAACGACCAGCTCGGTGACGTATCGGGCTCGGCGTTCGCGATCGACTTCGGCACGAACTTCCACTCGACGCTGGGTGGGCGGCCGATCCGGGCGGCGTTCGTGATCAGCAACCTGGGGTCCAACATCAGCCACCAGGGGAGCCCGCTGGACATCCTCACGCTGCGGCTGCCGCCCGCGGGCGAGCAGCAGGTGCCGCAAGAGCCGGCCCGCGCCAGCCTCCAGACGAAGCGGTGGAGTCTGCCGGTGTCGTTCCGCGTCGCGGTGGCCTACGACGCATTCGCCACCTCGTTGAGCCGCCTCACGCTGCTCGGCGAGTTCACCCAGCCGAACAGCTCGGCGCCGGGCTTCAACCTGGCCGGTGAGTACACCCTCGGTCTCGGAAGCTCGGGCTTCTCAGTCGCCGGCCGGCTCGGCATGACGTACGCGCCGGACGACAACATGGACGTCCCGGCATCGGGCGCCGCGACGTACGCGGGCTTCGACACCGGGTTGAGCGGTACCCAGTACCGGGTGTCGGCCGGCGGCGGGTTGAAGTATGCCCGCGGCGGGTTCGGCCTCGGGTTCGACTACGCGTATCGCAGCTACGGCCTGCTGGGCGGCGTCAACATGCTCGGTCTGAGCCTGAACTGGTAACAGGAAGACGACCTCCGGGTCCGGGGGCCATCGGTCCCCGGCCCGGAAGGCGAGACAGAATGCGCAGCATTCTCGTGGTTCCGGCGGTCGCTGCCTTGCTGCACTCAGGGGGCGTCGGCGCCACACGGCAGCAAGGCGGCGACGAGTCGCTCACGGCCCGCGCGGTCCGGTTCTATCAGCCGGCCAGCGGGACAACGACAATCGAAGGGGTGTGCGAGCTGCGCCTGTCGGCACTCGCGTTCGGTACGGGCCAGCAGACGGTCCGGTACCGGTTCGAGGTGGCGGTGCTCGACAGTGCGGGGTTGGAGCTGCAGCGGAACGGATGGTCGCGGGAGGTTCCCGCGGTGTTCGCCCGCTCCCGGGGTGCGACGGCGATGGAGTCGTTCGGTTTCGCCGCCGCGCCGGGACTTTACCGGGTGCGGCTGCGGGCGGTGCCGGACAGCGGTTCGGCGGTCGAGCGGGACTTGGAGGTCCGGGCCTTCAGCGGTCGGCCCGAGATCTCGGATCTGGTCCTCGCCACCGGTGCGGGCCGCGCCGTCTCCGACTCGGAGGCGGTGGCTCCCGGAGAGGTGCGGCGGGCGGGCTTGGCCATGCGGTCGGCTCCCGTCCCCCGCCTCAGTCCCACGGATGCCGCGCTGTCGTACTACGCGGAGATCTACCCGTGGGCCGGGGCCGCGGTGGCTGGGGAGCTTCGGGTCGAGGTGGTGGGAGAGGGGGGACGGAGCGTAGTGACAACGCCGCTCCGGACCATCCAGATCGAGCCGCGTGGAGGGCTTTCGCGGGGTTCGGTCGATCTCACCGGATTGCCCGAGGGGGTTTACCGGCTCCGGCTGCGCGTCCGGCTGGGTGACAGCTCGCTTGTGGCGGAGGCGCCGTTCCGGATGGGCGGGCTCCAGGCGCTGGCCCTGAACACCGGGCCATCCGCTGCGGAGCAGGACCCATTCGAGGGGGCCACGGAGGAGCGGCTGGATTCTCTGTACGCGCCGCTGGAGTACATCCTGGACCCCCGCACGGAGCAGGGTGTGTACGCTCGCTTGTCCGGGGAAGGGAAGCGCCGGTTCCTGCGGGAATTCTGGCGGCGTCGCGATCCGACGCCGGCGGACCCGGACAACCCCGTGATGGCGGCATTCTATGGCTCGGTGGCGTTCGCGAACGATGCGTTCCGCCAAAGCCGGGCGGGCGGGGTGTCGGGTTGGCGGACCGACCGCGGGCGCATCTACCTGCGGCACGGACGGCCCGACGAAGCGCTGAGGCGACCGGTAGCCTCGCCGAAGCCCTATGAAGTGTGGAAATACACCCGGGACCGGCCGTACTACTACGTGTTCTACGATCGGAACGGGCTGGGGGACTACGCGCTCATCGGCACCAACGATCGGCGCGAGCCGGGTCTCCAGGAGTGGCAGCGGTACCTGGGCACCGACGGCGCGGAGGATGTGCGGCAGTTCCTGGGTTTACAGGCTTTCAGTGAGGATCGGAACTAGCAGGTTCCACGACACCTGAGCGAGGGGCATCATGAAGCATCTGAGTTCGATCCTGCTTGCTGCGGCGTTCGTTGCGGGCAGCGTGACGGCATGCTTCAAAGACCCGACCAGCGATCTGATGAACGGGCCTTCTCAGATCACGCTGACCCGGTCTGCCATCACGTTGCGTACTGGTGATAGCATTGACGTCTCGGCGGAATTGAAGGACGACGCCGGCAACACCTATGGCGTGACGGACGCCCAGTGGGTCAGTGCCGACGCGAACGTGGCCGCCGTGCGCGTGGACACCATCATCATCCCCGGTGACGCGTTCAGCCGGGCGATCATCCGCGGAGTCGCGGCCGGCGGCGGCACCACGACGGTCACCGTGACCATCCGCGGCGTGAGCAAGCAGTTCCGCGTGCTCGTGCTGCCGCGGGCGCTCGGCGCGACCGCTGCGCCGGCAGTGAGCGGCACCGCGCGGACCGACACGATCCTCATCACCCTTCCCGGCGGGGTCATCCAGCGCGACATCTTCACGGTCGGCGACACGGTGACCTTCACCGTTGCGGCCGGCAGCAAGGTGTACTTCAGCGCGGACACCATGTCGAAAGTGAGCTTCGGCGCTAACCGGGCGTACATCGTCTCCCGCACCGACTCGACGCGCATCAAGGCCATCGCGCGCGCGCCGTTCCGGGGCAGGCCGTGGGTCACGGCACTCCACTACAACGGGCCTACCGAGGTCGGCACCGTCGCCATCGACAGCCTCCAGGGCGACACGGTGGTCGTCTCGCGCCCGCGGTACTACGGGACGGTCACGCAGACCGCCGACACGATGTTCCTGAACGCCCAGGCGGGTTCCACGTTCGCGACCACCTCCGCGGTGCGGTTCGGCGCCACGGCGGGTATCGTGCTGTCCCGCTCGGCCACTGCGATGTCAGTTATTTCGCCGGCCCTCTACACCGGCCAGGTCACGGTGACGAACGTCGTGGTGGGCGCGGCCACGCTTGACTCCCTGAAGAGTCCCGCGGCCTACACCATCAACAAGGCGTCGTTCGGCGGCACTGTCGTCACGGCGGGCAGGCTGGTTGACACCGTCAAGGTGTACGGCACGGCCGTCACCAAGTTCACGACGACGCCGGCAGGCAGTGTGTCGAACGTGACTATTGGGGGCGTGGCGGCGTGGGTGATCCTCCGGACGGCGGACAGCATGTACGTCGTAGCCAAGCTGCCGAGCACCGGTCCGATCGCCGTCTCCAACGTGAACGTCGGTGGGACGAACATCCCGACCCTCAATACGGCGGGCAACATCGTCATCACCGAGACCCCCACGGGCGAGGCGAACGAGCCGGCGAACGATACTCCGGGCGCGGTGACGATCAACCTCACCGGCGCGACCGTCACCAACCCGGTCGTGATCTACGGTGCGGTTGACGACGCTGCGGATGTCGACGACTACTTCGCCTTCACGCTGACTGCGGCACGCACCGTGGTCATCCAGGTCCAGTTCACCGGAACCGGCGGCGGCGGGGCCACGAACCCGGACATCGATTTGTACACATGCAACGCAGCCTGCAGCGGGGGGTACAACTTCGCTGGCGCCACGGGAGCCCAGCCGGAGAACATGACGCTGACGACCCTGGCAGCCGGGACGTATAACATCGTTGTGGAAGCCTGGGACACGGGCGGCACGACGCGGCCGTACAAGCTGATCGTGTACTAGCGGTCGCGGTTTGACTGGATGCGAGAGCCCTCGGCAGCGATGCCGGGGGCTTTCGTTTGGCCGGCGCGGAGGGCGTTGAGCAGCACGCTGACCGAGGAGAGGGCCATCGCGGCGGCGGCGAGCGCGGGGTGCACCACGCCGGCCATCGCGAGCGGCACCGCCGCGAGGTTGTAGCCCATCGCCCAGGCGAGGTTCTGCCGGACGATGCGGCGCGCGCGGCGGGCGATGGCGAAGAGGAGAGGCACGGCGCCGACCCCGGCGCCGCTCAGCGCCACGTCCGCGGTCTCGAGCGCCACGTCGGTCCCCGTCCCGACCGCGATGCCGAGCGTCGCGGCGGCCAGTGCCGGCGCGTCGTTCACTCCGTCCCCCACCATCGCGACCGCCAGTCCCCCGTCCCGCCACGATGTGATCAGGGCGGCCTTGCCCTCCGGCGTGAGGCGGGGATGCGCGTCGGAAGGGGAAATGCCCGCCTCGTCTGCCGCACGGAACACGGGTCCCGCGAGGTCGCCCGAGACCACCGCGCTGCCGATGCGCTGGTCCGACAACCGCGCCACGGCCAGCCGCGCCTCCGGGCGAACAGCATCACCGGCCAGGAGCGACCCGGCCAGCTTGCCGTCCACCGCGACGAGGGCCAATGTGGCATCGGGCTCTCCGTCCTCGGCCTCGACGCCGTGCGCGCGCACGAAAGCCGGCCCGCCGACCACCACGCGGCGCCCCTCGACGCTCGCGGCCACGCCGCCACCGGGAGTGGAGCGGAAGTCCCCCGCGGCCGGGATGGGCGTGCCCTGCGCGCGGGCCGCGGCGACGATGGCCCGGCCCAGGGCGTGCTCCGACGGCTGCTCGGCGGCCGCGGCGAGGCGGAGCACGTCCGCGCCGCCCCAGCCGGCGGCGGGCCGCACATCCTGGATGATCAGTCGCCCGTCGGTGAGCGTTCCCGTCTTGTCGAAAGCGACGCGCCTGACGTCCGCGGCGCGCTCCAGGGCCGCGGCGTCGCGGAAGAAGATGCCGCGGCGCGCCGCTTCGCCCAGCGCCACGACCAGGGTGGCGGGCGTAGCCAGGCCGAGGGCGCAGGGGCAGGCGATGACCACGACGGCCACGGCGGTCATCGTCGCCCGGGCGAGGTCCTCCGTTCCGATCCACCAGCCGATGGCAGCGATCGCGGCCAGTACCAGGACGGCGGGCACGAAGACGCCGACCACGCGGTCGGCCAGGCGCTCCACCGGCGCCCGCGAGGCCATGGCGCGCTCCACGGCGAGCGCGATGCGCTGGACCGTCGTGTCGGCCCCCACCCGGTCGGCCCTCACGCGGAGCACGCCCCACGCGTTGAGGGCGCCGCCGTGCACGATGTCGCCGATGCCCACGGCCCGCGGCCGCGCTTCGCCCGTGAGGAGGGACTCATCCGTCTCCGATCGCCCGTCAAGCACGGTCCCGTCGCAGGGATAGCGCTCGCCGGGCCGCACCTCCACCTCCTGACCCACCACGAGGTCCGCCGCCTCGATGACCGCCCCGCTCCCGGCGCCGGCCAGGCGGGCGGTCGCCGGGGAGAGCTCGAGCAGTCCGCGGATGGCCCTCATCCCCCGGCGGCGCGCGCCCTGCTCGACGACCCGGCCCACGAGTATCAGCGCCACGATCATCGCCGCCGTGTCGAAGTACACGTGGCCGCCGGAGACCAGGCCGGCGACCGACGCCGTGAGGGCGGTGAGGGAGCCGAGGGCGATGAGGGTGTCCATCGTGGCGCGGCGCGCCCTGAGCGCCGAGAGCGCGCCGCGCAGGAACGGCCAGCCGCCCCAGAAGACGACCGGCATCGCGAGCAGGCACGCCACTCCCCGGAGCAGCGTCCGCGTGCCCTCCGCCATCCCCTGCACCTCGCCGGCGTAGAGACCGAGCGAGGCGAGCATCACGTTCATCGCGAGGAAGAGCGAGAGCCCCATCCGGACCAGTAGGACCCGCTGCTCGCCCTCGCCCTGTCTGGTGCGCAGCAGCGGGTCGGAGGGGCGGCCGCGGTAGCCGATGCGCTCGAGGGCGCCGAGCAGGGAGGCGAGGCTGGTGCGCGCGGGGTCCCAGCGGAGAGTGCAGGTGGCTGTCGCGTAGGAGGCCCGGACGTCGGCGACGCCGGCGCGGCGGCCGAGGTATCGCTCGATGAGCCAGGCGCACGAGGCGCACCGCATCCCGACGAGGTCCAGCGTCGCGGTGCCTGCGGCCTCAAGCGGGGCGAGGTTCGGGAGCGGCGGCGGCGGCGCTCTCCCGTCGTCGCTCGCTCGTTGGCGGGGAGTCAAGCTGCCGAGCCCGCCCCCTTCGTAGAAGACACCGAGCCCTTCCTCGTGCAGGATGGCGTAGACGGCCTCACAGCCGGCGCAGCAGAAGAGCCGGCCCGACGACTCGCGGGGCGATGGTCCGGCGTCGAGGCCGCAGTGGGCGCAGCGGGTGGTGATACTGCGGCCGCGCACGGTGGGGGGCGCGGGTCCGGCTAGGCGGGCTTGACGTCGAGCGCGGCCAGGAGGTCGGCGCGCTCCACGGGCTTGGTGAGGAAGCGGGCGGCGCCGCCGGCGAGGAATGCGCGCTCGATGGCGGGAGCGCTGAAGCCCGTCACGGCGATGACGCGGCATCCGGGTTGGGTGCGGCGGATCGCCGCTACGACGACGTCGTCCTCGGCCAGGAGGATGGTCCGCGCCGGGTCCTCAGCCGGGCCCGTCACCGGAGGCTCCACGGGAGGCCTCGCGGCGGTTGCAGCAGTACAGCCATCCCGGAGCATAGCGACGCAGTCGGGTCGAATCCAGGCCCGCCCCCCCAACGGTGGTGTCGGCGCCCGCGAAGGCGCATTATCTTGGCGCGTGCCTCCTGACTCGTCGCCAGACCCGGCGCGCGCGCCCGCCGATCAGTGGGGGGAGCGCCTGCCGCGGCGCCTCGGTCTCCTTACCGCCATCGCGGTCCTGATCGGCTCGACGATCGGCAGCGGGATCTTCCGGACACCCGCGGTGATCGCCGGCCGGGTGCCCGAGCCGCTCGCGATGCTCGGCGTGTGGGTCCTGGCAGGGATGCTGGTCCTGTGCGGGGCCCTCACCTATTCCGAGCTCGCGGCGATGTTCCCGCGGAGCGGCGGAGTGCTGATCTTCCTCCGCGAGGGCTTCGGGAAGCTCCCGGCGTTCCTGTTCGGGTGGACCGAGCTGATCATCGTCCGGGCCTCGGCGCTTGGGGCCATCGCCACCGTGTTCGCCGAGTACCTGTTGCGATCCCTGGGCTTCAACCCGGAACTGCCCGATCACGCGGGCATGGTCCACTACCTCGCGGCGGTCGCCATCGCCGTGACGGCCGCGTTCAACTACGTGGGCGTGAGATGGAGCGCCCTGGTCCTCAACGTCACCACCGGCACGAAGTATGCGGCCCTCGCGCTCCTCGTGGTGCTCGCGTTCGTGGCGGGCGACGGGGATTTCTCGCATTACGTGGAGGCGGGCGGGGCGCTCGACATCCGGCTCTTCGGCCTGGCCCTCGTGTCGGTGCTCTGGGCCTACGACGGCTGGGCGGACCTGTCCTTCGTCAGCGGCGAGGTTAAGGACCCGCAGCGGAACCTCCCGCGCGCCCTGGTGCTGGGCACGCTGGCGATCGTGGTCATCTACCTGGGCGCGAACGCGGCCTATCTGTACTTGATGCCGATCGGCCAGATGGCGGCCTCACCGCTCGTGGCTGCGGACGCCGCACAGGCCATAGTCGGCCGGTTCGGTGTGGGGCTCGTGGCCGTCGTCGTGATGATCTCGACATTCGGGACCCTGGCCGGCTCGATGCTCACGGGGCCGAGGATCTTCTACGCGATGGCGGAGGAGGGGCTCTTCTTCCGCGGGATCGCGAAGATACACCCGCGGTTCAAGACGCCGTCCACCTCCATCGTGATGACCTCGGCGCTGGGCATCGCTTTCGTGCTGGTGCGCAGCTTCGAGCAGTTGGCCGATGCGTTCGTGCTCGGGATCTGGCCGTTCTACGCGCTCGCGGCGGCCTCGGTCTTCGTGCTCCGTCGCACCAGGCCGGACCTGCCGAGGCCGGTCCGCACCTGGGGCTACCCGGTCGTGCCGCTGCTCTTCCTGCTCTCGGCCGCGCTCATCCTGGGCAACGCCCTGCTCACCGACCGCAATGCCCTGATCCCCTTCGGGGTGATCGCCGCCGGATTCCCCGCGTACTGGCTGTGGCGTCGTACCACCGCGGGCAGAGCCGGGGCGTAGCGGAGGGCACGGATGATGCGGAGACAAGCGTCAGCCGGGACGTAGCGGCGCCCGGATGATAGCCGGGGACGCGATCACGAACGGCGGCACGCCATCTGCGATCAACCCTGTCCCGTATTCGCCGTTCGGCGCCGAGTCGGGGCGATGCGGCAACACCATCGCCCCGGGAGTCTCGACGCCCCGGCAATGGTGCGGTAAAGAGGCAACTGGGCAGCGTCGCCTTGCGCCCGTACGAAGCGTATATTGGTGGGCGGTCGCCCACCCGCGACCGAGCCAGCGACCGTCTCGCCGCTGGACCGTGGCGAACCCACGAAACCTCCCGTGAAGCGCAGGAGTCGGCACATGCGATTGAACAAAGTGCGAAGCGCGACTGCACGCGTCCTCGCGGTGCTCGCCCTCGTGGCGTGCACAGCGGTGTCCGGGGCTTTCGCGCAGGGCGTGACGAGCGCGTCGTTGCGCGGCCACGTGGTCGATGAGGGCGGCAGCCCCGTCGACGGCGCGGTCATCACCGCCACCAACGTCGCGACGGGCGTCCGGTATCAGGGCCGCTCGCGCGCGGGCGGCCTGTACTACTTGGAGAACTTATCGCTCGGCCGGTACACCATCGAGGTGCGGGCCATCGGCTACCGGCCGACGCGCCTCGAGGGCACCAGGCTATCGCTCGGCCAGGTGGCCGAAGTCGAACTGCGGATGCCGCAGGCGGCTGTCGAACTGGGCGCCATCACCGTCCAGACGGAGGAGGCCAACCCGCTGGTCGGGAAGGCGCGCACCGGCGCCAGTTCCTCGGTGTCCGACTCCGTGATCCTGCGCCTGCCGACGCTGAACCGGAACTTCACCGACTTCATCGCGACTGTCCCGCAGGTGGTGGGCACGTCGGTGGGCGGAATGAACAACCGGTTGAACAACATCCAGATCGACGGCGCGGTCAACAACGACCTGTTCGGCCTCGCCTCCGGCGGCACGCCGGGCGGGCAGGCCGGCGCGCGGCCGATCTCGGTGGAGGCGGTGCGGGAGTTCCAGGTCCTCATCGCGCCCTTCGACGTGCGGCAGGGCGGCTTCACGGGCGGCATCGTGAACGTGGTGACGCGCTCCGGGACGAACGAGTTCCGCGGCAGCGCGTTCGGCTACTACACGAACCAGAGCCTCCAGGGCGACTACATCGACTCCACGGGTTTCGTCTCCGAGCCGACGGACTTCAACCGCGCGCAGTACGGGTTCAGCCTCAGCGGCCCGATCATCCGCGACAAGCTCCACTTCTTCACGGTGGTGGACCTGTCGCGGCGCCTGACCCCGTATTCGACGGTGGGCCAGATCACGCCCGACACCACCGGCGGAGCGGACTCGGTGGGCATCGGCATCCGTTGGGGGACGGCGCAGCGGGTGCAGGATATCATGCTCAACCAGTACCAGTACGACGTGGGCGGCGCGATCGGCCCGACCAGCAAGAACCCGGACACCAACATCCTCTTCAAGCTGTCCGGTCAGCTCGGGTCGTTCGGCCAATTCGACCTGTCCCACAACTCGGTGGTGGCGTACGACGTGAACCTGTCGCACCGGCCGGGCTCGGCGAACGACGGCTACCAGCTGTCCAACAGCGGCTACAAGTTCGACACCAAGACGAACAGCACGCGGCTCAACCTCCGCACCGCGTTGGGCGGCAGCTTCACGAACGAGCTGGTGGTCGGCCTCATGACGGTGCGTGATGCGCGCGTGCTGGCGAACCGCATCCCGCGCATCGTGGTGAACGGCGACCGCTGCGCCAATTTCACGGCCCTGAACCTCGCGACCTGCACGACCATCCTGGCGGCCGGCGGCGAGCGGAGCTCGATGGCCAACAGCCTGGACCAGGACATCATCGAGGTCACGGACAACCTGACCTTCCCGGTGGGTTCGCACCTGCTCACCCTCGGGACGCACAACGAGTTCTTCAAGTTCAACAACCTCTTCCTGCAGAACGCGTTCGGCACGTGGTGGTTCGCGAACGCCGACTCGCTGGCCGCGCGCACGCCGTACCAGTACTCGGCCGCGCTGGAGCTCAGGGAAGACGCCGGCAGGGCGAGGATGAACGTGAAGCAGCTGGGCGTGTACCTGCAGGACCGGTGGACGCCGACGCCTCGCCTCACGCTGACGATGGGTGTCCGGTACGACGTCCCGAAGCTGGGGACCACCCCGGCGTACAATCAGCGGCTCGATTCGATCTTCTACGTCACGAGGGGGGGCGCCGCGGCGTCCTTCGCTCCCGGCGTGGCCGGCGGCATCAACACCGGCCGGCTCAATTTGAAGGGCCTGTGGTCGCCGCGGATCGGCTTCAACTTCGACGCCTCGGGCAACGGCACCACCGTCCTGCGCGGCGGCGTGGGCGTGTTCACGGGCCGGCCGGCCTACGTGTGGGTGTCGAACATCTACGGCAACACGGGGCTCGAGCAGGCCACGCTCACCTGCAACGGGCCCATCACGTCGGGTGGAACGCTGGACACGGTGCCGGTCTTCTCGCTCGACGTGGACAACATCCCGGCACGCTGCAGCAGGGGCGCGGGCGGCGTGGCGCTGACCCCGCCGGTCTCGAACGTCAACTTCTACGATCCGGACTTCAAGTTCCCGCAGACGCTTCGCGCGGCGCTCGGCGTAGACCACCGGCTCCCGTGGGGGGTCGTCGGCACGTTCGACTTCCTGTTCACGCGGTACCTCAACACCTACTACATCACCGACGTGAACCTGCGCGGCCCGGTCGGCCTGGCGGTCGGCGAGGGCAACCGCGTGATGTACGGCACCATCTCGGCCACCTCCGGCGCCTCGACGCCGGCGCGCGTGAACACGGCGTACAACGCGGTGCTGCGCCATGAGAACCGGGGCGGCGACAGGGCGTACTCGGGCACGGTCCAGCTGCAGAAGCGCTTCAGCAACTCGATGGAGTTCAGCATCGGCTACACCTACTCGAAGGCGATGGACTACATCTCGCTCGGCTCCAGCGTCGCCCTCTCGAACTACACGTTCACGCCGTTGGACGGGACCCTGGAGAAGCGGAACCTGCGGCGCTCGCTGTTCGACCGTCCCCACCGGTTCGTGGCCAGCGGTTCGTTCAGCCTGCCCTACCAGATCAATGCCGGCCTCCGGCTGACCGTCCAGTCGGGCCAGCCGTATGCGTACGTGTATTCGAACGATGCGAACGGCGACAGCCTCAGGCAGAACGACCTGGTGTACGTCCCGCTGCACGTGAGCGACATTTCGCTCAAGACGGCGAGTGACTGGACGAGGCTCAACAACTACATCAACAGCGAGCCCTGCCTCAATTCGCAGCGCGGCCGGATGATGGAGCGCACCAGCTGCCGCAATCCGGTCCAGACGTTCCTCGACGGCCGCGTGTCGAAGGCCGTTTCGACCTTCGGCGGCCACTCCGTGGAGCTCTCGCTGGACGTCTTCAACGTGCCGCGTCTCCTGGGCAGCATGCTCGACAACAACTGGGGCGAAGTACGGTCCACGGCGTCGAACGAGAACATCAACCTGCTGACCCTCAGCGGCTACAGCGCGGCGTTCCAGCGCGGGGTCTACAGCCTCTCGCTGCCGGTCCGTCGGCAGGTCAACATCAACGCCTCGCGGTGGCAGATGCAGTTCGGCGCGCGCTACTCGTTCTAGACGCGGCGCGGAACCCTGGGCCCTTCTGGAGTGTCCAGGGTGAATTGATCGGTAGGACGTAGACGCGCAGTGGTGTGAAGTGCCAGGGGGGCAGGCCTGTCAGCCTGCCCCCTTCGGCTTGGTGCTAATGGCTGACGGCTATCGGCTATCGGCTCCCGGCTCAGGTCCGGGCGCGCACGAAGAGCCCGAGTCCCACGAGGGCGAAGAGGGCGTTCGGGGACCACGCCGCGACGAGCGGCGGGAGGAGGCCGCCCGATCCCACGGCCTTGGTGAGCTGGATCATCATCAGGAAGATGACCGTGGTCGCCAGGCTGACGGCGACGCCGTAGGTCGCGCCGCCCCGCGCGTTGTGCATCCCGAGGGGCGCCCCGAAGAGCACGATGATGAGACAGGTGCAGGGGATGGCGAGCTTCAGCGCGCGCTCGACCTTGAGCTTGTTCGCGTCGCTGCCGGAACGTTCGAGGGTCCGGACGTAGTGGCCGAGCTCGGCGTAGCGCATCTCGTTCG
>Ga0315297_10002056_pt1 | contig 12623 bp, 10 predicted proteins | sample YL17G15_0_MG_FD_203628 | JGI IMG/M metagenome (GOLD analysis project Ga0315297, IMG submission 203628) | Sediment microbial communities from Yellowstone Lake, YNP, Wyoming, USA - YL17G15_0 | ecosystem: Environmental > Aquatic > Freshwater > Lake > Sediment | place: USA: Wyoming | collected... | reverse complement strand
CTCCAGGGCCTTCTCCCGTTTCTTGACGTCCAGGATGTCCTGGGCGATACGGTCCCGGACCTCTTCCAGCTTGGCGGGTCTCTCCGGCTCGACCTTGAGGAGCTGGGCGAGGGCGACACCCGTGTAGGTGTAGATCGGGGCCGAGACCTCTTTGTCCTTCAGCGTGAAGAGCGTCTGGCTGACGGACCCGGACGGGTCGAAGTCCTCGAGGGCGTCCCCCTGCTTGAGGGGCGCGGAGGTCTTGACCTTGAGGCCTTCCTTCTGGGAGGCGACGTCCAGGCTCTTTTGCTTCCTGGCGGCCTTCTCGATCCGGGCGGCCTTTGCGGCGGCCAGCTCGCGGGCCTTCTGGTCCTCCAGGCTCCCCTTGACGATGGCCCGGACGTCGTCGAGCGGCCGGGTGACCTCGGCGGTCTTTTCGGTCACCTTGAGGACCGCCGCGCCCCCCTCGATCTCGACGACACCGGACACGCGGCCGGCCTCGAGCTTCCGGATCTCCTCGGTCTCCCGGGTCGACAATGAGGCCCAGGCCGAAACGCCCCAGTCCCCCCCGTCCCTGGCCTTGTCGTCCTTGGAATGCTTCCGGGCCAGCTCCGTGAAGTCAGCGCCTGCATCGGCCTTCTTCCGGACGTCCTCGGCCTCGGCCAGGACGGCTGCCTTGTCGGTCGTGGAGAAGGGCAGCCAGACGCGGCTGACCTTGATCTTTTCAGGGTCCCGGAACTGGGAGATATTGTCCCGGTAGTAGGTCTCGATCTCGGCCGGGTCGATCTTGACCTCCTTCTTGAGATCGTCGGTCTTGAAGAAGATGAAATCGGCCGTCCGGCTCTCGGGGATCCGGTAGCGGGCCTTGTCCCTCTCGAAGAAGGCCTGGACCGCGGCGGCGTCCGGCTGTTCGGTGATCTCCATCTTGCCCGTCTCGGCGACGAGGACCTCGATCTTGGCCGACTCGTTCTGCTTCCTGTAATTCGCCCAGACCTCTTCGTCCGAGACCGCGACCCCGGCCGTGAGGACCTGGGCGACCTTGGTGACGGCGATCTCTTTCTTCAGGCCGTTCTCGAACTCGGCCAGCGGGATGCGGTTCCAGTCCAGGACCTGTTTGTATTCTTCGAAACCGATGAAGCGGCCGTCCTTCTGGAAGACGGGATAGGAAACGATGCGGTCCCGGACCTCCTCATCGGTGGCCCCGAGCTTCATGTCGCGGGCGACCTGGAGGAGGAGGGTCTGCTCGACGATCTGCTGGAGGACCTGCTGGGGGACGTTGAGCTGCTGGATGAGGCCCCGGTCGAGTTGGGTGTACTCCCGCTTCATGGCTTCGAGCCGCTGCCGAAGGCTCTGGAAGTACATGTCCGAGGATATCCGCTCGCGGCCGATCGTCGCGAGCGTGCCGGCCTTGCCGGTCTCGCCGAGCCGCCCGGCGCCGCCCCAGATGGCGAAGATGGCGATGATGAAGGTCGCGATGATGATCCACAGCGTGGGTTTGAGGGCCTTGACGTTCTTCCGCATCGTTTTAAGCATGGTGTCACTTCTCCTTTTCGAACAGGGGCCGCAGGCGTTCGTAGGTCGTGTCGAGGTCTTCGGTCATGGTCCTGGTCCCGCTGACCAGGGGCAGGAAGTTGGAATCGCCCGTCCAGCGGGGGACGACGTGGAGATGGTAGTGTTCGGTCACCCCGGCCCCGGCGCTCCGGCCGAGGTTCATCCCGGCGTTGAAGCCGTTGGGGCGGTAGCGGGCCCGGAGGACCCGGATGGCCAGCTGCATCAGCCCGGCCAGCTCGGCGGCCTCGGCCGGGGTCGCCCGTTCGAAAGCGGCCGTATGGCGGTACGGGGCGATCATCAGGTGCCCCGGAGTGTACGGGTACTTGTTGAGGAGGATGAAATGCGAGGCCCCCCGGTGGAGGATGTGCGCCTCCCGGTCCGACCGGAGCTTCAGGCCCGCGCATAGGACGCAGCCCTTCGCCCGCCCGGCCGTCCGGATGTAGCGTTCCCGCCAGGGGGTCGTGATGTACCGTGTCACTTGTTGATCAGCTCCTTGAGGAGCTTGCTCGGCTTGAAGTAGAGGACCTTCTTCGGCGGGACCTTGACCGGTTCCCCCGTCCGGGGGTTCCGGCCGGAGCGGGACGTCCGCTTCCGGAAGCGGAAGCTCCCGAAGCCCCGGATCTCGATCTCCTCGCCCTTGAGGATGGCCTCTTTGATCATGTCGAAGAACAGGTTGACCCCCTCTTCGGCCTCCTGCTTGGGAATGCTCATTTCCTGCGAGATCTTGTTGATAAGGTCGGCTTTGATCATCTCACTCCTCCTTCTTGCTGACTTTCTTAGGAGAATGGATCTTGGCGAGTTGATCCTTCATCAGTTCCCCCAGAGTCATTCCGTGGTCCTGGGATTCCATGTATTTCTGGAAATCGGCCCTCTGCATGTCGAACTGGGCCTGCTTGAAGCTCAGGGAGATCTTCTTGGCCTTGGGGTTCATCTTGATGATCTTGGCGTTCCGCTCGTCGCCGACGGCGAAGGCCTCCGAGGGCTTCTCGATCTTCTTCTCGTCGAGCTCGGAGGTGAAGACGACGCCCTCGATGCCGGGCATAATCTCGACGAAGACGCCGAAATCCGTGAGCCGGACGATCTTGACCTTGAGGATGTCGCCCATCTTCTGGCGGCCGAAGAAGTCCTCCCAGATGTCGCCCCCGAGCTGCTTGATGCCGAGGGAGACCTTCTGCTTCTCGACGTCGATGTTCAGGATGATGACCTCGGCCTCGTCGCCGACCTTGAGCTTCTCCGACGGATGCTTGATCTTCTCCCAGCTGATGTCGGAGATGTGGATGAGGCCTTCGATCCCCTTCTCGACCTCGAGGAAGGCTCCGAAGTCCGTGATGCTCGTCACGGTCCCCTTGACCCGGCTCCCGACGCCGTACTTCTGCTTGAAGACCTCCAGAGGGTGGGGCATGGCCTGCTTGAGGCCGAGCGAGATCCGCTTCGAGGTCGGGTTGATCTCGAGGATCGTGACGACCACCTCCTGGCCCGGGGTGAGGACCTTCTTGGGATGAACGAGCTTGCGGGACCAGCTCAGGTCCGAGATGTGGACGAGCCCCTCGACGCCTTTTTCGAGTTCGACGAAGGCGCCGAAGTCGGTCAGGCTGACGACCCGGCCGGTGATCCTCTGTCCGGCCAGGTACCTCTGGTCGAGGTCGACCCAGGGGTCGGGCGTGAACTGCTTGAATCCAAGGGAGATCCGTTCGTCCTTCTCGTTGAAGTCGAGGATGACGACTTCGACCTCCTGGCCCGCCTGGAACAGCTCCGACGGGTGCGCGACCTTCCCCCAGCTCATGTCGGAGACGTGGAGCAGGCCCTCCACTCCGCCGATATCCACGAACGCCCCGAAGCTGGTCAGCGACTTGACCTGGCCCTTGACCTTCTGTCCCTGGACGATGTGGCTGAAGACGCGCCGGCGCTTCTTCTCCCGCTCGTCCTGGAGGAAGAGCCTCCGGGAGACGACGGCGTTCTCGGTCTTGCGGTCGAACTTCATGACCTTGAACTTAAAGCTTTGCCCGACGAGGGCGTCGGGGTCCTTGATAGCCTTGATGTCGGCGTGGGACTCCGGCAGGAACGCCTCGATGCCCACATCGACCAGAAAGCCGCTCTTGGAGCGCTCCTTGACGATGCCGGTGACCCAGCCGTTGTGGGTGAAAGCCTTTTCCAGGTTGTCCAGGGCCCGGAAGGCGTCCGCCCTCTTCTTGGAGAGGATCATGTAGCCGTCCTTGCGGTCCGTCCTCTCGAGCGTCGCGTCGACCTCGTCGCCGGGCTGGAGGTCCTCGATCTCATGTTCCCGGAAGTCCTCGAGAGGGATCACGCCCTCCGTCTTGAACCCGATGTCCACGAGGACGTGGGTTGGCGTCTTCTTGATGACCCGGCCCTTGACGAGCTTGCCCTGGGTGATCTCCGTCGTGCTGAATTGATAGCGGTCCAGCAGGTCCGCGTAATCCTCCTGGGACATCCTTTCGTTGGTCTCGGGGTGCTTGGTTGCGTCTGTCATTGGACTCTCTTCTCCCTTTGGTTTTTATGTTCGATGCGTGTTTCGATCTTCGCCACGGCTTCCCGGAGGACTTCCGGCGGGGTCGACGCCCCCCCGGAGATCCCGATGGACTTTGCTCCCCGGAGCATCGCCGGCCGGATCCCGGCCGCGTCCTCGACGAAATAGGTCCGGGGCAGGATCCGCTTTGAGACCCCGAAGAGCTTCGCGGTGTTGGAACTTGCCTTCCCCCCCACGATGAACATGACGTCCACCCGGGCCGCCAGCTCCGCCGTCGCCCGCTGGCGCGTCCTGGCCGAGCGGCAGATGGTGTTGTGGACGGCGAGCTCTCCCGTCCGCTCGACGAGGGCCGCCACGACGCGCCCGAACAGGCCTTCATCCTGGGTGGACTGGGCGAGCACGGCCCGTGCCTTAAGCCAGGGGAGGGCCCGGGCCTCGGCCTCGTCTTCGACAAGGACGACGCGACCCCGGCCGTAGCCGAGGAGGCCCCGGACCTCAGGGTGCCCGGCGTTCCCGAAGAGGACGACCTCCCGGTTCGTCCGCGACAGGCCGGCGACGAGCTCCTGGATCCCCTTGACGATGGGGCAGGTCGCGTCCACGACCTCGGCCTTCCTCCGGAGGAGGCGCCGCCGGTCCTCCGGCGGGACCCCGTGGCTGCGGATGATGACCGTCCCCCCGTGGACGTCCCCCGGCGAGGCGACCGAACGCACGCCCCGCCGTTCGAGGTCGGCGATCACTCGTGGGTTGTGGATGAGGTCCCCGAGCGTCATGACGGGACCGCCTCCCGCGCCGCGCGCCCGCCGGACGATTTTCAATGCTCTCTGGACCCCGTAACAGAGTCCCGTGTTCTCGGCGATGATGATTTCCATACCTCAGTGCATTTAAGAATAGTGTTTTATACTATACGAGAAGATCCCCTGTGTCAACTCTAAGTGTAGGTGGAATCTGAACTTAGAGGCTACGGCTCGGACGTCTTGTCTTCCTGGAGGATCCTGGCGATCTCCTCCTCCGACGGGAGCTCCTCGAGGCTGTTGAGGCCGAAATACTGGAGGAACTTGTCCGAGGTCCGGTAGACAAGCGGGTTGCCCGGGGCCTTTTTCCGGCCGACGATCCGGATGAGCTTCTTCTCGAGGAGCGTTTTCAGCGTCCCCGTTGAGTCCACGCCGCGCAGGGCCGAGATCTCGGCCTGGGTGATGTCGGGATTGTAGGCGATCGTGCACAAGGACTCCAGGGCGGCCGAGGAAAGCCTGTTCTTGCGCTCGATCTGGAGGAGACGCCGGACCCAGCGGTCGTTGTCCGGCCGCGTGGCGAACACATAGCCGCCGCCGACCTGGATGATCCGGACCCCGCCGGGGCGGGTCTCCGCGCCGGCGACGAGCCCGTCGACGGCGGCCTGGATGTCCTCGGCGGAGGCGCCTTCGAGGACGCTCTTCATCCGGTCGACGGTCAGCGGGTCCTGGGAGATGAAGATCAGGGCTTCAATGATCCCCGGAAGGTTCTCGATCACGGGGGCGGCGGGTGCGGGTTCATTCATGGGGGTGCGTCCTGCGGGGGTCCTTGCGGAGCTGGACCCGGATGGTCTTGAAGATCCCGTCCTGGACGGCATGGACGGTCCGCGATTTGATGAGCTCGAGGAGGCCGAAGAACGCCACGAGGGCCTCTTCGACCGAATCCTGGCGCTCGAAGTATTCCAGGAAATCGAGGGGGCCCCGGGTCTCGAGGATCGCGACGATCTCCTTCATCTTGTCCTCGAGCGAGACGTCCTTGCCCATGATGACCTTGAAGTCCCGGGCGGCCCGCCTCTTCATGATGACGAAGAAGGACTCTGCGAGGTCGAACAGCGAGACCTCCGTGAAGTCCAGGTCCTCCTCGCCCGGCAGGGGCGGGAGGAAGTTGCGCTTCCATTGGCGGAGCTGGTCGTCCTCCCGCTCCCGGAGGAGCGAGCAGGCGGCCTTGACCTTCTGGAACTCGATGAGCCGGTTGACGAGCGTCCGCCGGGGATCCTCCGCCTCGGCCAGGTCCCTTTCGCGGGGCAGGAGCATCTGGGACTTGATGTAGATGAGGAGGGCGGCGACGAACAGGAACTCGGCCTCCCGGTCGAGGTTGATCTGCCCCTTGCGGTCGAGGTACTCCAGATAGTCCCGGGTGATCGCGGCGATGGGGATGTCGTGGATGTCGATCTTCTTCTTCCGGATGAGAAAGAGGAGAAGGTCGAGGGGGCCCTCGAAGATCTCGAGCCTGACCTGGTAGCCTTCCGACGTCTCGGGCGCGCTCATGGGGGCTTCGGTTCCGGGGGGCACGGCTAGAATCCGATGGCGGACCGGACGTCCTCCATGGTCTTCCGGGCGGTCCGGGCGGCCTTGGCGTTGCCCGCTTCGAGGATGTCCCGGACCCGGCCGGGCTCCGCCTCGAGCATCTTCCGCTTCTCCCAGTACGGGGTCAGGAATTCGACGAGGCTGTCGATGACGACCTTCTTGCATTCGAGACAGCCGACGGTCGCCGCCCGGCAGCCGGCGGCCATGGCGTCCCTTGCGGCGGCGGCCACGAAGGCCTTATGCAGGGTGAAGACGGGGCAGTCGTTCGGTTCTCCGGGGTCCGAGCGCCGCTTCCGTCGCGTGTCGGTCACCATCGGGAGGATCTTCGCGCGGATGACCTCGGCCGTGTCCTTGAGGTAGATGGCGTTCCCGTAGGACTTGCTCATCTTCCGGCCGTCCGTCCCGGCGAGCTTGGGGACCTCGGTGAGGAGCATCTTCGGCTCGGGGAAGACCGGCCCGTAGAGCCGGTTGAATCGTCGGGCGATCTCCCGGGCGAGCTCCAGATGGTAGGCTTGGTCCTCGCCGACGGGGACGGCCGCGGCTTTGTAGATGAGGATGTCCGCCGTCTGGAGGAGAGGGTATCCCAGGAAGCCATAAGTGTTGAGCTCCTTGTCGGCGAGCTCCTGCTGTTGTTCCTTGAATGTCGGGACGCGCTCCAGCCAGGGGAGGGGGGTGATCATCGAAAGGATGAGGTGGAGCTCGGCGTGCTCCTTGACCGCGGACTGGACGAAGAGGACGCATCGCTCGGGGTCGAGGCCCAGGCTGAGGAGGTCGCAGGCGACCTCAAAGACGGTGCCCCGGATGTCCTTCGGGTCCGCGTACTCCGAGCTCAGGGCGTGCCAGTCGACGATGGAAAAATAGCAGTCGTGCGTCTCCTGGAGCCGGACCCAGTTCCGGAGGGCGCCGACATAGTTGCCGAGGTGGGCGGCTCCGGTGGGCCGGATGCCGCTGAGGACGATCTCCCTGGCGTTCGCGTTCATGTTAGAAGAAGATCAGCGTAAAGATGAAAAGTTGAAGGGGCCGGATGATGATGTCCAGAAAGCCCAGGTAGATCAGGACGAGGACGATGATGAACCCGAAGGGGCGGATGCGGTCGTACCTCCGGGCGGCCTCGTCCGAAAGGAGCCCCGAGAGCACCCCGCTCCCGTCGAGGGGCGGGATGGGGATGAGATTGAAGACGGCCAGGTAGGTGTTGACCAGGACGGCGTAGAACAGGATGAGGGCCAGGCCCTGGAGGGGGAAGAAGCCGCGGGCGAATCCCTGCTTGTAGACCAGGAAGCTCCTCAGGAAGCCGGTCAGGCCCGGGCTCAGGACCTTGAGGAGGAGGATCGAGACCAGGGCGACGGCGGCGGCCGTCAGGTTGGCGGCCGGTCCGGCCAGCGATATCCACAGGTTATCTCGGCGGGGATTCTTTAGATTGTAAGGGTTGACGATGACGGGCTTGGCCCAGCCGAACGCGGGGGCGCCGGCCAGGACGAGGAGTAACGGGAGGAGCACCGTCCCGACAGGGTCGATGTGGGCGATGGGGTTGAGAGAGATGCGCCCCATCCCCATGGCCGTGGGGTCGCCCATCCGGTTCGCGGCCCAGGCGTGCGACGCCTCATGAATGGTGATGGCGAAAAGCAGGACGAACAGGCTGAAGACGATCGACAAAGCATCCATGATGAACCGCCGCTATTTATAACATATCGCGGCGGACCTGTCCATCGCCCTCAACGTGTCCGGCCGCGTTCTTAGGGCCTCGGGCGAAAGGCCTCGAAGGCACGCTCATTTTCCCCAGCGTGGAAAATTTCGCTCGATTCGAGGTTTCGCTCTCCCCGCACTGCGTGCGGGGAACCGTGCCCGCTCAACCTCTCATACGGCCTTCTTCAGCCTTTCGCCCTCATCCCCTGCGGCCGCAGGGGACGCAATACCCATTTCCCGATCCCAGGGTAGGACGAGAAACTTGGGAATTTGGTATTGTGTCCCCGAGTCTTTCGTCCTTCGTGCGGCGATCCGGCTCAGGCCCGTGATGGGAGGGCTTTGACCCGTTCGCCAACGTGACACCCCGCCTTTCAAGGCGGGGACGCGAAGCAAGGCTCAGGGTCAACCCCGAACAAGCCCCGGCCCCGGCCTTGCCAGGACCGGGAAGTCAAGGGGTTTACAAAGGGCTGCAGCGACCATGCGGAGGTTCACAGAGACGTGTTCTAACTATGGGCGAGGAAGGCCGCCCCCCAAGGCCCCCATTGGGAAGGGGACCCATCGGCCTTGCTGATGGGGGAACCTGTTGACAGGTTCCCGGGGCCTGGGGGCGGCCTCCGAGCCCTTCGAAGGTGATCCCGACCTCTATGCGCTCGCTTTTTCGCTTCCATGTGCTAGAATGGATGGGTGAAGACCCGTTTCGAAGACGTCCTCCAGAAGGTCTATGATCACCGCCTGACCCCCGAAGAGGCCCTCGAGCACATCAAGGATTACCCCTACCAGGATCTGGATTACGCCAAGATCGATCACCTCAGGGAGCTCCGGAAGGGCACCCCGGAGGTCATCTTCGGGCTGGGGAAGACGCCCGGCCAAATCCTGAAGATCGCCCGCGAGATCGTCCGGAAAGGCTCGAACCTCCTCGTCACTCGGGCGGGCCTGGAAGCCCAAAAAGCCCTCAAGGGAAAGATTCCCGGCGCCGTTTTCAACCGGGCGGCGCAGACCATCATCCTCAGGCAGAAAGACCCCCCCCCGGGTAAGGGGAAGATCGTCGTCATCACGGCCGGGACCTCGGACATCCCCGTAGCCGAAGAGGCCGTCGTTACCTGCGAGATCCTGGGGAACGAGACGGAAAGGGTCTACGACGTGGGCGTGGCGGGGCTTCACAGGCTGTTCGGAGAGTTCGAAAAGATCAAGGAGGCCAGGGTCGTCATCACCGTTGCCGGGATGGAGGGGGCCCTCCCCAGCGTCGTGGCGGGACTCGTCCGCGTCCCGGTCGTCGCCGTGCCGACGAGCGTCGGCTACGGGGCCAGTTTCAAAGGCGTGGCCGCGCTCCTGGCCATGCTCAACGCCTGCCCCGGCGGCGTCGCCGTGGTCAACATCGACAACGGATTCGGCGGGGCCTATCTGGCCAGCCAGATCAACCATCTTTGAACGGTCGCGGAGCCCGGTCAGCTTGACAAGCGGAGGATGACTCCCTATATTCTATAGGAAAACCTTAACTATAACAAAATATGGAGATTATAGAACAAGTCCGGCAGGTCTCATCCATCGTCGAGATCGCCTCTCAGTACACGGCCCTGCGGCGCCGGGGCCGGAAACACGTCGGGCTTTGCCCCTTCCACTCCGAAAAGACGCCCTCGTTCACGGTGGACGAGGAAAAACAGCTCTTCCACTGCTTCGGCTGCGGCATCGGCGGGGATGTCTTCTCCCTGGTCATGGAGAAGGAGAACCTCGGTTTCGCCGAGGCCCTGAGATACCTGGCCGAGAAGTACCGGGTCCCCCTTCCGGAGCAGCGGGTCGACCCTCAGGTCCTCAAGCTCGAGGAGAAGCTCTTCAAGATCAACGAGATGGCCCTGGCCTTCTTCCGCCGGAACCTTTTCGGGACGCCCGAGGGGAAGAAGGCTCTCGAGTACCTCAAAAAGCGAAAGCTCTCGGAGGCCACGATCGAGGCCATGAAGATCGGATACGCCATGGACGCCTGGGGCGCGCTCATCGAGCATTTCCGGACGAAGAGCGTCCCGGCGACCCTCCTTGAAAAGGCCGGCCTTGCCCTTCCGGGAAAGAAGAAGGACGAGTATTACGACCGGTTCCGGGGACGCGTCATCTTTCCCATCTTCAGCCTGACGGGCAAGGTCGTCGCCTTCGGAGGCCGGACGGTCACCGGGGCCGAACCGAAGTACCTCAACTCCCCGGACACCCCGCTGTTTTCCAAGGGGAAGCTCCTCTACGGATTGAACATCAGCAAGGATGCCATCCGGGAGGCCGGCGAGGCCATCCTCGTCGAGGGCTATACGGATTATGCGGCCCTCTACCAGGCGGGGATCGGCAACGTCGTCGCCTCGCTGGGGACCGCCCTGACCCCGTACCAGGTCGCCCAGGCCGCCCGCTTCACGCCCCGCCTCATCGTCAACTATGACGGCGACTCCGCGGGGAAGAACGCCTGCGCCCGGGCCATCCCCCTCTGCCTCGAAAAGGGGATGAATGTCGGCGCCCTCATCCTTCCCGAGGGTCTCGACCCGGACGCCTTCATCGCGAAGCACGGCCGCGACCGTTACCTGGGGCTGTTGAAGAAGAGCGTTCACGGGCTCGAGTTCCTGATCGACACGTACGTCCGGGGCGTCCGGATGGACCTCCCCGAGGAGAAGGCCCGGGTCATCCGGGCTGTGATCCGGGAGGTCGAAAAGGTCCCCGACGCCATCGCTCGTGGCGAGTACCTCCGGATGGCCGGCGAGCGCCTCGGCGTCGACGAGGAGACGCTCCGGAAGATCGTCGGGCCCGGGGAGCCGACGAGGGGCCCCGGGGAAAAGGTCTCCCTTTCTTCCGCCGAAAAGAGGCTTCTCCAGATCCTCTTCGAGAACAAGGAGATCGCCCCGGACATCTTCGAGGAGGTCCGGGATGGGGATTTCCGGGGCCTCCGGAGCGAACCCGTCTTCGGTTTCATAAGAAACTGCTTCCGGAACGGCGTGGATTGGAACTTCTCGGACCTGAAGGCCTCCGTCGACGCCCCGATTCTGGACTGCCTGTCCCGGGCCCTACAGGAGCGGCCCGGTGAAGCATCTGCCAAGGAAGCCAAGGAATGCCTGCATTCGCTACGGAAGATCGCCTTCCAGAACCAGCTCAAGGAGATCCAGGCCGAGATCGCCAAATCGCAAAAAAGCGGCGATCGGGAGAAGCTGGTAGCCTTGGTCTACCAGAAGCAGGACATCACCAAACAGCTCCTGGCGTTGTGACACATGAGGAGAAGAGAGTGACATCCGACGGCAAATTCCAGACGGACGAGATCCATCAGCTCATCTCCAAGGGCCGGAAGCAGGGCTTCCTTCTCTTCGAGGAGATCGATAAGACCTTCACCGACGAGCTCGATTCCGAGGTGGACTTCGACGATTTTCTGTCCTCGATGGACCGCTACGGGATCAAGATCCTCGATTCCCGCCAGAAAGAGATGATCCCTCGGCGGCGGAAGAGCGACCTGGTCTCCCTCCACGGGCTCGAGCGGACGACGGACCCGGTCAAGCTCTACCTCCGGGAGATGGGAAACATCTCTCTTCTCACGCGAGAGGGAGAGATCGCCATCGCCCGCGAGATTGAGCGCGGCGAGAAGTCCATTATCAAGGCCCTCTCCAAGACCCGGATGGTCCTCAACGAGGTCCTCGACATCGAGGAGAGGATCAAGGAGGTCCCGGCCGTCATCCAGGAGATGTTCGATTTCACTGAGGAGGACATCGCCGAGGGAAAGATCGAGGAGAAGAGGAAGCAGATCCTGTCCAGGATCAAGAAGGTCCGGGACCTCAGCGCCAGGCTCGGAAAGCTCCCGACGACCCGGAAATTCGTCTTCACCCGCGGCCGGTTCATCGTCCGGATCAGCCGGCAGATCCGGGACCTCAACCTCCGCACGGCCCACAGGGAGACGATCATCGACGACCTCCGGGAGAAGCTCCGGACGATCAACGAGCTCGAGGACGCCCGCGAGGAACTGGCCCTCAAGCGGAAGACGAGCCGGAAGAAGAAGGAGGACCCGGCGGCCCGGCTAAAGGTCCGGGAGATCAACCGTCAGCTCCGGAAGTACCAGACCGAGATCGGCCTGGACCCCCAGGCCCTGCGAAAGGCCGTCCGCTCCATCACCACCGGCAAAAAACTCAGCGACCAGGCCAAGAAGGAGCTTGTCGCCGCCAACCTCCGGCTCGTCGTCTCCATCGCCAAGAAATACAGCAACCGGGGGCTCCAGTTCCTGGACCTCATCCAGGAAGGAAACATGGGCCTGATGAAGGCCGTCGAGAAGTTCGAGTACCGACGCGGCTACAAGTTCTCGACCTACGCGACATGGTGGATCCGGCAGGCCATCACCCGGGCCATCGCCGACCAAGCCCGGACGATCCGTATCCCCGTCCACATGATCGAGACCATCAACAAACTCATCCGGGTGTCCCGGGCCCTCGTCCAGGAGATCGGCCGGGAGCCGACCTCCGAGGAGGTCGCCCGGAAGATGGACATGCCGGTGAGCAAGGTCCGGAAGATCATCAAGATCGCCCAGGAGCCCATCTCCCTCGAGACCCCGATCGGGGAGGAGGAGGACAGCCACCTCGGCGACTTCATCGAGGACAAGCTCATCCCCT
>Ga0315297_10002054_pt1 | contig 12628 bp, 11 predicted proteins | sample YL17G15_0_MG_FD_203628 | JGI IMG/M metagenome (GOLD analysis project Ga0315297, IMG submission 203628) | Sediment microbial communities from Yellowstone Lake, YNP, Wyoming, USA - YL17G15_0 | ecosystem: Environmental > Aquatic > Freshwater > Lake > Sediment | place: USA: Wyoming | collected... | reverse complement strand
GCCGCGACCGGGGCACCCACTGGATGGGGATGGGTGAGTCTGCTGTCCAGGGGCGATTTCCTGAACTTCATCGGAATCGCCTTCCTGTCCGGTGTGACGATCTTCTGCTATCTCGCCGTCATTCCCATCTTCCTGAGGAAGGGGGATCGGGCCTACGTCGCTCTTGCCGTCGTCGAGGTCCTGGTGCTGGTCCTCGCTGCTTCCGGCCTGCTCACGGCGGGAGGGCACTGAGACCTGATGGCCGGGGCGAGCCGACTCGCCGCCAGGCTGGCGAGACTGCCGGGCGCGGCCTGGATCATCGTTGCCATCCTGGTCACGGCGGGCATCGCGGGCGCCGCCGGCTTCCCGGCCGCGAACCCCGCCGCGCCCCCCGACGCCATGCCCTGGTGGGCCTGGCCGGCCATCCTGCTGGTCGTCAGCTTCATCCTCGGGATCGTGGCGGTGCTCGGCGGGGTGGGCGGAGGGGTGCTCTTCGTCCCCATCGTCAGCGGGTTCTTTCCCTTCCACCTGGACTTCGTCCGGGGAGCGGGGCTTCTCGTCGCCCTGGCGGGCGCGCTGGCCGCCGGCCCTGGATTGCTCCGGAAGGGCCTGGCCGACCTGAGGCTGGCCATCCCCATGGCGCTGATCGCCTCCTCCTGCGCCATCGTCGGGGCCCTGATCGGGCTCGCCCTCCCGACCCAGGTCGTGCAGATCGCCCTGGGCGCCACCGTCCTCGGCATCGTCGTGCTCATGCTCATGGCCAGGAAGTCCGATTACCCCGAGGTCCCGAAGGCCGACAGCCTTTCCACGGCCCTTCACATCAGCGGGATCTACCACGAGGCCTCGACCGGCCAGGACATCGACTGGAAGATCCACCGCACGCCACAGGGGTTGGCGGCCTTCGTGGTCATCGGGGTCCTGGCCGGCATGTTCGGGCTCGGTGCCGGATGGGCCAACGTGCCGGTCCTGAACCTCCTCCTGGGCGCTCCCCTCAAGGTTTCCGTCGCCACCAGCAAGTTCCTGCTCTCGATCACCGACACCTCGGCGGCCTGGATCTACGTGAACAACGGAGCCGTCCTTCCCATGCTGGTCGTCCCGTCCATCATCGGCATCATGCTCGGGTCGATCGTGGGCGTCCGCATCCTGGCCCGGACCCGGCCGGCGGCCATCCGCACCATGGTCATCGTCCTGCTCCTGCTTGCATCTCTGCGGGCCCTTCTCAAGGGCTTCGAGATATGGAACTGAGGAGCAGCGCCGGACCGGTGCGTTGCGACGAGAGGCCCAGGGATGGCTCTGAAGACGACCAGCATCCGGGGGAAGATCGTGGCCGGGTACCTCCTGAGCCTTTCCCCGCTGTTGCTGGTCGCCTTCATCCTGTTCGCGGGCCTGGTGGTGCTGGAGGGCCAGGTCGAGTACTACTTCTGCATCTCGCGCTTCTTCGACACCGCGCTGGAGATGCGAAGGTACGAGAAGAACTACCTCCTGTACGGCCGGAGAGAGGACCTCGAGGAGGCGATGAGGTACGCCGACGCGGCCAGCGCGCTGGTGGGGAGCGACGCGGCGGGCGGCTCGACCGGCTGCTTCCGGCGCCCCGGCCAGTGGTGGCTCCCGGCCCGGGCGATCCGCGATCCCGGAACGCCCGACCTGGGGCCGCAGCAGACGGTGCCCCTCCTGCGGGACTACACCGCCCTCTTGAGGAAGGCCGGCGAGTCGAAGCCCGGGGACGGAGCCCAAGGGGCGATGACCGACGAGGGTTCGGTGCGGGACCTGGGCCGGAGGATCACGGCGATCGCGGAGCGGCTCTCGGCGGTCGAGGAGCGGACCATCCAGAAAATGCTCCGATCGGGCCGAAGCACGCTCGCCCTCCTGGTCGTCCTTTTCCTGCTGGGAACAGCGGTCGCTGCCCGGGTCGTCCTGCTGACTGCCATCCGGCCGCTCAAGGAGCTGGAGCAGCAGATGCAGCGGATCGCCGCCGGCGAGTACCAGCTGCTCCCGGCCGGCTCCGGAGACGAGATCAGCTCGATGAACAGCGCCTTCAACCGGATGACCCGGGAGGTCTTCGCGCACCGGCAGGAGAAGATCCAGTCGGAGAGACTGGCGGCGCTGGGCACGGCGCTGGCGGGGATCGCGCACGAGATCAACAATCCACTCTCGAACATCTCGACCTCGGCCGAGATCCTCCGAGAGGAGAACCAGCGGGCCAGCCCCGGGGAGCGGCAGGATCTGATCGAGCAGATCATCTCCCAGACCGATCGAGCCACCGACATCATCCGGTCGGTGCTGGATTTCGCCCGGGACACCGGCCTGGAGCGGCGATCCACCAATCTGGCGTCGGCCATCCGCGGCTCCTTGATCCTGGTGAGCCACCAGATGCCCCCGCAGATCTCGGTGGGCGTCGACGTCGCGCCGGACCTCGAGGTCCTGGCCGACAAGACCAAGCTGGAGCAGGCCTTCATCAACCTGCTGACCAACGCCATCGACGCCCTGCGCAGCGGCGGCACGGAGCGCCGGATCGCGGTCTCGGCGCGACCGGCTGGAGAAGGGATGGTGGAGATCGTATTCCGGGACACCGGCGCGGGGATCCCCCGGCACCTCCTCGGCCGGATCTTCGACCCCTTCTTCACCACCAAGGACGTGGGCGAGGGAACCGGCCTGGGCATGTACCTGACCCACCGGATCGTGCAGCAGCTCGGCGGCACCATCCTCGTCGAGAGCACGGTGGGTCAAGGCACGGCCGTCTTCCTCCGGCTGCCCCGGAGCGATTCCGGCCCCGCGCCGCTCGGAGCGGTGCCGGGGGCGGGGCGCGGCTAGACCATGGGCGACAATCCGGTCCAGCGGGCGAAGGCCAGGCTCCTCATCGTCGACGACGAGCCCATCGCCCTGCGGAATCTCGAAAGGGTCCTCGCCGGAGACGGCTACCAGGTCTCGACCGCGCCCAGCGGCCAGAGCGCGCTACGCCAGCTCCGCCACCAGGCCTTCGACGTGGTGCTCACCGATCTCCGGATGGAGAAGGTCGACGGGCTTCAGGTCTTGAAGCGCTGCAAGGACATCGACCCGGACGCCGAGGTGATCCTGATCACCGGCTACGCGGCCATCGAGACCGCCATCGAGGCCATGAAGCAGGGCGCCTACCACTACCTCGCCAAGCCCTTCAAGCTCGAGGAGGTCCGGAAGGTCGTGGGGGAGGCGGCAGAGAAGGTGGCGCTCAAGAAGGAGAACCGCAAGCTGCGGGAGACCGTCGAGAACCTCAAGGACCGGGTCGACATCATCACGCAGGATCCGGGGGTGCTGAGGGTCCTGGACACGGCGCGCGACGCCACCGCGGCCGACTGCAACATCCTCATCACCGGCGAGTCCGGCACCGGGAAAGAGCTGATCGCGAGGTACGTCCATCGCCACAGCCTCCGCTCGGCGTCGATCTTCCTGGCCGTCAACTGCGGGGCCTTCACCGAGGAGCTCCTCACCAGCGAGCTCTTCGGCCACGAGAAGGGAGCCTTCACCGGGGCGGCAGGGCAGAAGAAGGGGCTCGTCGAGGTGGCCCACGGCGGCACCCTCTTCCTGGACGAGGTCACCGAGATGAGCCCGTCCATGCAGGTCCGTCTCCTCCGGGTCATCCAGGAAAAGGAGTTCATCCGGGTGGGCGGCACCGAGCCCATCGCCATCGACGTGCGCTTCATCGCCGCCACCAACCGCAACGTGCAGGAGGCGATCGAAGCCGGGGCTTTCCGCCAGGATCTCTACTACCGCCTCGCCGTCGTGACCCTGTCCCTGCCGCCGCTCGCCGAGAGGCGGGACGACATCCCCATGCTGGCCCACTTCTTCCTCAAGAAGCACGCGGAGAGGATGGGGAAGAAGGTGGATACCATCTCGCCGGAGGTGATGGAGCTGCTCTCGGGCTACGGATTCCCGGGGAACGTGCGCGAGCTCGAGAACATCATCGAGCGCGGGGTGGCGCTGGCGAAGGGCCAGACGCTCGAGACCAGCCACCTCCCCGACGACCTGAAGAAGATGCGCCTCAAGGTCTTCCGGCGAGGAGCGGGTCGGATCCCGTCGCTGGACGATCAGGAGAAGGCCTACATCCAGTGGGTGCTCGAGGAGGCGGACGGTAACCGCTCGCGGGCCGCTGCCATGCTCGGGATCGACAGGGTGTCCCTGTGGCGAAAGCTGAAGCGATATGGCATCGGGGAGCCTTGAGGGCCTGGCCCCTTTCTTGCGTTGAGATGGGACCATGCCGCGAAAGAATGTGCTGGACGCCCTCCTGGAGGCGGTCACCTTCGCCGAGGCCGGCGAGACCGAGACCGCCCGGAGGCTGGCGGCCGAGATCTTCCCGGAAGAGGCGGCGGGGCGGCGGGCAGGGCGAATCCTTGCGGTGAGCGGCGCCAGCGGATTCTCCACGGGCATGATCGAGGACTCCCTCGGCATGGCGGAGCGGCTCGACTACGGCCTCATCGCCCTCAGCGTTCCACCCGCCCTTGCACAGCTCTCGGCCGAGCAATTCCGCGCCAAGGCGGCCGAGCGGGGAATCCCGTTCGTCCACGCGACGAGGACCGGCGACCCAGAGGTGGCCGTGGCAGAGATCAGCAGGCAGTTCAAGAAGATAGCCTTCTTGCTGATCGAGAGCGACCTCGCGTCCAGGGCCCGGTTCGCGACCGTGAGCCTCCCCATCTTCTACCTCGGAGCCTAGGCGATTCGGCTGTTGCTCCGTTGCATTGTGCAACGCTCGGAGCCTCCTTTCTCATCCGACCGCCCTTCCTGGTGGAAAGCCGTCCCCAGGGGAGATCGGCGACCGCCGCGTTGCACAGTGAAACAATCGGCGGTAGACGAAGGCCAGGGCTCGGCGGGCAAGGCCCTGGAAGATCGGGGTGAAGATCGGGGTGCGCGACTCGCTGGCAATGGCACGCGGGCTGCAAATACCGTCCTTCATGAGAACGCTCTTCGCCAAGCTCGAGGCCCTGTGGACCGCTGTTGCGTTCGCCGAGGAGGGTGATGTCGAGACGGCAAGGCGAATCCTGCGGGAGGCGGAGAGTCTGGAGCAGCCGCCCCGTGAGCGAGCCGAGCTTGCTCGCCTTTCAACCGTTCCCGTCGCGTCGGCCATGCGGGGTTCCCAGGCGTAGAGTGTGCGGCCGGCGCCGCTCCCCATGAGCCGCAAGCGCGCCTCGTGGGTCCCCAGGGTGCTGGTGTTCCTGGGCTGGTGGCCCAGGGTGAGCCGGGAGACCTGGCGTGGGGACCTGATCGCCGGCCTGACCGGTGCCATCGTCGTCCTGCCGCAGGGGGTGGCCTTCGCCACCATCGCCGGGCTCCCACCCGAGTACGGCCTCTATTCCGCCATTGTGCCGGCAGTGATCGCGGCGCTTTTCGGCTCCTCCTGGCATCTGGTCTCGGGCCCGACCACGGCCATCTCGATCGTGGTCTTCTCGGTCGTCAGCCCGCTCGCCGAGCCCGGCAGCGCCGAGTTCATCTCGCTCGCCCTCACCCTCACCTTCATGGTCGGTGCCATCCAGCTGGCCATGGGGCTGGCGCGCATGGGGACCCTGGTCAACTTCATCTCCCACACGGTCGTCATCGGCTTCACCGCCGGCGCCGCAATCCTGATCGCCACCAGCCAGCTCAAGAACTTCTTCGGCCTGGCCATTCCGCGGGGCGCCTCTTTCGCCCGGACCATCAGCGCCCTCCTGGAGCAGGCGGGCGAGATCAGCCCCTACGTCACCGCGGTGGGCGTCATCACCCTCCTCACCGGCATCCTCTTCCGGCGCTTCCTCCCGCGCTTCCCGTACCTGATCGCCGCCATGCTGGTGGGCAGCCTGGCGGGCGTGGCCATCGGCAGTCTCTTCGGGCCGGCCGCCGCCGCCGCCATCCGAACGGTCGGAGCCCTGCCCGGCACCCTGCCCCCGCTCTCCCATCCGGCGCTCTCGGCCGCGACGCTGAAGCAGCTGAGCGGAAGCGCCCTCGCCCTGGCCCTGCTGGCGCTCACCGAGGCCGTGTCGATCGCGCGAGCCATCGCCATCCGCTCGGAGCAGCGCGTCGACGGCAACCAGGAGTTCATCGGGCAGGGGCTCTCGAACCTGGTCGGCAGCTTCTTCTCGAGCTACGCCTCGAGCGGCTCCTTCAATCGCAGCGGGCTCAACTACGAGGCCGGAGCCAGGACACCCCTGGCCGCGGTCCTGGCCGCGGTGTTCCTGGTGACCATCCTCCTGCTGGTTGCGCCCCTGGCCGCCTACCTGCCGGTGGCCGCCATGGCGGGCATCCTCTTCCTGGTGGCCTGGGGGCTCGTCGACGTCCGCCAGATCCGGAGCATCCTGAGAGCGAGCCGGTCGGAGACGGCGATCCTGCTGGCCACCTTCTTCTCCACCCTGTTCCTCGAGCTCGAGTTCGCCATCTACGTCGGCGTGGTCATGTCGCTGGTGATCTACCTCAACCGCACTTCCCGGCCGGTGGTGGGTGCCCTGGTTCCCGGTCAGGAGGAGTGCTCACAGCTCAAGATCATCGAGGTCCACGGCTCCCTGTTCTTCGGGGCGGTGAGCCACGTCCAGCAGGTCCTTCAGGCCATCGACCTCGACCACCCGCAGCAGAAGCACGTCCTGGTGGTCGCCAGCAGCATCAACTTCACCGACGTCGCCGGCGCCGAGATGCTGGTCCAGGAGGCCCGGCGCCGCCGGAGGATGGGCGGCGGGCTGTACCTGGCGGGGGTCAAGGGGCGCACCCTGGAGCTGCTGCGCCGGGGCGGCTACCTGGCCGAGATCGGCGAGGAGAACGTCTTCGCCAGCCTGGCCCAGGCCATCGAGCAGATCGACCAGCGGCTGGACAAGACCATCTGCCAGCGCTGCCAGACGCCGGTCTTCGAGAAGTGCGCCAGCCTGGCCTCCCGTGACCCGAAGCCTCGCCGGCCCGCCGCGGCCGCCATCGAGGCCGCCATGACGGCGGCGGTCTTCGCCGAGGCAGGCGAGATGGACACCGCCAAGCGGATCATGGCCGACGCCCGGCGAGCCGAGCCCGCGGATCGGCAGGGCCCGCAGGGCGATGCGCCCCGGAGCGACAAGGCCCGAGGGCCCGATCGCTCCTGACCTCTGGGCGCCCTCGATCCCTTCACTGTCCGGCAAGGCCTCGGATGGCGACCCCGGCAAGGCCGGCCGCCAGGATGACCAGCGGCTCGGGAACCTTCTTGGCCCAGATGAGCATCGCCAGCGTGGCGAGGGCGATGGCGGCGGTGGGCAGGTCGGCGATGGCCCGCCGCCCCAGCACGATGGCCGATCCGGCGATGGCCCCGGTGGTCGCCGAGGTCACGCCGGCCACGAAGGCCTTGATCTGCCGGTTCCGCGCGATGCGTCGGTAGTGGGGCGCCGGAATCACCACCAGCACCCAGCAGGGCAGGAAGACGCCCACGGCCGCCGCCGCCGCACCGAGCACGCCCGCGACCAGAAATCCGATGAAGGCGACGGTGATGACGACCGGCCCCGGGGTGATCATGGCCACGGCGACCGCGTCCAGGAACTGCTGCTCGCTGAGCCAGTGGAACTTGTCGACCACGCCCCCGTGCAGGAAGGGGACGATGGCCAGGCCGCTCCCGAACACGAAGGACCCTGCCTCGGCAAAGTAGAGGAAGATCTGCCACACCAGGCCGGGGTCGGCGACCCCCACCAGGCCGGTGAGGAGCCAGGCCGGCAGCAGCCCGGCGAGGCCGGATCGCGGCCCCATCCCGGGCGGCGCCCGGACCATGAGGACCAGGATGCCCGCGGCCAGGAAGAGCCACATGATCTCGGAAGCCGTGAAGGCAGTGACCAGCCCGAGCGCCGCGAAGATGGCCCAGAGCAGCCGGTCGTTTCCCACGGTCATCTTCACCAGCTTCACCGCGCTCCGGGCGATGATGGCGATGACCGCCGCGCCGATCCCGTAGAAGGCACCCCTCATCCAGGCGAGTCCGCCGAAGCGCACGTAGAGCCAGGAGAGCGCGAGGACCATCAGGAACGAGGGAAGCGTGAAGGCCAGGGCGACGAGGGTCGCGCCGGCCGTGCGGGCCTTCACCCAGCCGAGGTAGATGGCCAGCTGGGCCGCCAGCGGTCCCGGCATGAGCTGCGCCAGGGCCAGCCCCTCCAGGTAGTCCTCCTTGGAGATCCAGCGCCGCTCCTCCACCAGATCCTTCTGCATGTGGCCGGCGAGTGCGATGGGGCCGCCAAATCCGGTGGTCCCCAGCCAGAGGAAGTACCCGACGAGCTGGGCGAGCGAGAAGGGCACGGGACCGGTGCCCGGCACGGCGGGCGTCTCGATCGACGGAGGCGCCCCGGTCACGTGGGCTCCCGCCGGGGCGGCGCGCCCCGGGTCCCGGAATGGAAGTCGTCGAAGAGGGCCGTGCTTCGGGCGAGCCGGTCCTCGTCGGCGGCGTGGGCCGCCGCGATGCCCGCGACCAGGTGGGCGACCCCAGGCGCCTCCTCGCAGCCATACTTCGCATCCTTGAGGTCGATGTCGTGGATGACCTGGGCCAGGCGGCGGAGGCCCGCATCGACGAGCCCGAAGCGGGCCATGAGCACCTCGAAGGTGCAGAGGTCGCCCTCATGGGTGAACTCCGCCTCGAACATGTCGAAGCGCAGCTCGCCCTCCGAGGGCGCGTAGCCCTTGGCGGGGACGAACTTGAAGGTGGCGGCGGGGTCGATGAAGCGCCGGATGAGCCAGGCGCTGGCCATCCGGTCCACCTTGATCCCTGTGCGCGTGACCCAGGTCCGGCCCTGGACTTCGTCGGCGCGGCAGGAAGGTGAAGCCGCCTCTGGCACTTCCGCTCTTGGCTTCATGCGCTCCTCCAGGCCGGACAGTAGACCCTCGACCACCTCGCGGCCGGGTGCACCAAAGAAGTCGATGGCAGCCGTCTCGCCGAGCCGCTTCTGCAGGCGTGCGACCTGGCCCGCCAGCTCGGCGCGGCGGTTCTCCGGAGGCGGGCCCCGCCCGGGAAAGCTCGCCCCGACCGAACGCACCTGCATCGCCAGCTCGCGGTAGTCCGACTCGCGGGCCGACTGGAAGATCTCCGTCACCTGCCCGTCGTCGAGCCCGTCCAGAAATCGCGCCTCGACCATCGAGGCCTCGCCTTCCCCTTTCACCACCTCCTGCAGGACCCAGCGGAAATCCTCCTGGGCCTCGTCGCTGCGGGGCAGCGCGTAGACCGAGTTCTTGATGGCCACCGCACCGATCCTCTGGAGCTGGCGGCCGATCTTCACGCGCAAGTAGGCGGGATTCGGCGGGATCTGGTGGATGAGCAATACCCACTGGGCCTCGACCGCTCGCGCCAGCTGTTTCGGGGCACGCATTCGGTGAAGTATATACCAACTGTATCCTGACGGTTCAACTAGTTTACGGGCGCCCCCCCACGCCTGGGGTCCACGCGCCGCGTGCTATGGGACTGCATGGACGCACTGTGGCTGCTCGAGGGTCCCCACGAGGCGCCGGGGTGGCAGGCCCTCGAGAAGGACTCGCGGGCCAACACCATCGACCTGCTCATCTTCGATCGTACCGCCTGGGCACTGCTGCGTGCGGCGGAGGCGCCGGCCGGGTACCCGGGGCTCTTGCCGACCGCGCCTGCGGACGGCGTCTACCTGGACGACCGCGGGCGAGGCGTGTACGTCGCCGGCGGCCAGGTGGTGGCGGGAGCGCGCCAGGTCCTGGCTGCCCTGGGACCGCAGGCGGAGGAGCTGCTCCAGAAGCTCGGCGACCCGGACACGGTGCTCGAGCGCCTGGGGCGGGTGCGCTGACCCGGGCCGATCAGAAGCTGTCGGCGAGCCCACGGAACTTCGCCCCCGTGAGCAAGAGCTGCATCACCTTCACGACGTGCCGCTTCTCCACGGCGATGAGCGCGTCGAGCGTCTCGTCGGGCCCGAGGACCTCGCGCACCGCCTGGTAGTAGGCCAGCGTCGCCTTCTCGAGGTGCAGGGCCCGCTCCAGCGCGTCGTCGCGGTTCTTGATGGCCTCGACGTTGGCGGCCAGGCCCTTGTCGCCCGAGAAGATCTCGTCCATGGCCATGGCCCGCAGGTAGTCCCGCTGCTCCGCCGGCACCGTCTTTCCGGGGAAGCGCGGGACCAGCCGGTCGTGAAGAGCCCGGAACAGCTCCCCGTGCTGGAGCTCGTCCTGGCTCAGCCCCTCGAACAGCTCGCGGAGTTCGAGGTCGGCGGCGAACTTCCGCGCCAGCGCGCGGTAGAGGTCGGCGCCGATCTCCTCGGTCTTCATCGCGAACTCGACGCACTTCGCGGCAGTCAGGCTCTCCTTCATGGATTCCCCTATTCCTCAGGACCAGCGAACGGTGTCGAGCGCGGCGGAGCGTTCGCGGTCGGCGATGGCGGTGACGACGGCTTCCGGGCCCGCCTGGGCCGGGATCTCGACCACCTGCCGCCAGCCGAGCTCCCTGGCGCGCCGGGCCGCCGAGGGCTCCAGGCAGTAGACCGGCAGCTCGCCCTTCTCGCCGTCGAGGGCGCCCTCCTCCTCGAGGGCCTCGACGTCCCGGGGGCTCCGCAGGATCCACCCGGTGAGCGGCGCGGCGGCGATCACCACACGGGCGGCGGGGCGCAGCGGCCGCGGCATCTCCAGCAGCTCGGCCCCGGCCCGGTCGAGCGCCGGGCCGAGCTCGCCGGCGGGAGCGAAGAGCCCGAGCCGCTCGGCCGAGAGCGGCCGCCGGGCGAACCAGTCCAGTGCCGGGGCGTGCCGGACGGTGGGCCCGATGACGAAGATGGCCGGGGGGCGAATCCCAGCCGCGATCCCGGCCGCGTGCAGCCCGCCGACGGTGCTCACCACCGTGCGCTGGCCGGCGCTGGTGCCCTGGGCGATCAGGGCTGCCGGGGTGCTGGCCGGCATGCCGGCCGCGACCAGCTTCTCCACCACCTCGGGCAGGGCCGAGACCCCCATGTAGCCCACCAGGGTGGCGTGCCGATCCTGCGCCAGCAGGTCCCAGCGGACCTGCGGGCCCTCTCCCTTGCGGCACTCGTGCGCCGTGACCAGCGTGACTCGAACCGACTCGCCGCGGTGGGTGACCGGGATGCCGGCGCAGGCGGTGGCGCCGAGGCCGGCCGTCACCCCGGGGAGCACCTCGTACGGAACCCCCACCCGACGGAGGGCCTCGGCCTCCTCGGCGCCGCGGCCGAAGACGAAGGGATCGCCGCCCTTGAGGCGGACGGTGCGCTTTCCAGCCAGGGCCAGGCGCACCAGCAGTGCGTTGATCTCCTCCTGCGGGACCGAGTGGTGCCCGACCTCCTTTCCGACGCAATGAAGCTCCACCGCTTCCGGGAGGTCGCAGGGAAGCGCCGCGGCGGCCAGGCGGTCGTAGACCACGGCCTGGGCGGCCAGCAGGCGCTGGCGGGCCCGCACCGTGAGCAGGCCGGGGTCGCCCGGGCCGGCGCCGACCAGCGACACCAGCCCCGGCCGCGTGCGGGGGGCAGACCCAGCCCGGGCGGCGCGCGGCAGGAAGGCCACGGCCGAATTCCCCGACCGGCCCCGAGCCGCACGACTGGCTTTCCCCTCACCCCGAGGCTCGAGCAGCGCCGCGGTCTCGTCGGCCCGGGGAACGCGGGCCCGGAGCTTCTCCACGTCCACGCTGGCGGCAAAGAAGGCATCGAAGCGGCGCTCAGCCTCTGCGGGCGGGAGGCCACTCCTCCGCACCGCCTGGCGGAATCGCGCCGCCGCGTCGATCCACTCGCTCCACTCCGGGCCGAAGCGGCGCTCCAGCACCTGCCTCAGCCGGCGCACGGCAAAGGGCGCCCCGCCCTCCGAGGCCACCGCCAGCTGCAGCGAGCCGCGCTCGACCCGGGCCGGCAGGTAGAAGGTGCAGAGCTCGGGAACGTCGGCCACGTTGACCCAGATGCCGGCCGCCTCGGCCTCGGCCGAGACCCGGGCATTCACCTCGGGGTCGTCGGTGGCGGCGAAGACCAGGGTGAAGCCCTTCACGTCGCCGGCGCGATGGCCCCTGCGCAGGAGCTCGACCGCGCCGCGCCCGGCCAGCTCCTCGAGGCCCGGGGCGGCCTGGGGCGCGATCACCGTCAGGCGCGCCCCCTGCGAGAGCAGCCCCTCGATCTTCCGCAGCGCCACCTCGCCCCCGCCCACCACCAGCACCGGTCGGTCGCGCAGGCCGAGCATCACCGGGTACATGGCGCCTCCTCAGTGGGGGCCGTCACGCCGCCAGCTCCTTCCGCACGCCGATGGCGATGCGGTAGAGCACCGTCAGCACCAGCCCTCCGAACGCGTAGACGCCCAGGGTGATGACGGCCTCGCGCCCGGTGGGCCAGTACTCGGTGATGTGGCCCAGCGGCGAGGGCACGAAGCCGGTCACCACCATCCCCAGCCCCTTGTCGATCCAGAGCGACCCCACCACCGCCAGGCAGGCCACCACCAGGAGGCGCGGATGGCGCCGGGCCCGCGGGATGAGGAGCAGCACCAGCGACAGCGCCGCCAGCCCGAGCGAGAGCCACATCCAGGGCGCCAGCACGCCGTGCCCGTGCAGGCCGAGGTAGAGATAGGTGAAGTGCTCGACGTGCTCGGGGATGTCGCTGTAGAGCGCGGTGAAGAGCTCCAGGGCCACGAAGAACAGGTTCACCGACATGGCGTAGGCCACGATCTCGCCGAGCTTGGCGATGGCCTGATCCCCGGGGTCGAGCTTGCCGAAGCGGCGCACCGCCAGCGCCAGCAG
>Ga0315297_10002053_pt1 | contig 12632 bp, 11 predicted proteins | sample YL17G15_0_MG_FD_203628 | JGI IMG/M metagenome (GOLD analysis project Ga0315297, IMG submission 203628) | Sediment microbial communities from Yellowstone Lake, YNP, Wyoming, USA - YL17G15_0 | ecosystem: Environmental > Aquatic > Freshwater > Lake > Sediment | place: USA: Wyoming | collected... | reverse complement strand
GGCGCCTGCGTGATCCGGATTACCAGGCCCGCCTGGCCGGCGCGATGCACGCGGGCCTGCGCCGGTACTTCCACGAAAATCCGCCGCCGGGCACGCGCATTGCGATGCTGGCCGCGCGCGAGCGCGGACAGGCCATGCGGCACGTCGTTTCGCCCGGTGAAACGCTGGTCGACATTGCCGCGCGCTATGCGGTGAGCCAGGATGCGCTGCGCCGCCAGAACCGGCTCAACGGCGGCCAGCTCACTGCAGGAACGATCCTCGAAATACCGGTTTCCGGCACCTGATCCACGACGTGCCGCGCTGCTAGACTGGCGCAGCCCGCCGGGCGCGCCATGCCGATTCAGATCCTCCCAGACCCGCTGATCGACCAGATCGCCGCCGGCGAGGTCATCGAACGCCCGGCGTCGGTCGCAAAGGAGTTGATCGAAAATGCCCTCGATGCCGGGGCGCGCCACATTTCGATTGACGTGGAGCGTGGCGGCATCGGGCTCCTGCGCGTGCGTGACGACGGCGTGGGCCTGGAATCACGCGAGCTGCCGCTGGCGCTTGCGCGCCATGCGACCAGCAAGATCGCGTCGCTCGACGATCTCGAGCGCGTGATGACACTCGGCTTTCGCGGCGAGGCGCTGCCGTCGATTGCGTCGGTTTCACGCTTACGGATCGCATCACGGACTTCCGGCGTCCGGAGCGGCTCGGAGGTCGAAGCGTCGGACGGGCGCGTGGGTTGCCCACGGCCGGTCGCGCATCCGGTGGGCACGACGGTCGAGATCCGCGATCTGTTCCACAAGATTCCCGCGCGGCGCAAGTTCCTGCGCGCCGAAGCAACCGAGTTCCAGCATGTGTTGCGCACGATCACGCGCCTTGCGCTGTCTCGATTCGACGTCGCATTCACGCTGACGCACAACCGCAGGGAGCAATTCGCGCTGCCGGTGGCGGGGGGCCGGCTGGAAATGGAGACTCGCGTTGCGAGGCTGGTCGGCGCGGATTTCATTTCAAACTCGCTGCATGTCGAGCACCAGCACCAGGGTCTGAGGCTGGCGGGCTGGATCGGCTTGCCGTCGCAGGCGCGCGCGCAGGCGGACCGCCAATACCTGTTCGTCAATGGCCGCATGGTGCGCGACCGGCTGCTGGTGAATGCTGCGCGGCTCGGCTACCAGGACGTCATGTATGGCGGCCGCCATCCGGCCTGGCTCTTGTACCTGACGCTGGATCCCGTGCAGGTCGATGTCAACGCCCATCCGCAGAAACTCGAAGTGAGATTCCGCGACAGTCGTGGAGTGCACGACTTCGTGTTCCGGACGCTGGAGCGCGCCTTGGCCACGACAGGCGCGGCTTCCGGGAATGTGCCGCCGGCTCCGGTGGCGGGCCTGGTGGGCGCCGCTGCGGAATATGCGCCTGGCGTGTTGCGACTCGGCGAACCCTCACCCGTGGGTTACAGCGCATCAGGATCCGCGGGGGACGCGCGAGCCGTCCGCGCAGGGCCTTCCGGATCGACGGAGGCGCCGCTCGGCTATGCCGTGGCACAGCTGCATGGGATCTACATTGTCGCGCAAACGACAGACGGAATTGCGCTCGTGGACATGCACGCGGCGCACGAGCGCATCCTCTACGAGCGCCTGAAAACCGCAGTCGATTCGGGTCACGGCGCGCGCCAGCCGCTGCTGCTGCCGGCCGTCATTGATTGCACGACGGCGGATGCAGAACTCGCAATGCAGCACCGCGCTGAACTCGCTGCGGCGGGCTTCGTCGTGGATCGCGTCGGGCCCGGCACGCTCGCCATCCGCGAGGTCCCGATCGTGCTTGCAGGGCAGGACGTCGGCGCGGTTTTGCGCGACGCGCTGGCCGATCTCGGTCAGCATGGCGCGACTCACCGCATCGCCGAGCGCCAGAACGAACTGCTCGCGAATATCGCCTGTCGCAGCGCCGTGCGCGCGCATCGGATGCTGTCGATCGACGAGATGAATTCGCTGCTGCGCGACATGGAGCGCACCGAGCGCTCCGGGCAGTGCAGCCACGGGCGCCCCACCTGGACGCGCGTGACGCTCGCCGAACTCGATCGGCTGTTCTTGCGCGGCCGTTGATGCAGGCAAGTCCTGCGATCCTGTTGATGGGCCCGACCGGCGCCGGCAAGACCGGGCTCGCGGCCGAACTCGTCGCGCGACTGCCACTCGAAATTGTCAGCGTCGACTCGGCGATGGTGTTTCGCGGCATGGACATCGGCACGGCGAAACCCGATGCGGAATTGCTGGCGCGGGCTCCACATCACCTGATCGACCTGATCGACCCGTCCGAGAGCTATTCGGCTGCGCGTTTTGTCGCCGATGCGACGAAGGTCATGGGCGAAATCCACTCGCGGGGCAGGGTGCCGTTGCTGGCCGGCGGCACGATGCTCTATTTCCGCGCCCTGCAGTCGGGGCTCGCGAAGCTGCCAGCGGCCGATCCGGCCACACGAAGGCAGATCGAAGAGCGCGCCGCTGTCCTTGGCTGGCCTGCAATGCATGGGGAGTTGCAACGACTCGATCCGACTGCGGCTGCGCGCATCCGCCCCGCCGATCGGCAGCGCATCCAGCGTGCGCTGGAGGTGATCGAACTGACCGGCAGGCCGATCTCCTCGCAGCAGCGCGAAGACCTGCGCGGTGCGGCGCGCACTTCCGATCTGCGCCTGGTGTTGGCACCGGTGGATCGCAACCTGCTCGGCGAACAGTTGGCCGTACGCTTCCAGGAAATGATGAGTCGCGGTCTGATGGATGAAGTCCGGCGTCTGCACGCACGTGGCGACCTGCATGCGGGCATGCCGGCCTTGCGTCTGATCGGTTACCGCCAGCTTTGGGCTCATGTCGAGGGTCGAATGGATCTGGACCAGGCCGTTTCGCGCGCAATCATCTCGACCCGCCAGCTTGCCCGCCGGCAACTGACCTGGTTGCGGGCCGAACCCGGTGCGGAGTGGTTCGATGCATCGGATCCGGCCTTGATCGACCGGGTGTCCGCCCGCATCAATGGCTGGCTGGCTGCTCACTGAGAATCGATCCAGGCCTGGTGCTAGACTCCCAAGCTTGCGGGCCGCGCCATTTGCGTTTGACATATGCCCGTAGCGAGTATGGTGGAGCCGCCGGATCCCCGTAGAGCGGCAGCAAAGTACGAGAAAAAACAAGGAGATACCATGGCCAGAGGTCAATCATTGCAGGATCCGTTCCTGAATGCGCTACGAAAGGAGCGGGTGCCGGTTTCCATTTATCTGGTCAATGGCATCAAGCTTCAGGGCCAGATCGACTCCTTCGACCAGTTTGTCGTGCTGCTGAAGAATTCGGTCAGCCAGATGGTCTACAAGCATGCGATCTCAACCGTCGTGCCGGCGCGCAATGTGCACCTGCCGTCGGCCGAGGGAGATGAAGTGGAACCCGCCAAGGAGGCGGAGCCCAGTTGATCGGAGACCCGTTGCGGTTGCCGGTGGGACCAGTTGTTCGAACGGCCTAAGCGGGGCGAACGCGCGATCCTCGTGCGCATCGGCTTAGGGAAGCCGATCGATGCCGATGATCTTGCGGAATTCGATGCGCTTGCGCGCTCCGCGGGCGCGCTGCCGATCGAGACGATCTCAGGCTCAAGGCGCGTGCCGGATCCGAGATTCTTCGTCGGCAGCGGCAAGGCCGAGGAGATTCGCTTGCGTGTCGCCGCAACCGATGCCGAACTGGTACTGGTTGATCACGCCCTGTCGCCGAGTCAGGAACGGAACCTGGAGGAGTTGATCGGCCGTCGTGTGCTGGATCGCACCGGCCTGATTCTCGATATCTTTGCGCAAAGGGCGAGAAGTGCCGAAGGCCAGCTCGAGGTTGAGCTCGCGCAGTTGCGTCATCTGTCGACACGGCTGATCCGCGGCTGGACCCACCTCGAGCGCCAGAAGGGTGGTATCGGATTGCGGGGCCCGGGCGAGACCCAGCTGGAAACCGACCGCCGATTGATCGGCAAGCGGATCCGCACGCTCGCAGCACGGCTCGAGAAGCTCGCGCGCCGCCGCGACACCGGTCGCTCGGTACGCAAACGCGTACCCGTGCCGGCGATCGCCATCGTCGGTTACACGAATGCCGGCAAGTCCACTTTGTTCAGGGCGCTGACGGGAAGTGACGCTTATGTTGCCGACCAGCTGTTCGCGACCCTCGACCCGACGGTGCGACGCCTGCGGATGCCACATACACCGGACCTGGTGGTCGCCGATACCGTGGGTTTCGTACGCGACCTGCCGCACGAACTGATGGCTGCCTTCCGCTCGACACTGATGGAAGCCAGGGACGCCGATCTGCTGTTGCACGTCGTGGATGCGTCGGATCCCGAGCATGACCGCCGGATCCTGCAGGTTGATGAGGTACTCGAGGGTATCGGCGCCGGCGCGATACCGCAGCTGCGCATCTACAACAAGATCGATCGGCTCGACCGGCCGGCGGAACTCAGGCGCGACTCGCAGGACCGCCCAGGCGCGATCTGGCTGTCTGCGGCCAAGGGCGCGGGACTCGGGCTGCTTCGGGATGGCCTGCAGGAGATATTCGGCCAGTCGGCGATACGCCTGTGCCTCGCCGTGCCGCCGCAACAAGGCCGATTACGCGCGCGCCTCTTCGATCTCGGGCTCGTGCAGAGCGAAACGGCCGTCGATGATGGCGGTTCCCTGATCGTCGTCGTGGCATCGCATCAGCAGGTCGAGGCGCTGTGCCGTGAGGCAGGGGTCGATTTCCTGACTGCGGTTTCACCTTGTCTGCCCGCCGGGGGCTTCGTAGAATTCCTGCACGAGACTGCCTCGTCCGCGGCCTGATCCGGTTTCCCAAAGTGAGCGTACGAAATGGCCTGGAATGATCCCGGCAAGAACCAGAATCCCTGGCAGCGCAAGCCGAACCAGGGTCCGCCGGACCTGGACGAAGTCGTGCGCCGATTCCAGAAATGGCTCCGGTCGCTGTTCGGCGGTGGTTCGCGACCACCCGGCAATGGCGCGGGCGGCAGTCGCGCATTTGGTATCAGTTACGTCCTGGTCGGGTTGCTGATCATCTGGGGACTGAGCGGCTTCTATCAGAACGAGGCGGCCGAACGTTCGGTCATCACCCGCTTTGGCAAATATGCCGGTACGACAACGGCCGGGTTCAACTGGCGGCTGCCCTGGCCGATTGATCGCCGCACGATCGTCAACATCACCGAGTTCAACAGCTTTACGGACCGTACGCGCATGCTGACCCAGGACGAGGCGCTGGTGGACATCAACCTTGCGGTCCAGTACCGGCGCGCGGACCCGGTCAAGTTCGCGTTTAACGTGCGCGATCCCGAGGCGACGCTCGGCGAAGTCAGCGAGAGCGCGATCCGCGAGATCATCGGCCAGAGCAAGCTGGATTTCGTGCTGGAGTTGGGGCGCCAGGAGATCAGCGCGAGGACCAAGGACCTGGTACAGCGGACCATCGGTGCTTACAACACCGGCATCGAGGTCATCAGCGTCAATCTGCAGGATGTCAGCGTTGCCGAGCAGGTTGCGCCTGCACAGAAGGATGCGATCAAGGCACGCGAAGACAAGGATCGCGCGACATTGTCCGCCCAGACTTATGCCAGCGACATCGTGCCGAAGGCGCGCGGCCTCGCGGTCAGCGTCGTCGAAGGCGCGCGCGCCTACAAGGCGCGCGTGGTAGCCGATGCCGATGGCGAGACCTCGCGATTTGGCGCGCTCGCCGCCGAATACGAGCGCGCGCCGGCAGTGACGCGCGAGCGCCTTTATCTCGAGACGATGGAGCAGGTCCTGGGATCGTCGACCAAGGTGATCGTCGACACCAAGGGCACCGGCAACATGATCTACGTGCCGCTCGACAAGCTGCTCGAGCAGCGCGGCCTGCAAAGACAGCCCGTCGAGACGCCGCCCACGATCCGCCTCGAGGACGGCACTTCGGTCGAGGCGCCGGATCCACGCGCCCGGAAGGATCGATGATGGCCGGCCGCATACTGACTTTCCTGATCGGCGCCATCGTCGCCATGTGGCTGCTGATGGGCACGTTATTCCAGGTCCAGGAGACCGAGTTCGCGATCAAGTTCCAGATCGGCGAGATCGTGAAGGCCGACTACGAGCCCGGCCTGCATTTCATGATTCCGGGCATCAACACTGCCCGCAAGTTCGATCGCCGGGTGCTGACCCGCAACTATCCGGCTGAGCAGTTCCTGACCAGCGAAGGCAAGATCCTGAATGTCGATTTCTATGTGAAATGGCGCATTTCCGATGTCACGCAGTACTACCTTGCGACTGGCGGTGACGAAGAGGCAGGCTCGGCGCGCCTCGCCGAGATCGTCAAGGACGGCCTGAAGGGCGTGATTGCCAAGCGCACGATTCAGCAGGTGGTCGCGGCCGAGCGCGCGGAGTTCATCGGCGACATCCTGCAATTCGCGGGCCAGTCGATCGGACAGCTCGGGCTGACATTGGTGGATGTGCGGGTCAAACGCATCGACCTGCCGGACGAAGTTTCCGACTCTGTTTTCAATCGCATGCGGCAGGATTTCGCACGCCAGGCCTCACAGCTCCGCGCCGAGGGCGACGAGCAGGCGCAGCGGATCCGAGCTGAGGCGGAGCGCGAGCGAACGGAAGTCGTCGCTATCGGAAATCGCGACGCCGAGAAGATCCGCGGTGAGGGCGACGCTATCGCTGCCGCGACCTACGCGCGCATGTACCAGCGCTATCCGGAGTTCTATTCCTTCCATCGCAGCCTGCAGGCCTATCGCCGCTCGATCGGCCAGCCCAATGACGTGCTCGTGATCGCTCCCGATGGCGAGTTCTTCAAGTACCTGAAGCAGCCGGGCCGCTGAGCCTCCGATGAATATCCACTGGACGGACCTAGCGGCCGCGCTCGGGCTGCTGATGGTCATCGAGGGCGTGCTGCCATTCGCGAGTCCCGGGAGTTCGAGGCGCGCAATGGCCGCATTCTCGGCGGCCAGCGACTCCACATTGCGCATTGCGGGTTTCGCGAGCATGGCCGCAGGCCTCGTGCTGGTCTGGCTGGTCCGTTCCTGAGGCGCGGATGGGAAAAATCGTCGTCATCGTCGGCGCCCAGTGGGGTGACGAAGGAAAGGGCAAGGTCGTCGACCTGCTGACCGAGCGCGTGACCGCGGTCGCGCGCTTCCAGGGCGGTCACAATGCCGGTCACACGCTGGTCATCGATGGTCACAAGACGGTTCTCTCGCTGATCCCTTCCGGCGTCCTGCGCGATCATGTGCAGTGCTTCATCGGCAATGGCGTCGTGCTCTCGCTGGAGGCATTGCTGTCCGAAGCGGACATGCTGGTTTCGCGCGGCTTTCCGGTATTCGGGCGGCTGCAGGTGAGCCCCAACTGCCCGCTGGTGCTGCCATCGCACATCGCCCTCGACAAGGCACGCGAGCGCGCAAGCGGTGACCGGAAGATCGGCACGACCGGACGCGGCGTCGGCCCGGCGTACGAAGACAAGGTCGCCCGTCGCGCCGTGCGGGTCGGCGACCTGTTCCAGGCGGACATCTTCGCCGCCAGGCTTCGCGAACTAGTCGATTACCACAATTTCCTGTTGCAGCAGCGCTTCCAGGAGCCGCAGGTCGATTTTCGGGAGATCCTCGATCAATGCCTTGTGCAAGGCGAGCGCGTGAAGCCGCTGGTCGGGGATGTCGCCCTCGGAATCAAGCGCATCCAGCGGGCTGGTGGCAGCATCCTGCTGGAGGGCGCGCAGGGCACGCTGCTCGACGTGGATCACGGCACCTATCCATTCGTCACGTCATCGAACACGGTGGCCGGCAATGCGCCGATCGGCGTCGGTCTCGGCCCACGCGACATCGACTATGTGCTCGGCATTACCAAGGCCTATACGACGCGCGTCGGCGCCGGACCGTTCCCGACCGAACTCTTCGACGAGACCGGCAAGCACCTCTCGCGCATCGGCCAGGAATTCGGCGCGGTTACCGGGCGCGCAAGACGCACGGGTTGGTTCGATGCTGTCGCATTGCGGCGCTCGATTCTGAACAACGGCATCACGGGCCTGTGCGTCACCAAACTCGACGTGCTCGACGGGCTCGAGCGGGTGAAGCTCTGCACTGGCTACCGGCAGGGTGGGAAGTTCTCCGACATGCCGCCGCTGGTCGGTGACCCGTACGCCGACTGCGAGCCGGTCTATGAGGAAATGCCGGGCTGGAAGGAATCGACGATGGGCCTGCGCTCACTCGACAAATTGCCGCAGGCGGCGCGTGATTACCTGGCGCGAATCGAGGAACTCTGCGAGGTACCGGTCACGATCGTTTCTACCGGTGCGGACCGCGACCACACGATCATCCTGCGGCATCCATTCGACTGAGCCTGCCTCACACCTGCCGTCCGCTGCCGAGCAGACTTTCAAGCCGGTCCAGCGCAGATGACAGGTCCCGCGCGACGCGGCGATCCTGGCTCCTCTGCCGTTCCAGCGCCGCTTCGAAGCTTCGCTTCGGGTCCTTCAGCGCCGCGGGCAGCAGTCGCAACCCATGGCGGGCGAGCAGCGGGGCAAGTTCGTCCGCGCGCTTCAACAGGTCGCGGCGCGTGCTCTGGTAGGCATGATCGACGAGATGCTTGCGGCCCGAGTAACGGAACATGTTCGCGAAGAACATCCGGCGATCGGCGCGATCAGGCTCCAGCAGCACGATCTCGGATCGTGGGTAGCGGTCTTTGTAGCTGGCCATGCCCACCAGCATCCGCGACTGGACCAGGGAACGCAGCGTCTGACCCAGGACGACGGGCAGGCCGTAGTCGGTCAAGTCGACCTTGCGCTGCCGGTTGCCGCCGTCGGACGCGTCGAATGGCACCAGGGGATTGATGCCGAACAAGAGATCGGCGCCAGCTTCGAGCACCACTGATGCATGCATCGTGCGCAGCAGGGCGCCGTCCGCATAAGTCTCGCCATCGATTTCAACCGGCGAATAGAGCCCGGGCAGTGCGGTGCTGGCCTGGATGGCGCGCGAAATCGGCACATGGTCGAGACCGGGCTCGCCGAATAGCGCGGCCTCGCCGGTATTGAGATTGGTGGCCACAATGAACAGGCGGCGATTCAGTTTCCGGAAATCGTTGGTCCTGCCGCCACTCTCGAAAAGCCTGCGCAGATAGCGCTCGAATGGAGCACTGTCAAAGAGGCCAGCGGGCATTGCCGCGGCGAATGGCGCCAGCAGCTCGGCGATGCTCTGCGACAACGGTGCGTCCCAGAATTGACTTGTGGCGTTCCAGACGATGCGTGGCAAGCCGGCAAGCCGCCGGGCGTATTCTCGAAAGTCGGGCTGCAGGAACAAGCCCGGGTGCGCGGGGTCGTGGCCGGAATCATTGCTGATGGCGATCCGGCCGATGTCGATGGGCGTCAGGCCATTGGCGAGGCCGGCTGCGAGCATCGAGCCGGAACTGACTCCGGCGTATGCGTGCAGGTTATTGAGTTTGAGGCCGTCGATGCAGTCGGTAAGCGCCTGTAATGCGCCCAGTTCGTAGAACGCGCCCAGCGGCCCGCCGCCGGCCAGCGCAATACCTATCCTGCCTGTGCGGCGCGGCCGGTTCGCGATCTGCAATGTCAACACGCCGGATACCGCCGTGCTCTATCTAGCTCAGCCTGACTTGCGCTTTGGTGCCTTGGCGGCGAGTTTCTCGACGCTGGCCGCCAGTTGATTGACACGGCGCGAAAGCGAGCTGATTTCTTCGGCAGTCGGCATGCCGAGCTGATGCATGGCGCGCTGGACCCGGGTCTGGAAAATCTTCTCGAGGTTATCCCAGGTTTCGCTGGCCTGTTCCTTCACGGTGTCCACGCGCTGGTTGACGCTCTTCTGTGCGCCCTGGAATGCCTGCATGACGACTTTCTGCGCCGCGTCGAGCGCGCCGCCCTGCAGCTTCGAGCCCTCACGCATCAGCTCGTCGAATACCTTGGGCGCCCCGGCCTGGGCGCGGGACATCGCACCGAGCCCCGCCAGCCAGATCTGATGGGCGGAATACAGCAGGTTCATGTCGCCCTTGGGCTGACCTGCGCCGCCGAGCTTGCCCTTTTTCTTCGCCGCCATGATCCTCTCCTTGCCGCGGGCTGGCTGTGCTGCCGGTCCAGTGTCAAGAATACCGCGTTCTGATCAGGAGTTCATGATGGCCGCCGTGAAGTCAATCCGGTTCCCATACGAGCAGAAACCCTACAGCTACGATGGCGATTCCCTGAAGAAAGCCTGGGATCGATTGCATGCGGGGGATCGCGAGCCATATCCAGGCACGGCGCCATTGCAACAAGCGTGGCGCGCATTCCATCGCGGCGACTTCAGCGACGCGATTTCGCTGGGCTCGAAACTGGGAGTGCAGGGCGCATCGGCCGCCAACAAGGCTGCGGCGGTTGCCGCGACCTATCTGGAGGAGGACGACGGTCGCGCAATCCGCATGCTGCAGGAGGCGGCGAAGAGGGCGGACGAGGCGGCGCGGAAGCTGCCTGATCGCGCGAATACCTGGTATCTGCAGGCTTTCGTCCTTGGCCGTTACGCACAGCGTGTGTCGATCGTCAAGGCGCTCGCCGAGGGTATCGGCGGCAAGGTGCACGATGCCCTCGAGCGCTGCCTGGAACTGGAACCGAAACATGCCGATGCGCACATCGCGCTCGGGCTTTATCACGCGGAGATCATCGACAAGGTCGGCGCATTCGCCGGCCGCCTGACCTACGGAGCCGATGCCGCAAAGTCAGTGAAGTACTTCGAACAGGCGATCAAGCTGAATCCGGGATCTGCAATCGCACACATGGAATATGCGAATGGGCTCCTGATGCTGCACGGTGATAAGCAGAAGGCGAGGGCTGTGGAGTTGTACAGGAAGGCCGCCGCCTGCAAGCCCGCCGATGCGATGGAACGCCTCGATGTCGAGCAGGCCAGGGCCGAACTGGAGTGAACCGGCGCGATCCTAACGGCCGTTTCTGAGATAAGGGCCCAGAAGCAGCGACAGCACGACCTTTTCGAATTCATCGTGGAAGCGAGCCGTCACGGCGGCCGGGTCCGGTATTCGCTTGTAGTCGGCAATGAGCCCGAACTGCACCTGGCCCGCATAGGACAGGATGCTGATGCCGAGGCCGATGTCACCGGACTGCGGCACCCAGAAAATCATGCGTGAGATTCGCCGGCCCGCCAGGTACATCGGGTGTGAAGGTCCCGGCACATTGGTCGCGACCAGGGTCGCCTTGGTCGACAGCAGGTCGATTGCCGCCGACTGCGCGGAATTCGGCAACATGCCGAGCGCCGCCATCAGGCCCAGTGTCAGGACCGGCTGGTAGGAACTCTTGAGCGCCGTCATCGCCGTGTGAACCGCGAATAGCCGCTCCAGCGGATTGCGTATGCCAATCGGCAGCTCTAGGAACACGAGTCCGAAATGATTGCCGAGCGAGGCCGCCGCCTGCGGATCGCGCAGATTCACGGGCACTGTTGCGCGGATTGTCTTGCCCGTCGTGTCCTCGCCGTGATCGCGCAGGTAGGCGCCGAGCGCACCGGCCACTGTCGACATCAGCAGGTCGTTCACCGTGCAGCCAAGCGCCTTCGAAACGGCCTTCACCTCGGCGAGCGACAGCGGATCGGTCCAGGCTGCGATCTTGCGCGAGCCAAGCTTGCCCTTGAAGCGGGTCGGGGGATCGTCGGCGAGCGTGGCGACGCGTGAGAGTTCCGCTGCGATGCCGAGCGCGTGCCTTGCGAGATCGCTGGCATGTTCGGGATTGCGCGTGAGGTCCGCAGCCTTCGCAAACCACTGCGCGCCTTCGGCAAGGGCTTTCTGCACGAGGCTGGCGCCCGGCACATTCAGGCGACCGAGCCAGGCGAGTGTCTCGTCATCACCAGCGGCCCGCGCGCTGGCCTCGGGTTCCGGATCGGGCGCCTGCGCCCCCGGTTCCGCCTGCAGGTCAGTCAGTGTCAGGAACACGCGGACCATCGCCGTGCCATCGGCATAGCAATGGTGAATGCGCAGGATCACGGCGCTGCCCGCGCCGAAATTCTCGACAAAATGGAACTGCCACATCGGCCGCCGTCGGTCGAGATCGCTGCCCGCCAGATGCGATACGAGTGCTTCGAGTTCCGCCTGGCCGGCGGGCCTTGGCAATGCAATTTTCCGCACGTGCTGGTCGAGGTCGAAATCCGGATCCACTTCCCAACTCGCCGTCATTGCGTCCTGATTGGCGCGCCAGCGGAATCGCGGAAACTTCAGGAACCGCTCTTCGATCGTCCGGCGGAACCGGGCGAAATCCACGCGGCCGTCGAACAGGATGACGCCGACAATCATCATCAGGTTGGTCGGCCGGTCCATCCGCAGCCAGGCGGCGTCCACGGCGGACATGCGTTCCGTTTCGTTTGTCATCGGTTTACAGTAGATGATATGGCTTACTTCGTAACCGGCGCCACCGGATTCATCGGCCGCCACCTCGTCGAGCGGCTGCTGGCCCGCGGCAATCGCGTTTATGTGCTGGTGCGGCCGCAGTCGATGCAGAAATTCGAGGCCCTGCGCGAATGGTGGGGCTCGCGCGGGAGCCGCGTCGTGCCCATCGCCGGCGATCTCTCCGAGCCGAATCTCGGTGTCTCGGCGGCCGACATCAGGAAGCTCTCCGGCAAGGTCGATCATCTGTTCCATCTCGCGGCGATCTACGACCTGAAGGCGAGCGCCG
>Ga0315297_10002051_pt1 | contig 12644 bp, 12 predicted proteins | sample YL17G15_0_MG_FD_203628 | JGI IMG/M metagenome (GOLD analysis project Ga0315297, IMG submission 203628) | Sediment microbial communities from Yellowstone Lake, YNP, Wyoming, USA - YL17G15_0 | ecosystem: Environmental > Aquatic > Freshwater > Lake > Sediment | place: USA: Wyoming | collected... | reverse complement strand
TGTTAAACCAAGTATCTGTATGATTTGGATTGATTTCTAATGATTTGTCATAGCAAGCTATAGCTTTGTCGTGTTGACCTAGATTGAAAAGTTCGTTACCTTTGTTAAACCAAGCAATTGAATCATTTGGGGTATTCTTCAATATTTTATCATAACAACTGATGGCTTCTTCATACTTGCCTAAATTATCAAGTGTGTTACCTTTGGAATACAAGGCAGATACATGATTTGGATCAATGCCTAATACCTCATCATAGCAATTAATAGATTCATTATACTTGCCTAATTTACCCAATGTGATCCCTTTGTTAAACCAAGTATCTGCATGATTTGGATCATATCTAATTATTTTATCATAACACTTGAGAGCTTCTTCATGTTTACCTAAATTATCAAGTGCATTACCTTTGTTAATCCATGCACCTGCATTATCTGGATGAATCTCTATCAGTTGTTCATAACACTTTAGCGCATCTTCATACAGGCCCAAATTATCAAGTGCATTACCTTTGTTAATCCACGCATCGGCATAATTTGGATTAATTTCTAGCGCTTTGTCATAACACTTGATGGCATTTTCATATTTGAACAACTTTTCAAGTGCATTACCTTTGATATTCCATTCAGATGCAGTTTTTTGCCTACCTGATAATTGCATAATGCTAAACATATAACCTGAAAAATAGTGTAGGCTGTCAGCTTATTTTATGGATGAGATCAATATGTTTAACTAGAGAATGACCATCAATGTGCCGACACAAGTATGATTAAACCCAATTTTTCTTGAGATTTTCAAATATCTAACATCATTTTTTTTATGATAGAGTCAAAATAAACACACGATTTAGACATTTTTAAAAATAGTAAATGTGAATAAAATTATGGTGTATATATTGGGATAATAATATGCCGGTGCATTTTACCGTGTATAAATAAAAGTTGGTTGAATCTATGACGCGTTTATTTTTTTATAATAATTCAATCCTTGATTCAAATGAGTGCCGTGATATTGGAGTTCATCGTGTTTATTCTCTGGTATAATGATATTTTTTTCAACAGTGATATTTTTGTCATTTATTACATTCCAAACAAGTTTTGACATACCATTATCGATTCTTTCATAAAGATAATATTGTGTATGTTCATAATGTGACCTATTTTTGTATATTCCAATATCATTTAAATCAACAAAACAAATCTCCATAGTCAATTATATGACCTACTGCTTCATGTTTGTCCAAATATACACATTCACAATTCTGAATTTTTTAGTCTTTCATGTATTATGAAAATCATTCACATTGAGAATGCTACAAATTTAGTGAATATTTTCAGATATTTCATAACTTGTAAATCCTGATTTTGAAAGTACAATTAATGGTAAAACTAACTTGAATATCTATTGAAAAATAACTACGATGTAATTTTACTTGATATTGGTTATTTCATTATGCTGGGTTTGATCTTCTCATGGACTTTAAAATTGAAAAACCATCTGAGATAAGAAACGTAATTATTGCAACCTCGCTTCAGTTGGAAATTCAAACCCAATTTCTCATGAATCTGGTGCTCATTCAATACAACAAGCCTATTTCAAAACAACATGTTATATCAAAATTGATGCCTAAACTTGCATCCTGAAATTTTGCATTTTGGAATTTTCTCTTTAACTGAAACTCTGACATTTGAGATATTTTATCTTACAATGACTATTCTGACCTTACAAGTCATTCGTAGTATTTCATTTTCTCTAGTTCTGGTAAAATTATCTTCTCTATTGCGGAATCGTCATTTACACAGATACATGGAAAATTATTTGCCCTGCAATCTTTACCCCGTTCTTTGTTCTTAATAATCAAGATCATGTTGTTTTGATGTGCATATCAATTATGTTAAAATTGCAACCCAATTTCTGCTCTTTTTCTTTTAACTTCTTTGCATATTCTGCTTCACAACAATGAAGTTTTAATTTGACATCCAATTGATCATTTGTTCCTCTACAGAATTTTCATCACCTGCCATGATTTGCATTACCCTCAAACAACTTCCAGCACATCATACTAGATCATTATTCTAGTCATAACTAATTTTTTAGAAATGAAAATGGGATTTTCTCTTTTTACTAATTGTTAATAAAAGTGGTTCACATTCCCTAAAATAATGTGAATTTCACCATTTGATTACAAATATCGGCTGTTTTTCTAATCATGACTACTGATTTGAGCCTAAACTATTTGTATTGTTCAAAAAAACACACATGATCTTAAGTTTACACAAAATTTAGAAAATCATGGAAACTAAAGATTCCATTCAATTAACTGTTCAAGAATTATACCCACGAGATATTGGACGTGGAGTTGCAAGAATTGATTATGATTCTATGAATGCATTAAATGCCTCTACGGGGGATGTAATTGAAATTAAGGGTAAAAAAAGAACCGTTGCAAAATACCTTCCTCCATATCCATCCGATGAAAGAAAGGGAATCATCAGAATTGATGGATTGACATCTATTAATTCAGGTGTTGAAATAGGCGATACTATCACTGTAAGAAAAATCAAAGCAGTAGATGCTGAAATAGTTGTAGTATATTCACTTGAAGCAACTCCCCCAATTGATGAACGCTATCTTACAGAGGCTCTTGAAAGTAATCTTTTGATTAAAGGAAATCATGTAGTGGTTCCACACTTTGGTAGCAATCTAACTTTTGAAGTGATTTGGGTAAGGCCAATAGCTGATGCCGTTTCAGTAACTCACAAAACTGTCTTCCATATTGCAGAAGAATCAGAAGTTGAATTACAAAAAGATGATAACGGGGGTTATGGAAAAGAACTGAAAGCATCTGTACTAAATATGGATCTGGACAAATTAGTTTGAATTGCTATCATGTGTTTTCTGTGAAAATTCAAAAAATAACATGTTTGTGTTACAAAACGGTTCTGTCAATTTAATGATAAATAAAAAAATGATTTCATGAAAATTTAGGAAGTGACACTATTAAACATCTTGACAAAATGGAGAAAAACAGACAATTGTATCAGATCATACAAGTTTTGAAATTTCATCTAATACGTGAGGATTCTCTAATGATGATAAATCTCCAAGAGGCAATCCAAGTAGTTTTGCCTTTAACAACCGCCTCATAATTTTTCCAGTTCTTGTCTTTGGAAGATCCGATATTTGATACACCAATTTTGGACGTGCAAGCTTGCCAATTTTTTCAGATATGTAATCTGAAATTTGAGAGTCCGCTATAGTTTCAGATTTATTTTTAGATACAAAAAAGATCACAATAGATTCACCTGTAATCTCATCAGGAATTGCAATTGAAGCTGCATCTGAAATTTTATCATGAGAAATTATTATATGCTCAATTTCAATGGTACTCATTCTATGTCCTGATACATTAATTACATCATCTGTTCTTCCTCTCATATACCACAAACCATCGCCATCGACAAAAACATAGTCTCCATGAAACCAAATATTTTCAAATTGTGACCAATAATTTTCAAGATATCTTTTATCATCATTAAGTAACCCTCTTGTCATTGCAGGCCAAGGAGATTTTATTACAAGATATCCATTTTTTTGAAGAACCGACTTTCCATCATCGTCAAAGATATCAAGATTCATTCCAGGGCACGGAATTCCCACTGTCGAAGGTTTTAATTTCATTCCAGGAAAAACAGACAGCATTGCACCACCTACCTCAGTTCCTCCTGATAAATTCATGATTGGAATTTTCTTGTTGCCTACTTTTTCAAATAACCACCACCATGAATCTTCATCCAGTGGTTCTCCAGTAGTAGGTATGTTTTTGATTTTTTCAAGATTGTGGGATTTTAATGGCTCAATGTTATTTTTCTTAAACATTCTGACTGCTGTCGGTGATATTCCAAAAATTGTTATACTATAATCATCTAATATCTTCCATATTCTATCAAAATTTGGATAATCTAGCGCACCGTCATAAATTACTGCACTTGCACCCATAATCAATAGACCATAAACATTCCATACTAATCCTGTTATCCAGCCTATATCTGCAGGCCAAAAAACAACATCGTGACTGTGTGTGTCAATCAAATATGCCGCCTGGTATCCTGCAAAAACTGAAAATCCACCATGTACGTGAATTACTCCTTTTGGTTTTCCAGTAGTTCCAGAGGTATACAAGATAAACAAAGGATCTTCAGAATCCATGATTTCCGTAGGACAAATGGAACTTTCAGAAGATATGAGTGATTCATAAAAAATAATTTTTTCAGATTCATTAAACGTATCAACTCTTTTGTAAGGAACTAGAATTATTTTTTCAATTTTTGTGTCCTTTGCTGCTTTGTTGATTATTTGCTTTTGTGATATTGATTTTCCTCTCCTCTGAAATCCATCACAAACAAAAAGAACTTTTGCCTTGCAATCTTGTAATCTAATTTGTAGCGATTCAGAACTATAGCCTGAAAATATCACAGTTTGAATGGCGCCAATTTTTGCAGATGCAAGAATTGCCAAAATTGCTTCTTCTATCATTGGAAGATATATTGCAACCACATCTCCTTTTTTTACACCTAATTTTTTAAGTGCGTTTGCAAGCTTGCCAATTTTACATTCCAATTCAAAATAAGTTATTTGAGAAGTTGTTCCATCTTCAGATACAAAATGATATGCTATTTTATTTGGATCTTTTTTAGCAAACTTTTCTACACAGGAATTGTAAATGTTGGTTTTACCACCAATAAACCATCTAGACCATGGAATTCCTTTTGAAGTATCTAGAATTTTTTTGTAAGGTTTGTCCCAGATGATTCCAACATCTCTGTCAATTTCCTCCCAAAACCATTCTAAATTTTGATTTGCCCTGTGAATTAATTCATTTAATGATGAAATGGTATGTTTATTCATAAATTTGTAGATGTTTGAAGTTTGGATTTGAGATTCACTCGGAATAAAAGCAAAATCAGACAAGTTACTAGATTAAAAAATTCATATCTAAAAAGATTTTTTATAAATCAAGATATGTCTATTCCGAGTCTTCTGGCGCACGCAATTGCAGATTTGCCCTCATCTTCTGTAATTCCAACTTTTTTGAATCTTTCTATCCATCCTGTTCTGGTATTCATAGTATTTTCTTTATAATATTGCCGTAAAATAACTCCTATTTGAGAATCAAGTCTGTATCTAGTTGCTTCATTCATCCCTGCTTGCAGTATGGTGGAATCTGAATTTGCCAGAATTTTTATAAATTCAATGTCTTCTAAAGAAAGATCAGTCATAAAATTACTATACTTTACCATTAATAGTGAAGGATGTATACTTTGACTCTTGCAATGTGGGGGTCTAATCTAATGCAGCATAACTGATAACTTGGGACTATGTGGATATGATTGGACTTCCTAAACCCACCGTCACTTGGGAATTAGAAAAATTAGGAATGAACAAACCCGATTGACACTTACTTTTCCTGTTTTACAGGTAATGAACAAGGTCATGCAAGTATGGAAGGGCACAATAAATGACGGTCGTTTTTCCTTAACTGACTTGTATTATATTGTGAGAAATAATGTCTGAGAAATGCCCATCTCTGTGAAGTTAAAGCACGTTTTTCCATAACTTTATACTTACTTAAAACAACACAAATTTATGTTAAAATTCAAATGCAGTTCAGTTGGATTTGATTGCGGATTTGTTGCAAAAGGTAAGTCTGAAGATGATATTTTGGCACAATGTGCAGTGCATGCAACAAAAGATCATAATATGAAGCCCGAAGAGATAACTCCAGAGTTAAAAGATAAAATTAAAAAAAATATCCACAAATCGTTATTCTAGATTATTTTCCTAAATTCAATACTTTTTTTGATTTTCTAAATGATCACAAGATATGGTGGGTTGAAACCATGGTTACTTGTAATTGTAATAAATACAGTGATTTCTAATCTGTTTGAATAGCGATAAAAATGTCAAACGGCGTTTTACCACCCATTTTTTTGGTAAATCATATTAAGGTCAAAATATAAGAGAATTTTGTTATGCCAGTAGCAATACTTCCAGACATCAGCGAACAAATGTGTATTGGATGTGCACTATGTGTAGAAATCTGTACAACATTGGGACCAGATGTACTTAGAGTAAAACCAGTCGAAGGCTGGAAGAGAGGTAAGGCATTTGTCTTTTACCCCGAAAGATGCATCACAGATGGAGCATGCATCGGTGTTTGCCCAACAAAGGCAATCTTTTGGATGAGACCAATGGACTTTACTGTGGGACAACCAGTACCTCTTCACAAGAACTCAGTCTTCGTCAAAGGTTGGACCGAATTAATTGATTAGATTAGGTCATCATTTTTAATTTCTTTTTATTTTTCTAAATAATCAAGTACATAGATACATTTAGGATGTTCCGACAAAAACACTTACAAATAATTGGTTAGCAAATTTTAATAATAAAGAACTGACGTTTAATCAGATAAGAGGCGACATAAAATTAGGTCTAGTCAAACCATCCCAAATTACTAGTACAATCAGAAATATTCTCTAACAAGGCTTCAAAACAAAATTATTTCAGAATTAATAAGAAAAGTATTAAATTTTCTTTTTTAATAAATCCAAAGTCAATTTGGGATCTGCCTTTCCGTTTGTCTTTTGCATTACCTTTCCCACCAGATAATTAATAGTCTGAGGATTGGATTTTGCTTGCTCTACAGCTTGTGGTTCTTCAGAAATTACTGATTCGATAATTTTTAATAATTCAGATTCATCTGAGACATTACCCAGATCAAACTCAGAGATTATTCTGGATAACTCCTTACCCGTTTTTACAATTTCGGTTAGTGCGTTTTTGGCAGAATTTCTTGCAATCTTGCCTGATTGTATTGAATCAGCTATCTCTTTTAGATGCAATGATGTTAATTTTGAAGATTCTCTTTTCTCCCTGGTATCTACCAGTCCCATTAAGTCAGTTGTTATAATGTTTGCAACTTCTTTGGCATTTTCTTTTGTATGTGCATCTTCAAATAAATCCGAATAAAATTTATCAGATGACAGTACATCTGCAACCTGAACTGGAATGTCATATTTTGAAACATAGCGTTGTTTTTTAGAACTGATGCTTTCAGGCATTTCTGATTTTAATTTTTCTTTAACTTTATTTCCTATTCTAATCCAAGGGATGTCACCTTCAAGAAAATATCTGTAATCTAAATCCTCTTCTTTTGATCTTGAAGAAATGGTGATTTTTCTTTTATCATCCCAATGGCGTGTTTCCTGAATAATTGGAATATCTCGTGAATGTAGACTTTGCTGACGTGTAATTTCAAAGTGAACCGCTTTTTCTAAATCATGAAATGATCCAATATTTTTTATTTCAACTTTGTTTCCTCCCTCAATGGATACGTTAGCATCTGCTCTCATTGCCCCCTCTAAGCTAGGATCTGAAACGCCGAGATTTTCCAACAAACTAGATAAAATATTCAGAAATTCTCTTACTTCTTTTGGATTTTCAAAGTCAGGCTCAGTTACAATCTCTACTAAAGGTGTACCTGCACGATTATAATCCACCAAAGTTACTAGGTTTTTTTCAGAACTACCCTCATAAATTAGTCTGCCCGGGTCTTCTTCTAGTTGGATTCGGGTGATGTGTATCTTTTTCTCCCCCACCATGACTATTCCTTTACCTCCAACACTAGTATCTCCATAGATGTTTAATTGTGTAATTTGAAAATTCTTTGGCAAATCTGGATAAAAATAATTTTTTCTAAAAAATGCAATTTTTTCAGGAGTAGTACAATTTAGTTCCATGGCAATCATAGTTGCTTTTTCAACAGCTTTTTGATTTAATCTGGGGAGACTACCTGGCAAACCCATACAAATTGGACAGATGTTGGTATTTGGTTCAAACTCTCTATAATTTGCCTTACATGAGCAAAATAACTTGCTTTCCAACTTTGTTAGTTGACTGTGAATCTCCAATCCGATTTTTGTCAAATTGGAACCTCGGGTAATTTTACAGTTTTTTCTAACGCATGTGCTGCCTGTAGTAATAATCTATCACCCATTGAATTTGCAACAAGCTGAATTCCAATTGGAAGACCATTGGATATTGTAAATGGTATTGATATTGCAGGTTTTCCAGTAAGATTGGCAGTGACTGTGTTGATATCAACAAGAAATAAAGCAACTGGATCATTTATCTTCTCACCGATCTTAAATGGCAAAATAGGAACTGTCGGTGAGATTAATAGATCAAATTTCTCAAATGCCTCATTGATTTGTCTGGTGAGTTTACTTTTTACTTTGAGTGCTTTGAGAAAATATTTTCCAGCATGTCCTGAAGATGGAACAAAGCCTCCAAGAATCATTCGTCTTGTAACTTCAGGACCAAATTTTTTTCTTGCTTTCTCAATGTATGAATTAAACTCGTATCCTTCAACAGAAAAATCATAACCATATCTTAAATTGTCATATCTCGCAAGATTACTGCCTGCTTCAGTTGCAGTGATTGTATAATATGCTGCAACCGAATATTTTACCATGTCAAGGGAAATTTCTTCACATGTCGCCCCCAACCTCTCTAATTTTGATATCGCATCTTTGGTTGCAGAAAGTACAGCTGGGTCAATCCCCTCTCCAACCATCTCCTTGATTATGCCTATTTTTTTCCCTTCTATGCCTAAATTGATATCTTTGAGATAATCCTCATTGTTGTTATCTACTGTAGTGTCATCATTAGGATCCAATCCTGAAATGAGATTTAGCATAAATGCTGCATCCTCGACGGTTCTAGTTAGAGGCCCAATCTGTTCAATACTGTTTGCATAAGAAATTAGGCCGTATCTACTGACTAGTCCATAGGTTGGTTTGTATCCGACAGTTGAACAAAAGCTTGCAGGATTTCTAACAGAACCTCCAGTATCAGAACCTAATGATGCAACGCATTCAAATGCACTAACAGACACAGCGCTGCCTCCAGACGAGCCTCCTGGAACATAATCCGTGTTCCATGGATTTTTACTTGGACCATATGCGCTAAATTCAGTAGATAGACCCATAGCAAATTCATCAAGATTTACCTTTCCAACAAAAATTGCATCTTCTTGTCTTAGTTTTGTAATTACGGTGGCATCATACGGGGCAATAAAATTTTCAAGCATCTTTGACGCACATGTTGTTTTGGTATCTTTGATGCAAATGTTATCTTTAATGGAAATTGGCATGCCTGCACATTGCCCAATTTTTTGACCTGATTTTATTTTTTTATCGATATCTCTTGCTTGATCAATTGCCTTATCATTTAATGATAAAAATGCATGTAGCTTGTCATCCACGTTTTGTATTTGTTCCATTGTTTTTGCAACAAAGTCTTCCGCAGAAATGTTTCCAGATTTTACATCCCTGGTAAATTGTAGAGCTGAAATTTTTAAATTCAATTAAACCATCTTTGGCGCTCTGACATAGGTCCCTTTATAGTGATTGAGTTTTTCAATTAGTCTTTCATCTGATGGAATATACTTGTCTTCTCTCAAGCTAGTAATTGGAATTTCCCTGACAGTTATTTCTTCAGATTCAACACCTGCTGAATCTAAAATATCAAAATATCCTATCATTTTATCTACACTTTCATAGATTGTGGGATCATCAATTTCAATTTTCATTAATTTTGCAACATGTTCTATTTCTTTTCGAGATACCATTTTCAAATCACCTACGGTGTTAATCTATCGACATCTCTTGGATAAAATGTAACATCTCTGATGTTTTCTATGCCTGTAAGGGCCATAATGAGCCGCTCCAAGCCAATACCACACCCGGCATGTGGAGGCATGCCATAATCAAATGCTCCTAGATGATACTCAAACGCATCGGTTTTCATTCCCTTGTTTTTCATTCTCTCTTCAATCTCATGTCGTTTCTCAATTCTTGTACTACCCGAAGATAATTCTAAATCTCCAAACATCAGATCAAAGGATTCCGAAATTTTTGGATTTGTTTTACTATCTTTTACGTAAAAGGGCTTTGGACCCAAAGGCCAATCTTTGATAAAATAAAATCCCTCCACGCCAATCTTCTGAAGATTTGAAGGATACAGATCATCACCCCATTCCGTTTTGGCTCCCGCTTTTTGCATTTTTTCTACCAATTCATCATAAGAGTACCTTGGAATGTGTTCAGGGATTGGTGGAATAACAAATTCTACGTCTGAATTGTTTTTTGCATAATCCATCACCGCGTTTATTGATATTTTTATAATTTCTTCAATCCTATTCATCACATCATTGTAATCAACAAAAGCTTCTTCCAAATCGATTGATATTGCTTCTGCCAAATGTCTATTGGTCCTAGAGGGCTCTGCCCTAAAAATAGGTCCAATTTCAAAAACTTTTTCAAAACTCATAATCAATTGTTCTTTGTACAATTGTGGACTTTGAGCTAAAAATGCCTCTTTATTGTAATAAAATATAGGAAATAACGCAGCACCTCCTTCAGTTGCAGTTGCTATCATTTTTGGAGTGTTTATTTCTGTAAAGTTTTGCTGATAGAAATAATCTCTAATTGATTTGAGTACATGACTTCTTGCATTGAAAATATGCTGCAATGATTTACGTCTAAGATCAATTGGTCGCACCTCTAATCTGGTATCAATATTTTTGACAGTTTTTGCCAAAGGCTCAAAGGGAGGAATTTTCTCAACGTTTGAAAATACTCGTAGTTCAGTGGGAATAATCTCAAATCCAGTGGGAGCTTTTTCAGAAGATTTAATCTTCCCAATAACTGCAACCGAAGAATGTGCCTTTAGTATGGATAATTTTTCACGTAGTTCGTCAGGACAATCCCCTTTTTTGGCAACGATTGGAATATCTCCATTTTTGTCCCTAATTGTAGCAAAACTAATGTTTCCGTGTCCCCTTATTGTCACGACCCACCCCATCACTGTTACCTCCAAGCCATCCATAGAGGGATTCAATTCGTTAGAATAATGAGACCTACGTAATGGACCAAGTTCTGTTTTTATCATAATTTAATAAATTGCTGTGTCATGGTGTAATTAATTTTTTGGAGAACCGCATTCCATTTTACACACTATGTGTCTGGATTCACTCATAGTTTAATCAGGACACAATCTGTTCATTGAGAATGGTTTTTTCCTAAATACTAGTAAGAAGATACAAAAGCATGAACTGTCATCAAAAAAGCGAACCTCATGTTTGGAGATTTTCCAAGTACACTAGAATCCGTAGATGCGTAAAGTGTAAATCAAGAATTCCGATCACCAAAGAAGAATTTGCACTTAAATGGGGTTTAAAAAAATCTTAATTAATACGATTCTATCCACTTTTTTCTAAATTAGATGCATAACTGTATAATTTTCAAAAAATTAAATACTCCAATATTTTTTATTTTAAAATTTTGTGTTCCATACTCTGTTTTTATAATTTTCAACCCACTAACCAGTAAAAAAGTAACATTTATCATCAGAAAATATTTCAATCTAGAGTAAGTTGGATCTATTAATGGCATTAGTAATTGCAACCTTTATCATTGTAGCAGTCTTTGTTGGCTATCACGCATCGCAAGAATCACATGAAAAAACGGCAGAAGTACATGGTGAATCAATAGGCCACGCAACTCTTTATGGTCAAGCAAGGCAAACTACACACGTATTGTATATTACGGCAGATCTAAGCAAATCGTCATTATAATTTCTAAAACATCCTATTTTTTGATTTACATTAAATTAGTACAAGTTATTTAGAAAAACAATGTCTCTGACAAATAAAGAAAAGATCATCGCATTAATATCCAATGGGATTGCAGTATATTCGTTATATCAGGAAAGAGAAAGTCTTCCAAAAAATACAAACATGTATGATTTTGTATTAAAGGTAATCCCAGAAGATATTAAATCTGAATTAAGTGCAGAACTAATTGATGAAATATTTCAATATGTATCATCCACACATAGTTCATAAAGTACGTTAAAGTAGAAAATACATCGCATTGACGGCAATAGCAACACTAGGATCTCATTGTGCTCTACAAGTCCTAAAAGGTGCCAAGGATGAAGGCCTAAAAACAATTTTAGTCTGTGAAAAAAAACGTGAAAGGCTATATCGTAGATTTTCGTTTATAGATGAAATTTTCTTGGTAGACACTTTTGCAGAAATTTTAGAACAAAAATGTCAATCTACCTTACAACAAAATGGTGCAATACTAGTTCCACATGGAACTTTAATTGCACAGATGAATTCTGAACAAATTGAATCAATCAAAACTCCAATTTTTGGGAATAAATGGATTCTAAGATGGGAGTCGGATAGAATAATGAAAGAAAAACTAATGCATGAAGCAAAACTTCCAGTTCCAAAGGCCGTGGCTAATCCAAGAGATATTGATAAACTTGTAATCGTAAAAAGACAGGGAGCGGCTGGCGGCAAAGGATATTTTTTGGCAGCTAATGAAGAAGATTACCATGTAAAAAGAAATAAATTAATTTCACAAGGTGTCATAACTAAAGAAGAATCTTTGTATATTCAAGAATATGCATCCGGAGTTTTAGCATATTTGCAATTTTTTTATTCTCCCATTAAAGACGAATTAGAATTCTTTGGTGCTGATCAAAGACACGAATCAGATATTGAAGGCCTTGC
>Ga0315297_10002047_pt1 | contig 12650 bp, 9 predicted proteins | sample YL17G15_0_MG_FD_203628 | JGI IMG/M metagenome (GOLD analysis project Ga0315297, IMG submission 203628) | Sediment microbial communities from Yellowstone Lake, YNP, Wyoming, USA - YL17G15_0 | ecosystem: Environmental > Aquatic > Freshwater > Lake > Sediment | place: USA: Wyoming | collected... | reverse complement strand
GTTTGAAGGTGGCTGGAGCTGCTTCCGGGTCGAGTACCTGTTTACAGCAGACGATCATGTTCATGGTAGCAAATCACCCCTAAATACGATATTTGGCTAAAGAATTTAACCAATCGGGAAGTTTACAACAACCTTATATGGATGTCAAAACCCCGTTGGATGATGTTATTCATGCCGGTGCAGTATCTTTCGTTACGCATGATCCCGGATACACTGGTTTAATCCATCCTTCCCCAATCGCGTACCGCCTTATTGATCATGTAGAAGTTATAGGGCGGTGTCAGCGGCGGTGTTTCGCATGCGGTCATCAATATGAAACCGCGAGGAGCTTTCTTTCCCAATTCAACGCAGGACCTGGCAGCTTCATACACTTCCTGAGCAGTCCCCCCTCCCACAAGCTCGGTTGCCAGGTTGCCCGCTATGACGCATTTGTCACCGAAATGTTCAATAGCGTCACTTATGTTGACCTGGTTGCCGATGCTGACTATGCCGGGGCTGCCCATAGGCACCTGGCTCCAGTAAGGCAGGTTCCTGTTTTGCTCGCCGCATATGTGGCAGAGGATGTGTTTTACGCCGAGTGCAAGTATCTTTTCATGCAAACGCTTCTGATGCGGCAAAACAAAACGTTCAAAATGCCGCGGTGAGATGACCGAGTTGGCAGCAGCAGGTTCCCAAAGCTGCACCATTAAACTTTCAGCACCAAAGCTGTCTGTCCACAGGCTGACTACATCCAGTATGTGATCAGCGGCTACAGCCAGCAGTTTGTTGGCTGTATCTGGTTCAGCTATCAGCCACATACAGAGCTTCTCCAAGCCGCATAGATTTACGGCAAGTGTAAACACTCCACATAACACGACGCTGACTCCTGTCCCGTTTTGCTGCTGCAGCCTGGAGAACTGGAAGGCGCTCGGAAGCATGCCGACCTTTTCAGGATCAGGCTGCTGCAGAGTCCCGACATCCTTTTCAGAATTAATCGGGAAGCGTACGCTGGCAGGTGCGTGAATTATGTCGCCTGTGGGAAAATTTGTTTTTCCTCCGAATTCATAAGTACCGTAAGCCGCGTAACCCAAGAAGGGGTCCTGGTCATACCCATACATGCGTTGGGTATGCAACTGGGCCGTATAGCTTTTATGAGGGTCGGAATATACATCTGCAACTCGGTAGCCTACATTTAAGGCGCTGAAACCAAGTGCGAAAGGAAAGAACGGCACGCGGTCGATTTTTTTGCCCTCCAGCAGCGCGGTTATGCGGGCGGTCGATGTCATTTTCTCCAACTCGTACATGCGGACTCCTTTAAGAAAGCGCCTGAATTTCACTCAACAAATCAGCCCGTTTTCCTCACTCCCTTTAAAGTAGTGCGGGGTCTGCTCAGAACCCGTGCTCCTCATTCCATTTCCGTGTTTCGTCGATCATGGCGTAGTAATTCTCGATTTTGACGTAATTGGCCACTGAGTTGCCGGTTCCCATGCAATATCCACCACCCGGGGCACAGTGCTCGAGTATCTGGCGCGTGCGCTGCCGGACCTGCTCCTGCGTGCCATGGGCCATGAGGTCCATGTCAACGCCCCCCAAAATAGCCACGCGGCCGTGGAATTTGTCATACCATTGCTCCACAGGCAGGATAGCATCCTCAAAGCTGTGCCTGGCATCTATGCCTGCCTCGATGAGGTCATCCATGATGGCCATGACCTGCCCGCAGCAATGGAATAGGAATAGCTTACCATTCTTGTGACAGGCATCAGCAATGCGCTTCAACCTGGGGATATAATATTTTCTCAGGAATCGCGGAGATAGCGTGGTGCCTCCCTTGTAGCCCAGGTCATCAGAATAAAAAATAGCCCCGGTACCTGCATGCGCCGCACACAGGCCGACCGCATGTACTGCAATGCGGGTCAATTGCTCGAGTATATCCTCTACCAACTCCGGCTCCTCGACGCATTTAATAGCCATATGCTGGGTACCCATCAGTTCGCTCAGGTCCTCATAGATCCCGTTGTACATCACCATGATTTTCATGCCGGCCGGTATGCACCCGGCCGCGTAATCGAGGGGCAACAAGCTGACCTGGTCCAGCGCAGGCCACCTGTATTCTTCATATTCAGCCCGGCTCGTGATAATGCCCTGTCCTTCTTCCTTCCAGGCACGTTTTTGCCGCCGTGGGTCTTCATCTGCAGCCAGCTCCCTGCGGGTTTTAGTCAGGGGGACGATAGGAATCATCGTTACGTAATCGTAGCCGATGGCCTTGTTGAATGCTATGTTCAGTTCAATCAGCCGGATTCCCATGTTCAAAGCTTCTTGATCATCGATTAACTGACCGGCATTGGTAAAAAGCTCCACTGCCCTGGCCGCTGGATAGTCGATGCCCGTGACCTCCGACATGATCTCGGCGTCGGGGAATAACTCGATAAGAGGTACCGGCCCCTCCTTCGTTTCACGCCTCAGCACCTTTTCCAGGTGGTCCCAATCATAAGTTGTTTTGAACGGCCGCGGTATCGTCATCAGGCCCTCCTTACGCAATCTGTATTAGCCTGCATATTATAAGCCAGCGCAGAATGTACGTCACATCAAGCTGAAATACCAATTGACATGCCCGTACGGGCGAATTAGACTATTAGTTCCACGCGGATGAGGGGTGATAGCAGGGGTCAGCAACTTAATGAGTGAAAAAAAGTAGACGTTATATGGAGTATACTCTCGGCATCGATCTGGGCACGACAGGCGTCAAGGTCCTGCTCGTATCTGACAGAGGGGATATCCTCGCCACCGGCAACGGCGAATACCCGCTGCTCACGCCTAAACCCTATTGGACCGAGCAGGATCCTGAACAGTGGTGGCAGGCCACGGTTTCGGCAGTAAGGACATGCCTTGAGAAAGCAGGGCAGTCGGCCGGTGGGCGGGTAAGGGTAACGGCCATCGGCCTCTCCGGCCAGATGCACGGATCGGTTTTTCTCGACTCAAAGGGGGATGTGCTGCGGCCCGCCATCCTCTGGAATGACCAGCGCACCGCGGGCCAGTGCGAACAGATAACTGCCGCTGTGGGAGAGCAAAGGCTGATACAGCTGACTTCCAACCGGGCGCTGGCCGGCTTCACCGCTCCCAAGATCCTCTGGGTCAGGCAAAATGAGCCGGAGACCTACGCCCGCATCAGCAAAATACTGCTGCCCAAGGACTACATACGCTACAGGCTGACGGGGACCCTGGCCACAGAGGTTTCCGATGCCTCGGGCACGCTGCTCCTCAATGTCAGGGAACGCAAATGGTCCGGGGAGATGCTGCAGGCGCTGGAGATACCACCGGGCTGGATGCCGGAATGCTTCGAATCGACCGTGGTGAGCGGCCATGTCAGCAGGGATGCGGCTGACATCACCGGGCTGGAGGCCGGAACGCCGGTCGTGGGCGGTGGCGGGGACCAGGCAGCGGGGGCCGTGGGCAACGGCATTGTAAGTACAGGCGATGCGTCATGCGTGCTTGGCACCAGCGGGGTCATATTCTGGCACTGCGACACGCCCATCTACGATCCACAGGCCAGGCTTCATTCATTCTGCCACGCCGTTCCCGGCAAGTGGCATTTAATGGGCGTGACGCTGGCCGCCGGCGGTTCCCTGCGCTGGTTCCGCGACAGCCTGTGCCAGGACATTAAGGCGCAGGCGGAGGCTGAGGGAGTCGACCCCTACGCAATCATCACCGCCATGGCGCAGGGAGTTGCCGCGGGAGCTGAGGGCCTGCTCTTCCTCCCATACCTGGCGGGGGAAAGGACACCTTACGCCGACTCCCATGCCAGGGGTGCATTTATCGGCCTCTCGCTGCGGCACACACGGGCTCACATGGCCAGGTCCGTTATGGAAGGGATCACCATGAGCCTCAAGGATTGCCTGGAATTGGGCAAGCAGTGCGGCGCGTCTGCCTCACGCATATATTTCTCGGGCGGGGGTGCGAGGAGCTCCTTCTGGCAGCAGATGGCGGCGGATATATTCGGCACCGTTGTAGCCAGGACCCGCAGCGACGAGGGCCCGGCCTATGGCGCGGCCATACTGGCAGGCGTCGGCGTGGGGCTGCACAAATCGGTTGAAGAGGCCTGCGCTGCCTTCATCAGGGTCAAAGACGAGGTACAGCCGGATATATCGATGGAGGACAGGTACAGGAACCTTTATAGCCTGTATCACTCCCTATACCCTGCCCTGCAGGGATTTTATGAGCAGGATGCCTCCTTTATAAAAAGTTATTCATAGTCCAAGGGGGCCTTGCCGGAGGAGATACTGATATGGAGATTTACCGTGACGCTGCCAGGCCGGCCGCCGAAAGGGCAACGGACCTGTTATCCAGGATGACTTTCGAAGAGAAGATCGCCCAGGTCGGATCGGTCTGGGCCATGGAGGTTCTGGAGGACAGGAAGTTCTCTGCAAACAAGGCGGCCGTGCTGATGAGTAATGGCCTTGGCCAGGTCAGCCGCGCCGGGGTCGGCACGGCGCTAAAGCCTGCGCAGATAGTTGAATTTGTCAACGACCTGCAGAGGTTCCTGGTGGAAAACACCAGGCTGGGAATCCCGGCCATCGTCCACGAAGAGTGCCTGACAGGTTTCATGGCCAGGGAGGCAACCATCTTCCCCCAGATAATCGGCATGGCCAGCACCTGGGAGCCGGAACTGGTACACAGGATGACCGCGGCCGCCAGGAGGCAGATGCTGGCCGTCGGCGTGCGGCAGGGGCTCTCGCCTGTGCTGGACGTTGCCCGCGACCCCAGGTGGGGCAGGATCGAGGAGACATTCGGCGAGGACCCCTATCTCATTGCCAGGATGGGAGTTGCCTATATCAGGGGATTACAGGGAAACGATATCAGGGACGGCGTTATCGCCACCGTAAAGCACTTTGCCGGCTACAGCAAGCCCGAGGGCGGCCTCAACCACGCTCCCTCCGATATACCTCCACGCATGCTGAGAGAGGTGTACCTTTACCCGTTTGAAAAGGCCGTCCGTGAGGCCGGCGTACTATCAGTCATGAACGCCTACCAGGAGATCGACGGGGTCCCCTGCACAGCATCGAGGGAGCTGCTGACCGAGATTCTGCGTGAGGAGTGGGGCTTCGATGGCATAGTGGTATCCGATTACTACGCGGTGCTCATGCTCAACACCTACCACCGTGTGGCATCTGACGGGACTGAAGCGGCAAAGATAGCGATGTCCGCGGGAATAGATATGGAGCTCCCCAGGGGCGATTGCTTCACGGTGGCCCTCAAGAAAAAGATAGACTCGGGGGAACTCTCCGCGGGCGTCGTAGACCAGGCGGTGGCGAGGGTGCTCAAAATGAAATTCATGCTCGGCCTTTTCGAAAAACCTTACACCATCCCGCCCGACGTAAAAAAGATATTCGATACTGCTGCCGACAGGGAGCTGGCACTGGATGCTGCGCGCAAGTCCATTGTGCTGCTGAAGAACGATGGTGACCTGCTGCCGCTGCCCAAAAAGGCCGGAAAGATCGCTGTTATCGGCCCGGTAGCTCACAACGCCAGGAACCAGCTCGGGGACTATACCTACCCGGCGCATATTGGCTTTACCGCCATGATCGCGCAAACACTCAATTGTCACCTGCCGGCAGAGGACGTTAAGCCGGACCTGGTACCGGTGCAGGTAGTCACCCTCCTGGAAGGTATTAAATCTAGGGCGGGCCGTGACATGGAGGTACTTTACGCCGCCGGCTGCGATTACAAAGGGAGCCCCACCGGCGGAATAGCGGAAGCGGTTGAGCTGGCCGGCCAGTCAGACGCCGTGATTTTGGCGCTGGGCGGTAAGTCCGGGTTGACCACTGACTGCACCTGCGGCGAGATGCGCGATTCCGCTGACCTGCGCCTTCCCGGCGTACAGGAGCTGCTGGCCAAGGCGGTCTGCGCTGCGGGCAGGCCGGTGGTGCTGGTGGTCATGGACGGAAGGCCGCTGGAACTGGATTGGATGGCCGAAAAGATGCCGGCCATCCTGTGGGCGTGGAAGCCGGGCGAGGAGGGCGGCAACGCCCTGGCAGATGTTATTTTCGGCGATTACAACCCGGGCGGCAAGCTGCCGGTGACCTTTCCGCGCAAGGTCGGGCAGGTTCCCCTGTACTACGGCCTCAAGCCTTCCGGCGGCAAATCTCAATTCTGGGGTGATTACACCGATTGCCCGGCCGGCCCGCTATACGAGTTCGGCTACGGCCTCAGCTATACTACCTTTGAGCTGGGCAACCTGCAGGTTTCGCCGGCCCGCGTAAAACCCGGCGGCCTGGTAACTGTAACCTGTGAAGTGAAAAATACAGGCGGCAGGCCGGGAGACGAGGTGGTGCAGCTCTACGTCAACGACGCCATCTCCAGCCTGACGCGTCCCCTGCTGCAGCTGAAGGGGTTCAGGCGCATCAGCCTGCAGCCCGGCCAGGCCGCGGAAGTGGTATTTGAACTGCCCGTGGAGGAGCTTGCCTTTTATGACGTCGATATGAAGCTGGCGGTGGAGCCGGGCCTGTTCAAGGTTATGGTGGGCACATCATCTAAAAATATTGCCCTGCGCGCGGATTTCACTGTAGAGGCCTGACAGGTCACTCCGTATACCCGATTCTCATACACCTGTCGATGCCGGCCAGGTCTTTGACCAGTGTAACGTCTGAGCCGGGCAGTATGTCCCGGACAATGGGTGTTAGCCGCTCCTCCTGACCCGCTCCTATCTCGAGGAAGAGAGCGCCGCCCGGCGCCATTTTACCCGGCACCTGGCGGAGCATAGCCTCGATAACGTCGGTGCCGCGGTCACCCCCGTCCAGGGCTACCATCGGCTCATGCAGGTAAACCTCGGGCTGAAGGCCCGCCAGTTCCCCGCCCCGAATATAGGGCAGGTTGGCCACGATCAAATCCAGCTTTTGATTAATTTGCTCCAGTAAATTTCCTTGCATCAGTATTATTTGGTCATCAAGGCCGTGCCGGCGCACATTTAATGTGGCTATGTCCAGCGCGCCGGGTGAAATGTCTACAGCGTATACCAATACCTCAGGGATGTGCACTGCCAGCGCTATGGCGATAGCACCGGACCCCGTGCCGATGTCGGCCGCCAGCATCCGCCTTTGATTGCGCGCAACCCATGAGCGCCCGAATTCGATGGCCGCCTCTACCAGGGTCTCGGTCTCCGGCCTGGGTATCAGTACCCTGGGGTCCACCAACAAATCTATGCCAAAGAATTCCCTGTGGCCGGTGATATATGCTGACGGCTCGTGGCGCAACCTGCGTGCTGTCAGCCCGTCCAGCAAGGTAAGCTCGCCTCCGCTCAATGTCCTTTCCGGCTGTGCGAAAATTTCGGCTTTGCCCAGTCTCAGCACGTGGCAGAGCAGCACAGTGGCCTCGCCCACCGCCTCCTCTATCCCTGCCTGCTGTAAAATCGACGTGTACTTGCGGAGCGCTTCCCCGGCGGTCACAATTTGCTATCCTGCAGCAGCTGCGACTGCTCCTCGGTGGACAGCGCATCGATTATCTTGTCCAGGTCCCCATCCAGGATCTTGGGCAGTCCGTGCAGCGAGAGGTTAATGCGGTGGTCGGTCATGCGGTCCTGCGGGAAGTTGTAGGTGCGGATCTTCTCCGACCTGTCCCCGCTGCCGATCTGCGACCGTCGCTCCTCGCTGACCTCGTCCTGCTGCCTGCGCTGCTCAATGTCGTAGAGCCGCGACCGCAGCACTGCCATGGCCTTGAGCTTGTTGCGCAGTTGCGACCTCTCGTCCTGGCAGACCGCCACGATGCCGGTGGGTATATGCGTGATGCGCACCGCCGTGCTCAGCTTGTTGACATTCTGCCCGCCTGCGCCGCCGCTGCGGAAGATATCTATTCGCAGGTCCTCCTGGTTGATATGAACGTCTATCTCCTCCACTTCGGGAAGCACCGCCACCGTCGCGGTCGAAGTATGGATTCTTCCCTGGGCCTCAGTGACCGGCACGCGCTGGACACGGTGCACTCCGCGCTCGTATTTGAGGTGTCCGTAGGCGCCCTTGCCCTTGACTTCGAAGATGACCTCCTTGAAACCACCCATCTCGTTCTGGTTGCTGTCGATTATCTCTATCTGCCAGCCTTTAGCCTGGGCGTAGCGCGAATACATGCGGTATAAATCGGCCGCAAACAGTGCCGCCTCTTCCCCTCCCGTGCCACCCCTGATCTCCACGATAGCGTCCTTGTCCTGGTTGGCGTCCTTTGGTATAAGGCTGAGGCGCAATGCTTCGGCCAGCGCCTGCTGCGAGGCCCTCAGTTCGTTGAGCTCGTCCCTGGCCATGGACAGCATCTCCGGGTCCAGCCCGCCCTCGATCATGGCCTGTGTATCGGCGATGGCCTTACCCGCTGTTTTGTACTGCCTGTATTTGTTTACGGTATCCTCGACGCCGGCGCGCTCCTGCGAGAGCGCATGCACGCGTTGAAAATCGTTATATACCTCGGGCTGGGCTATCAGCTCACCCAGCTCGTCGTAACGCTTCTCAATGGCATCGAGCTTCTCAAACATGGCATAATCCTGTAGAATACACATGGAATTATAGCATCGCAGTTTGAATACGCTCAAATGGCCAGGGAAATAATCTTTTTAGTTGAAGAAGCTCCTGAAGGTGGATACCAGGCAAGAGCGCTTGGCCATTCCATATTTACAGAGGCTGATGACTTTGAACAATTGAAGGTTATGGCTCTGGATGCTGTCATCTGCCATTTCCCTGACATAATCCAGTTAAGGTCGGCACTGTAAATAATATCATCAACGATCTCGCATCTTACCTTGAAATGGACAAACAATCTCTGATAAAAGAACTCTTCAGTTAGTATCTGTATAATTATTACGGTTTTTCCCTTATTTGTACGACTTAAGGGCGTGATGACCGAAAATATGCTTCTCACAAGGAGAATACCATGCGCCGCAAACTGATATTTGCTTTGCTTGTCCTGTACGGCTTACTCGTACTGTACGCCACAATCACTCTCGCCGCCGGGGGCAGTGTACCGGACGTCATTGTCCCGATTTCTACGCTGACCGGCTTCAGTTTTTGCCTGCTGCACGCCGGCGAACGGTTGGGCTGGAAAAGAGCCCTGCTCCTGCTCGCCTTCGTATTTGGGGTGAGTTTGTTATTCGAAAGCCTCGGCGTAGCCACCGGGCTGATATATGGCCCCTATCATTACACTGAAAAACTGGGGTTAAAATTCCTGGGCCTTGTGCCCTACCTCATCGCCGTGGCCTGGTTCATGATGATGTATCCCTCGTTCGTAATGGCTGAATGGCTCATCTCCTCCTCGTGGACGGGCGCAAAGCGCCTGCTGTCAGTTGCTGCAATCGGCGGGTTGATAATGACTGCCTGGGATGTGGTTATGGACCCGATCATGGTCGCCAGTAATTACTGGGTTTGGGAAGTGCAAGGGGCTTTTTTTGGCGTCCCTCTGCAAAACTACTGGGGATGGTGGTTGACGGTTTTCACCACCTTCGTTCTGTACCTGCTGGTCACACGCAACCGGCCTTCTCTTAAAGAAGCCGGGTTCGACCGTCTGGCGATAGCCGCGTTCATGATCACCGGCTACGCAAACGTCATCAATGCGCTGACTATCGGCCTGGGTGGCCCGGCCCTGGCCGGGTTCTTCGCCCTGACACCCTGGGTGCTGCTGGCCTGGATTAGTATTAGTAAAAACAGCATGGGTAAGGCCAATTAACCTCGCTGTGAATCATCCCGTATGAGCAGCCTGAGCGGCGGGCTATGCCGGCAATATGATAGTTGTATCTTCTTATAATATTTGTGTTGTTTGTCCAGCTTTATAGGTATAATAAACAGCATCAATTATCCACCAAATCCCAACCCCACCCAGCGTAACGAGCTTCAATACCCCCCAGCCAATTTGACCTTTGTAGAAACGGTCCGCCCCGAGATAACCGAGTAACCAAGAGAGAATCATTATGGTATGTGCCGTCAAGGTCTTACCCATTGTTGTGTCCTCCTTACTTATTTTTATCAAAGAAAACTTGGTTATGTCTTAGCATACAGATGACCTTCCCCCGATTTTAGTATAACAGCCTATTGAACTTTTGCCCTTACTCCCACCACGGCAACATCGGTATGTATGTTCATCCATAATAAAAAATTAATACTGGACTTATTTTCGGAGAACAGGTTAACAGAGAGGGTGTTTTATTCCCTAGGGAAGGATTCGAATAGCTGGGTCGCCAACTAATATGACAGCAGAATAGTTAAATAGGTTACAATCAAAGCCAGCTAAATCTAAATCCTTGGGACAGCTTTCTCCCTTGGACTGCTTGGAGAGGCCGGCTTTCTTGTACCAGGCAAGTGCGAGGTCTCCGGCTGTTGCCCTGGGAGCCGTTGCCAGCGAGTTGGTCATTTCAGCAACCCACGAGTTGTCGCCCGTCATGCGCATATGGCCAAAATACGCCATGCAACCTGATTTCAGAAAACGCAGGGCTAACGATTTACTGCTATCAATTGGCACTGCCTTGCTCTTATAGTTCTCCATCATGCCCGGACTACTCTGGTTGTACCATTTGCCTATGCACCCGCCATAGCATCCCGAATTGAAGACTACCGATGGGTAACCCAGCCCGATTATCTTATCTATGCGAATGTCATCGAGATTCGTGGGGCTGCCATGAACAAAAAAGTGCAGATATAGGCGTTGCTCCTTCTGCAAGTCGGCTATTATGGTAGTATCGTCAACCTTGGATACATCTGTTCGCTTGCTATCCATACCCAGGCCTGTGAATACTTGCAATTCGCCCTGGGTTAGCTTATCGCCCCATGTTCCCAAGCCTCCGCCGAACGCCCCTTCCCCTGTAGAAAAATAGGCTCTGAACGTTGCCTTTTTTGCCTTGCCCTCGCGCTCCCACGTTTCTATCCTTTGAATGTAGCCTAGGAAATCGCCTGCCGTAGCACCTGTCAGCAAACCATATGCCAGATCCAATCCCGTGCTGCTTGTTATTTCTCTGGCCAGAGTAAAGATATCGTAAGCAAAGAGTTCCTCTATCATCTCCGGCTTTACTGCCACAGCCATATATCGCGGGCGTATGGCTTTCAGCTCGGAAAGTGCGCTTTTGACTGTTCCTTCAAAACGAACTACGCGACCGTTTCGCAGCCGCTGAAGCTCGGCTATCGCTTGGTAGTAGGGGTCCTTAGGATTGGCGATGTTGGTGAGTATCACATATGTTGGGGTTGTAGGGGGAGCCGCAGGTGTTGGTGTGGCAGGTGACTGTGTGATAGTGATACAGGAAAGGCAAAGAGCCACGGCTATAAAGGAAAGTGCAGCCAGCAACCACTTCGTGGCCATATGGCTTTCCCCTGCATTCATCATTTGCTGATTATACGATAATTGGCTGGGGTATGGTAGAAGACGGCCCTAAATGCCCTTGATGTTCAGATAGAGGCAATACCCGAAAAGATGAAAATCCGAATTGCAGTACCTTTAGAATTTATCACCACTGAACAAACATCGGTATGTATGTTAATCCATAATAAAAATCATAGGACTAAGGTAATTGTCAGTTAACATTCTAGACAGTGAGTGTTTTAGCAAATACTGGCTCATTTCAGCTGGATCAAAACCAGAGAGCCACTTTGTATCCTGCTACTTGGGTGCATCGAACTTAATGACACGGTCGTAAAGGAGCTCTGTATTGATTGGCCCCACTCTGGTAGCTGGTTCCATGTATGCCCGGAACCCGATAAAGGCGGGCTCATCAAGTGCGACTCCGTGTGCTTTGGGGCCAGTTGGCACTGCTATACAAGTCTTTTCAGAACCGCAACTACGCGCAAACTTACAGACGTAAAGATATTTGGCCAACGGATTGCCCGGTAAATATTGTTCAGCACTCCCAGCATACTCCGTGTTGTAGATACCTGTTACACCATTCCAGGCAGCTTCACCATAAAAGTTACTGTTGGCGTAGGTAGCCTTACCGGTGGCGGCATGATTGACCCCGTAGACAATGACAAACTCGTCGTGGTCATCACCCAGTGTAAGTGTATCGCTGCGCAGGTAAACTGTGTCACGGCTTTCACCGGCAACGTATGTCTCTGTCTGGACTGCATCGTAAGACTCGGAAAGCCAAACATAAGTCTTAAGCTCTTTTGCTGCAAGACCGCTGTGCTTTGATAGGATAGCTTTGCGCAACTCCTCAAGTGCTGGCTGCAAATCTATCTCCGTTTTACCGGTACCCCTGACGCGCAACTCCGGCGCCGGGAATGGGTCAAGTTTTACCGCTGATTTGGGTGTTACCTTGATACCTATCGTAACAGTATTAACATATTCCTGGCCGGCTTTTTCATCCGCAAAGAGCGCCATGCGCTGCCCAAAGACGATAGTATCAAAGTCAGGACCTGTGCCCAATTTAACCATTGAACTCGGGATTATATATGTGTTAATAATGCTCTCCGAATATCCTGCTGATACTGCGACATTGCGTATACGCTGGTCAGTACCTTTGTCAGCCGTGATGATAATAATCGTCTCCTGGTTGAACGGGTTTCCCTTTGCACCATCGGGTGTGCCGGAGGTTTTGATTGTGAGGTTATTGAGAGGATCATTAAAGCTGGTCCATACCCATTTGCGCTGTTTCTCTTTCTCATAGTACTTATTGAAGATGAAGCCAACATAGCTAAAATAGGTGCACTCCGGAGGGGTTTTAGTTA
>Ga0315297_10002046_pt1 | contig 12655 bp, 9 predicted proteins | sample YL17G15_0_MG_FD_203628 | JGI IMG/M metagenome (GOLD analysis project Ga0315297, IMG submission 203628) | Sediment microbial communities from Yellowstone Lake, YNP, Wyoming, USA - YL17G15_0 | ecosystem: Environmental > Aquatic > Freshwater > Lake > Sediment | place: USA: Wyoming | collected... | reverse complement strand
CCGCCTTCTCGCTCATCGAGACGCTGAACGTGATCAAGGAAGCGGGCCTCCGCTGAGCGGGTGACCGGGTCGAGCCATGGGACAACGCCGTAAGGCGCGGGAGTGCGCCCTCCAGATCCTGTTCCAGTTCGAGTTCAACACCGGCGACCCCAAGGCCCTCGTCAAGGTCTACTGGGAACACCAGAAAGCGTCGCCCGAGGTCCGGAAATACGGGACCTGGATCGTCGAGGAGATCATCGCCCACGGCGAGGACATCGACCGGGCCATCCAATCGGCGTCGAAGAACTGGCGCCTCGCCCGCATGGCCGTCATCGACCGGAACATCCTGAGAATCGCCGTCTGCGAACTCCTCTACGAAAAGACGCTCGCCCCGGCCATCATCATGAACGAGGCGATCGAGATCGCCAAGCGTTACAGCGGCGAAGAGTCCGCCGTGTTCGTCAACGGGGTCCTCGACGCCGTGGGGCGGTTTCTCAAAGAGAACGCGGACAAGCCGGGAGCGGCGGACGGGCCGGGCAAAGCAGGTGAGCATGAGTAAAAAAGAGGATATCGCGGAACTCGACCAGGACGTCGCCCGACGGGAGAAATACCGCAGGCTCCGGGAGGCGGGCGTCGAGCTCTTCCCCTACACCTCGGCCAAGACCCACGAGATCAAAGACATCGCCGGGACCTTCGGCGGCCTGGCCGCGGAGGAGCTCGAGGCCCAAAAGAACTCCGTCGTCGTCCCCGGCCGGATCCTATCCATCCGGAAGATGGGTCGGGCGACCTTCTTCCACATCTCGGACGGGCGGCAAAGGCTCCAGGCCTACATCCGGGAAGACAAGGCCGGTCCTGCCGCCTACGAGCTCTTCGGCATGCTCGACATCGGCGACGTCGTGTCGATCTCCGGGGCCCTGTTCAAGACGCGCACGGGAGAGCTGACCGTCCTCTGCGACGCCGTCACCTTCCTGGCTAAGGCCCTCCACCCGCTCCCCGAGAAGTGGCACGGCCTCCAGGATGTCGAGCTCCGCTACCGCCAGAGGCACCTCGACCTCATCATGAACCCCGAGGTCGGCGAGGTTTTCCGCCTGCGGAGCGCCATCGTCTCCCACATCCGCAGGTTTTTCGACGGCCGCGGCTACATCGAAGTCGAAACGCCGATGATGCATGCCGTCCCGGGCGGCGCCCTGGCCCGGCCGTTCAAGACCTTCCACAACGCGCTTGGCCTCGACCTCTACCTGCGCATCGCTCCCGAGCTCTTCCTGAAGCGGCTGGTCGTCGGCGGGCTGGACAAGGTCTACGAGATCAACCGCAGCTTCCGCAACGAGGGCATCGACGCCCAGCACAACCCCGAATTCACCATGCTCGAGTTCTACGAGGCCTACAAGGACTACTTCGACATGATGGACCTGACCGAGGAGCTGCTGACGGGCATGGCCGAAACCCTGCTGGGCAAGACCGAGATCCCCTTCGGCGAACACACGATCTCTTTCAAGAGGCCCTACAAGCGGCTGAAGTTCATGGACGCCATCGTCTCCTACAGCGGCCTCGCCCCGAGCCGCTTCTCCGACCGCAAGGACCTCATCGAGTTCGCCGAAGGCCTGGCCCCCGAAAAAAAACCGCTGACTTACGGCAAGGCCCTGGACGTCCTCTTCGACAGGTTCGTCAAGGACAAGATCGTCCAGCCGACGTTCATCACCAACCCGCCCAAGGAGATCTCGCCGCTGGCCAAGGCCTCCCGCGATAACTCCGAGGAGGCCGAGCGGTTCGAGCTCTTTGTCGCCGGAATGGAGGTGGCCAACGCCTTCTCCGAGCTGACCGACCCCGCCGAACAGCTGGCCCGCTTCGAGGACCAGGCCGAGGAGAAGCGGAAGGGCGACGAGGAATCCCATCCCGTCGATAGGGACTACGTGGAGGCCCTCGAGTACGGCCTGCCGCCGACGGGAGGGGAGGGGATCGGCATCGACCGGCTGACGATGATCATGGCCAACAGGAAATCGATCCGCGAGGTCGTCCTCTTCCCCCTGCTGCGTCCGAAATAAGCTCATGAAGTTCGAACTATTCATTGCCCGGCGCTACCTCACGGCCAGGAGGAAACAGGCCTTCATCTCGGTCATCACCTCGATCTCCGTTATCGGCATAGCCATCGGCGTCGCCGCCCTGGTCATCGCCATCGCCCTCATCACCGGCTTCCAGGGGGACGTCCAGGACAAGATCCTGGGCGCGACCTCCCACGTCATGGTCTCGGACCTCGGCGGCCAGGGCCTCGCCGGCTACGAGGGCCTGGCCGAGAAGATCCGGGCCATCCCGGGCGTCGAGTCCGTGACCCCCGTTGTCTACAACACGGTGCTCATAACCGGGCTCGGCGAGAGCTCCGGGGCCCTGGTCAAGGGCCTCGACTTCGACCGGGAGAAGCCGGGCGCCGCCTGGCTCCAGAAGCTCGAGGCCGGCCAGATCCCGCAGGGGGGCGGGCCTCGGGAAGGTCTCCTCCTCGGCCGGGAGATCGCCCTGCGGATAGGAGCTCAGGTGGGTGATGCCGTGACCATCGTGACGGCCTCCTCGACCCTGTCGCCGCTGGGCCTCCTGCCAAAAACGAAGAGGTTCCAGGTGACGGGGATCTTCAACACCGGGCTTTACGAATTCGACAACTCGACGGCCCTGGTTTCGATCGGCGTCGCCCAGAAGCTCTTCGGGCTCGAAGGCCGGGCCAGCTATATCCAGGTCAAGCTGCGGGACATCTTCGCCGCGCCCGCCATCGGCGAGAAGATCAAGGCGGCCCTGCCGCCCGTTGTCTACATCACGACCTGGATGGAGCTTAACAAGTCCCTCTTCTCGGCGTTGAAGCTCGAGAAGAACATCATGTTCCTGACTATCACCTTGATCGTCATCGTGGCCGCCCTGAACATCATCGCCACACTCATCCTCATGGTCATGGAGAAGACCCGCGATATCGGCATCCTCATGGCCATGGGCGCGACGCCCCGTTCGATCAACCGGATATTTTTCTACCAGGGGGCGCTGATCGGCGTCATCGGGACGGCCCTCGGCGTCCTCCTCGGCCTCGGCTGGTGCGCCCTGGCCAACGCCTTCGAGCTCATCAAGATCCCCGTGGACATCTACCAGATCTCCCACGTCCCGTTCCGGCTGAGGCCCCTCGACCTGGCCCTCATCGTCGGTGTGACCCTGGCGATCAGCTTCGTGTCGACCCTTTTCCCGGCCCGCCGCGCAGCCAAGGTGGATCCCGTGGTGGCGTTGAAATATGAGTGACCGCGTTCTCGTCGCCGAGAACCTGGGGAAAACCTACCCCCTCCCGAAGGGCGAACTTCGCGTCTTTGAAGGCCTCGGTTTCGAGCTCGAGCGGGGCGAGCTCGCGGCTATCATGGGGGCCTCGGGAGTGGGCAAGACGACGTTCCTCAACCTCCTCGGCGCCCTCGACCGGCCTTCGGAAGGACGCGTCCTTCTCGACGGCGAAGACCTCTTTGCGGGAACGGACCGGGAGGTCGCCGGCGTCCGCAACCGCAAGATCGGCTTCGTTTTCCAGGTCTTCCACCTCCTGCCCGAGTTCACCTCCCTCGAGAACGTCAGCTTCCCCCTGATGATCCGGGGCGTACCGAAAAAGGAGGCTTTCCTCAAGGCCCGCGACATCCTCGAGGAAGTCTCCCTCGAGGATAAGGCCCATTCGCGGCCGAGCCAGCTCTCCGGCGGCGAGCAGCAGCGCGTGGCCATAGCCCGGGCGCTCGTCAACGAGCCCCGGCTCCTACTGGCCGACGAGCCGACGGGCAACCTCGACTGGAAGACCGGGGAAAAAGTGCTCCGGCTCGTCCTCGACCTCCATGAGCGCAGGGGGCTGTCCTCCATCCTCGTCACCCATAACGAGAAGATCGCCCGTTACTGCCACAAAGTCTACATGATGGAGGCGGGGGAGCTGAAACTTTTGTCTTCCCGCCCGAGTTAATCCCGGTATGAAGCCCCCGGCTGCCCCAGGGTGCGGCGTTTTGACCGAGCCGGCCCAATATGGTATATGATAGAAGGATATCCGAAATGAAAAAGTTCGTCCTAGCCCTCCTGCTCATCATGCTCCCCGGTCTCCTGGCCGCTCAGGAGATCCTGGAGAAGATCGAGATCGTCGGTAACGACCGAGTGACGCCGGAGACGATCCTCTATTATCTCACGGTCCGGGAAGGCGACTATTACGTCACCGACCAGTTCCGCCGGGACTTCCGCGTCCTCTGGTCGACGGGGTTTTTCACGAACATCAAGTTCGAAGAGACCCCGGGGACGAGGGGCCGGATCGTCCGGATCACGGTCGAGGAGAGCCCGGTCGTCAAGGCCATCACCTACAAGACGGGCAAGAAGGTCAAGGAAAAAGCCATCGTCGACAAACTGAAGGAGAAGGACCAGGCCATCCTGCCCTACTCCTATTACAGTCCCTACAAGCTTCAGCGGATCAAGGACACTATTACCGACCTTCTTTTCGAGAAGGGGCTCTTGGCCTCGAAGATCGACACGGAGATCGTCAAGCAGGGCAAGAACGAGGTCAACGTCCAGATCAAGATCGACGAGGGCCCCAAGGTCCGCGTCGGGGACGTCGTCTTCGAGGGCGACACCAAGCTCTTGTCGAGCGCGCTCGAGTGGTCGATGAAGGACAACCGGCCGCACAGCCTGTTCAACTGGGTCTTGGGCAAGGACGTCTATAAGCAGAACAAGCTCACCGACGACGTCGACCGGATCAAGAAGAAATACCAGGAGAACGGCTACATGGAGGCCGCCGTCGGCCAACCGCGGATCGAGGAGATCGAGAGACGGTCGGTCATATTCAAGAAGCAGAAGATGATGCGGCTCACCGTCCCCATCACCGCCGGCTATCTCTACCGCGTCGGCGAGATCAAGATCGAGGGGAACAAGGCTCTCAACGTCAAGTTTCTCCGGACCATGGTCAAGCTCCAGCCCGCCGAGGTCTACAGCACCAAGGCCCGGGAAAAGAGCGTCGACAACATCTCGGAGATCTACAGGGACGGCGGCTATATCTATATCCAGGTCATTCCCGTCGAGAACCTCGACCCTAAGCGGAAGATCGTCAACGTTACCTTCAACATCGAGGAAAGGGAGATCGCCTACCTCAGCCGGCTCGAGTTCCGAGGCAACATCTACACCAAAGACAAGGTCATCCGGAGGGAGATGATGATCCGGGAGGGCGACCGCTTCAGCCTGAGCATGTTCAAGAACAGCATCCTGCGGATCAAACAGCTTGGGCTTGTCGACCTCGAGAAGGACCCCGACATCAAGCCCAACCCGGACGACCCGACCAAGATGGACGTCCAGGTCAACGTCAAGGAGCTCCAGCGGAACAACATCCAGTTCACCGCCGGCTACAGCGGCTACGAGGGTACGTTTGTGGCCTTCAGCTACTCCACCGTCAACTTTCTCGGGGCCGGGGAGACATTGGAGCTCACCGCCCAGCAGGGCAAGCTCGTCAAGAATTACTCGTTCGGTTTTTCCGAGCCGTATCTCTTCGACAAGCCCATCACGGCGGGATTCAACGTCTACGACCGGAAGACGGACTACAGCTCGCTTGGCCTTTACAAGCAGAAAACGAAGGGCATCGACCTGAGCCTGGGGACCCGGCTATTCGGCTACTGGCGTACGAACATGACGTACACCATCCAAAGGGTCAGTGTCTCCTATCCCCAAGGGGCGCCGGTGTCGTCGATCTACAGATCCGGCTCGTTCTATGAGAGCTCGATCACCCCGATGCTCTTCCGGTCGACGATCGATAGCCCCCTGACGCCGACGCACGGCACGCAGTATTCGGTGAGCCTGAAGTACGCCGGCACCTTCCTCGGCGGCGAGATCGACCTGATCAAGCCCCAAGTCGAGTTCACCTACTACCACCCGATCCTCGGCCGCGGCCCCAAAGCCCACGTCATCGGCTTCCACGCCCAGTACCAGCTGGCCAAGGCGATCAACGGCTCCGAGATCCCGTATTGGGAGAAGTTCTTCCTCGGCGGCGAACGCTCGATCCGCGGCTATGAGGTCTACTCGATAGGGCCCAGAAACGAGAACGGCTTCAACTTGGGCGGCGAAAAGGCCTTAATCTTCAACGCCGAATACATCATCCCCGTCGGCGGCCCTCTCTACGCCATCTTTTTCTACGACATGGGCAATTCCGTTTCCTACGGCCAAAACCTCAATTTCAAGGACATGTACTCGTCGCTCGGCATCGAGGCCCGGCTCTTCATCCCCGCGCTGAGAGTGCCCTTCCGCCTGATTTTCTCCTACAACAACAAGAAGATCTTTCCGAGCGATCCGGATTTCGCCTTTCGTTTCGCCGTGGGCACGACATTTTAGGGCGCACGGCCCGACTCTCCGACAGGAGGTTTCGACATGAGAAGACACTTTCGTCTCATCGCGCTGGTCGGGGCGGCCCCTCGGGCCAAAAAGTAGATCCGAGCGAGGCCGGCCCATGATCTCGATAGAACAGATCTCGAAATTCCTGCCCCACCGTTTTCCCTTCCTACTCGTCGACCGCGTCATCGACATTGTTCCCGGAAAGACCGTCGTCGCCCTGAAGAACGTGACCTGCAACGAACAATTCTTCCAGGGCCATTTTCCGGAATGGAAGATCATGCCCGGGGTCCTCATCCTCGAAGCCCTGGCCCAGGCCGGCGCCATCCTCCTCTTCAGCTCCATCCCTAATCCGGAGAGTAAATTCATCGTCATGAGCAAGATCGACAAGGCCAAGTTCAAACGGATGGTCGTTCCCGGCGACCAGCTCCGGCTGGACGTCGAGTGGACCCGGGGGAAAGGGCGGCTCTGCCAGATGAAGGGGAAGGCCTTCGTAGAAGGCGATCTCGCGGCCGAAGCGGAAATCTACGCCAGCGTCCTCAACATCGAGGACCTCAAAGAAAAAAAGAGCCCGGGGCAGATCTAGCCGGACGACGCCCCGCTCACCTCTTCCCCGCGATAGCGGACCGGAGATTATTTCATCAGGAAAAGGGCGTCGTCGAGGTTGGAATTGTAGGTGACGCCGGTGAAGGTGAGCCTTTGCACTTCCTCTCCGTTACTCATGACCCGAGTCGAGTAGGCGACCATCAACCCTCCGACCTTCCTGTAATCGCTCAGAAAGGACTCCGACTCGACTTCTCTGCCCGCCATCGGGTCCAAAGACTTGGTCACCGACTTGTAGGGGAGGTACGTGGCCGGGTCGAGGAATAAGGTGGTTTTGTGGCCGTCGGCAAGAGTCTGTTCGAGGACGATGTAGTCCTTGTCTTCGAGCTTCTCCTTGGGCTTCAGGGCGAAGGTGATGCCCAGTTTATTGGGATTGAGGAGGGAGTCGTTCCCTAGGGCCTGATGGGAAATATCCTTGGACATATCGTCGGACATCTCCTCCGTTGCCATTGTCTGGAAATTCGTCCCCCAGCCCTTTTTTCCGTCGTAGGCCTGGATGAAGGTCATGTTCGCGGCGGCGATCTCGATATCTACGCGGATCTTATTGGGCTCTTTCTGGTAAACGGTGATGGGCGCGCTCATCCCCGCTTGGACGAGTTCGACGGTTCCCGTGATGGTGGTGTCCTTGATGGCCTCGAGGGCCTTGCGTCCGCCCAGGGCGTCGATCATTTTGTTCAAAACGTCCTGGGCCGTCTGCCCGTAGCCGGGCAGGGCGGCGAGGGTCATCAGCACGGCGGCGCTGAGAATCCACGCGGTTGCTTTTTTCATAGGTTCCTCCAATTTCTTAAGAGTCGCGATCATTCGATATTATGGATATTGTAAACGAATATCCGGCTCTTGCCAACTTTCCGGACCTGCACGAGCCTTCTTGAGCATCCCTTTTCCGGCAACTCGGCCGGCTCGGACTAGTCTTTAGAAATGTGGAAGTCTAGCCATTTAATCGGGGCAAGTCTGGTAAATATGTAAAAGATTAAAAACAATATAAATAAGCAATAGACGCGGCTATAAAGAATTGAGGCAATGTATGGAATCAGGACATATAAATATTGTCAAGTATAATATTTATCTTGATTTAAGTTTACAAATCATGCTATAATATGTATGTCCAATAATAGGACATTATTTAGAGATGGTGATAGCGCAGAACATGGCTCGCAATTTTTCTTTGATCGCCTGCGCGAACTTCGACCGGGAGATCCTGGCCATCCAATCCTCCCCGGATTTCCAGGACGTCCGTTTCAAAACTCTTCCGGTTGACTGTGTCCAGGTCGAAGCCAAATGGCACGACCTGGACGAAGCCGTCGGATCCTTCCGCAACGACGGGTTTTCCGTCTGCATCTTCGGCAGCTACTGCCTGACCCCGGCTGCGAAGGACTTCGGGCTCGGCGAGGCCTGCCGGTTCATCCAGAAAAGCCAGTGCTTCGAGTGGGTCGCCGACAAGGAGATCCTCGACCGCTTCCTCCAAGCCGGCGCGCTTCTCGTCCTGCCGGGATGGCTCAGGGACTGGGAAGCCCACATCGACAAGCGTTGGCCGTCCGGCCGGAAGAGCGCCCAAATCTATTTCCGCGAGCTGGCGAAAAAGGTGGTCCTCCTCGACACGGGCGTCCATCCCCATATCGACCGCGAGCTCAAATCCTTTGCCCGCTTTCTCCGGCTCCCGCATGAGGTCTTTCCCGCGGGGCTCGAGTATTTCAAGCTGAACCTCGCCCGGATCGTCCTCTCCTGGCACGTGGAACGGGAGAAGGAGGGCGTCGAGGACCACGTTGCCGCGATCCGCCAGCAGATGTCCGACTACGCCCGGATCGGCCATCTCCTGGGGGCCGTAACTAACGTCAACAGCTTGGAGGAGGCCTTGGCCGGCGCCCTCGAGCTTTTCCGCGTCCTCCTCTCGCCGCAGGAAGTCGTCTACCATCCCGTTGAATCCTTTTCCGGCCAGCCCGGCCCCGAGGGCTCTCCCTGGGACAGGATTATCGCGCTCAACGCCGATTATGCCTGGACCGACGACAGGCGGGCGATCTATCTCAAAATTTCCCATAACCGGGAGCTCCTGGGTATCCTCGAGGTCGTCGGCTTCGGCGACCCTGAACGGCGAGAACACGACCTCAACCTGGCCCTAGCCCTGGCCAGGATCTCGGGGCTGGCCCTGATGAACGTCAAGACTACCTGCGCGCTGAACGCTGAACGGGACAAGGCCGCCAACGCCGAAGCCGCCTTGACGGCCGGGGAAGAGAAGATGACGACGATCTTCAACTACCCCCTCGGCCTTTACAGAACGACGCCCCAGGGGCAGATCCTCGACGCCACACCGACGCTGGCCCGAATGCTCGGTTATCCGGACGTCGCCGCGCTCAAGGCGGTGAACTTCTGGGACATCCACCACGACCCGGCCGACAGGGACAGCTGGCAGGCTGTGCTTGATTCGAGTGCCCTGGTCGCGATCTTCGAAACCCAACTGCGGCGGAGCAACGGCACGCTTTTTTGGGCCAAGGATTCTTCCCGTGCGGCCAATGACTCCAGGGATAAGGCCCTGTTCTACGACGGGGTCATCGAAGACATCTCCCGGAAGAAGCAGATGGAAGAAGAACACTCCTGGGGCGTACGTCTGCAGGCTTCGGTGAGCGACGTCTCCGAACGGCTGCTGTCCCCGACGCCGATCGAGGAGATGTCCTCAATCGTGCTGGAGCACGCCCGCCGGCTGACTGCGAGCGCTACCGCGTTCGTCGGCCACGTCGACGAGCGGACGGGGCGGCTCGTCCCTGCGGCCCTGACTCCGGACGCCCGGGACCTGCTCGCCGGGCATTCCGCGAACGGCGGGAACCCCCACGAGGCCTCGGGGATGTGGCGCTGGGTTCTTGAGAAACTCAAGCCCATCGTGACGAACGACACCAGCCTGGATCCGCGTTTTTCTGGGATGCCCGCATGGCACTTCCCCGTCCGCCAGTTCCTGGCTGTTCCCGCGGTCATGTCGGGCGGCATCGTCGGGCTGATCGCCGTCGCCAACGCGGAAAACACCTACATGGAGAGGGACCGCGAGGCGGTCGAACGCCTGGCTACCCTATACGCGATCGCCATCCACCGGACCCGGACGGAGAACGAGCTGCGGGACCTGTCGCTCATCGACGAGCTGACGAAAGCTTACAACCGCCGCGGCTTCATGACCCTGGCCGAACAGCAGATCAAGGTCGCCCACCGGACGAAAAAGGAGATGTTTATCTTCTATGCCGACCTCGACGACCTGAAGAAAATCAACGACACCTACGGCCACGACAAAGGGGATGCCGTGCTGGTCGAGGCGGCCGCCATGCTCCGGGACGCTTTCCGCGATTCCGACATCATCGCCCGCCTCGGCGGGGACGAATTCGTCGTCCTGGCCATCGACGTCGCCGAGGGAAAGGCGGCGACTCTTGCCCGCAGGCTCCGGGAAAAGACCTCGGCCCGGAACGCCCGTCCGGGGCAGGAATTCGCTGTGTCCTTCAGCCTAGGGATCGCCCGTTACGACCCGGACAAGCCCAGCTCCCTCACCGAACTCCTCATCCTGGCGGACAAAAAAATGTACGAGGACAAATCGGCAAAGAAGATCTCCGCGCCGGCCGCCTGACGACCGCAGGCATCCCTCAGTTCCGGATCTTGTATTTGGCCAGCTTGTTGTAGAGCGTCGTCCGCGAGATGCCCAGGATCTTGGCCGTCTGGCGCATGTTCCCCTTGGCCACCTTCAGGAGATAGACGATGTAGTCCTTCTCCAGATCGTCAAGCGAGGACAGGTGGCCGCGGCCGGCGAAGGCGATCGCTCCTTGCGGCGGGATGTAATCGCGGAGGTATTTGGGCAGGTTGGCGACGTCGATGAAATCCTTCTTGCAGAGCATGGCCGCGCTTTCCAGGACGTTGGCCAGCTCGCGGATGTTGCCCGGCCAGCCGTACTTGAGGAAGAGCTTCTGGACTTCGCGCGAGACGCCGCGCACGTTCTTCGAAAAATTCCGGCTCGCGCCCTGGAGGAAATGACGGACAAGCAGGGGAATGTCTTCCAACCGCTCCCTGAGGGGGGGGAGGTCGAGAGTGACCTTGTTCAGGCGGTGGAAGAGGTCCTCGCGGAAAGTCCCGGCCCGGACCATCTCGGCCAGGTCCCGGTTCGTGGCGGCTAGGACCCGGACCTCGACGGAAGTCGTCTCGTTGGCGCCCAAGGGCCGGAACTCGTGGTTCTCGAGGACCCGCAGGAGCTTGGCCTGGACGGCCACAGGGATCTCGGTGATCTCGTCGAGGAATATGACCCCGCCGTTGGCCTCCTCGAACATGCCGCGCTTGTCCTTGTCGGCCCCGGTGAAGGCGCCCTTCTTGTAGCCGAAGAGTTCGGACTCGAAGAGGGTTTCGGGGATGGAGGCGCAATCGCAGATGACCAGGGGCTTCCCCCCATAGGGGCTCAGGCCGTGAAGGGCCCGGGCGACGACCTCCTTGCCGGTCCCGGTCTCGCCGGTGACGAGGGCACTCGAGAAGTACTTGGCGATGTTCTCGATGAGGCCGAAGATCTCGAGCATGTACGGGCTGCGGCTGATCAGGCCCTGGAAAACATATTTTCGCTCGAGCTTCTTTTCGAGGTGCAGGGTCTCCCGGCGGAGCACCCGTTTCCGGGAGATCCGGCGGAGGACGTCCTGGAGGATGTCGCGCTCGAACGGCTTGGGGATAAAATCGGTCGCCCCAGCGTTGACGATGTCGAGGATGGCCTCTTGACCGGCGGGTTCGCCTCCGACGAGGACGTCGATCAGGGCGTCGGATTTCTTGATCTTCTTCATGACCACGAGGCCGGCGGCGAGCGAGTCGCCGGAGTCGACCAGGACGACGCGGATCCCGTTCTCCCGGACGACGGCTAGGTAGTCGTCTTCGGTTTGCGCGAAAAAGACATTGAAGTCGACGGCCACGGGAGCCTTCTTGACGGTCTCGTAGAGCGAGAAGTCGTCGGAGATGATCAGGAGGTTGGTCTGCGCTTCCATCGGTGCCCGGCCTTGTGCCTCGGCGGTGTCCTTATCTTATCAATTTCCCCGGGAATTAACAACTTTCTACGTCCGGCCAAGGGAAATTCCTGGGACACAATCCCTTTTCCGAAGAAAAGGGTTATGTCCCGAATTTCCCCGCCTGTCCGGCGGTCCATCGGAAATTCCTAGGACACAATCCCTTTTCCAGAGAAAAGGGTTATGTCCCGAATTTCCCCGTCCGCCCGGGGCGGCCGCGGACGAAGGTCAGCCGGGTCCTGTTGCGGCCCTCTTCTTCGATCCTGACGACTTCATATCCGGCCTGGTCGAGGTACTTGACATGGGCCCGGAGGTAGGCCAGGCCCTGCTGGCAGAGGAAGTCGAGCCAGTCCCCGGTCGCCGTCTCGTCCATGACCTCGGGCGTTTGCTCGACGAAGGTCGTCTGCGCCCGGGGCGTCAGCCTGTTCTCCGAGGGGCCCCGGCGCTTGGCGTAAATGTTGACCCCGTCGGTGGTCTCGAGGGCGTTCATGTGGGGGGCCCAGCGGGCGGCCCAGCGCTCGTACCGGTCGTAGAATTTCTTGTTCGACGAGGCGAACCGGGCGTCCCCCTGGAGTTCCAGGGCGATGAGCTTCATCAGGGCGTCCCCGGCCGCCTTATGCTCGGCGTAAAGGGGAAGGCTGAGGGCCTTGAAGTAGGTGAACCAGCCCTTGGGGATCCGGTAGTCCCGGAAAAGGTAAGGCGAGTAGTTGGAGAACGGCTGGACCCAT
>Ga0315297_10002042_pt1 | contig 12662 bp, 10 predicted proteins | sample YL17G15_0_MG_FD_203628 | JGI IMG/M metagenome (GOLD analysis project Ga0315297, IMG submission 203628) | Sediment microbial communities from Yellowstone Lake, YNP, Wyoming, USA - YL17G15_0 | ecosystem: Environmental > Aquatic > Freshwater > Lake > Sediment | place: USA: Wyoming | collected... | reverse complement strand
GTGACGGCGAGCGACATCATCTATCATGAGATCCTCCGCTTCAAGGAGAGGACGGGCCGGCCCGTTCTGGGCCTGATGATGAGCGTCGCCGCCTCGGGCGGCTATTACATCGCCTCGGCTTGCGACGTCATCATGGCCCATCCCTCGACCCTGACCGGGAGCATCGGCGTCATCTCCATCTTCCCCAACGTCGAGACGCTGATGGCCAAGGTCGGGGTCAAGGTCAACGTCATCAAATCCGGCCCGGCCAAGGACTCCGGCTCCCCATTCCGGGATATGACGGAAGACGAGAAGAAGATCTTCCAGGGGATCATCGACGAGTACTACGAGGGCTTCCTGGATGTCGTGGCCCGGAACCGGAAAGGCAAGATCCCGGCCGAGAAGCTGCGGACGATCGCCGACGGCCGCGTCTATACCGCGCCCCAAGCCCTGAAGCTCGGGCTCATCGACGCCATCGGCTATTTCGACGACGCCTTCGGCCAGGCCCTTTCCCTCGTCCCGCTCAAGAGCGCCAAGCTCGTTTCCTACACCTACTATCCGAAGACGAAGACTAATATCTACGCCGGCCGCCTCGGTGAGTTTTCGCCGCTCGACACGAAAGTCCTGGAATCGATGCTGGCGGTCCTCAAGACCGGCTTCTATTATCTCTGGCTGCCCCAGACGCCGTGACCCCCGGGCTTAAGGCCGGGTGACGATCTCGAACTGCGGCGGCCGGAGGATGTGGGCCTTGACCGTGCAGTGGTCGATGGCCTTGACCAGAGCTAGTTTGTATTTCCCGGGGAAGTCGGCCGGGAGATCAACGGAAATCGTCACCTTGTCGATCATCTTGGAGACCTCTCCCCTTTCGGTGTTCATGGTCACGGTCAGGCCCTCGACGGAGATTTTCCGCTCGCGGCAGAAGGCCAGAGTGTAGAACCCGGCGCAGGCGGCCAGGGAGACGAGAAAATAGTCGAAGGGCGAGGGGGCCGTCCCGCCGCCGCCCTCACGGGCGGGCTGGTCGGTCTTGACGACAAATCCCTTGTATTCGACGTCGACCTTGAGTCCGTCTCCGAACTTCACGATTAGCTCTTTCGCGCTCATGCGTTCTCCTTTCCTCTCCTCGTTCGCGGCCGCGTTTCCCGCGGACCCTCGAGGGCCTTGCGGAACATGGCCAGGATGATATCCCTGTCCTTGGCCGTCAGGGCCATGCGGAAGAAGATGTCCTGGACTTTCTCGGTGATGAACGTCCTGTTCGTATCGTGCATAAAACCGAGGCTGTCGAGCATCGCCCGGAAGCGGCGGCCGGCGGCCGCCTGCTCGGCGTGGGTCAAAGGCAGGTCCTTCTGAACGGCCGAAGGCGGGGCGTTCTCGAAGGCGATGGCGTAGAGCGTCAGGGTCACGGCAACGCCGAGGTTGTAGGACGGCTGTCGCGCCGCCTGGGGGATGTGGAACCGCATGTTCGTCAGGCCGATCTCTTCCTGGGTCAACCCCGTCCTCTCGTTGCCGAAAACGAGGCCGATTCGGGTTCCGGCCGGATACTCGTCGAGGCGCCGGACGCCGTCCGCGAGCGTGACCAGCGGGAAATTGTGGCGGGCGCGGGCCGTCGACCCGAGGACTATGTGGAGATCAGCGCTGGCTTCCTCGAGAGAGGGAAAAAACCGCGCCCCCTCGATGATGGACTCGGCATGGATGGCCGTCCGCCAAGCCGGCGGTTCGAGCCTGTCGAGCCCGACGATGCGCAGGTCCGCGAAGCCCGTGTTGGCCATGCCCCGCGCCGCCAGGCCGATGTTCTCCGAGCTGTCCGGCCGGACGAGGACGATGGCGAACCGCGAAGGGTCTTTCATGCTCCCTGATTATAGCGGAGGAGGGAGCTCCGCGGAAGCATTTCCTTATTTCGTTGACAACGACGGAACGACGGTGCTATAAACCGGTCCACCACATTCCACGTACCGGAGAGGAGTCAAGCCATGCCCCAGAAGCCAGCCCGCCGCAAGACAGCCCTCCCGAAGCCCCAAGCGGACAAGTCCGGCCTCAAAGACCTCAAGGCCCTTTTCTCCAAACACGAATTTACGGACTATCGTTGGCTCGACCCCGCCGAGATCGTCGTCGCAGAGTGGGTCCGGATGAAATGCCTGTACGGCTGCCGGGAATACGGGAAGAACGCTGCCTGCCCGCCCAACGCGCCGTCGGTCGCCGAATGCGCGCGTTTCTTCCGCGAGTACAAGCGGGCCGCTGTCTTCCATTTCGCCAAGACGGTCGAGCGGCCCGACGACCGTCATGCCTGGGGCCGGAAGGTCAACCTCGATCTTCTCAAGCTCGAAGGAGAGGTGTTCAAGGCCGGCTTCGTCAAGGCCTTCCTCCTTTTCTTCGACAGCTGCAGCATTTGCCCCGATTGCGCGGCGAACCGGACCGCCTGCAAGGAGCCCAAGCTCTCCCGCCCGACGCCCGACGCCCTGGCCATGGACGTCTACAGCACGGTGCGAAAATTAGGCTACCCGATCGAGGTCCTATCCGAATACGACCAGGAGATGAACCGTTACGCCTTCCTGCTCATCGATTAGGACGGGCAAATCCCCTTGACACCCCGATATGGTTGCCGGGGGCTGTTCGGGGATAGCCCTGAGCCTCGCTTCTCATCCCCGCCTTAAAAAGCGGGACTTAGCATCAAGGGACGAGCCTTCGGCTCGCCACTCGCCCGCAGCTTAACCCACGGGCGAGTACTGCGGACGTGGACCCCCGGTCATGGCAAGACCGGGGGCCCCGGCCGCTGTCGGCGAACGGGCCAAGCGAAAAAGGCAGGCCTCGCCTTCGTAGGAGATCGTTAGGTCCCAGCCGGCGTTCGTTGCCCGGTCTTGCCATATGGTCTCGAAGAGACGCCGATAATCCTCGGGCGAGATCTGGGGCTTGAGGTGGGCCGCGGCTTCGTAGAGCTGGAACCATCGAGAGGTGACCCGGACCAGGGCATCCTCGGCCGTCAGCTTTTCCAAAGTCACCGGATTTTCCCTCCGGTTGGCGAATTCCCAACAAAGATAGAGGACGAAAGCGCGCTCGGGCGGGACGAAGGGAATCCAGGTCCTGGCGGCCAGGGCGTATCCGGCACCATCGCGAAACCAGTTGAAGGCGAAATCCTTTCCCTTTTCTTTGGCCAGATAGGCGAACAGGCGGACCTGGTCGGAGATCTCGATCTCCTCCCGCATCCAGGCCTTGCGTTCGGCCGGGACATCCGGAAAGGACGTCGCCGGGAGCGGGCCGAGCTGGTCCATGCGGATCATGACCGTCTCCATGTGCTGGAAGTACCACCGCCCCTTCTCGTCGAGAAAGCTGAAACAAAAAGGTGGGGAGAGCGTTTGCCCTTCACCTTGATAAGGCAGGGAAATGACGAAATGGACCTGGTTGCCGACCCGGAAGACTTTGGGTCCGGACTCGAGCCTATCCCAAGCGATCCCCACTCGGAGCTGCCCGAGGTATCCCTTCATCGGCTCCAGCAACTCGGGATAGTAAGGGCGGATGCGGGCCGGGTCCTCCATCTTTCCTGCCCGGAGGTCGGAGACGAATTCCTTCCAAATGCGAAGATCCTCGTATTGCGAGGCTGGCAAGGAGGCCGGGACGAGCAAGCCCACGAGAATGATCAAAACCGGGAGCTTCTTGATCGACATCCTCCCCTCCTTCTAGCCCGGCCGGGCAACGTTCTTTATTCAAAGATAGCGGGCCGAAAGGGCCTTGTCAATGCCCATTCCCGGCCGGCCGCGCCCAGGGCTCATGCAGGGCCTCCGGGTCCTTCCGCCGGTTTGTCCGCGCTGGGGAATACGGTTATAATACCCGAGGTTATCTCATCCCCCCCGCGAAGGAGCCTTATCATGTGGTGGGACGGCAGGATCTAGAGGATCTTCCGCTGCCGGCTGCCCCAAACGCCCGGCAGCCTGGGCCGCCCTCGAGCCGAAACTCAACCGGGACGATCTGACCACGTATTTCGATTGACATACTCGGATTAATCGGCTATAAAAGCATTGCTGGATAGGGATAGGACCCCAACCGGCGGGACTGCGGGATTGCCGGTCAAAAATCTCGGGAGGAGGAACGGACATGATCACGGTGAAAGATATCCTCTCTGAAAAAGGACTCAAGATTTGGACCATTTCTCCGGACGCCCAGGTCCTCGACGCCCTTAACCTCATGGCCGAGAAAGGCCTCGGCGCGCTCGTCGTCTTCCTTCAAGACGACATCGTGGGCATCGTCTCCGAACGCGACTACGCCCGGAAGGTCATTCTCAAGGGTCGCCATTCCCATGACACGAAGGTCCGCGACATCATGACGGCCCCGGTCTATGGAGTCCATCTCGAAACGACGGCCGACGAGTGCATGGCGCTGATGACGGACAAACACATCCGCCACCTACCCGTGTCCAAGGACGGCAAGCTCATCGGCGTCATCTCCATCGGGGACGTGGTCAAGGCCATCATCGATCAGCAGAAAGTGACGATCGAGAACCTCGAAAACTACATCATGGGGAAGTATCAATAGGGCCCCTCGCGAGTGCGAGAAAAAGTCGGGGACATCATAGGGATTATTGCCGAGATCAAAAATCCATAAGGTTCATCTCGCGCAAAGCGAGGTAGGCCGCACCGAGTACGCCCGCCGAATCGCCCAGAACGGCTTTTAGGATGGGGATCGACCGTCCGGGGACGCCGAAAAGGGACTTGTCCATGATCGGCGGGACGTCTTCGTACCAGAGGGGGATGTTCGAGACGCCGCCGCCGAGGACGATGGCCTCGAGGTCGAGGGCGTTGACGCAATTGGCGAAGAGCTCGCCCATGACCTTAAAAGATTCCTCGAAGACCCAACGTGCGTGCCTATCCCCATCCTTATATTGTTCCAAGATCTTTTCCGGCGTGAGGATATCTCCCGAGAGATCGGCGTAGCGCCGGGTGAGGCTCGGCCCGGAGAGATAGGCCTCGCCGCAGCCCTTGCGGCCGCACTCGCAAGCCCGGCCGTCAATGTCGATCGAGGTATGGCCGATCTCGCCGGCGTTCCCGTTCGGGCCGCGGTAGAGTTTGTTTCCCAAGATGAGCCCCGAGCCCATGCCGGTGCCCAGGATGACGGCCATGACCGTGGAGTACTTGCCGAAGCATTGGGCGAAGAACTCGGCCAGGGCCAGGCAGTTGGCGTCGTTCTCGACGATCAGCGGGACTTGAAGCTTGGACCGGAGCAGGCTGACGAGGCCGGGCTTCTCGTAAAGCGGCGTGTGCGGAGCGCCGTACATGATATCGTCCACAGGATGGTAGGTCCCAGGCGTGCCGATGCCGACGGCTTCGTACCGGGCCGCTCCGGCCGTTTCGGCAATGAGTTCGAGGATGTTCTGAACGACCCGCTCCCGGCCGAGGCCGGGCTCAGACGGCCGGCGCTTACGGGCCAGGATTTTCCGTGTTTCGTCAACGAGACAGGCCTCGACCTTGGTCCCGCCCAGGTCGATCCCGACGGCATAGCGGTCCATGTTCCTTCCTCGAAGCCTATTTTACGCGAGCCGGGGGATGGTGACAATCTTTTCCTGAAGCACGCGGCTCCTCCGTTATCGCGTGCCGGCGCTTTGTATTCGGCCGCCCCTCTGTTATAGTGATTTTCAAAAGAGACCCTGGGACCATGATCCAACTCGCGGATAAAGTCAGCTTCGGCTACCGGACAGTCAACGCCGGAGAGAAAAAGAAGCTTGTCCACGACCAGTTCACACCCATCGCGGAAAACTACGACCGGGCCGACGCCCTGCTCAGCCTCGGCCTTCATTTTCTCTGGAAACGGGCGACCGTCCGGCGGCTCGGACTCGGGCCGGGAGACGGGGTCCTCGACGTCTGCGGCGGGACCGCCGACCTAGCCCTTCTCGCAACGAAGCGCCTCGGGTCATCGGGCCGGGCGGTCGTCTACGATTTCAACCGACCTATGATGGAGGCCGGCCGGAGGAAGAGCGCGCGCTCGAAACGCGGCGGAGCAGTCGCGTTCGTCCAGGGCGATGCCGAGCAAATCTCATTCCCCGAGGCCTCGTTTGACGCGGTCACGGTCGGATTCGGCCTGCGCAACCTCGTCGATCTCGATCGAGGATTCCGCGAGATCGTCCGCGTTCTCAAGCCCGGCGGTCGTTTTGCGGCCCTCGAATTTTCCCTCCCCCGGCACCGCTGGCAACGGTCGCTTTACTCATTTTATTCCTTCCGGCTCATGCTCCCCGCCGCTCGCCGCATCACCGGGACGGACGGCCCATTTCGTTACCTCGCTGAGTCCATCCGCGTCTTCGGCCCTCCCGAGGGGATAGCGGGCAGGCTCGTCCAGGCCGGCTTCGTCGATGTCGCTTTCCGGCCTCTCACCCTCGGTATCGCCGTCATCTATTCCGGGCACAAGCCCGAGGCAAGAGAATTTCCTCAATCGCGTATGACGGCGGGAGAGATGTCATGAGGATCGGAATTGGCCCTCTCCGGGAAAAGAGGGCGGCGCGGACAAACCGCATCCTGGTCACGGGCGGGACGGGGTTCCTCGGCAGCCACATCGCCTTCGCTCTGCTGAAGGCCGGCCACCGGGTTACGGTTTTGGCCCGGTCGTCGAAAAAGAGCCCGGCCCGGGACAGGGTCGCCCGTCTCGCCGACTGGTTCGGCCTCGTTGAGGAGGAACGCCGGTCTCTCGACGTCGCCGAGGGCGATATCCTCGACCCCGGCTGGGCCGCCGCGGCGGTCGGCGGCGCGGGCGGACCGGGCCAGGTCGACGAGGTCGTCCACTGCGCCTCGAACACGGCTTTCGCCGAGCGGAAGCGGGCCGAGGTCGAGGCGGCCAACGTCGGCGGACTTCGCAACGTCCTCGACTTCGCCGCCCGGAGCGGGTGCGTCTTTTTCCATCATGTCAGCACCGCCTTCGTCGCAGGAAAGCGGACCGGACTCTGCTTGGAGGACTGGGTCGAATCGGGCAAGTTCACCAACGTCTACGAAGAGAGCAAAGCCCGGGGAGAGATCCTGGCCCGGGACGCCTGCCGGCGCGAGGGCATCCGGCTCAACGTCTACCGGCCGTCCATCGTCTACGGCGACTCCCGGACGGGACGGACCCTGCGCTTCAACGCCCTCTATTACCCGGTCAAGGCGGCCGTTTTCCTCCGAGACATCTACCTCGCCGACATTCGTGAGCGGGGCGGGAGGAAAGCCTCGGAGCTGGGCATCCGGATGAAGGAGAACGGGCATCTTTTCATGCCCATCCGTATCGAGGTCGGCCGCGAGGGCGGCATCAACCTCGTCCCGATCGACCACTGCGTCGATGTCTTCATGGCCATCCTGGAGGACTGTCTCGAAGGGGGCATCTATCACATCGTCAACTCCCGGGCGACGCGTATCGAGGATATCGTCGATCAGGCCAAAAATCTCTTTCGCCTGGACGGCGTCGAGACCTGCGGGCCGGCGGCCTTCGACGCGCGGCCGAAAAACGCCCTGGAAACTCTCTTCGATATCTACCTCGATCCCTACCGCACGTACATGCAGGACCTTCGAACCTTCGAGATCAAGAACGCCGCGCCGGTCCTCGAGCGGCATGGACTGGTTTGTCCGGAATTCGACTATGACATATTCGCCCGGTGCATGACCTACGCCGTCGAGACGGGCTGGGGGGCGCGGCTCTTTCCCGATGGAGGGGCCTGAGGACGGAGGGCAGGATCGCCATGAAGAGACGGGATATCCTGAAAATCGCGCCATTGGCCGCAGCGGGAGCGGTGTCCTTGGGAAAAGGCCGGGACCTTTTATCGCCTTTCACCGGGTCTGACACCGGCCGACGGCCGGCCGTCGCGCCGGTGCTGGAGCCATTCGGAGTCTCTACGGCCGAAGTCAGGCCGCACAACGGGAGCCCTGCCCTCTTCCTCGGCGGGAAACCCGTCTTCCCCGCAATCAACTGGGTTTCCGGCCCGGCGCCGGACAAATGGGATTTCGAGGAACAGGCCAAGGGGAGCGCCGGGACCGGGATCCACATCTACGCCTTCGACGTCGGCAAGGGGGCCGAGTGGGTTGGACCCGGCCGGGGGCGCGACGGCGACCTCGACTTCTCGACGGTCGAGGCCCGTTTCAACCGCGTGATCAAGGCGGACCCGAAGGCCCTCTTCCATCTCCGGATCTACCTCGAGACGGGCCATGGCGACTGGTGGGAAAAGGCCTATCCGGCCGAGTGCGAAGTCCTCTCGGACGGCCGGCGAAACGGCATGTCATTCGCGTCCCGGGTGTGGCGCGCGCAGGCGAAAGAATTCCTGCTGGCCTATATCGGGCACTTCCGGAAGACCGGTCTCTTCGACCGGGTCATCGCCTACCAGGTCGGGGCCGGCCACACCGGCGAATGGGTCAAGGGCGAGTCCTCGATGTACACGCCGTGCGGCGATTACAGTGAGCCGATGCGCGGCTATTTCCGGGAGTGGCTGAAGAAGCGCTACGCAAACGATGTCGCGAAGCTCAGGGCGGCCTGGCGGCATGCTCCCTCCGTCGCCTTCGACACGGCCGCCGTCCCCACGGCCGAGCGCCAGCTCGAAGCCCGGCTCTACACGTTCCGCGACCCGGCCGCCGAGCGCGACGTCATCGATTATTTCACCGCCTTGGCCGAACTCTGCGCCGACGCCGTCATCGATCTCTGCCGCACGGTCAAGGAGGCGACGGACGGCAAACGCCTAGCCGGCGCCTTTTACGGCTACCTCCTCGACCTCGCTTGGAACGGCGGCTTCTTCAAGGAGCGCCCGGATTCGGATTATTCGACCTACCAGCGGTCGGGCCATCTCGGATTACGCAACGTCCTGGCCTCACCGCATGTCGATTTCCTGGTCAGCCCCTACGCCTACGGCTTCCGCGGCATGGGTGGGGACTCGCCGAGCATGCTCCCGGCCGAGTCGGTCCGCCTGCACGGAAAACTCCTCCTCATCGAGGACGACACGCGGACCCATGTCGACAGCCAGGATCCGAACTATGGTCAGGTGAAGAGCTACGAGGACAGCCGGACGATCCTCCGGCGCAACCTGGCCCATTTCCTAACCCATGCCGAAGGCGCCTGGTGGGCGCTTTGGAAAGTCGACGCGTCAAAGGAGCCGCGCTTCGAATCCTTGCTCCGCGAGTTCCGGGAGACGGGCGATATGTCCATGACCCTCGACCGGTCGTCGGCCTCGGAGATCGCCGTCCTCCTCGATGACGAGAGCTTTTTTTACGAGTCGTGCCGGCATAACTTGGATATCCCCCTCATTTTCCAGCAACGCCTCTGGGGGCTGCCGCGCCTGGGCGCGCCGTTCGACGTCTTCCTGCTAGACGATTTCCTGGCAGGCAGGCTCCGACCGTACAAGCTCTATGTCTTTCTCAACCCCCTCTGCCTCAACGATAAACGGCGGAAGGCCTTATCGAAGGAGCTTCGAAGAGAGGGGCGGACCGCTTTGTGGATCTACGCGCCCGGATATCTCAAGGACGACCCGGGGCTCGAGAACATGGAAGATCTCACCGGGATCCGGTTCGGGCTGGGCGAACAACCGTGGGGCCCGCTCGTCCACATCACCGATTTCGAACATCCCCTGACGAAGGGCCTCGGCCAAGACCTCTTCTGGGGAACGAACAACAAGCTGGCACCGCTTTTTTATGTCGACGACCCTGAGGCCCGCGTCCTCGGCCAAGTCGTCTATTCCCAGGGGAACTGCCGGCCCGGGTTCGCCGTCAAGGAATTCCCGGCTTGGAGATCGGTCTACAGCGCGGCCCCGAACCTCCCGGCCGGCGTCTTGCGCAACATCGCCCGCTGGGCCGGTGTGCACATCTACAGCGACGCCGGCGACGTGCTCTACGCCGACAACAGCTTGCTCGGCGTCCACGCCCTCGCCGGCGGCCGGCGCGTGTTCAGGCTGCCACGGCGCGCCCCGGCCGTCACTGACATTTTCGCGAACAGGATTGTCGCCCGTGGCGCCGCGGAATTCGAGGTCATCCTGGAGCCCAGGTCGACCGTTCTGTATTCCATCGGCGGCGAAACGGTTCCCGGGTCCCGCTGATCCCGGGCTCCTGCCGCGCGGTTGGTGTGGCGGCCGCCGCGGATTCGGGTACAATAGGGCGCATGGAGATCGTCCTCGCCTCGGCCTCGCCCCGGCGCCGGGAGCTCATGGTCCGGGTCGTACCGGAGTTCCGCGTATTCCCGACCGACGTCGACGAATCCTCGGTCGCGGAGAAAGACCCGCTCGAATACGCCATCGCCGCCGCCGTGCTGAAGGCCAAAACCGCGGCCGAATCCTTTCCGGAAACGATCGTCATCGGGGCGGACACGGTCGTGGCCCTGGGTCTGCGCATCCTCGGTAAGCCGTCCGACCGGGACTCGGCCCGAGCCATGCTCCGGGCGCTCTCGGGCCGGCGCCACCGGGTGATGACCGGGTTGGCTTTTTACAACAAAACCGAGGACCGCCTTCTCACGGGCTACGACCTGACCTACGTCACCTTCCGCGAACTCACCGCGGAGATGATCGAAGGCTACCTCGATCAGGAAAGCTACCTCGACAAGGCCGGCTCCTACGCCGTCCAGGAGGTCGGCGACGCGTTCGTCGCCCGTCTCAACGGGAATTACGACAACGTCGTCGGCTTTCCTGTGGAAAAGGTCCGATGGCTCCTGGCCCTGTTCCAGGCCCCGCCGCTCACCGTCGAGGTCGAGGACATCGATTTCCCGGCAAGCTCCGGGAAGGCCGTGGCCGACGGCCGCAAACTGCTCATCCCGGGCGCCGTCACCGGCGAAACCGTCCGGGTCCAGGTCGTCGGCGAGCGCGGCGCCGCCCGTATCGCCGAGGTCATCCGGATCGAGTCCCCTTCGCGCCGGCGCGCCGAGCCCCGGTGTCCTCATTTCGGGCCGTGCGGCGGCTGCCTCTTCCAGAATATCGACTACGGGACCCAGCTCGAGCTCAAGGAACGGCACCTCAGACGAACGCTCGAGGAGGCCGGCGTCGCCGAGGCGGCCGCGGCCGTCAAGTCCGTCACGCCCTCGCCGGACTTCTACGCCTACAGGAACAAGATGGAGTTCGGCTTCGGGGAGAACTGGGGCCGGCTCGTGCTCGGGCTCAGGGAGAGAGTCACGGCCACCCGGCAGACCCACCGCCGCACTCTGTCCGTCGACGAGTGCCCGATATTCAGTCCTGTCATCGAGCGCATCTTCCCGGCCGTGATCGATTTCGTCCGCGAAAAAGGCCTGGCCGTCTTCGACATTCTGTCGGGTCACGGACACGTCCGCCATCTCGTCCTCCGGCGGGGGAAGAGGACCGGGGAGCTCATGGCCATCCTCGTGACGGCCGAGCTTCCGGGCACGGATCTCGCCGTCCTGGCCGAGCGCCTGATGGCCGATATCCCGGAACTCAAGAGTTTCGTCCACGTCACGAACAGCCGCCCCTCCGACCTCGTCGAGCACCAGAAGACGCGACTCATCGCCGGGGCCCCGTTCATCGAGGAAACGCTTCTCGGCCTCACCTTCCGGGTCTACCCCCAGACGTTCTTCCAGACGAATACGGCCGGCGCCGAACTGCTCTACCGAAGGATCAGGGACGAAGCCCCGCTATCTCCGGAGAGCCACGTCCTGGGGCTTTACTGCGGCAGCGGGGCGATCGAGCTCTCGCTCGCCGGGGCGGTCCGGCAAGTGACGGGTGTCGATTCTTCCCCCGCCAATATCGCCAACGCCGTGGAGAACGCCCTGGTCAACCGCGTCGAGAACGCCGCGTTCGTGCCGGGGACAGTCGAAGCCCTGCTGAGCGAACCGCTACGGGAGCCGGCCGACGTCGTCGTCGTCGACCCGCCGCGCGTCGGGCTCACGGGCAAGGCGCTCCGCCGGGTCTTGAATCTCGGCATTCCAGCAGTCGTCTACGTGTCCTGCAACCCGTCATCGCTCGCCCGGGACCTCCGCGGTTTCCTCGATGCGGGCTACAAGGTCAAATCCCTCTCGCCCTTCGACCTGTTCCCCCACACGCCTCACCTCGAAACCCTGGCCGTCATGACCCGCTAGACACCGGCGCTTTACTTTCCTTCCAGACAATAGTAAAACCGAGCCCGAGGAGGGAAACGACAATGACCGAAGCCAAGTCTGCCCCGTCGCTTGACGCACATCCCCGCTGCTGTCCCCGCGGGGAGAGGTCCGGACCCAGCGCGGCCTCGCTATCCAGGCGGGATTTTCTCAAGGGTGCCGGCGTGACTGCGCTCGGGAGCGTGGCCGCGGGAGGACTCTCCTGGCCTCTTCTCGGAAGCCAGGCCGCGGCGGTCGATGACGTCTACCGGCTGGCGCCGCTCAAGGTCAAGCCTATCCTCGTCTACGATATCCCCCAGCGCAGGCACCAAACGAGCTGGCGGTCGTGGGGCGGGATTGCAACCGAGCGGGACGCCCGGGAGGAGGCCGCCCGGATCCAGGGCGAACTCGCGGCCCTATCCAAGAAGGCGGAGTTTCCTCTGGAGTTCCTGCCGATCTCCTCGATTCGTCAGGCCGGCGACCTAGCCACGGCGCGGGATATCGGGGACGCCCAGGTCCTTCTCGTCTATGCGGCCGGCGGCTGGATGGACGTCCTTGACGCCTTGGACAAGACGGGCAAGGACCGGATCTTCTTCTGCCGTCACAAGTCCGGGCCGGTCTATCTGTGGTACGAGATCATCAGCCCCCGCTATCTTAGGCAGCACACCGACACCCTGGCCGTCAAGGGAGTCGAC
>Ga0315297_10002041_pt1 | contig 12663 bp, 10 predicted proteins | sample YL17G15_0_MG_FD_203628 | JGI IMG/M metagenome (GOLD analysis project Ga0315297, IMG submission 203628) | Sediment microbial communities from Yellowstone Lake, YNP, Wyoming, USA - YL17G15_0 | ecosystem: Environmental > Aquatic > Freshwater > Lake > Sediment | place: USA: Wyoming | collected... | reverse complement strand
TGATGAGCGCTCTCGTGCAGGCCGCCCTCCTTCGCGCGACGGCACAGGTTCTCGTGGGACAGGACGTGGTCGTCGCTGCGAGCGTCAGCTGGGGTCTGGCCCACCTCTGGCCGGTTGTCTGGGTTTCGCTCATGGTCGGACTCGCGACGGCCGTCGGTTACCTGTTCCTGGTGGTCCCGGGGATCATCCTCAGCGGTTTCCTCGTGGTGACCATCCCGGCAGTGGTCATCGAGGGCCGCCGCGGCTTCGACGCTCTAAGCAGGTCGTGGGAGCTGGTGGGGGGGCATTGGTGGCACGCTTTCGGCACCTCTCTGGTCGCCGGCTTGATCCTCGGATTCGGTGTCGGCCTCTTCTCGGGGTTCCTGTCCGCTCTCCACGCCCACTGGGTGCTCCTCATGTTCGCGGACATCGCCGTTTCGACGGTCTTCACGCCGTTCGCCACCCTGGTTTCCGTCCTCCTGTACGTGGACCTGCGCGTCAGGAGGGAAGGGTTGACGGCCGAGGCCCTGAGCCAGCAGGTGACCGCCCTCGGCTGAGCCCTTGGCGCCGATAGCGGGTCTGGACCGTTCAGCGCCCCGGGCGATAACCTGTCATCACCGCGAGGGCCCGACCGGGCCGAAGGAGCAGACATGAGCGACCAACAGATGTTCATCGGTGGAGAGTGGACGGACGCAGCCGACGGCCAGAGCATGGATGTCATCAACCCGGCGACGGGTCTTTCGCACACGTCGGTCCCGAAGGGCGGCACACAGGATGCCGAGCGCGCGATCAACACCGCCTACGACACCTTCTACAGCAAGGATTGGGCCAAGGTCACCAATCGCGATCGCGGCCGCATCCTGATCAAGGCCGGCGAGTACATCCGCGAGCACCTCGAGGAGATCGCCAAGCTCGAGTCGATGGACATGGGCAAGATCTACTCGGACTCCCTGTCCGATGTCGAGGAGGCCGCGTTCATCTTCGAGTACTACGGCGGGTACGCCACCAAGATCCAGGGCGAGATCCCACCGATGTCGGATGGTGGCATGGCGCTCATCGTCAAGGAACCTGCGGGGGTCTGCGTCGCCATCACCCCGTGGAACTACCCGATCGTGATGGCCTCGCAGAAGGTGGCTCCGGCGATCGCCGCGGGATGCACCTCGATCCTCAAGCCGGCGTCGGACTCCCCGTCGTCGTCGCTGTGGCTCGCCAAGGCGCTCGAGTACGCGGGGCTTCCGAAAGGTGTCCTGAGCGTGCTCACCGGCCCCGGTTCCAGCATCGGCGCGACGCTCGTCAAGAGCCCGAAGGTCGACGTCGTGAGCCTCACCGGTTCGACCGAGGTCGGCAAGTGGATCATGAAGGAGGCCGCCGACACGCTTAAGCGCGTGACGCTGGAACTCGGCGGGAAGTCGCCGAACATCTTCTACGCCGATGCCGATTTCCAGGCCGCGGTGGAGGGAGCCTGCAACGGCGTTTTCTGGAACTCCGGCGAGATCTGCTCGGCGGGTACGCGAGTATTCGTGGAGCAGAGCATCTACGACGATGCGGTGAACGCGATGGTCGATATCGCCGAGAACCGCGTGGTCGGCGATCCCCTCGACACCGAGACCGAGATGGGGCCGGTCGTCTCCGCGAAGCAGAAGGAGACCATCGACCACTACATCGAGATCGGGAAGAAGGAGACGAGGCTCGCGGGCGAGGGCAAGACTCCGGAAGACGAGAAGTTCGCGGGCGGCTACTGGGTGGCCCCGACGATCTTCGCGGACGCGACCAATGACATGGTGATCTCCCGCGAGGAGATCTTCGGACCTGTGATGACGGTCATCCCGTTCAAAGAGGTGGATGAGGTCATCGACATGGCCAACGACAACCCCTACGGGTTGGCGGCGGCGGTGTGGACCCGCGACATCAAGAAGGGTCTCAACACCGCGAAGGCGCTGCGGGCCGGCAACGTGTGGATCAACGACACGCAGCCCGCGCCGTCCGAGGGTATGTGGGGCGGCTACAAGCAGTCCGGTTTCGGTCGCGAGCTCGGGCCCTGGGGTCTGGACGACTACCTCGAGGCCAAGCAGATCTACATCAACCTCGACGAGGGCGGCGACGAGGAGTAGGTCGGAGCACATCTCGCATGATCCAGGCACTCACCGAGGCCCTGCCGATCGCCATCGGGATCATCCTCAGCCCGCTGCCGGTCGTTGCCGTGATCCTGCTCATCTTCTCGCCGCACTCGCGGGCCAGCAGTCTGGCTTTCCTGGCGGGCTGGACCCTCGGGATCGCGGTGGTCGGAGGCGCCACACTGCTCTTGGCGACCGAGGCCGAGGTGGGCGAAGGAGGTGGGCCAGCTCGATGGGCGCTCGCCCTAACCCTCCTCTTGGGGCTCGCCCTGCTTGCCTACGCATATCGCACCTTCGCCAAGCGCCCGAAGGCGGGTGAAGAACCGCGACTACCAAGTTGGATGCAGGCCTTCGACTCGATGGTGCCGCGCCGGGCGTTCACACTTGCGGCAGCGCTCTCGGGGGTCAAGCCGAAGAACCTGCTGCTCAACATCGGGGCGATGACCACTCTGGCCCTCGCTGGTCTCCCCACGGCGCAGACGCTCGGGGCCTTTGTGGCATTCGTCGTGTTGTGCAGTTTGGGTATCGGCGTTCCAGTGATCTATGCGCTTGTTGGAGGACAGTCAGCGAGATCCAGACTTAGCGGCTGGAAGGAGTGGCTCGTCAGGCACAACAGCATCGTCGTGGCAGTCGTGCTTGTCGTGCTCGGTCTCAAGTTGGTCGCGAACGCCGTCAACGGCCTCGTGTAATCAGTACAGGCAGAGACCGCTTCCATATCTCCTACAAGGAGGGGGCCGGGGGTTCAGATCCCTCAGCGCCCACCCAGTCTGGATTGGTTCGGGAGTACAGCACATGCGGTACCCATGCGCCACGCACGAGGAGGTATTCCTGCGCGAGTCCCTCTTCGGCGAAGCCGAGACGATGCATCAGCGCGCGACTGCGGATGTTGTCAGGATGCACGTTGGCGGCTATGCGATGGAACCCCAGCCCTTCGAACCCGTATCCGATCACCAGGCCAAGGGCCTCGGTCATGAGGCCCTTCCCTTGCTCCTGCTCGGCGATGCCGTAGCCGAGGATGCATGCCTGGAACGGACCTCGCACGAAGGAGAACAGGTTGACGGATCCGACGACGCGATCTTGTGATGCGGTCGCGAGGATGAGTCGGCAGGAGACGTCCTCGGCGAACTCCGTGTGGTCCTTGGAGAATCGTTCGAGCCAGAAGCCGGGCGTCGTCTCTTCGGTGGGCCGTTCCGGCGAATAGCGGGAGAGATGGTCCTTGTTGTCGCGGGTGTGGGCAGCAGCCGCCTCGGCGTCATCGGCTCGGCCCATGCGCAACGCGACCTTCTCACCGACCAATACCGGCGGTCTGCGCTCCACGAGGCAGACCCTACCTCGCGGTCGGGCGAGTGGTGGGAAACGCTGCTCATCTTCGACCATCGAAGAGGGTCCGACTTCGGTAGCCTGAAGTGAGACACAGGAGGTGTTCCGTGGGCACGACCGAGACGGTTGAGATCGACCTAGCCCTCGTCGAGGAACTGACTCAGCGCGAGACGAAGGCTCTTGAGGCCATCCACGCCGAGTCGCTGTCGTTCCGAGAGACGGCGCGCCGCCACCTGCCGGGAGGCGTTCCGTCGTCCTGGCAGATGTGGCCGCCGCACCCGACGTTCGTGGATCACGGGTTGGGGTCCAAGGTCTGGGACATCGACGGGAACGAGTACGTCGACTATCACAACGGCTACGGCGTCATGGTCATGGGACATGCACACCCCAAGATCGTCGAGGCCATCCGCAAACAGGCGGGCCTCGGTACGCACTTCGCCCTCGCTACGCGGGACTCCTACGCTTGCGCCGAAGCGCTTGCGGAGCGATTCGGGCTTCCGCTGTGGCGCTTCGGCAACTCGGGGACCGAATCCACTCTCGACGCGGTTCGCATCATGCGCGCCGCAACCGGGCGAAAGAAGATCCTCAAGATCGAGGGCACCTATCACGGCCACCACGACTCGCTGATGGCGTCGGTCTTCGTCACGCCGGAGAACGCCGGCCCGCGCGATCATCCGGCATCCGCCCCGGCCACGCTCGGTCTTCCCGAGGAGTTCGTGAACCTCGTCGTTGCCGTGCCGTTCAACGACCTGGCGGCTGCGGAGCAAGCCTTCGCCGAGAACGACGGGGAGATCGCCGGCATGATCGTCGAGCCGGCTATGACCAACGCCGGTCTCGTCCTGCCGGATCCCGGCTACCTCCAGGGGCTTAAGGATCTCTGTCACCGCAACGGAGTGATGCTCGCGTTCGACGAGGTGAAGACGGGCGCGACCCTCGCCTACGGCGGTGCCGTGGAGGCGTTCGGTGTCACGCCCGACCTCGTCTGTCTCGCGAAGGCGATCGGCGCCGGCATCCCTTGTTCCGCGATAGGCGGCACCGAAGAAGCGATGGGCATGATCGTGCGGAACGAACTCGAGCAGGTCGGAACCTTCAACGGCAATCCCATGACGATGGCCGTGATGAAGGTGAACCTCACCGAGGTGTTGACTCGCGAGGCTTACGGCGAGTTCGACCGTATCAACGGCGTGCTGGCCGGGACCAAGGCTGTCATAGAGCGCTACAAGCTGCCGGTATCGCTGAAGATGCTGGGTGCCAAGGGTTCGATCGACTGGAGCCCGGAGCCGATCCACGAGTTCCGCGATCTCTGGGCGATCGACGATCGGGTCCCGCAGCTCGCGTGGCTGTGGCAACTCAACCGCGGTGTCTTCAAGTCGCCCGGATCGAAGTGGGAATCGTGGACCAGTTCCATCGTTCACTCCGACGCCGACGCGCAGCGGTATGTCGACAACTTCGAGAGTTTCGCCGCCGCGATAACGGGCTAGGGCGAACCTGGCAACTTCTGAGCACAGCGCGGGACCTTTGGACCTTTGCCGGCTTGACCCCGTGACGTAGAATCCAATCGTCCTGTTTGATACGCCAGTCAGGAGGCAAAGGTGGCCGCGAATCAGTACGACGCGATAGTGATCGGCGGAGGCCACAACGGCCTCATGGCAGCGGCCTACATGGCCAAATACGGCGCGACCGTCGTTGTCCTGGAGGCGCGCCACAAGACCGGCGGCGCAACGGATACCAGTTCTCCCTGGCCTGAGGCTCCGGAGTTCAAGGTCACGACTCTCTCCTATGTGATGAGCCTCATGCCGCCGGAGATCCTGAAGGACCTCGAGCTCGAGAAGCACGGCTACAAGATCTTCCCGCAGGGCCTGGGCTACCTGCCCCTTCCCGACGGTCGCTCGATCATCAACGACGGTGGTCCGAAGGAGTACGAGACCATCTCGAAGTTCTCCAAGAAGGACGCGGAGGCCCTGCCGAAGTACTACGAATGGATCGGCGGCATGGCGGATCTGATGCACCCGATGCTGATGGAGACTCCGCCGAAACTCGGTTCGTCCGACCTGGGTGACACGCTGGATCAGCTCAGGTTCCTGATGCGCCGGCGCCACGGCATGGACGTCCGCACCATGGCCGACGTGACGAAACTTTTCACCATGAGCGCGGGCGACCTGCTACGCGAGTGGTTCGAGTCTCCGGAACTGATCGGCCTCCAAGCCGTGAACGGCATCATCGGCACGTGGGCCGGACCCGAAGAACCCGGCACAGCGTACGTGTTGATGCACCACTCGATCGGTTCGGCAGGGGAGGGTGAGGACGTCGCCTCCTGGGGATACCCGGAAGGCGGGATGGGCGCCGTAGCTGACGCATGTCGCCGTTCTGCCGAGGCGTTCGGAGCGACGGTGCGAGTGAATGCGCCCGTTGCCAAGGTGATCATCCGCGAAGGTCGCGCGGTCGGCGTTGCGCTGGAGGGCGGCGAGGAGCTGCGCGCTCCCGTCATCGTCACGACCTGCCACCCGAAGATCACCTTCGAGCGTCAGATCGATGCGAAGGATCTGCCGGACGATTTCGTACGCGACATCGCTAACTGGAAAAGCCGTTCGGGCGTCGTGAAGATCAACGCGGCGTTGGACGGGCTACCGGAGTTTACGGCGAACCCGGGATTCGATCCGGACGTGCACGGTGGGGCCATCGAGATCCTGGACAACATCGAGTACCTGGAGACGGCGTTCCAGGACGCGCGCAGCGGCCAGGCGTCGAAGCTACCGTTCTCGGACACGGCCATCCCGTCAGTGTTCGACAAGACGCTCGCGCCCGAAGGCAAGCACATCATGTCGTTCTACTCGCAGTGGGCGCCGTCGTGGTGGGCCGACGAGGACCACATGGACGAACTCGAGAAGTACGCCGACAGGCTCTTCGACCGTGTCGAGGCCGTCGCTCCGGGCTTCAAGAACCTGGTCCTTCACCGGCAGATCATCGGACCGCGCGAGATGCAGGAGGAGTTCAACCTCATCGGAGGGAACATCTTCCACGGCGAGTTGACCGTGAACCAGCTGTTCCACATGCGGCCGGCGCCGGGCTACGCGGACTTCCGGTCGCCTATCAAGGGTCTGTACCAGGCCTCTTCGGCGACGCACGGCGGCGGAGGGGTCACGGGTATCCCCGCCTACCAGGCAGTGAAGGCCATCCGCAAGGACAAGGCTCTGAAGACCCGCTGAACCAGCGCTACCTATCCGCTACGGGTTCTTTGGTCAGGTAGCCGCCGATCAGGATGCCGGTCGTGGCCAGAGTGATGATCACCATGGTTGAACGGACGCCGGTGGCGTCGGCGAGCCATCCCATTACCGGTGGACCGATGACGAAGCCGATGTAGCCGACGGTCGTCACCGCTGCGATAGCCACGCCCACCTCGGCCGTCGTCCCCTCGATAGAGCCGAAGGCCGCGGGCCCGGCGGACGCGAGGCAGAATCCGAGTATCAGGTAGGCAAATGTCGCAACCGTGGCGTTCGGGGCGAAGACCGCAAGGGTTCCCGCGCACACCGATCCGATACCCGAGAAGAGGATGGTGCGCCGGTAGCCCATGCCGAAAAGGATTCCCGCTGCGAAGGTGCGACCGACGGCGGTGGCCACGCCGAACGCGGAGAATCCGAGCGCGCTCGCGATGATCCCGGCCCCCAGAGTTGTCCGCAGGTAGGTAACCGCCCAAACGTCGAGCGAGCCCTCCACGAAGAAGGCCGACACGACGATGAGCGCGGTCGCCATCAGCGCGGGGTTCCTCCGCAGTACCGACAGGGACATGCGCTCGTCTGACTTCTCGACGGTGGGACGGTCCCTGAAGGCGCGAGACGTCGCGCACACCACGAAGGCCACCGCCTGCATCCCCGCCGCCACCACAAGGGCGATCCTGAAAGTCCCGCCGGTCACGAGGATCACCGCGGATCCCATCGCGCCGGCGACCGCCCCCATGCTGTAGCCAGCGTGTATGGGTTGCAGCACCGAGCGCCCCGAGTCGACCTCGAGGCCATGGCCCATCTGGTTCACCACGACGTCGATCAACCCGGTTCCGGTTCCGGTCGTCGCGAAGGCCAGCAGCAGAAGTCCGTCGCTCGCCCAGGGCATCATCAGGATGCCTACCCCGTAGAGACCCAGCGCCAGCGGCAGGGAAACGCTCGGCAGCAGATGCGCGATACGCGGTGTGACGACGGTCATCGTGATCATGGATGCGATGGTCAGGGCCATCAGGTTCACGCTCATCCGGCTGTAGGTGAATCCGTGTGCCGTGATGAAATCGAGGAAGACGACCGACCAGCAGCCCCAGAAGTACCCGAAGCTCACGTACGCGCAGACGAGAGGAACCACTCCGCGAGGTTTGACGGTAGGGTCATTCACGAGGGCGACAGAGTACCTCCGGCGAGGTAGCCCTGTTCAAGTTGACGCTTCAGATACGATGCCGCTCGCCATCAACCGATCGGGGTGTTTCGCATGAGCGAACAGGTACTGCTTGTAGAAGACATCGGGCCCATCCGTCGCCTGACGATGAACCGGCCCGACAAGCTCAATTCCCTGAACCACGACCTGATCGTCGGCCTGGGGAAGGCTTTCGAGGAGGCCGGCCAGGACGACTCGGTGAGCGTGATCATCCTCGCCGCCGCAGGCCGCGCCTTCTGCGCCGGATACGACCTCGAGGAGGATGCCGAGGGTGGCGAGCTGAGCGAGCAGCAGTGGCGCGACGAGCTCCAGGAATCCACCGACCGGATGTTCGCTCAGCTGTTCAACCCGAAGCCCACCATCGCCCAGGTGCAGTCCTACTGCCTGGCGGGCGGTACGGACCTGATGCTCGCCTGCGACCTCACCGTTTGCTCCGACGACGCCAAGTTCGGCTACGTGGACATCCGCTTCGGCTCGGGCGTCGTCACGATGCTGCTGCCTTGGGTGATCGGGGTGCGCAAGGCGAAGGAACTGCTGTTCACAGGCGAGGATCGCATCCCCGCCGACGAGGCGCTCAGCATGGGTCTCGTGAACAAGGTCGTCCCGGCGGACCAGCTCGAGTCGGCCACGCTTGCCCTCGCCGAGTCCATCGCCAAGAACGAACCCTTCGTCGTCCAGAAGACCAAGCTGGCCATCCACAAGGTGTGGGAAAGCCAGGGCATCAAGCCGGCGCTCGACGCCAACGTGGACTTCGATGTCGCCATCGAGACGGCGAACCTCCCAGCGCGCGACGAGTTCCGGAAGATAACCACCGAGCAGGGGCTCAAAGCCGCCATCGCGTGGAGAGACGCGCGGTTCCGCGGTGAGAACGCATGAATCTCGGGCCGCTCCTGGCCCCGAAGTCGATAGCGATCGTCGGAGCGTCGGAGTCGCCTGACTCCTGGGCGCCCGAGATCTACTCGAGCCTCCTGCATCACGGCTTCGAGGGCAAGGTCTACCCGGTCCACCCCAAGTACGACTCGGTCTGGGGCCTGCCCTGCTACAGGTCCGTTCTGGAACTGCCCAGGGGAGTCGATCTAGCCGTCTTCGTCATCCGAGCCGACCGGGTGGTGGCGTCGATCGATGACTGCGCGAAGGCCGGTATCAAGTCGCTCATGGTCGTGGCCTCGGGTTTCGCCGAGTCCGGCGCGGAAGGCCGAGCCCTGCAGGAGGAACTGAAGGCCAAGGCCCTGAAGCACAGGATCCCGCTGTTGGGTCCGAACATCGAAGGGTTCGTGAACTACACGGACAAGGTGGCGCCGTACGGCACGCTTCCACCGCCGAGCCCGGTCGCGGGCGACATCAGCGTCATCTCGCAGTCGGGCACGGTTGCCTGGGCGATGAACCAGCAGGCCTCGGACCGGGGAGTCGGACTCAGGATCATCCTCGGCGTCGGGAACGAGGCCGTCATCGGGCTCGGTGACATGTACGAGTGGGCCGCTCGGGACCCGAAGACGAAGGTGGTTTGCACCTACATCGAGACCCTTCGCGACGTCGCCGGCATCGGCCGCGGTCTCCGCGCGCTCCAGAAGGCGGGCAAGCCCATATTGGTGTGCGCACCGGCAGGTCGCAGCGAAGCCGCGAAGCGTTCCATCGTTGCTCACACGGGCGCTCTCGCCGGCAACACCGGTGTCCGAGACGCCTGGTTGCGTGGCCTCGGAGCCGTTCTGGTCGAGGACCCGGTGATCATGTTCGAAGCGGCCATCTTGATCAGCAGCCACAGGAAGATGCGAGTGACCGGCATCACCGCGGCCCTTCAATCGGGCGGCGCTTGCACGCTGTTCGCGGAGGCGTGCGGCGCGGCCGGGTTGGACTTCCCGGCCTTGGCGAAGTCGACCGAGAGGAAGCTCGAGAAAGCTCTGCCGTCGTACGCGAACCTGAACAACCCGCTGGATGTCACGGGCCAAGCGGCGGTCGAGACGGACATGTACTGCGCAGCGCTTGAGGCTCTGGCCGACGACCCCGCGATCGGCTTCGTCGCGGTCGATGCGTTCCCTCCGCGGGGCGATGACGAGCACGACGCGATCTGGGCGTGGCCGGTCCTTGCGAAAGCCAAGGAGATCGAGAAGAGAACCGGGGTGGCATTCGCTTCCATATCGATGACTCCGCTGAGATACACACAAGCCTCGAAGTCGTTCGTGAAGCGAACGGGCATACCTTTCCTGCAAGGCCACCGCGCGGTCGCCGGCGCGGTCAAAGCTCTGATCGACCTTCAGAGTGTCAAGGCGAAGGCCACCAAGGATGTTGCGGCGCACGCGGAACGGGCGAAGTCCCTGCGATCGCTGAAGGGTCTGTCCGGCCCCCTCGACGAGGAGCAGGCCGCCCGCATCATCGAGGCGTACGGGGTGAAGCGTCCCAAGGAGAAGATGCTCGACACCCCGGCCCAGGCCGCCGCGTTCGCCGCGACCGTGAGGGGTCCGGTGGCCGTGAAGGCCGCGGCTCCCGAGATCCCGCACAAGGCCAAGCTCGGTGGCGTGAAGCTGAACCTGCGCGGTGCCAAGGATGTTGAGGACGCGGCGGCGCAGGTTCTGGCCGCCGCCAAGAAGGCCGGGGCGAAGAAGCCGCGGGTCCTGGTCCAGGAGATGGCGAGCGGTGCGGAGGTTCTGATCGGCGCTGTCATCGACCACCAGTTCGGTCCGGCCATCACCATCCGTCCCGGCGGCGCTTTGGCCGAGGCGGGCGAGGCGACGTTCGTTGCCGCACCGCTGACGGCCAAGCAGGCCATGGCCTTCGTAGAGTCCGAAGCCGCCCGCTGCAAGCTCGACCCCGCGAAGCACGACTTGGCCGCAGTGGCCGGTGCCGTGCAGGCGATAGCCCACGCCGCCAGCGATCTGCGCGGCAGGCTCGCGTCACTGGAAGCGAACCCCCTTCTGGTGTCCAAGAAGGGCGCGGTAGCGGTGGACGCTTTGGCTGAAGCTCGGCTCTAGCGTGTTCTACGGGCTGCTGGCGGCCCTCGGTTGGGGAACAGCCGACCTTGCTGCCGCGCTGTCGGGGCGCCGCATCGGCAGCTACCTGACCGCAGGGATCGCTCAGGTCGTATCCCTTGCCCTGTTGTTCGCTATGGGCTTGGCCCTGGGACAGCACTTCCACGCTCAGGGCCCGGAGGTCGCGATGCTGTTGGCCAACGGAATGGTGGCCGCCGCCGCCTACATCGCCCTTTACCGTTCGCTGGAGCTGGGGCCGGTCGCGTTGGTGTCCCCGATAGTTGCGGCCTACGCCGCGATCTCGATCCTGCTCGCGATGATCTTCCTACACGAATCCATGACGGGGGTGGCCCTCGTCGGTGCCGTCGTGACGCTCGGGGGAGCGATGCTTTCCTCCACCGACGTGAAGCTCCTTCGGAGCGGGCAGAAGCTGTTCGGCACGGGGGTGCGATGGGCCTTCGCGTCGATGCTTCTCTTCGGAGTGGCCACCTTCATCCTCGGTCATTACTCGCAGCGGATCGGCTGGTTCTCCGCCTCTGTCCTGTCCCGCATCGGAAACGTGGCGGGGGTACTGGCATTCCTCTTCCTGGTCAGACGAGGTCTCCCAAGGCATCCCCGTCTCGCTGGCTGCGCCCTCGCGGCCCTCGTGGGGATCGCGGATGTCATCGGAGTGGCCGCCTATGCGAGGGGTACCGAGCTGGGCCTCGTAACGGTCGTTTCAGCAGCCTCGGCGGCGTTCATCCTGATCCCGGTGATCGGTGGTCTGGTCATCTTCCACGAACGTCCGGCACCCCTTCAGATGGCCGGCGTCGCGCTAGTCGGCCTGGGCTTGACCTTGCTCGCTCTCGGTTGACCCTGGGTCAGATCGCCCGGAGCCAGGACCCCGATTCCCGCTGAACTTGCCAAGTCAGGTAGGATTCGGTTGGGTGGACTGACGCGTCAGACAGGACACCCGTGAGAAGCACCGGAGGTTTCTAGTGTCAGACAGAAGGAACGAGATCCTCGAAGCGGCCTGCCACGTCATCGGGCGTAGCGGGGTCCACGAGCTGCGCGTCGAGGACGTGGCCAAAGAGGTCGGGATCTCGCCGGCGCTCGTCTACTACTACTTCGACACACGCGCCGATCTGCTCAGCCGGGCCTTCGAGTTCGCCGATGCCAGATCGATGACCAACACCCTTTCCAAGCTCGACCTCGAGGCACCCGCGGGTCAGCAGGTCAGGGACATGCTGCTGCTCGAGCTGGACGATGTGCCTGAGGTGCGCGACAACTGGGTCATCTGGAGCGAGATGACCGCGGGCGCTTTCTTCGATGACGACCTGAAGCAGGCGGTCGCCAAGTGGTCCGCGCATTGGTTCCGAATGGTCGCCGAACTGATAGCGAAGGGGCAGGAGGAAGGCTCGCTGTCCGCGAAGATAGACGCCGCGGCCGCCGCCCAACGTCTCACCGGGACCCTGGACAGCCTCGGTGGAAGGGTTCTGCTCGGCGTCATCGAGCGAGAACACGCCGTCGAGCTCATGAAGGGCGCATTGAACCTCGAACTGGGGGACGCCCCTGAGTAGTGCCCCCGTACGGGGGTCCCGCCGGCGGCGTGTCGCCCGGCGGTTGGACTCCCGTCTATTGACCCCCGCTTCCTGCTTCCTGCAGGAAGCCGAGACCGAACGGAGAAACCCGATGGCAGAGTTCCCGATAGACAAGGCGCTGATACAGAGAACGGCCAAGGATGCGCGAGAAGCGCTGACGCTTCCGGCCGACGCCTACACCTCCGAGGAAGTCTTCGAGTGGGAGAAGAAGCACTTCATCGAGAAGGGATGGGTCTGCCTTGGCCGCTCTTCGGAACTCGCCAACGCGGGCGACCAGAAGGCGGTCCCCGT
>Ga0315297_10002040_pt1 | contig 12666 bp, 11 predicted proteins | sample YL17G15_0_MG_FD_203628 | JGI IMG/M metagenome (GOLD analysis project Ga0315297, IMG submission 203628) | Sediment microbial communities from Yellowstone Lake, YNP, Wyoming, USA - YL17G15_0 | ecosystem: Environmental > Aquatic > Freshwater > Lake > Sediment | place: USA: Wyoming | collected... | reverse complement strand
CCTGGCCGTCGGCGGGCCCGACGCCTGGGCCCAGCCGGCCGGTGTCGTGCCCAAGCTCGTCGTCGACAAGTGGAAGTTCGACATCGTCACGGTCTCCTACGACGAGCTGGGCCGGCTCATCCGGGCGGCCCGCGCCGACGCGGCCGCGGTGCGCCGGGCCGGGGACAGGACCGAGGCGTACCTGCGCCAGCCCGGGACGCGCCTGGAGACCGGGCGGGCCTTCGTCGCGAACGCCATGCTCCTCGACGAGGTCTTCCGGGCCCTGATGAAGACGACCGGCTGCCGGGCCCTGACCATCAACGGCTGCATGGGGACGATCATGCCGCTGGCCGAGACATCGGCCTGCCTGGCGCTGAGCACGCTCAACGACGACGGCTACCTCGCCTTCTGCGAGTCGGACTTCGTCGTCATCCCCTCCGGCGTCCTCCTGGCCGGCATCTCCGGACGCCCGGTCTTCCTCAACGACCCGACCTACCCGCACGACGGGATCATCACCCTGGCCCACTGCACGGCGCCCCGGAAGATGGACGGCCGGACGGCCGAGCCCGCCCGCATCCTGACCCACTTCGAGTCCGACTACGGCGCGGCGCCCAAGGTGGAGATGGCGAAGGGACGGATGACGACCAACATCGCCCCGGATTTCGCGTCTCAGCGATGGCTCGGGCTGCGCGGCGAGATCGTCGACGCGCCGTTCCTGCCCATCTGCCGCTCCCAGATCGACATCCGGTTCAAGTGCGACGACCGCACCCTGGCCCAAAGGATGCCGGGATTCCATTGGATGACGGGTTACGGGGACTATTCCCGGGAGCTCGGCTACGCCCTCAGGCGCGTCGGCATCGAGTGGGACTTCCTGGGGTGATCATCGCCACCCGAACTGCGGGTTGATTAATCCATGGTTCGGGTGGCGATGACGTCGACGCCAGTGCCCAGGACGTCGGCGATGAGGACCTGGCCGCGCCGGACCGGGGTCGCGGGCCTCAGCCCGGCGATCTCGCGGAGGATGGGGAAGATCATCTCCCGCGGCACCCTGTCGCTCAGGCGGACCGAAACCAGTCGAGTCTCCGAACCCTTGACCGGGACCGAGGTGGCCAGGTTCCGCTTGGGATAGAGGACCTCCTCGGTCGCGAAGCCGATCCCCTTCTCGCACTGGTACCCCTGGACGTCGAGGCCCCGCCCGGTGCGCCGGACCTCGAGCTCGCAGCCGACGGGGCAGAGGATGCAGGTCAGGCGGTCGGCGGGCGGCTGATCACTCATGGCACCCGACCTCCAGGTCCTCTTCGACGGCGGCCCTGATCCGGACCTTCTGCAGTTCCGACGGCAGGAGCCGGGCGTATCTCTTGCGGAAATAGGCCCGCCCCGAATCCCTGCCCTGGACCGTGACCCGGCAGGACCGCAGGGGGCGCGTCACCCGGAAGCTCAGGTCGACGTTGGCCGTCCCGGGACGCACGTGCTGCGGCAGGCAGTAGCGGACGTTCGGGCCGGGCGATACGCGGACCTTCGTCCCGGGCCCGAGCTCGCCGCGGGCGAAACGGGCCGCGGAGGCCCCGGCCCCGAAGCCCTCGTCGGAGGCGAAATCGGCCACGTCATGGATGTGGAGGACGTTGCCGCAGGAGAAGATGCCGGGGACCGAGGTCATCAGGACGTCGTCGACGACCGCGCCTCCGGTCACCGGCGAGAGGTCGACCCCGGCCTTCTTCGAGAGCTCGTTCTCCGGGATGAGGCCGACGGACAGGAGAAGCGTGTCGCAGCGGACCTCCCGCTCCGTGCCGGGGACCGGCTTGAGCCCGCCGTCCACGGCGGCCACGACGACGCTCTCGACCCGGTCCCGGCCCCGGACCTCGACGACCGTGCTCGAGAGCTCGAGGGGGATGCCGAAGTCCATCAGGCACTGCCGGACGTTGCGCTCGAGGCCGCTCGTCCAGGGCAGGATCTCGAAGACCCCCCTGACGGCGATGCCCTCGAAGGATAACCGGCGCGCCATGATCAGACCGATGTCGCCCGAGCCCAGGATGACGGCCTCGCGGCCGATGCGGATGTTCTGGAGGTTGACGAGGTTCTGGGCCGCGCCAGCGGTGAAAATGCCGGCCGGCCGGGTGCCCGGGATCTCGATCATCTCCCGCGTCCTCTCCCGGCAGCCCATGGCCAGGACGACGCTCTTGGCCCTGAGAAGCCGGTAGCCGGAGCGGGCGTTGACGCGGAGAAGACGGTCGGGCGAGAGGTCGAGGACCATGGCCCCCGTCTCGAAGCGGACGCCCTCGCGGTCGGCGTCCTCGGCCAGGCGCTCGGCGTACTCGGGGCCGGTGATGGAGTCGTTGTAGAGGAAAAGGCCGAAGCCGTCGTGGATGCACTGGTTGAGGATGCCGCCGAGCCGCCGGTCGCGCTCGATGACCAGGACGTCCTCCGCCCCGGCCCGCCGGGCGCCCAGGGCCGCGGCCAGGCCGGCGGGGCCGCCGCCGATGACGACGACGTCATGGACCGTTTCGTTGGGCATGACGGCCACGCTCAATTCCTGATCCTTCCGTAGAAAAGGCGGGAGCCGCCGCCGCGCTTCGTGATCCGGTCGAGGGGGAGACCCTCCTCCTGCAGGATCTCCACGATCCGCGGCGTGCAGAAGCCGCCCTGGCATCGGCCCATGCCGCAGCGGGTCCGGCGCTTGACCGCGTCCATGGACCTGGCCCCGAACGGGTTGCGCAGTGCGGACACGACCTCGGCCCGGGTCACGTGCTCGCACCGGCAGACCATCTCGCCCCAGTCGCCGTCCTCCCGGACTCGGCCGGCGCGCGCCCCGTCGCCGAGGGCTGCGAAGCGGGGGGCGTCCGGCAGCCCCGGCTCGAAATCCGACTTCGGCCGGAGGTCCATCCCCGCCCCGATCATTGAGGCGACCATCTCGGCCAGGGCCGGGGCCGCGGTCAGGCCGGGCGATTCGATGCCGAGGAGACTCGTCCAGCCGGGCCTGAGGGAGCTCTCCTCGACGATGAAATCCCGGAACCTGTCCCCGCCGGACGGGTCGACCAGCTTGGGCCGGAGGCCGGCGTAGCTGTGGATGAAGGGCGCGCGGCCGAGCTCGGGCATGAGCCGGGCGGCCTCGTCCTTGAGCCGGTCCATGACGGGCCGCGTCGAGGCCGTGTCGCTCTTCCCCGGGACCCCCTCGGCGCTCGGGCCGAGAAGGACGTTGCCCTCCATGGTCGGCGTGATGTGGATGCCCAGGCCGGGGTCATCTTGGGGCGGGACGGGATAGAGCGGCATCCCGAGCCTGAAGCCGGGGTCCTTGTCGGTGACGAGGTATTCGCCGCGGTAAGGATAGACGCGGTAGTCCTCGACCCCGGCCAGCCGGGCGACCTCGTCGGCGAAGAGGCCGGCGCTGTTGACGACCCGGCGGGCGGCGAAGGTCCCGCGGGGCGTCCCGAGATGGAAGAGGCCGTCCCGGAATTCGACGGACTGGACGGGGGCCTCGAGGAAGACGGCCGCTCCGTTCCCGTGCGCGGACTCGGCCAGGGCGACGGTGAACTCGTAGGGGGAAATGATGCCGGTGTGGGGGGAATGGAGGGCCCAGCGGCCTCTGGCCAGGGGCTCGAGACGCGCGATGCCGTGTTCGTCGACGATCTCGAGGCCGGGCACCCCGTTCCGGTCGCCCTGGGCCTTGAGCTCCTCGAGGCGCGGCCGTTCGCCGTCCGTCAGGGCGAGGACGAGCTTGCCCGTCTTGCGGTGCGGGACGCGGAGCCCGGCGGCGAGCCCATAGATCCGGGCCAATCCGTCGACGTTCGTCCGGGCTTTGAGGGATCCGGCAGGGACGTTGAAGCCGGCGTGGATGACGCCGCTGTTGGCCTTGGAGATGCCCTCGGCGAGGTCGGCCTCCTTTTCGAGGAGGAGGAGCCTCAACCGGTACCGCGAGAGCTCGCGCAGGACGGCGCAGCCGACGACCCCGCCGCCGATGACGATGACATCATAGGGATTGTCCATGGCTTCCCGAGCGTCCCATCATACCAAAAGAGGGCCCGCCGGGGAATGCCGGCCGGAGGCGCCCGGCGGTCAGGTCAGGTAGGCGGACTCGAGTTCCTTGAGCAGCCGGTGGTATTCCTCGTGCTTGCCGTGGCCGATGACCCTTTCCTCGACGTCCGAGAAGCAGGCGGCGAGCTCGGCCTGTTGGGCCGCGGTCAGCCGGGCATCGGCCATCGGGAAGAGGACGTGGTCCTCCTTGTGGATGTGCTGGGAAAGGAGCGCCGCGTACCCCCGGGCATTCTCGGCAAAAAACTCGGGGGCGCCAGGGTCCCCCTTCGCGATCCCGGCCAGTGCCCTGGTCATGCCCTTGACAAAGCAGCGGCCCTCGGCATGCTCGCGGAGCATCACGCCGAGAGGTCCGCCGCAGCAGGGGATCCCGGACTTTTCCATGGCCGGAAACAGCAGGGCTTCTTCCTTCCCGTGGTGGCACTTGTCGGCAAAGACCTTGATGAAGTCCACGGCTCCCTCGAGATGGAGAGGGTCGACTTTTTCGGCGGCCTCGAGCTTGTCGCTCATCTTCTCCAGGATCCTGATCATTAAAAGGATGGCCTGGTGTTCGTGGCTGAGTTCCTGTGTCGGTTTCATGGGTGTCTCCTTGTCCTGGCTGGGATTGACGAGGCACGGCCCTTGACACGCGCTCTCGGGGACCCCGCCGTGACCTTATCTCCTTCGAGAATGGAGGCGATGGTCAAAGCTTCGAGCTCCGCCACCAGCCGGTCTTCCAGCCGGCCGATGGCCTTCCGCAAGGGGCAGGTCCCGGCATCCGGGCAGATCTTTTTCTTGAAAAGGCAGTCGTGAAGGCTGATCCGGCCCTGGAAGGCGCGGACGACGTCGGCGACGGCGATGAGGCCGGCCGGGCGCGCCAGGACGAAGCCTCCGCCGCGGCCCTTGAAGGACCGGACGACCCCCTCGCGGGCCAGCGTCTGCATGATCTTCCGGAGGTAGGGCCGGGGAAGGGCGATCTCGGCGGAGAGCTCCGCCACCGTGGCCAGGCCGTCGCCCCGGCGGGCGATGGCGAGCAGGGCCTTGACGGCGTAATCCGCGTCCCGGTTGATGAGCTTCACGACCGTACTTCCCGCTATAATGATACTAATATTGTATCATTTTGTCAAGGACCGATCGCCGGGGACGGGGCGGGCCGCCCTGCGTTAGGGCTGGAAGAGCGTCTCGGCCTCCCTCTTGATGCCCGCGTGGAAGGCCAGGCCCCAGACGGGGGTCGAACGATGGCAGGCGAGCTCCCGTGACCCGAGGGCGACGACGACGGGGAACTCATAGGCCTGAAGACGCTTGGGCCAATGGGAATCGAGGAACGTCTGGACCTCGGGCGGGAAGGCGGCCGACACAAGGACGGGGTAGACGACGAGCGGCTGGAAGGAGCTGCGGGCCAGGAGCCCTTTCTGGGTGCTCGCGAAATTGAAGACTGTCTGGGAGTACAGGCGGACGGCCTCCGCGGTGAGGGTCCCCGGGACCCACTTGACGGCGCAGACGGTCGTCACCTTGCCGGCCTTGGCCAGGTCGAACCGCTGGCGCTTGAAGAGCCGGTCGGCGTCGAGGCCGGCCGCCCCTCCGACGGCCTCGAAGCCGCCCTGGGCGAACCGCCCTTCGAGGAGGATCCAATAGGCGGCCAGGGCGGACCCCATGTCTCCGGTCGCGCCCGGGGTCGGCGCCCCGCCCGCGGCCGCGCCGACCGCCGCCCCGCAGGAGGTGCAAAAACCGCTTCCGGGCTCGAGCTTGGCGCCGCAACCCGTGCAGTGGGCGGGCGTCGGGACCGCCGCAGCGGCCGCGGGCCGCCCGCATGCGACGCAGAAACGCGAGTCGTCCGGGACGACGGCCCCGCAGCCGGAGCACAGTGCCCCTCCGGCCGGGGCCGGCGGCGCCATGCCCGCGCCGCAGCCCGTGCAGAACTTGCTGTCTTCAGGATTTTCCATCCCGCAGGATCGGCACTTGACCATGTTCACCCTCCCTCTCTTCGGGGCGGAGCCCTCCCCCGCGGCCTTCAGACGAGCGGCCGCTCCTCCTTGGAAATGAGCAATCGTCCCCAGATGCCGCAAGCCGCGAGCCCGCCGTTCAGGGCGATCGAGATGATGCCGCTCTTGAAAAAGAGGAGCGTGGTGATCGCGCCCAGGATGGCGTTGGCGACCGTGGCCGCCTTGGCCAGCTTGAGGTTCCTTTTCCCGAGTTCGACGACGGCGTAGGCCGAGAGTCCCCCCAGCCCGACATCGATCAGAATGAGGAACCAGGAGGTCGAGGTGTCGGCGTAGGGCCCGAGAAGGGCTTTCAGCTGGGACATGGAAGTGTAATTGAGATAGAGCCCCACGGCGTAAAGCCCAACCGCCGCCCAGAGGAGCATCTTTACCTTGGCGAGGTCGGCGCTCAGCGCGGCCGGAGGCGCCTTGGAGACCGGCCCCGTGCCGCCCCCGCCCGGGGGGACGCCCGTGACCGGCGGCCCCGTCGGCCGGCCCGGCCGGGCCGCGCCCTGGAGCGGGGCGCCGCACTTCTTGCAGAACTTGCTCGCCGCCGGGCTTTCCGTGCCGCACGCGGCGCAGCGGGGGTTCAGGGGGATGGCCGTGCCGCAGCCCGCGCAGAACTTGCTGCCGGCCGCGTTCTCGAGGCCGCACTTGACACACGCTGGCATGAAGCCCTCCCTTCACGCGATGCCCCGCCGGCCCGGCACGCGAGCCCGTCCCGGACGGCGGGATTTCGCTCAGGCACTTGGCGCGATTATATTTGCGCGAAAGGGCCGTTGTCAATCTCCCCCCGGCGCCGGCCGGCACTCTGTTGACTTCCCGGAGGACCTGTGTTAAGTCCATACAATTAAGGTCCGGCATGTTCTGCACGAACTGCGGCGCGTCCCTCCCCGGCCAGGCCAGGTTCTGCAACCAGTGCGGCCAGGCCGTGGGCGCCCCTCCGTCCGGCTCCCCGACCGGCTACGAGCTCGTCCCGGGCGAGTTCGAGCACCCCTCCATGCAGCAGATGAACCAGGCCCTGCGCCGCTCGCTCGTCCTCAACCGGATGGCCGAGAGCCTTTCCCAGAAGATCGGCAAGCCCTGGTACGAGTCCTGCTTCAACAGCGTCGAGGTCACCGAAAAACAGTACGCCCGGGTCTTCGAGCTGGCCGGGATCGCCGCCCGGAGGATCGGTTTCGCCCGGGTCCCCGCCGTCTACATCGAAGCGGACAGGGGGTACCAATCCAACACCTACGGCTCGGAGAGAGACTCCTTCGTCAACATCGGGACCTTCCTGCCGAAACTCCTCAGCGACCGGGAACTCCTGTTCATCCTGGGCCACGAGTTCGGCCATCTCAAGTGCCGCCACGCCCTGTGGACGACGGCCAGCATGTTCCTCGTCGGGCAGGCCCGCGGCAACCTCATGTCCGAGGGCATCCTGAGCTACATCAGCAACCCCCTGAAGGTCCTGGAGAGCGGCGTCGAGTCCATCATTTCGAGCTGGATGCGCGTCGCGGAGCTGACGGCCGACCGGGCCGCCCTGCTCGTCACCGGCGACATCACCCTGGCCCGCCGGACCCTGTTCCTCCTCTACTTCAGGTCCCGCAAGGAGCTCGACGAGGTCGACGTCGACGCCTGGACCAAGCAGCAGGAGGCCCAGGCCTCGACGGTGACCAAAGTCAGCCAGCTCCTGACCTCGTCGACGCCGTACCTCGGGCTGCGCCTCCGGGCGCTCGACGAGTTTCACGCCTCGCCCCGGTACGCGGAGCTCCGGGACAAGGTCGACAAGGGCTCGGGCCTCGACCTCGCGCCGCTCTTCGACGAGAAAGGGAACCTGAAAAAATTCGTCCGGCCCGCCCGGCCGCCGGGGGCCGCGGACCGCCCTCCCGCGGCGCTCAAGGTCATCACCGGGAGCTGTCCCCATTGCAGGGGCGGGATCCGCGTGACCCTGGAGGGTCTCCCGGCCCAAGGTCTGGCCCCGGTCACTTGCGAGGCCTGCGGCAAGACTTTTCCCCTGGACATGGACCGTCTCCTCGGCCGGAAGCCCGCCGGCTCCGCACCAGCCCGTCCCCCCGAGAAGCCAACCGTCCGGAAGGTCCCGGCCGTTGCAGGCGGCTGCCCGGACTGCGGCCGCCGCTTCGCCCTGCCCGTCGCGACCCTGCCGGACAAGCCGGCGGTCGTCATCCGCTGCCAGGGATGCCGGAAGAGGTTCCGCGTGAACCTGGACCCGGTCTGCAAGAAGGAATCTCCACGCGCTCGATGAGCCCGGGCCAGCGCGCCCCGGGAAGGAGGGATCATGCAGCTTCCGGGTGATATGAACGTCCAGGGCCTGGCCCTGCTCGGCGGCCTCCCGGCGGAAGGCGGCGAGGGGGCGGTTTTGTCGACCCGCATGTTCGACACGGACGGGGACGGCCAGAACGACCTCTTCCTGGTCGACTCCGACAACGACGGCACGGTCGACGGTGTCGTCAAGGGCCTCGACACGGACGGGGATGGGCTCCTCGACACGTTCGTCCAGTACGACGAGGACGGGGAGGTCGAGGCGGTCGGCCGTATCGACCCGGAGACCCGGGAATTCGAGGTCCTCGACGAGGACTCCGACGGCTTCGAAGACGTCCTCTCCTCCCTGGGCCCGGGCGCCGCGGCGGCCCCGGACGAGGGTCTTTTCACGACCTTCGACGACCCCTTCTTCATCGAAAGCTTCGGGGCTTTCGGCGACGAAGTCCCGTCCATTTCCGAGCCGTTGGGAGAGGCCGCCGGGGTCGAGCTTCATGAAATCGACGAGGCGGACCTCGCCACTCCGGACTCCGGAACGGCTGGCGACGAGGGAGCCGGGGCCGAAGAGCCCGACGCCCCACTCGCCGAGGTGACACCTCGCGTCGTCGAGATCGAGGACTGGAGCGGGGCGGGCGACGGGTCCGACCTCCACGCCAAGATCGACCAGGACGGGGACGGGCTGGCCGACGACGACCAGAAGCTCTTCCGGACGAGCGACGGCACCTGGCACGGCGACGTCAACCGGGACGGATACTCGGAGGGGGTCGCTTTCGACCGGGACCGGGACGGCCGGATCGAGTCCGTGGACACGACAGGGCGGGGCTCGAGCACGGACACGGTCGGCGCGGAGCAGGTCGTCTCGCCCGGGTCCGGCGACATCGTCGACCGGCACCCCGGGGAGGACGATTTCCGGGTCGAGGAGGCCCAAGCCGCGGCGGACGACGGGCCGACGGCAGACCAAGAGACGGCCGACGGCTATTCCGTAACGGACTCGGCCGACGATCCGGGCTCGGCTTCCGATTCGGGGAGCTCCTGCGACTCCGCTTCGTCCGGAAGCGGCTCTTCGTCCGATCCCGACGCCGGGTCGACGACGATCGACACGAGCTCGAGCGACCCGGGCGGGACGGACACCGGCAACCCCTAGACGGGACGGTTCCGGCCCCCTTCCTCAATGGCGGAGGTGTGGAAGAAACGGCGGCGGCGCAAAATACTGGAAAGCGAAGGAGAAACCCTCCATGACCCTCAAGATCATCGTCATTTCGGCCTACGCCCTGGTCACCCTCGTCATCGGCTATCTCGGGCTGAAGAAGGCCCGGACCTTTAACGACTATTTCCTCGGCGGCCGGACCGTCGGGCCGTGGATGACGGCCTTCACCTACGCCGCGGCCTATTTCTCGGCCGTGCTCTTTATCGGCTTCGCCGGAAAGATCGGCTGGGGGTTCGGCCTCTCCGGCCTTTGGATCGCGGTGAGCAATGCCCTCGTCGGCGTCCTCGGCGTCTGGTGGCTCTTCGGGAACCGCATCCGCCGGATGTCGGTCGAACTCCAGGTCTCCACCATGCCCGAGTTCCTCGAGAAACGCTACGGAAGCCGGTCCCTCAAGCTCCTCTCGTCCGTGGCCATCTTCGTCTTCCTGGTCCCCTACTCCGCGGCCGTCTTCATCGGCCTGGCCTATCTGTTCAAGGCCAACTTCAACCTGTCCTACACGCTGGCCCTGGTCTTCATGGGCCTCTTCACGGCCTTCTACCTCGTCCTGGGCGGCTACAAGTCCATGACCATGATCGACGTCTTCTTCGGGGTGATCATGTGCGCGGGCTCGGCCATCCTCATCGGGAGCACGCTCGCGAAGGGCGGGGGGCTCGGGAACCTGGCCGCCGGCCTGGCCCGGCTCGACCCCAAGCTCACGGCCCCGGTCGGCCCCGGCGGCCTCTGGCCGCTCGTCTCCCTCATCTTCCTCACGAGTGTCGCGCCGTTCGGCATGCCCCAACTCGTCCAGAAGTTCTACGCCATCCGGGACGCCAAGGCCATCCGCCGGGGGATGGTCGCCTCGACCTTCTTCGCGGCCCTGATCGCCGGCGCCGCCTATTTCACCGGCGCGGCCGCGCGCCTCTTCCTGACGCCGGAGAACGCCCCGGGCGCCTTCGCGGGCGGGCGGCCCGTCTTCGACGTCCTGATGCCGGAATTCCTGGCCAACGTCATCCCCCCTTCCCTCTCGATCATCATGATGCTCCTCATCCTTGCGGCGTCCATGTCCACCCTGGCGGCCCTGGTCCTCATCTCGAGCTCGTCCGTGGCCAAGGACCTCTACGCCGGCTTCATCAACCCGGGGGTCTCCGACAGGCGGCTGACGCTCCTGATGCGTGTCCTTGGCGCGGCCTTCGTCCTGCTGTCCGTCATCCTGGCCTATTTCAGGCCGGCCTCCATCGTCTCCATCCTGTCGTTGTCCTGGGGGGCGATCGGGTCGTTCTTCCTGGGGCCGTTCTTCTGGGGCATCCTCAGCCGGAAGGTCACCAGGTTTGGGGCCTTCGCCTCCGCCATCCTGGGGCTCGGGACATGCCTGGGCCTCTCGATCGCCGGGTTGACGCCGCCCGAGTCCGGGACGATCGGCATGGCCGTATCGCTCGCCGTCAATCCCCTTTTCAGCCTGATCAGATAGCGGGCGGGTCAGTAGCGGAAAAGGAACTCCACTCTCATCCAGTTGAACGCGCCGGCCCCGGCGAAGTAGAAGTCGCCCGGCTCGAAGTGGTCCCACTGGAAATGGCCCGAGACGAACTTGCTGAGGATGAAGTTCAGGCGGCCGACGAGGAGCATGCCCCTCCCGCGGCCCGTCCCGCCCGGGAACGCGCCGGGCTGGGGCTCGGGGGCCCCGAGGCTGTGGAGCGTCAGCGCGGCGTTGGCCCGGGCGCCGAAATCGAAGGCGAGCGAGCCGTAGAGGGAGGTCATATTGCTCCAATAGGCGACCCGGCTCTCGCGGGTGAAGGTGTAGATGTAGCCCTCGCTCCATTTGGGCCAGCGGCTGAAGAGCGGGTCCCAGCCTTCCATCTTGGCCGTGGCCGGGTCGTCGCCGCTCAGATAGATCCCGCCGAGTGTCAGCGTTTTGAGGTAAGGGACCCGCCACTTCGGACTGTAATCGAGGTGCGCGAGGCCGCCGAAGGCCGACCATCCGTCCTCGCCGCGGGAACCGGTTTGGACGGCGCCTTCGACGGTCAGGAGAAAGGAGGCGGGAAGGAACGCCTCGGCCCGGGCCCCCAGCGTGCTGGTCCGGGAGGGGACGGTCCCGGCGTCGGGCGCGTTGATGAATTTCCGGATGAAATAGGCGTCGAGCTTGGACTTCCCGAGGGCCCCCGCGTAATAAAGGGCCAGGGCCCTTTCCGGCTGCTCCACCAGAGGCTGGGGGTTGGCCAGGTCCGGGTCGCGGATGACCGGCAAAAACTCGTCGGTCTTGTCCATGGCGTGGAGGAAGAACGTCAGCTTGTGGTTCGGGCGGAGATCGCAGTCGAAACGGAGGGCGTTGAAATAGTACGACCGTGAGCCGTCGAGGGGCGTGCCGTCGGCGATGACGAACCCTTCCCCGAACCTCATGTCCTGGCGGCCGGCCGTGACGGTCAAGGGAACGGCCTCGGAAAATTTCCACTTCAGATAGAGGCTGTCGAAGAAGATCTCGTTCCAGGTGAATGCGCGGTTCTTGGGAGCCATATAGACGCGGAGCTCGTTCGTGACCTTCCCCGTGACCTCGACGTTCTTCGCGGGGAGCCAGCGGACGCCGAGGGTCGTCTTGTTCCGGGTGTAGGCGAAGCCCTCGGCCGAGGCGTCGTCGAGGTTGATGGCGTTGTCCCAGGCCTCGAAGCGGAACCGCTCGGCGAAGATGAGCGAAAAGCGGGGCGGGGCCTTGGCCTCGTCCGCCGCCAGTCCCGGAGCCGGCGCCGCGGCCAGCAGACCGGCCAGTAGGATTCTTCCCGGCAGGGGGAGGGATCTCGGTGTCAACATCCGGCCCATGTTATCACAACCGGGCCGGCCGGAGGAACCCCTCGAACGCTTCTCAGCGGGCGGAGGCCGGCCGCCGGACGACGCTGACCCTTTTGGTCTCGAGCGTGCCGTCGCCCCCGAGGAGGGAGGCGAGGCCGCCGCCCGAAAGCCATGACTTGGCCCCGGGTTCGCCCATGAGATAGGCGTCCCAGAACGCCATGGCCGCCTGACGGATGAGGTCCTGGAAGAGCGCGTCCTTCTCGCCCTTTCCCGCGGCGCTCCCCCGCGGACGGCCCGAGAAGATCATGTGGTCGCCGCCGTTGAAGATCACGAGGAACTGCTCGGCGCCGGCGATGTGATCGAAGGGCAGACGGCGGTCGGCCGCCTGGGTCTCGCCGATCGGGCTGTCGTCGAGAGTGCCGGTCATGTGCAGGCAGGGGACGTTGATCGCGCCGAACGCCCGGTCGAGGTCGCTCCGGG
>Ga0315297_10002038_pt1 | contig 12674 bp, 12 predicted proteins | sample YL17G15_0_MG_FD_203628 | JGI IMG/M metagenome (GOLD analysis project Ga0315297, IMG submission 203628) | Sediment microbial communities from Yellowstone Lake, YNP, Wyoming, USA - YL17G15_0 | ecosystem: Environmental > Aquatic > Freshwater > Lake > Sediment | place: USA: Wyoming | collected... | reverse complement strand
GCGGCGTGCCGCGATCGGCTGGCGGCAGCGTCAGGGCATCAGTGACGCCGGCAACCAGTTCCACTACTACCGGCTGACGCGCGACGACCGCATCCTCTGGGGCGGGTACGACGCCGTCTACTACTTCGGCAGCCGCATCGACGCCGCGCTCGAGTCTCGCCCCGACATCTTCGCCAAGCTCGCCGGACACTTCTTCACGACCTTCCCGCAGCTTGAGGGTGTTCGGTTCACGCACGCGTGGGGCGGCGTCGTCGACACGTGTCTGCGAGTCTGCGCCTTCTACGGCACCGCACTGGGCGGCCGGGTCGCCTACTCGCTCGGATACACGGGCATGGGTGTGGCCGAGTCCCGTTTCGGCGCCGCGACGATGCTCGAGCTCCTCGCCGGTGACGGGCCGACGGCCGACCTGCGCCTCGTGCGCTCCCGCCCGATGCCGTTCCCGCCCGAGCCGCTGCGCTACGCCGCCATCGAAGGGACCCGGCGCGCGTACGCCCGCGCCGACGCGACGGGCGAGCGTGGCACCTGGCTGTGGTTGCTCGACCGCTTCGGCCTCGGCTTCGACTCCTGAGCCGTCGGTGACGGACGTCGCTCCGCGAAGCGCGCCGAACGCGGTGCTGCCTCCGGCCTTCTACGCCCGCCCTGTGCTCGAGGTCGCCCGCGACCTTGTCGGCTGCTCGTTCCTGTTCGACGGCGGCGGCGGGCCGACTCCGGACAAACCGGACATGCGCTTCTCCTCGCCACCCGACCCGCGGACGGCCAGCCACGAGATGATCATCGCCGTGCCAGACTGCCGGGCAGCGTATGAGGAACTACTCGCTCGTGGCACGCAGTTCCTCACTCCTCCGGTGGAGTACGAATGGGAGATCCGTTGCTTCTTCCGCGACCCCGACGGTCATCTCATCGAGCTCAGTGAGGCTCGACACCCGGCGGATGCATGACGGCGGTAGGACACGGTCGGGTCTGCGAAAGCGGACGTCAGCTGAGCTCGCCAGCCGGGCACCACCGGCCACCACTGTCCCACCCAGTCCCAAGCCACCCCAACGGGTCCCATCAAGACGCACTGATTTGGGTTGCAAGGGGGTTGCAGGCGGCCGTTCTGGGGGCCTCGCGGAGGAATCGGAGAGCAGGAAACCCCTGCAAATGAGCGGTAGAGCGCAGGGGGGTCGGACCCCTGACCTCCGCCCTTGTGCGCCGGCGAGCAGAACTCCCGGCGCCTGCGCGGCCAGCAGGTCTCCGTGTCCGCAGAGACGGCAGAAGGACGGTTCGGGCTAGGCGAGCGGGATGGCGATCTCGACAATCAGCTCACTCTCGGGGACGTCCTTCGGATCGTTAAGGTACACCTCACGGGCGGCGCCGGCCGGCTTGCGGCCGTTCTCCTCGACCCACTTGAACAGCGCCTTGTAGGCCTCGGGGACCTCCGTGTAGGGACCCACGTGCGTGGTGAAGACCACATGGCCGCCAGGGATCTTCTCGACGGCGACGCCCTCGCCGGCGACGGCGCCGGACGCCACGGGCATGCAGATGATGAGGTCGAACTCGTCTTTGCCAAAGTCCGGCGAGAAGACGAATGGCGGCCCGACAGTCTTCGCACCGGTCGCGGCAACCTGCTCTTTCAGCGTCTGGAACCCGGCGTCCAGGCCATTGCCGATGGTCTTCATCGTCACGGTCTCGCGGCGCGTGAGCGAGAGCTGCGACGCGACGTCCTTCTCGCTGATCTCGTAGTCCATGTCGTGTCCCCCTTGATCGTTGAGATCCGTGCAAAGCCACTATCGCATTCCACTATGCTCACTGCGGACCCATTCCATGCCTGGGTCGTCCCGGCGGCGCGACGCCGGCATGCCCAAGCGTGCGTCCGGCGGATCGCAGCCTCTCGCGTGCAGCGCTGCACTTCTCAGGAGTCCCGTATGGTGATGGCGTACTCGCGTTCCGTGACGAGGTCAAGCGTTTGGGGGACCATCAGAGTCGCTCAGTCACAGCACAGGCACGAGACGAAAGCGACCGAAGCGACCGTCTCGTCGCCTCGGTCGCGAAGACCGTGGATCGACGCGGGGTCAGCACCAGCTCTCGCGGGTCCGTGACAGAATCGACAGATCGGCGGCGAATCGTCGGTTCTGTCGATTCTGTCGCGTAGTCACGCGGCGTGTGCGCGACTGCCCGAGACCCCGGCAGGAGGCCCGGGACACGCTGCCGTCATCGCTTGGCGGACGGTCGACGTTTCACTTCCAGCAGCGTTCTGCATCACCGAGGAGGTCAATGCGGCCCTGAAGCAGTTCTCGGAGCCTCCTCTGGCCGCTGAGAGACATGGCCCCTGCACCTGCCGGCTCGCCCGCGGAAGTTGTTGGTGGAAGGTCCACGCCACAGACTTCGCCGGCGACACACGGCGCAAGGCGGCGTACCGGACGCTCACCGTGAAGGAGTCGCTGTCCATAGGGTCACCACGCCGCCGGCTTTCCCGGCTCGTACAGCCAGACGCGGAAGAAGTCGTCCAGCTCCATGCCGCTGTACTGCTCCGCGAGCGCCACGAACTCCGGCGTGGTCACGTTGCCGTAGCGGTGCTGTGCCGCCCACTTCCTCATTACCGTGAGGAACGCCGTGTCGCCGATCTTCTCGCGCAGCGCCTGCAGCGTCATAGCGCCGCGCAGGTACACGGCGCCCCAATCCCACATGAAGGCAGGCCCGCCGGGTGCTCCGGTCGCTATTCCCCAGATCCAGCCCTGTTCGGGCGTGTTGTAGTACCGCTTGAACTGCTGCTGAGCCGTCTTGTTCCCCTGCCGCTCGCTCCAGATCCAGTTGGACCACGTCGCAAACCCTTCGTTCAACCAGATGTCGGGCCAGTCGGTGAGAGTCACGGAATCGCCGTACCACATGTGGGCGGTCTCGTGCACGAGGGTCCATTCATCGGGCATCTGATCGAAGATCGGCTTGGTCTGCGTCTCGAGCGCGTAGTCGACGAACTTGGCGTTGTCCACGATGGCGCCGGCGGCATTGAAGGGGTACTCGCCGTAGAGATCGACGAAGAAGCGCACGATCTCCGGCAGCTTGGCGAGCACCTGTCCCTTCTGCAGGGTCGGATCGACAGCGACGTAGGTCGGGATGCCGTCGATCTCGTACTCCGTCAGGTCGAAGCGCCCAGTCGTGGCCGTCGCGAGATACGGCGACATCGGGTCTGTCTCGCTCCAGCGCCACGTCGTCCTGCCGTCCGCCGTCTTGTGCCACAGGAGGACGCCGTTACACATCACCGTGAGCCCCTTGGGCACGGTGACCGTGAAATCGAAGGTCGCCTTGTCCGCGGGCTCGTCATTGACCGGATACCACCCCGGGGATCCCGTGGGTTCGCCGGCCACGTACGCGCCGTCGTCTGTCGGGATCCATCCCACCAGAGAGCCCTCATCGACGATTGCCTCAGCCACGCCCGCGTAGCGTACCGCCACCTCGAAGGTGGAGCCCTCGGCGATGCCGGCCGCCGGTGTGATCACCAGTTCCTGTCCGTCGCGGGTGAAGGTAGCGGCCGCCCCGTCGACGAGGATCTGCCTCACCGTGTAGCCCAGGAAATCCAGGTCGAAGCGCGACAGATCCTGAGTGGCCGTCGCAAGGATGGTCGCCCGCCCCGTCAGCTCGTGCCCGTCCGGCTGATAGGCGAGCTTCAAGCCGTAGTGGGCGACGTCGTAGCCGCCGTTGCCGGCGAGCGGGTAGTAGGGGTCGCCGGTCCCGGACGAGCCCGGGCTGAACCCGGCTGCTCCTGCTACGGCCGGCAGGAACAGGGCCGCGCAGACGCAGAGCAGCGCGGCGAGTAGCAGTCTCCTCATGGTCCCCTCCCTCTGAAGGTGCGTACATCACCGAGCCTAGGCCCGCAACGGCGCTGCCGCAAGGTGGAGGGCTGGGCGGGCGGGAGAGGGCGTTGTCCCGTCGGGCGACGCCGGCGGCTTGCACCTTTCAGCGCGACGCTCTACCTCGGTCGCCTTCGTCGCTTCGGTCGCACCGAGCCGATTCACCTCAGCGCTTGTCGAGCCTGTGCCGCAACCTCACCACCGAGCTCTGCCTTGTCAGGAAAGGCTCTACCGCGGCCGCCATGACGGGTCCCTCGCAGCGTCGACGCCCGGGACTGCCGAGAGCCCGGTGCCATCGGAGTTGACGATGAAAAGCCGCGTGGCGCCGGCGTCGTAGAGCCCCGCGATCGCCAGGGCCTTCTGGTCCGGCGACCAGCTGGGCAGGCGGCTGGTGATCGGCATGTTCGCATCGTCCGTGATCGGAGTCTTGCCCGAGCCGTCGGCGTTCATGACCCACACGTCCTGGCGGTTCACCAGGATCTGATCCTCCTCGTAGACGATCCTCTTGCCGTCCGGTGACCAGCGCGGGTACAGCGAGGGCTCCTTGCCTCCGGCCAGGAACTTCAGGCCCGTGCCGTCGGTGTTGACGACGCAGATGTCGGTGTCGTCACCGCCGCGCGCGAAGGCGATGGTGCCGGCGACGGTCGGCGTTGGCAACGGTGTCTCGCTCGGAGACGATGCCACCGAGGGCGACGCTGTCGCCTGACTGGGGGCTGCCGACGGCGAGCTCGAAGCCGTGATGCTCGAGCCGCCGCAGGCGGCGAGCGTGAGAACTGCGATCAAGAGCAGCAACACGCCGGCGACGGTCGCACGCGACTTGCGTTTCCCGTGAGTCCCCATGACCCAACCCCTTCCCCTCGGCCCCTTGACTCCCGAGCAGGTGGGCTACAAGGCGGGTCCCTCCCGCGCGTGCAGCGCTGCACCTCTCAGGAGTCGCTTAAGGGGGTCGTCTACTCCCTTTCCGTGACGAGGTCGAGCGTTTGGGGGACGGCGGCGTTGTCCTATCCCCGGTCACGACGAGCCCCATCCGCTCCCATCCAGACGCACGGACTTGGGTTGCAAGGGGGTTGCAAACGGCGACCACGAGGCGTGACGCTCCTCTATCCGGTTGGCAGAGACCCCGGGCAGGAGGCTCCGGACGCGCTCCGGAGGCCACGACTCTCAGCAGTACACGAGGGGCGTCACATGCTCGAGCTGAACCGCCGGCCATTCCAAAGGTAGCGCGGCCAATACGCCACGACGAAGGGCCCGCCCCCGTCGGGGCCGGCCCTTCGTCGGTGCTCCTCCGCGAGGTCACCCGCGGCGCGAGAATACGCCTCCTACGGCAGCTTGGAACCCGCTACTCGAGGAAGCTGTTGATCCACGCGAGGATGTCGGGGATGTCGATGCGCTGGGCGTACGAGACGCCCGAGCAGTTGGAGTTGCTCACGAATGCGTTCAACCCGAGCACGACGTCAGTGCCCCTATCGAGGATGGGACCTCCTGAATCGCCGAAGGTTATCCCGCCCTTGCCCTGGCCCGGATTCGCGGTCAGCGTGAGGAACTCGCTCGTCATCCGGCTCTTGGTCTGCACAACCTGCGCCGGAGCGTACTGGCGCTGCCTGAGCCACTGCCATGTATCGTAGGGCAGAACGCCGCCGCCGTGCTCCTGGTAGTTGACGCCGTACCCGACGAGGTCAACGGGATGCTTCGCCGAGAACGTGTCGACGACGCCGGCTGTCGGAAGCTCGGCGTAGACGCCTACGGGCGCTTCGTCATCCAGGACGACGATGCCGACGTCGTGATAGTCAAAGCCCGGCAGCCCCGGAAGCGGGACGTCACGGTACAGTGGATTGGTGTACACAGCACCGTGGTGCGACCCCGGCCCGCCGTAGGGGTAGCCGCCCAGGGAGCTCGCCGGGATGTCCTCCCAGAACCACACCCGTGCACCGTTGGTCCCAAAGGTCCCGTGGCCGGCCGTCAGCACCACCGTCGGAGAGATCAGCTCACCGGTGGTCCTCCACATCGGCTTGTCGTTCTGGTCGTAGAACACCACCAGGCAGACATATGGATGGTTGTCGCCGTCAGGCTGGCCGAACTGTATGGCCATGGCGGAACCGGCCCACGCGAGCACGCAGATCAAGCTCACCAGCAGAATCAGTACCGATACCCGCAGTCTCCTGCCCATCCTCCACCCCCTGTGAGTCGAGTCCCTCCCTGTTCCTCACGGGACTCTCTACGGCAACGTATAGCCGCGGATGATGGGCAGGTCAAGCGCTGGAGAGGCCGTCTGTTGCCACGACAGGCAACGACTGCCCGGCGTTCTTCCGGATGAGATCGATGCATGCGAAGGTGGACCTCAGTCTCCCGTCACGGGGGATGCCCAGATCGACGTGGGGATTCGGGCGGCGATGACGGGATGGACGCGCCCGTCCTAATCGTCCTCGCCGAGACCCTCGGCGGAAGGCCCGGGACACGCTCCGGGTGCCAACCGACTAGGCACGGCACTCGGTCAGAACGTACACAGGTGACCAATCGGCAAGCAGGAACGGTGAGCCACGCGTTCAGTTGCCGCCCAGGAACGCAGGCGTCACCTTGATCACGAGTAGAAGGTCGTGGCGTCCAAGACGCCCGGCCTTTGAAGGCACGCTTCCGGAGGCGCGGTCAACCCAGCACCGCCTCCAGCTTTGCTATGGCCTGAGCCTCTGTCGGGCCGGTCCCCTTGGCGGCCTCAGCGGTCGCTTTGGCGACACCGATGATGAAGGCCTTGAAGCCCTCGAGGTCTTCGGGGGCCTTGCCCGCGATGATCTTGGCGGCATCGTTCACACGCTCAATGACCTCGCCCGACACGTCGGTCGGATTGCCGGAGACCTCCTTGTCACGCTTCGTCTTGATGTCGGCCGCCAGCTGGCGGACAAGCGCGCTCCCGCTGGTCTGCTTGGCCGCAGCCATGTAGTGGGCCGCCGCGTTGGCCTCCTTGAACATGTCCCAGAACCCCGGGTCGGCCATCGAGAGGTACATCATCGTGTCGGTGACCGCCCACTTCAGAGTCTGCCACTCGGCCGGCGTGAAATCCGTCTTGGTAGCCATTAGTCCTCCTCTGTCTGCAATCCATCGTGTATGCGTGTGAGGGGCGACAGTACCATCGCAGGACGCCGGCAGTCCCCCGACCTTGGCAACTGGCGTGCGTTCAGCTGGCGTCGGCTGGGTAGACGCTGGCACTTCGCCGCCGCCCGAAGGTGAAGTATGAGATCGGCCCGACGATGTTGATGAAGGCCAGCGCGGTCCACATCCGCTTGGAGCCCTTGATCTGGTCTGCTGGTCGACGCTTGATGTCGATGAGGGTAGCCATCAGGAGGACGACTTCGATAGCTCCGGCGGCGACGATCAGCGTGCGGCTGCGCCTGCTACGTTCGCTCCACTTCTTCTGGGCGACCATGACAACCTCCGTGTAGATGGCAGGGATCCCCGATGGCCGCAACTCTACATCGACTGGCCAGAGGCAACCGCCCGGTCACAGCCGGGGCACGAGATCGAAGCGACCGAGTCGCGGCCTTGGTCGCTTTGGTCGCCTGGTTCAGGCACCGACGCGGGGCTAGCGCCGGTACCGGCTGGCTGCTGACACAGCTGATAGAACCGACAGACTAGGTGTTGCGCGCCTGGCGAAGGACTGGGTTTGTCCAAGCGGGCTGCCGAGCGAAGAGATGGTGGCCGCCATCCAGACGGCGTCGGGGGGCTGGGTGCAGCCATGCCCGCCACGGCAACAGGGGTCGACACCTCACTGCGAGGGCAGCCTGCCGACCGGCATGAGGTACAGCGGCTCTTCGTCGCCGCGCATGCCCAAGGTGCGCTGTACCGAGCCGTCCTCGAAGGCGCCGATGACCACGGTCCCGAGTCCAAGAGCGGTGGCTTGCAGGCAGACGTTCTGCGCCGCGTGACCGACCTCCATGGCGACGTAGCGCCGCCCGCGCTCGCCGTACTTGCGCGTGGTGCGCTCGAACACGGCGGCGAAGGCGAGCGTGACCGGCGCGTCGACCACCGCCGACTGCGAGAGTGCGTCGCGACACAGTTGCTCGCGCACGGAGTGAGCGAGCACGAGCTCAAGGCGGTGCTGCCGGGGGGCGTAGCGGTAGACTCCAGCGCGCAGGCCATCCACGCGCTCGACGGCCACGTAGACCTCCAGGGGGTAGAGGGCCCCGGCTGAAGGCGCGGTCCTCAGGCCGTACCTCGACTCGGTGATCCCCTGAGCAGACCACAGGAGCTGGGAGAGCTGCTCGAGGGTCAGCGAGGCATCGGCGTAGTCGCGCACCGACCGCCGGCGCGCAAGCGCCTCCTCCAGCGAAAGCGTCCCGTGGAGCCGAGGCTCCGGCAGAGAGGACACGAGGTCCCCGATGGCGCTGCCTTGAGCCCCGGAGGAAACGAGGTTGGAGGGCGGCTCACCGCCACCGCAGGCCGGCGCCAGAAGAGCGACCAGACCGAGTGCCCAGACGGCGATTCGCTCGGGACGGCCGATACGCCACCAGGCCGCCACTTCGCGGTATGCTGCGCGCCCTGTCAAGACCCTCTGCTCCACGACCTCTCCCGCAAGAAGGGCCACGGCAATCTGCCCGCCGACGGGCCGGTCTCACCAGTGGCTCCCCGCCGGACTGCGGTGGCCGCGTAGTGCCGCCGGCGGATCAGAGCCTCCCGCATGCATGCCGCACGCACGTCTCAGGAGTATCGTATAGGGTTCCGGTACCCGCGCGACGGGATAGTAGTCCCGTTGCCGGTCCACGACCGCGCACCGTCAGATGGCGCGAGGACGCAGAAGACGATAGAGACGCAGCGAATCGGCCAGACCGGCAACGCAGGCGCCACCGTGCCGCCACAGGTGCGCGCCGTCCGCGCCAGGCGGCGGCGCGTCAGACCTCGCCCGGCGGCCCCTGCGACTCCCCCACTACCGGCGATCCTCCGGGCGCCGGCTGGGCCGCGGCTCCGGCGCCCTCTCCCGCCCCGGCCGCATCGTCGAACAGGCCGGCGCTCTTCAGCTTTTGGTAGGCGTCGATGGCGATCTTGGTGAACGGCGCGGCGAACACCCCGCCGAGCGCCCCCGCCAGGATCGCGCCCCCCGTGGTCGCGAACAGCACCACGAGACCGCTGAGCTTGAGCGACGCGCCCAGGGCGAACTGCGAGATCACCGTCTGCAGCGGCCCATTGGCGATCAGCACGAAGACCAGCATCCAGACGGCGTCGTTGACCCCGCCGGTGCCGAGCGCGATGAGCACCGCGAACGCGCCGCCGATGAACGCGCCGAACATCGGGATGTAGTTGGTGAACCACTGCACCACAAAGATCGTGAAGGCGAGCGGCACGCCGATGACGAGCGCGCCCACGCCCACGACGGCCCCGTTGAAGAGGCCGATGAGCGTGCTGCCCCAGATGTAGCCGCGCATGAAACGCGCGCTGTCGGCGAGGATCGAGTAGCCCACCCGCGGAGGCACCGGACCCATGTGTCGCGACGCCCAGGCTCCGATCCTGCGGCCGCCGACCAACACGTAGATGAGGATGTTCAGGCCGATGAAGGCGCCGAACAGGAACGCGGCGAGGGTGCTGATCCCCTGGAGCGCCCCTCCAAAGATGCCCTTGCTCCAGCTGCCGATGCCCCCCGCCACTGACTCCTTGGCTGAATCGATGAGGTTCGGGTCGATGCTCAGCCTCCGGAGGGAGTCGTTGATCCACGTGACGGCTGACTGGATCTGCTCCTCGATCGTCGGCCACTGCCTGATGACGCCGACGGTCATGAGGCCCAGCAGCGCGAAGGCGCCGACCACGATCAGTATGGTCACGAGCACCGATCCCCAGACGCGACTGATCCGGTGCCGCTCCAGCCAGTCGACCAGGGGCATGAACGTGGCGCCGAGCAGGATGGCGAAGAGGGTGGGGATGACCAGCGTCGCGAGCGCGTGGAGGCTGTAGGCAAGGCCGCTGAGGACGATGACGATGCCGATGAGGTACCAGCTGGCAAGGCCGGCACGCCTGAACCAGTCCGGGATGAAGCCCGTCCCGGCGGGCCGAGGGCTTGCGGACATCTCGTCGGGGCTCGCGGGTGCCGCCCCGCCGCCCGCCTCGGGCGCGCCCCTCTTGCCGAACAGCTTCACGCCATGCCTCGTCTCGTCGCCGGCCGACCGGACTCGGCCACATCCTATACGCCTACCGCGGACGCCGGGGAGACGGCCCCCTCACGCCGAGACGGCCCCCCACGCCGCGGGCGACGCCGAGCGCGCCGGACCTGCGCCTGCAGCCGGCGCGCCGCAGTGCGGGCAGGTAGAGGCGCCGCCGTGAGCTTCGAGGCCACACACGGGGCAGGCAGTCATCTCCGTCGCCCGGCGTGCTTCTCGATTCTCAGCCCCTGGCACCGCATCTGATGGACCCCCTCGCAGATGCCAGGGTCGATGCTACCGCAGCGCCTGCGCCTGCAGTACGACAAAGAGCATGAAGGGAGCTACGGCGGCATTGTGCCGGTCGCGGGAGGCCACGTCCCGCCCAGTGCCAGCGCGTCCCTTTCCGTGCCAACCATGACCGCCATGACCATGCGCCTAAGTTCCAGAAGACGTGCAAACGACGGTCCGGGCGGAGGGGGTGACAGGGGTATTTCCCGGTCTTCGTGGCGAGCCCGAGACCCCCGGCGGGAGGCTCGGGACACGGTCCAGGTGCCACGAGCGATAGTAGTACGCGGGGCGCTGCGGCGATCTCGAGTCGATGTCTCCTGAACGGCCGGCGCTGGGGCTGCGATCCCTGTGAGCGCGGACCGCGAAAAGCGGACGTCAGCCGAGCTCGTCAGCCGGCCGCCGCCGGCCACCCCAGTCCCACCTTGTCCCAGACGACCCCAGCGGGTCCCATCAAGACGCACGGATTTGGGTTGGATGGCTGCAAGGGGCCGTTTCGGGCCGGCCTCCCTCGCCTGCTTCGCCTCAGCGGGGATTCCGTGGTCCGTGTACGACTACTGCGGGTTCGCGAGACAGGCGATCGGCCGTTCGGACCTGGAGCTATGCAGCCGCGAGGGCGGCGATGCCCAGAGGAACGCCCACCAGCACGACGGTGACGGTGACGGCCCAGTAGACAACGAGCCTCCTGGCGGACATCTCGGAATGATTCCACTCAAAGAAGCCTCGCGTGGCGAAGTATGCCGCGATAGAGCCGAGCCCGACCAGGAGGAACACGCCGCCCATGATGATCCAGCCCCACGCCGGCGCGGGGCCATGCGGAGGATACAATCCGTACCAGAGCGTTTGCGCCCCGACCGCCGTCCACAAGGCGCACCACGTCGCGTACATCAGCCGAGGGGCTTTGACGCGCGAAGCGAAGATGGCGTGGGCGATCGAGAACGCGAAGAGCCCGAAAAATGCGAGCGGAAGGATCCAGAGGCCGGGCGGGACCGGATGCGCGATCTCGTAGGGACCGCCGGACGCCACGAAACCGCCCTCGTCCATTATCCGCACACCGCCCAACACGACTATCGTGAGACACGCGCTGATCCCCAGCGCACAGACGGCAGCCCCGATCCACGAGCCGATTCTCGGCCCGGCCGGCTTCTCCTGGACCATCGCAAGCCACTCATCAGCCATGGTTACCCCGGTTGCGCCCAAGTCGTGCCCGCAAGACTACTCCGCTTCCCATCCGAGCACGGCTCGGTAGCTCACAACGGCGAACGGTGCGTCGAACTGCGCGCAGTCGGGACCCTCAAGGAGGGTGGAGACGTGCAGGTCCACTCCGATAAACGTCTCGTCGAGGCGGCCTGTGGAAAAGCCCATCAGCGTGCCACGGACCACGTACGGACCGACATAGAACGTGCTCCCGTACGGCTTGGTGAAGAGCTCGTAGGAACCCCAAAACGGGAGCCGCTTCGGATCTGCGTCAGGTACGAACATCACCGCGTTGTTGACAACAGCTACGAACCGGTCGCACGTCTTTGCGACCGGCTGCCTCGAATCAATGGGTGTGATCGTCACAGCGACGAGCTTCACGAGATCGCTCGGGCCCGGGTTCGGCTCCGAGAACATCAGCTTTGCGTCACTTGCTGCCGTTCCCTCGATAACGTGGTGCGCAGTAAGAACCTTCAGATCGAACGGCGCGAGCGGCTCGCTCTCCTTCTTGCTGCCGAACATTTCGGCACCCCTTCCACGTGGGCGTTGTCACGCGCCTGACGATGCGACGCGCACCTCATCTGGAACCTTCCCGCCGGAACAACCTTTCGGCGTCCAGTTCAATTCGCTGTTCGGGCCTAGTGTCGCGTAACCGACGCGTCTTGACGGTTGACCTTGCGTGGGACTGAAGCGCGCCGGGTTTGATGGAGGCTTCAGCCTGCGGTCAGTTCTTGATCTGTGAACTCTCTTTCCTCTCTTTCGGTGTCAGCATAGTAGATGGCTTCCTTCTCTGCCGGTGGGACGTCGCCGATCTCGGTGTGCAGGCGGCGGTTGTTCCACCAGTCGATGTACTCGAGCGTGGCGAACTCGACCTGCTCTGGCGTCTTCCACGGCCTTTGGCGGTGGATGAGCTCGGTCTTGTAGAGGCCGATCGTCGACTCGGCCATGGCGTTGTCGTAGGCGTCGCCGGCCGCCCCGATCGAGGGCGCGATCCCGGCCTCGGCCAGGCGCTCCGTGTAGCGGATCGAGGTGTACTGGCAGCCGCGGTCGGAGTGGTGCACCAGGTCGGGCAGCGCGCCTCCCCGCTGCCAGAGCGCCATCTCCAGGGCCTCCAGAGGCATCTCGGTGCGCAGCGAGCTCGACAGCGACCAGCCGACGATCATGCGGCTGAACACGTCGATCACGAAGGCGGCGTAGCAGAAGCCTGACCAGGTGCGCACGTAGGTGAAGTCGGCCACCCAGAGCT
>Ga0315297_10002036_pt1 | contig 12693 bp, 17 predicted proteins | sample YL17G15_0_MG_FD_203628 | JGI IMG/M metagenome (GOLD analysis project Ga0315297, IMG submission 203628) | Sediment microbial communities from Yellowstone Lake, YNP, Wyoming, USA - YL17G15_0 | ecosystem: Environmental > Aquatic > Freshwater > Lake > Sediment | place: USA: Wyoming | collected... | reverse complement strand
TCCCTTCACGCTGCCGAACTGCTCCAACAGAGCGACGGCAGCTTTCTCTCCGATTCCCGGTATGCAGATCAGCATCGCCACCTGCGCCCGGTAGTCTGGGTCCATATACATTCCCGTTACCACGGGCGGCGAAGGGCGATGCAACGAAACGTGCTCGTCCTTCCCCGTCCAGTGGTAGAGGGCTACCAGTGACCTCTCCACACCCTCGTCTCCGAGAACAAACTCCACCGGCACGCCCTCGTACTGGACATCCCGAAGCACGCCCAGCACCCGTTCCCACGTCCAGTTTGCGTAGACGCAGGACACTTGGGCGTCGCGCAGGGACTTGATATGAAGCAGGAGGAAGCGGTGTGGAAACTGGGTCATCACACCAAGCTGGCGTTCCAGCCTGCCGTCACCGACCGACGCGATCAGGTCCCTCACCGTCTTCCTCTCAACCAACACACCCTCGACCACGTTCCCGTCCGTGGCGTTCCACACGTAGTCCACGCTTACCCTGTTCTCACCCAAACGCACCGCCAGGACACGGGAATCTACGTCGAGGGCAGCGAGCTTCTTCTGGATGGATAGCTCTCGCTCCTCAGACTGGTCGATGAGGATCGGGGAGAGCGTCTTCACGCCACCGTCTCCTCATCTACGTCTTCTATGATCTTCTTCATGTCGTCTATCAACCCCGACATCACGCCGCGATCCTTGCACCGCAGCACCCTGTCCGCGTACACTCCCGCCCCGAGCAGGCGCCGCTCGCGCAGCTTGTTCACCAAGATCTCGGCGTACTCCTCCTGCTTGCCGGAAGGCAGGCGGGGAGCAAGGTCGCTGATGTTCAGCGGGCGGAAGGTTATGTCCTTGATCATGTCACATCGGCTCCGTTAGCAAGTTCAGCAAGCACGTCGCCATGACAGGCTAGTGGCGCACACCAGCAACCAAGGGTCTTGCCGCGAAGCTCGGGCAGCGCTGCCATCAACTCGGGACTCGCCAGCAGGTACTCTCGATACTGCTCGACGACCTTGGCCCTTTGATCCTCACGGGTGATGACGAAAGGATTGCCCCACTTCGACGGTCGGCCAATGTAAACGTCGTATGCCGTTATGCGGCAGTTGACAACGTGGGTCGGCATCACTCCGCCTCCCCCTTACCTATCTTGCTCAAGTCCACGACCGGCTCCGTCACCGCAGCCAGCTCCTTCTCCGCCGGGGCAGAGATCGCGGCCTGCAACGAAACCAGCGCCTTCACCTTGTCGAAGGTGGGGTTACATATCTCGCGGTTGCGAAGGATACTGTCGCGGTAAGCAGTATTATCGAACCGCGCCCAGTATTCGGTATGCTGGCCCCGGCCTTGAGACTGGCCGCAGACAGGACAGAGGCCCGGCTCCTTGGCCCCCGACACGACGGCCTCATGCTGCGTCTTCACGAATGTCTGGAGCTGGAGGTGAATGGTATAGCCTATCGGTTTTGGACCGCGAGGAAGCAGGGCGCCGGTCGCCTTTTGGTTCTCGTACTCGTCCTTGCTCTCCATTGTCAGAACGATGTTGCAGTCCGTCTGCTGAAAGGGCTGGAGCAACTGCGTCATGCGCTGGTAGATTTGCGCCCACTTGAACTGTGCCACGCCTTCGTCCGGCTTACCCGCGGCGTAGCTCACCCCAAGGTACTTGACCTGGAGGAGGGTATATAGCTTCGACACGCCGTCGATAATGAGTGTGCCCTTCTTGGCGCGGAACGCCTGCGCGACCACGATGTCAAGGCGAGCGATCATCAGTTCAATCTCAGATAATGAAACCTTGGGGCCGCTCGGCCAGATGTTGTCTAGATATATTTCCTTGCCCACACACAACTCGTTCAGCAGGTACTCGACCTCGTGATCAAAGTTGGCGATAAACAGCGGTTCCGGCGCGGTCACGGCGAAGCGCGACTTGCCCGACTTGAACGGGCCGTGGATCGAGATCATCAGTTGGCGGGGAGTGAACTCCCCCGTTGCTTCGTACTTAATCAGTGACATGTTGGAAAACGCCTCCTGTTTTGATCCCGAGCAGGGCCATCGAGAATACGAGGCCCAGCCCGTTGCCGACGATGTAGGGGATCACTCCTGCCAGCACGAAGCTCACCTGGAGCAGGGCGAGGCCGAGCACCAAGGAGATCAGTGGCAGGAGGCCAAGATTGAGGTTCTTGCCTTTGATGGCTTCAAAAAGCTGGAGAGGGTAGAAGCACACGACAAAGGCGTAGCCGAGGTATCCAAGAAGTGCAGTCATTCGGATGCCTCCTGATCCCGCAAGAATGTCGAGCCGTCAACCGCTTGCCGCGGATGAATGGCGAACGTAACCGACCCGTCAGACGATACGTCGCTTCGTGTTAGAATGTACGACCCGACGCGCGCTATGTTGCTCATCGGGATATTCAACCTACCGCCCGCTGTTAGGACGATAGCTACCAGCCACTCAACGAAGTGCCTGCGCTCCGTTCGCAGATCCGCAATGCGCCGCTCAAGATAATCAACGTAGGCGTTCGGCCCTTCCGGCTCATCAACATCGGCGTAGCCGAGGTATCCAAATTGCACCTTGTGTTCTTGTTCAGTCATTCGGATGCCTCCTGTTTAGTAGTCAACCTTGTCCCACCAGTCGGGTTTTGGCCCGTCTCCCCAAGGCGGCTCGCGGAGAGGGTTCTTGATCCGTTGGGGGTGCGGCGCTGGTTCTGCTGCAGGGTATGAGTGCAACGGCCCGATCATGGGTGCCAAGCCTCCCTCTGGCGTCGTGTAATAGACGGGCGCGGCTATCACGCGGAGCAGCTCCAACAGTTCGCGCCCTACCTCGACAATGACGAAGGTGCGCGCACACTCCTGCGAACAGGTGCCACCTGGATAAAGCCACCAGTCTAGGCTCTGCTTGCCACAGACGGTACACGGGTAGAATCCGGCTTCGTTCCTTGTCTGCGTAACCGTCATCGTCATCCTACCTCCGCTAAGTCGCCCCAATGCGGAACCACCAGCCCACCTTCTCCGTCCCTCTCGCACCGCTGCCTAAAGTCGCAGTAGTCACAGCGCCACGAGCGACCGGGCTTGTGCTCCCGTTCGGGCAGACGTTCGTTGTCTCGGCAGACGATTAACGCCTGCGCGCGGCGCAGAAGAAACGTCTGCACGTCAGGGTCGGCTGGGACGAAGAAGCGGAAGATGGCAGGGTTCGGGAACGGCCCCGGCACAGATGACCCAATGAAGGGGTCGTCGGTTCCATCTTGGCCCATCTGCTGTCTCGCCAAGTCGCCCTTGAGCCGGTTATACGTCGTGCTCTTGTTGCTCTTTGCACTCCGCATCTTCTTTGTTATCTCGCTCTTGGTCGCCGCGGAGTCCTGCGCCGTCACGACGAAGCAGGCCCACTCGCGCTTCCGGCACAGTAGATAACCCTGCATCTGGAAGTACGCCTCGGGGTCGGCGTCAGTGAGAGGGTTGCTGGCCCAGCGCATGTAGGCAAGGAAGTTGCGATCCTTGCAGTCAACGACGGCGATACCAAGGTCGGGCCGGTCGTACCACTCCACCTCGGCGTCGATGTGGCCGGTGACGAGGGGGTCGAAGCTGTCAGGATAGTCGGCGAGGTTGTTGTCCTCGACGCCCATGTTGTCCTTGCGACCCTCCCATACCACGACGTTGTGCCCCATCGCTTCCAGCGTCTTGAGCACTTCCTCCTGTACCAGCCGCCCCTTTTCGGCTACCCAGATTCCACGCCCGTCGCTCGGGTCAGTCACTTCGACGCCGATCATGCCGTAATATTGCCCCCGCGCGCAGCGCGCTATCCCCGACCAGCGGGGTATGTTCGCCTTCTCTTGCGGCGGGTGTGCCCCCGCGTAGGTGGCGAGGAACGCCTGGGAGAATGTGTCGAGTGGATCGAAGTTCAATGCCCTGCCTCCTCTGTGTTGATGGAAGGGAAGAACCCGAAGACGATTAGGGAACAATCCCCGAGTCCTCCCCCCTTCCACCATGCTTCTCGCACTACACGCCTGGGCCTAGCAGGCGCGCAGTTTCCTTTCTATGTCGGGTAGCCGAGGTGCGCTTGGACAGCTACAAGCTTTCCGAGGCAGGTTCCCAAGAACCTGTCAGCGTCTATTAGCGTGCCCAACGGGGCTGTCCTTGCAGACGAAGCTTCCGGGCTTTTCCCTGAATTGCCTCCGTCTAGCCATTCCAACAGCCGGTCAAGGCCGTCTTCTAGTTGTGCCGACTTCTGGGCTACCTCTGTCGCGTAACCCTGCACTGTTGGCGTTGGTGTTGGTTCACAGGTTGATGGCAACGTCTCCTCCTACCTCTCTATCTTCCTGAGCACGCCGTCGATCAGCGCCAGCTTCCCAGCCTTGTAGCAAAGCTGGAGCATCTCGCCGCCGATGACCTTGCTCATCCACGGCTCCTGCATCAGGTCGGGCAGGCTGCTCAACGTCGTCAGGTCCTCGCCCATCGGCTTTCCGTCGAGGGCTGCGACCGCGATGTCGATGGCTTGCTCCTCCGTCAGTGCGGAGACGGCGCCCGCGGTGTCGCCAAGCGGCGTCGCGTTGCTGTCCTCGTTCCTGCCGAAGTGCTTGATTGTGCGTATGTCGGCGGGCGGCGTGTACTCGACAAGCAGCTCTCGCGGAAGCTGTAGGTACTTGCCTTCCTTGCGCTCCTTGTCGTTCTTTGGTCGCTCCTTGCGCTCCACGCCGTTCACTACTTGGAGCAACTCGCACCTGAAGATCAGCCCGTCGATGATGGTTAGGTCATTCGTGACCGGGCTTCCTGCCGCCTCGAACGCTTTGCCGAGGGCGTACAAGGGCGACCGCTTGCCAACCATCAGGTCGGCGTCCGGCTCTTGCAGATACCGCTGGTAGTTATCCTCGTTGGAGAACAGGTTGACGGCACGGAAGTCAAGGCCACCGTCGTCATACTTGAAGCTGAGAGGCTCCCACTCTATCTGCCACTGGGGGACGTTTGGTCCGCCCCTTGCCGTGTATTCGGGGCGAGGCAGAGCTTGGCGGCTCGACTTCACACGGAATACAGCGGTACTCGGCTTGTCTGTGAGCTTGTCCGGCGAGATGTCGATGCCTACGCCGGGCGCATTGGGGGTATCTGTTTCCGTTACCAATCTTGTTACCTCCTGATTCTAACGACCGCTTGCCTTACACTGAGCGGCCACCATGCTGCATTTCTAGCGTACAGCCACCACGCATGTTTGTCAAGTATCCATGTGCTACATCTGTCCTCCTTGTGCCGCACGCCACGTCCGGCGGCCTGCACCATCTTTGAGATTGCGTCTTGTGTGTACCAAGCCGGATTATCCCTTGCTCTTGCCGCCACAACGGGGTCGCCCAGATCCGCGAAGGGTGTCTTCGGGATGACCTGCCACCGGAGCAAATCGCCCGGCATATCTATCCCCTCCATCATCGAGGGCGAGGAGAGGATGCCGGTCTGGGCCTGCTTGAAAGCGTCGAGGACTTCCAGCCGATCCCTGGTGCTGTGGGTGCGGATGATCCTGCCGTACTTGCTCAAGCCAAGAAGCCTCTCTTGTAGCTTCCCGCTCGCCATGTGGATCATGCCCTTGGCGGGCATCTCCCTAGCGATGATCAGGTCTAGGGCGTAGGCCAGCTCGTCGTACTCCTCGGCGCTCGTCTTGGCATTGACCGCCGTGACCGGCCAGAGGTACACAGGTCGGTTCTCCGGCGGGAAGGTCGAGGGAACGTCATGCCATGACCAGTCTTCAGAGACCAATCCTGCCGCTTCCAACGTCGCGGGCATCAGGGTGGCCGACATAATAAGGAAACGCGAGGCGTGCGTGAACAGCGCGTCGGACACGCTGCTCCCCCACAGGGGGCGCACGCGCACGTAGCGCGGGAACTGCTGGAGCACCCAGCCGTTGTTATCGACAGAAAGAAGGGACGAGAGCCGCCGTAGCAGGCGTCGGTCGTCTGCGTCAAGCGTGTTCGTCGTGCCCTTGTCGGCCAGCTTCCGCGCCCGTGCCTTTGCCCATGCCGCGCAGTCCGAAGCTCGGGACCAACTACGCCAGTCGCCGGGAAGTTCGCGGTCGGCGAACTCTACGGTGCCGAAGTCAATCAGCGCCTTCTCAAAGTTGTGCCCCTCGTCGCATACCACGAGTTCGGGGCTAGGTAGATCCCCGGTGTTGAACAAGCCGAGAAACATGGGGTAGTTAAGGACGGAGATGGGAGCGGCGAGAGCTGCGTTTCGTTGCAGGAGATACATGCAGCGATCCCTCGAAGGGCACCCCCTATCTCCGCCCGGACTGAAGGTACACCACGCATCCTCGGCGGAGATGCTCGGTTCCTCTGCACACCTAAAGTTGCCACGCCCGATGGCCTTCGGTATCCCAAAGTCGCGGACGTACTGGTCTTGCAGGGCCTTGGTGGAAGTGAGGATGATGGTTCGTTGGTCGAGATACCGCCCCAGCCCCAGCGCAATCAGGCTCTTGCCGCTGCCGGTCGGAGCGCAGAGGGCGTGGTACTTCTTGTCCAACGCCTCGGCGATGTCCTGAAGGGCCTCCCGTTGGAACGGGCGCCAGTCGGGCTTGCCGAGGTCTAGGTGTTCTGGGGAGGTTGGGATCATTAGGTTCGTCCGAAGTAGGCGTTCTGCAATACGATGAAGTAGCTGTGGCATGTCCGCAGCTTTTTCCTTGGAGCAGTATTGGGAGTCCAATTTCTCAAGGACGGATTAGTGCGGATTACTGAGTCTAAGAACTTACCGATTCGGAGGCTCGTTATCCAAGGAAGCATTGGATGGTAGTCGCAGCCATCTGTGCATTTCACGACGATGATCCCGTGGTTCTTGGTGACGCGGCTGGCCTCCAGCAGTCCCTTCATATAGAGGTTGCGGATCGGCTCCGTCTTCCGTAAGAACCAAGCAAGCTGGTTGGATGCCCCGAATTGTTCCTGTGTTTGGGCACCGTGCCCGTAGTAAGGAGGGTCGAAGATGCAGGCGTCGAACGTCTCATCTCGGAACGGAAGGCAGCGGAAGTCCCCTCGTATCTGGGCAGGGTTGCCCACGATGTCGAGAGAGACGAGATTGAGGCTGTGTTCCCAAGCCCAAAACCTGCCCCTCCCATAGGTACAATCAAGAACCAGCGAGTCGTCAGGAATGTAGACGGCAGCGACCTGCTGAATTGCCTCTGCGTTGCTGCTTGCGAGAGTGTGCAATTTTCCTCTTGACTCCCTGTGCTACACTACAAATGCGGGTCCACGGACATACGGAACGACAAACCTGCCAGGGTGCGTGCTTTCCTATTCTGTTGGCCCGCTACTTACTGCCCTGTCGCTGCCTCCAGCGTCCTTGAAATAGCCGCAGCCCGTTGCATCTGCTTCGGTGTCCCGGCGTTCGCTGCTTCCAGCGTCCTAGTTACAGACTCGTTGTCGATGAGCTTGTGGGCGAGGAACTTGTACCACCTACCGACCGGCACCTTCTCCAGCCGGGCTACCATCCGCTCCAAGAACCCCAGCGCACCGTCTGTTTCGTCGGCCTTGATCCATTGCTCCAAGATGGCGGCATCCCGGCTGGTCTGCTCGTTCATTTTCAGGAGCTTCTGTTGCATGGCCTCATCGTCGTGTGCCTCGCGGTAGTAACCTACCAGCGCCTTGAACTTAGGATCACGGGACACCTCAGCGCAGGCATAGATGCCCTGCTTGAAGGCCCAGAGAGCGAAGGAAGTGAAGTGTCCACCGAATCCCGAGGAAGGATCGTGCAGAAGGTCCTCGATGCGGAGCTGCATGTCTTCGTCGATCCGCACGGTCTTCGTTACCGTGCGCTTTGTTGCTAGGTCGTTCTCGGGAAGGTCGTCCGGCGCGACGCTGAACTTCGGCAGGTTTACCAATGGTCGTCTCCTTGCTGCTTAGTTTCCCGCGCAGCAAATGTAGCAGAGTGGTCGCCGCGTGTCAAGTGATACTCCGAAAAATAGTGGGGGTAGCTGGGGTAAAGATACATCACGATATATCGCCATCTTTAGACCTCCGGAGAGCCAAAACCGAGAATACGGGAATACGCCGACCCCCTACATATACTATATAGGGCACGTCGAGGTGATCGTTCCAAACCTTTGTTCTCTTTGAATCTGACGCGGGCTGCCCGCGCCGGAAATCTGTATTCCCGTATTCTTGTTTTTATTGTATACACAGTTCTTTTCCTGTACTGCCGTCTACGCCCGTTATCATTTCTTGGATTCTTGATTGGCGCGGAATTGTCCCCGAGTGCTGCGCCCGTGTTTAGCCAGAACCGCGAGAGCATCGTCCACACCACGCCAGTCCCTCGGGTCGATGTACACCGACGCATCACAGTAGCGGCAGCGTACCTCGTTGTACGCAAGATGGACATAGTGGACTAACTGATAAACACCCTTCTTGCCACAGCGGGGGCAGGGATAGAACTTCTTCTTGTTACGCTGCATCAGTGTCTTGCCCATCACCTATTCCTCCTGTTTACTTCTTGGCCTTCAGCCAGTTACTTCCTGTCCCCACGTCGGCGGGGAACTCCATGCCGTTGTACCAGTACGTCATCACCTTGCCAATGGTCTTCGCCTGCTCCTCCTCCGCTACCCAGCCCACGATCTCGTCGTGAACTTGGTTGACCATCGCTCCGCCCGTCTGCCGGTGCAGGCTGTCCACCTTCTGCATCTCCAGCTTGAGGACATCGGCGGTGCTGCCTTGAGGGATGGCGTTGATTGCCTCGCGTTCGGCGCGCGCCCGGCCTTCGGGCCACCCGCTGTCAATGTCGGGGAGCCACCGCTTTCGGCCCATGACTGTCTCGACGTAGCCGTGTTCGCGTGCGAAAGCGATGACCTCCTGCGTCCAAGCCGTGACGCCGGGGCGAGCGCGCCTGATGTCTTCGTGGAGTTGCTTGGCCGCTTCCTTAGCAAGCTTCATCTTTTCAGCGAGGAGTGACCAACCACCGCCGTAAAGCATGAGGTATTGGCCGATCTTTGCCTTCCGGCGCGGACCTTCTGCCACCTGCTCAAGCGGAATGTTCCACATCCTCGACGTGAGGTCGGCGTGGATGTCTCGGCCTTCTCGGTACGCCCCAAGCATCCCCTCGTCCTGACTGAGCACGGCTACGAACCGCAACTCAATCTGATTCTTGTCAGCCGCGTAGAGCATCATCCCCTCTGGCGGGACAAAGCCTTCTCTCATGTCAAGAGGGATGTTCTGGAGATTGGGGTCGCTCGACGCTAGCCTGCCCGTAGCGGGCGCTGCGTCGCCGCCGAAGTCATCCCGAGCACACTGGTTAAATGTGGTGTGGATGATACTATCATTCTTCTCAAGGATGGGCAGAACGTAGGTGGACAGCAGCTTGGCCCGCCCGCGGTAGGCACGCAGGAGCGCAGCGATCGGATGGTCAAAAGACAGGAGGGCCTGCTCATCGACGGAGCGCCCGCCCCCGCCCGTAAGATGATGTACCGGCATCCTCTCTTGGTCATAGAAGTAGGCGCCGACCTGTATCGGGGAGTTCGGGTTGAAGGGCAGGTGGGCCTCCGCCACCTTCAGCCCGGCCTCCAACTGCTCCTTCTTCTGTGCGAACCAAGCAAGGTCTACTGGAAAGCCACGTACCTCCATGTCAGCCAGCACAGGGATGAGGGGACGCTCCAGGTGCTCCCACACCCACGCCAGCCCGTCCTGTGCCACCTTGCCCGCCATGATGGGCCAAAGGATTAAGGTATTGACAGCATCGGCGCCGCTGTACATAGCGGCCAGCTCTAGCGGAACATCCCTGAAATCTCCGGTCGGGCACACGTCCTTGAATTGCAGCGGCCTGTCGTGCGTGTAGTGCTGCGTCAAGTCCTTCAGGCCGAGGGAATGGTGGCTCTGCCGGACGTGATCCTGCACAAGCCACGCCATGACCATCGTATCGACCGACGCAGAACTAACAACCTCGCTAGGCATACAACCCAACGTCCGCGCGATGACCTTGATGTCATGCTTCAGGTTGTGGGCTACGTTCGGCTGCGTCTTCAAGTGATGCGGCAGGAAGACCTGCGCGAACTCGACCGCCTGTTCATAAGGAACGTAGACCGGCGGCTTTCCTTCGACGGCGAGCGAGATCCCCGCTAGGGACCCGTCTTTCGCAGTTTCAGTATCCCAAGAAAATCTGGGGGCCTGAAACAGATACTCGTTTGCGCGCTGTGCGTCCACGATGGGCACCGCCGCCATCCCCTGCCCAACGTCTATATTAGGTATCGCGGCTTCCAACCGTTCCGCGACCTTGCACGCGCGCGTCCATTGTCGGTAGTGCTTGTGCTTCGGCGTCGGAGGCGTCTTGCGCTTGCACAGCGCATTGGCCGTGATGCCGGGTACGCCAAGACCAAGTAGCGCCCACTTCAAGGGATTGTCCGCGTAACGTGGCCCTACGTCATAGTACCTGTCCGGCTCGATGTGGATAGACACGGTGGCAGGGAGTACCCGCCAGAAGTGGGCACCGAGCGGGCCGGTGACGATCGTGGCGCCGGTTGCCTTAGCGAGTGACCGAATCGCGGATAGCCTGCGCGAGATTGGCGTAGGCGGTGGGGAGTCGAGTAGGCACGCGACTCTCGCCTCTGTCGGATTCCCCGCTCCCTTGAGCAACCCGCACGAATCCAAAAAACGCATCGTCAGCTCCCATCATGTAACCTAGCCGCAGGACGGCACGGAGCATCTCGGCGAACGGTTCATCCTCCCCATCCGTCACGTCGTCCTCGACCTGCTGATACCGCTCAGGCATCTCCCCATCCGGAAACTGGAACTTGCCGGACAAAGCCAATGTCAAATGCTCTGCACGCTCGGTTGTCTCCTCAACCACGTCGCCAGAGAGTTCGCTTGTGCCAGCACCTTCACAATCTCTGTTATCAACTCCCGTTGCCCCCTCAGAACCGCCGCCGGGTGATACGTTGTCGTCCACGTTATCCCTTCCTTGCTGGTCCAAAGACCGTTACATTCGTGCATCGACATTCCGGGGAAGGCGTATGACGCCGCCACCTGTCCGAGGAGTATGCCGACCGAGGGTCTTACCTGCCGGATTTCTGAACGGAGCCAGTGTTCACACGCTCCCACCTGTTCAGGCGTGGGCTTGTTGTCCACCGGCAGACACTTCACGCGGTTCGTTATGTAAACGTCCTCCCTTGATAATTGGATCATTCCTAAGAGTCTACCAAGGAGTTTTCCTGCGGGGCCAACGAACGGGGCGCCTGCGAGGTCTTCGCTGTAGCCGGGGCCAAGGCCCATGATTAGGATGCCCGAGCTGCCGGACCCTACGCCAGGGACTACGTTGCGGCGGTGTCCGGCGAGGGAGCAGGCGGTACAAGAGGAGAGGTCGTCAAGGTCGAGGCTCATTCGCTCGCCTTCTCCTTCCCCGCCAGCAGCGCCTCGACCTCGGCGCGGGTGTAGCCGATGCCGTCGATTATGATCTCCGTGCTGCTCATAAAGAACCGCCTGCCGATGCTAACGGGCGTTCCATATCGCTCCCTCAGCGCCTCCAGCAGCCCAAGCGTGTCGGCGAGGGCGGCGTCGGGACGGATGAACAGCGGCCTTACCCATCCAGGGCACGATCCACGAGCGAAGATGACTGCTCCGATAGCATCTCTTCCCGCTCGTTGTTCTTCCATGCTCGCGCCGGTAGTCAGCACATCGTCCATGATTAGTACCGGCCCATCTGTGGCGTACTTCTCTAGGGCTTTTGCCAATCGCAGACCGCCACTAGGAACACCCTCAACAGAACCAAATCCTCCACTTTCGTCGCTGACCATATGTGCCAGGGTTTCTATCGAGGTATCTGAAAGAGCATCGCAATCTATCTTCCAGGTGGTATGTTCGCCAGAGTGAAGTTCAAATTGGCCCGACTGAAAGAGGTCGGCGAGGGCGGCATCGACAGCGGCTTGGGCGTAGGCGTCGAAATCCATCTCAAGTTGTTCTTGTTGGCTTTCAGTGAGGATACCCCAGTAACCGCGCAGTTTAGTGAGGGCTAGAATCTCGGACATTGAATAGGTGTCATCCTTCGTCATTCGGCCTCCTTCAGCGCGGCGGCAGCACGACAAAGGACTTCGCGGGCACAGGCTACGTGCCGCTTGCGCCAGCCGACTAATTCATTCTCTGGAGTACCGTCGATGATATAAGGCAATGCCTCATTGACCTCTTCGATGGTTTCCCCTAGCGCCGCCTCCAACTCCGCGATGCGGATCGCCGCCGCCTCGTTGTGGAAGCCCTCAGCCTCAAGTGTGTTGATAAGGTCGAGGTTGTCTGCCTTCAGCCGCTCGCACTCGGCGCGTAGGCCTTCGGCGGCATCCGCCAGCATGTCGACATGGGCATCGGCATCAAGGCCGAGGGCGCCGCAGAGGCGAATGTGGTCCTGCATCATACGCTCGTTCTCGGCGCGACAGGCAGTTTCTAGGTCTTCTTGTGCGGTCATGGGGTCTCCTTCGGCCACTCGCCGCGTAACCGTTCGTATTCAAGTTCTAGGAAGGCGGCACCAAACGCGCGGTATTCACCGTTTTGCTTCCCAGCTATACGTCGCGCTCGGACATATACCTCCTCCGCAAAGTCCTTCGCGCCCTCGTTGTGCGCCTCGCGCTTCCCTGCGTCGAGGTTGTCTACCTTCAGCCGCCCGTTCGCTACTACGCGAAGGGCGGCATCACCTTCCGCATAACCCATTTGGTGTGCGATGGCAAGCTGCTCTGCCTGATCCTTCAGCCACTCCTCTCGTGGACGCGCGCAGTCGCCACAGATGAGG
>Ga0315297_10002035_pt1 | contig 12695 bp, 14 predicted proteins | sample YL17G15_0_MG_FD_203628 | JGI IMG/M metagenome (GOLD analysis project Ga0315297, IMG submission 203628) | Sediment microbial communities from Yellowstone Lake, YNP, Wyoming, USA - YL17G15_0 | ecosystem: Environmental > Aquatic > Freshwater > Lake > Sediment | place: USA: Wyoming | collected... | reverse complement strand
ACGAAGAACCAAAATCAAACCTATCACTGCCGCCTGATCTTTCCATCGATAACACGGTATATTGTGGTTGAATTAACTTGACACAGAACCGCCGCCTTTATATACTTCTACCAAAAGCCCGACTCAAAGCCGCCCTGCGCGGCCGAGATGCGGAGCGAGATCTTGTATCGTAGCACCCTGAACGACATCACCTGCTTGCCATCGCCGTGGGCGCCCCACGTGGGCCTGCCCAGGATAAACGTGGACGAACGGCGGCGCTCTATCAGGTCATGCGCAGCCATTGCAACATCAGCTTTGCGGGCCACAACCTGGATGACGTCAAAGAGGGCTGCCCCTTCGTGGAGGCGGGCGTCGCGGAGGACGGCTGGTCAGGCTCGTGCTTGCCGTTCTTGCATAATCACACGAGCTGAAGGAGACATGCGGTGCCCGTAATCAAGGCAGTCGAAGGAAAGCCCAGCATCTGGGTGACGTTGGAAGTTATCGAGGTTATCGAGCTGAAGCGAATCGTAATCGATCGCGATGTGGCGGAGGCGGTGGACTTCTTCCAGGCCGTGATTACGCCGAAAGTGCGCGCCGCGGCCGAACGCCGCGGGATGCCCCTGGCGGACTACGAGGAGACAGGTGATGGGCGCTTACCTGGATAACGCGGCGACGAGCTGGCCCAAACCGGAGGCGGTTTATCGTGCCGTGAACCGCTTCATGCGCCGGGTGGGCGCGACTCCCGGTCGCGGCGGTCACAGACGGGAGGAGGAGGCCGCCCGGATCGCCGACTACGCGCGGGGGGCGCTGGCGCAGCTCTTCAACGCGCCCACACCAAGCGGCGTGATCTTCACGCTGAACGCCACCCAGGCCATCAACATGGCGCTCAAGGGCATTCTGCAGCCGGGCAATCACGTTATCACGTCGTCCATCGAACACAACGCCATGTGGCGGCCGCTCAAGGCGCTGGAGCGCCGCGGGGTGGCGGTGACCGCCGTCCCCTGCGCAGCGGACGGCACGCTTGCCCCCGCGGACTTGGAAGCGGCAGTCCGTCCGGCCACGCGGCTGATCGCCCTGCAGCACGCCTCCAACGTCCTGGGGACAATCCTGCCTGTCGCCGAGATCGGCCTGATCGCCCGCAGCCACGGCATTCTTTTCCTGGTGGACGCGGCTCAAACAGCCGGCGCGTATCCGATTGACATGGCGGCGATGAGTATAGACCTGCTGGCTTTTGCCGGCCACAAGGGACTCTACGGTCCCCACGGTACTGGAGGGTTGGTTGTCCGCCCCGGCGTCACGCTGGAGACGTGGGTCGAAGGCGGATCGGGCGCGAAATCGGAACCGGAGACCATGCCGGAAGAGCTTCCGCTGCGCCTGGAGGCAGGCACGCAGAACGCTGCCGGTATAGCCGGGCTGCTGGCCGGGGCGCGCTTCGTACTGAAAAAGGATGTCTCGCACATTCGCGAACACGAGATGGCGCTGACTGCCCTGTTGATCGCGGCGTTGCGGGATGTGCCGGGCTTGACGGTGCTGGGGCCGGCCGACCTGACCCACCGTACGGCGGTCGTCTCCGTGGTTGTAAATGGCTACGTTCCCGATCAACTGGCTGCGGTGCTGGATCAGGTCTTCGCTGTTATGACGCGTGCCGGGCTGCACTGCGCGCCCCAGGCCCATCGCACAGCAGGAACGCTTGATCAAGGCGGCGCACTGCGCTTTAGCCCCGGTTTCTTCAACACAGCGGACGAAATCCGTGCCGCGGCCGAGGCGCTGCGAAACATCGTGAACCAATAGATTTCAGAGGTTTGAGGGAAATAAGGCGGCGATGGCAAAAGATAACATCGAGAAAACCGTGATCATCCTGGAAGAAGATGAGGTGCGCGAGGCGCTCGCACTTACCTGGCGCAACGACCCGCAGGAGATCTTCCGGTTCGTGACGCGGGTCATAGCCAAGAAAGTCGAGTCTGCCCTGCGCAGGCGGTGTGCATAGCAGGCACTTCTCGGTCACAGATCCTCCCGGGGTCTCAATCTCAAAGAGATACGCGTCGATGAGATCTTCACGCATCATCTTCTCACAGACCTCCGGAAGCGTCTCCATATCCATCCCATCCGCTCGGGTTGCAAGCTGGGGATCTCTATCTGATCTTTGACAGTTGCAAAAAATAGCTTCGTCATTTTAGATAGATGAGTCACTTGAAAAAGTTCTTGGCACTACAGATTGCTCTTTGACAACGTATGGAGAGTCATTTTGCCTCTTTCGTCGCCTATCCCTGCAGAATCGTTGCGCAGCGCGTGTCGCCGGCCGCTATATCGCCCCCTCCACGAACTCGATACCGGCATTGCCCGGCAAGAAGATGTCGGCGGTCACTTCCAGCGTTTTCAGGATGGCGGCGGGCACGATGCAACTGTTGCGACACATGTGCTGCGTCGCCAAGGTATAGACCCGTGTCTCGATCAGCGGGCAGGACATCTCGTGCCCCACGTCCACCTCACCCAGTTCATCAGCCAGGGCCTGGACGCGCTCGCAAGTGGTGGCGATCTCGAAGGTGACTTTGGTGAGGCCGACTTTGCGGGCCGCGATGCTCGTCTCCTGCCCGCATTTACCCGCTGTTACCCAACACAGTGCCATCGCTAACCCTCATTTCTCGTCTGGATCGCCGCCAGCCGGAGTGTCCCCTTGTATCGCATCGCAAGTTCCCGTAATTAAAATAGGCCCAGGCCAATACGGTAATGGCCACCATGGCTGGAAAAGCAAACGCAAAGGGCGCCAGGATGCCGCCCCGGAACCGCTTCATCTTGTGGCCGATATAACCAATCAAGGTCACGCCCGTGGCCCCCGGCAGAAAAAGCAGAGCTACCTCTTTCAGGTGTTCCGATGGCTTCGAGTCCTTCATATTCTCCTAGGCATGGTCTTCTGGTGTAACTTGGCGGCAATCACCAAAAAGAGAACCGTGAAAGCCAGTAAAAGAAGAAAGTCAACAGCTATCGGCAGGTGGCCCTTGCCCTCAATCAAGCGGCGGGCTATGTCGGTAAAGTAGGTTAGAGGCGAAATAAAAGAGATTGCCTGCCCCCAGGGCGGCAACTCATTCAGCGGTATGAAAATGCCGCTGATGAATACCACCGGGAACTTCACCATAGAGGAAAGCATCATCACATTGCTGGGCAGACTCGTTGGAGTCGCCGAAAAGATAAGCCCCAATGCGGAGAAGCAGAAAGCGGCCAGAATAATGGCTAGGACAAGCACAAGCGGATAGGTTAAGGTCATGCCGAGAGCCAAGCCTATCATAACGGGTATGATGGAGATAAGAACGCCAAAAATAAAAGAGGCAAGTATGTCACCGAGAATTATAGTCTGGATAGTCACCGGGCAGGACATTAGTCTTTCCAGCGTTCTCGCTTGGGTCTCCCAGGGAGCTACAGCGGGAGATATGGCTGTAGCAGTGAAGAAAAGAACCATGCCTAACAGTCCCGGAATCATAAAATTGAGGGCGAGCTGCCTGCCGATCATAAAAGAAAGGAAAAGAAACACGGGGAAAACAATTCCGAATATTACCACCGGCCCCTTGGCGTAGTAGATCCGAATATCCTTTTTGGCGATAGCCCAGATGCGCTTTAGCTGTTCCTGGTAAATCGTGCTATTTGACATTAGTGTGCCCCCTTGTCGATCAGCGCCACAAAGGCATCTTCCAGAGAAGGCGTCAGAGTGTTAAGAGAAACAATCCTTAGCCCGTTGGAGCTGGAGTAGTTGACCAGCAATGTAATGAGCTGTCCCGGGTCGGCAGTGTAGAGCCTGAACTTATCGCCGACTTTCTTTACACTGTTTACGCCGGGAAGCCTGGCCAATAACTCCGGGTCTACCGTGCCGTCAAAGCTAACTTCGATTGAGTGCAGGCTGCTCGTGGCTGCTTTGAGCTCTTCCGGTGCGTCCAGTGCCACTATTTTCCCCTGATTAATGATGGCGACGCGATTGCACAACTGATTTGCTTCATCCATATCATGAGTGGTGAGGAAAATGGTCTTGCCCTCGGCGTTAAGGCTCTGAATGAGGTTCTTGATAAGGCGGGCGCTCTGCACATCCAACCCAGAGGTTGGCTCGTCCAGGAATAGGAGCTGGGGGCCGCTGATGAGCGACATGCCCAGAATCAGGCGTTGTTTCATTCCCTTAGAGTACCCCTTGACAAGATTTTCTTTTCTCTCGAAAAGCCCCAGCTCTTGCAACAGCCGGGAGCCTCTCTCGATCGCTGTTCTTGATGGCACTCCATATAGCTCAGCCATTAGCATCATATTGCTCCAGCCGGACAAGTCAGCGTAGGCATTGGCCATTTCGGGCACCACGCCGGTGACCTGTTTGGCTTCAAGGCTGCCCGCCTTATGTCCCAGGATTGAGGCGCTTCCCTCATCTTCTTTTATCACGCCGGTAAGTATCCTGACGGTGGTGGTCTTCCCGGCGCCGTTCGGTCCGAGGAAGCCGAAGATTTCTCCCGTCTTTACCTCAAAACTGATATGGTCTAGGGCAAGTAGTTGACCGTAGTGTTTGGTTAAGTTGGCCGCGCTGACCGCGACACCGCGATTTGCAAAAATATCAGACATAATGTAGGCCTCTTTCCGAAGCTGCGCCGGCATTATAGGAACAGCAGTGAAACCACGATTCCGGCGATGACCGGATAGATCAGCTTGACGTTGAAAAGCAGGGCTGCAAACGCCCCGCCGGCGAGGATGATCCGGATGACTTCCCAAGGAACGTTCAGGGCAAAACGAATCGTTACGGACAGCAGAAGGCCGACAAAGGAAAACAGGATGCCCCGGAGAGCCCGGTTCAACCAGGGAGACGAGCGGACCCGGTCATAGTAAGGAACCATTCCGGCGATGATCAGGAAGGAGGGCAGGAAGATGGCGACGGTGGCGATCACGCCGCCCACGAGTCCATATTGCATATAGCCGATAAAGGTGGCCGTAATGACGATCGGCCCCGGCGTGACCTGCCCGAGGGCGATCCCGTCCAGAAAGGTCAGGCTATCCATCCAGGCGCGGACGTGAACCACCTCGTTGAACATCAGCGGGACCGAGGAAAATCCGCCCCCGAAGGCGAACAGATCGACCTTGGTCATGAGGAAGGCCAGATCGAAGAATCGTCGCTGAAACAGGAAGAGCAGGATGAAGGCCAACGCCGCAATCAGCAGGATCCAGGCCAGAGGTTTCAGGGAATAGGGTTTCCGGTCGCCGGACGCAGCGGCGGCCGGGAAAGTCTGCCGATGATAAAACCCGAGGCCGCACAGGCCGGCGATCAGGATGACCCCGATGGGATGGACGCCGAAACCGAACATCACGGCGGCGGCTAAAGCGATCAATACGCCTCTCCACTCTTTCAACCAAGTTTTTCCGAACGTGAAGGCCGCATGGGCGACGATGGCCACAACCACCACCTGGAGCCCGCTGAACACCGAAACGACGGCGGGCAGCGCGTGAGCGCGGACATAGAGGGTGGAGAGGATCAGCATGAGGATGCAGGCGGGAAGGCCGAAGCCGATAAACGAAGCGGCGGCGCCCCCGATGCCCCGCGATCGCAGGCCAACGTAGGCAGCCGCCTGCATGGCCGTCGCCCCCGGGACCATCTGGCAGAGGGCCACGCCGTCACGAAACGACGCAGCGGAGAGCCACTCTTTTTCCCCCACGGCCATTTTACGGATTTCGGCAATCATGGCCGGACCGCCGAAAGCCGTCAACCCCAGTCGAAAGAAGGACAGAAATAATTCTTGAATCGTCGGCGTCTTACCCATGAATCAATCTCTCTTTCACGAACGGAGGATGCGATCCGTTCCAAGGCCGCCAAGTCGCTATGCTTTTAGCCCGTTGGGCAACCGCCGGAATGACCACCGATGCGTCACGCATTTCCTCTACTCTTTTTTCTTTTCCTTTTCCTCCACGCAGGGATGTACCATGTCCCCGTGGCATTCCTTGATCTGCTCGAGGGTGCACTCCTCGGGTTTCCCTTTCAACTTCTCCGGATACTCACACTTGCAGTCGCACATTTTTTCTTCCTCCTTGTGACAATCGATTTTGCTGTTCAGTTTTTTGATGCAAACGCCTTCAAGACAGGGCTGCAGACGGGTCAAGTCTCCGAGGAGTTCGGCCAGCTCATGCAGCTTCTCTTTTTCCACCGTGTAATGGGTCCAATAGCCCCGCTTCTCCCCCCAGACCAATCCCGCTTCCCGTAAAGATTTCAGGTGTTGGGAAACGGCCGCTTCCGATATGCTCAAATGTTTTGCCAGGGCGCCCACGCAAAGGTCATGGGTCAGCAGCAGCTTGATCAGCTTGAACCGCGTATCATCCGCCAGGGTTTTGAAAATCTGTACAGGTTCCATCGTCATTCTTCCGATATTTGCATTCAATATGCTTTAAACGATTAAGCGCATGCCTAAACAATTATGTCAAGGATTTTTTATTTCAGCATCTCCTCATCAGGTATCTTCTTTTTTTGCGCTTTCCGATCGTGGATGTGGATACTTATTGAACAGATGGATACATGACTGTATCATTGGTATCCAGTTTTTGCATGGCCGGTGGGTCTCTCAAACGTCCAAGGCGGACCCATGACAGAAAATAGATCCGATATTTCATGTTGTTATCATTTCATGAGTCGTTTGGCATTTATATTGCTTAGTTACCGTTACAACAGGAGTTTTTTATGTTCCGCAGAAAGAGACTCTTCATCCTGATACCGGCGCTGCTTCTCATCCCCCTTCTGCTGGGGATGGTCCCCCTCAACATGGCGCATAAACTGGCGCACGGGGGGCCTTTTACGCAAAGCCAAGGCAAGCAGGGCTGCGACAGCAGGATTTGTCCCGCCCATTCCCTGATCTCCTATTCCCACTTTGATGCCATCACTGTAACTTCGACAGCCTCGAATCAAGGATTGCCGTATTCACAAAAGGCGCTCTACAGCGCACCTGAATCCTTTCATTCCAATATCCACTTCGGTTCCATCCCTCTTCGCTGCTGATATCCAAGGCAGCAATTCGTCTTTTTAACCTGACTCAATCGCGGAATTCCTAACCTAACGAATTCCATGGATCGATTTCTCCTCAGAGGTCAAGAAACTCACACTGGGGATGGCGAACCCAAGACGAAAGGAGGTGATTTCCATGAAAAAGACCATCATCATCGGCTTGTGCCTGACTTTGGCGCTGGCGCTCATCGGCACTGCGGCGCTGGCCTGGGGGCCGGGATTCGGTCGCGGCTTCGGCGCGGGACCGGGATCCGGCTATCCCGCGATCCCCAATCTGACGGCGGAGCAATCCGCCCAGATCAAGGCGCTGCAGGACGCTTTTCTGAAGGAGACAGAACCCCTTCAGAAAGAAATGGCGGCAAAGGGGGTGGAGCTTCGCGGTTTCCGCTTTGCTCCGAATTCGGATGCCGCGGCAGTCAGGGCCAAGCAGGAGGAGCTCTTCGGTCTGCGGACCAAGCTCCAGGAAAAGGGGAACAATCTCAGACTCGAAGTTCAGAAGGTTCTCACGCCGGAACAGCTGGCCCAGTGTCCGGCCTTTGGTCCGGGTCGGGGTTTCGGCCCGGCTGCGGGATTCGGTCCTCCCATAATGGGACCGAGGGGACGTTGGTAGCGTCATAACGTGGGGCGGAGAGACGTCTCCGCCCCCTTCCTCTCCGCGAGATATGGGAGGCGAACACAGGGTTCGTCGGAAAGGAGGATGAACCATGAAAAAGGCAATCGCGATTTTATCGGCGCTCTTCCTTCTGACGCAGGGAACAGGCATGGCAGCCCGTGCGGGACGTGACCGCATCGATCGGGGAATGATGGGCTACGGGAAGGGCTATGACTGTTCCAGTTTAACGGCGAACGCCAAACTGAAACTGACGGTGGAACAGGCCGCCCGGCTCCGCGCCCTGGATGAAAAATACGGGCAGGAGATTGAACCGATTCGTGAGCAACTCTACGGCAAGGGACGTGAATTGAAATCGGAATGGCTGCAAACAGTACCCGACCGCGGTAAGATCACTATCCTTCAGGGAGACGTGGCCAAGCTGCACGAGCGGTTGCGGGAAAAGATGGCCAACCATCGTACCGATCTCCTCAAGGTTCTCACACCGGAACAGCAGGTGCATGTGCCGGATGACGGACCTGGGCGCGGCCTCCTCAAACAGACCGGCTTTGGACGGCGGTAGGAAATGGAGGCAAGAGATGAGTTTATTGATCGCCGAATGGAGCCTCCCAAAGATCACCAGCGCTCCACCCGTCTTCGCTCCGAAGCGAACTGGCCGGCCATCCCTCCGGCGCCATTACAAATGGGAACACCGCCAAAGATCGATGTCACAAGGTTCATGATGCCCTGCGAAATGGCCCCGGTTGCTTGCAAACGGTTAGTTTGTTGTCAATATTCTTTATTCTCATCCGGTTTTTATCACTTGATTCAGACAATGGGAGGTTTACATGAACGGGAAGATTCTGAAAAGGATTCTGGTTTGGTTAATTGTGTTAGCTTGCAGCGGTTGTGCTTTGATGAAACCCACTGACCCTTACCGGGCGGTGGGGATACGGATGTCTGACGCCTCAGAACGTGCAGCGGGTCCGCCCTCAGCCAGGCAGCCTGAAGGACCGTTGGACTTACCACAAGCCATCGAAATTGCACTGGCCAACAACCCCGACATCGCTGCGACGGGATGGGACGCTGAAGCAGCGCAAGCACAGTATGACTTGGCCTTCGGGGAGCGGATGCCAAGCCTCAGGACGTTGGGCGGATATGCGCAGAACCTTGATAGGCAGCGGCTTATCGCCGCACGCGACAATAACGACCCGGGTCTCTTCGGCCGGGATATTGTCTCCGGCGATCTTGTTCTGGCCATGCCGCTTTTCACCGGGGGGCGACTGATGAATCAGGTGAAGGCGGCAAAGCTCCTTCAAATAGCGGCAACACAGCGCTTGGCCCGCAGCCGGAAGGAACTAATCTTTAACGTTTCCAGTGTATTTTTCAATATCTTGGCTCAGAATCGCGTTGTCGAGTCTCTGGCATTCTCCCGCCACACACTTCAGGAACATCTCAAGCAGGTGGAGGCTTTGGTCACTGCACTGAAGGTCGCCAAGGTGGACCGGATGCGTACCGAGGTTCGACTGGCAGATATTGAGCAGCGGTTGGTTCGGGAGGAAAACGTGAAGGTCATCTACCAGCGTGTTCTGGTTAACCTTCTTGGGTTGAGGAATCCATCTGCGGCGATTTCACTTCGTGGAAACCTGGCAGTTACTCCAAAAGAGGGGCTTCCCGATTTGGAGGCGGCTTTAAGCAAGGCTTGGTCAAACCGTGACGATTTTTTATCCGCCCGGTCGGTACTTGAGGCGCAAGCCCGGAACGTGGATGCGGCCCGGGCCGGACATTGGCCGACCCTCTCTCTCCTGGGTTCTTACGGTTTCAGGCGGAGCACGGGAGGGACCCTCGGCCCTGAAAACCTGGATAATCCCGATGATATCGGCAGGATCGGGGTCACTATCGATATCCCGTTATTCGAAGGCGGACGAGTCGAAGCCAGGGTACGGGATCAGGGGGGCAAATTGGCCACGGCCCAGGAGCGATTTCGCAAACTCGATCTCCAGATCCGGTTGGATGTTGAAACGGCCCTGCTCAACGTGAATTCGTCCTGGGAGCGCATCGAAGTCATCAAAAAAGCCATCGCGCAGGCTCAGGAAAGTTATCGAATCGAACGGCAGAAATATGATTTGGGCAAAGGCGCCATCGTGGATGTGCTTGACGCCCAGTCGGCCCTGCTCGATTCGCAGACCAATTATGATCGGGCGTTGGCGGACTATAACATAGCGAATGCGCAACTTCGATTAGCCGTAGGAGGAGAACTATGAAGCGGAGAATTTTCGTAACCATCATGATCCTTATGGGAGTGTTGCTGGCGGGCGGGTTCTGGTCGGCGCGCACCGCTTCTTCGGCTAAAGAGGAACCTGGACCGCAGAAGGCGCAGAAGCCCCCTCGGGAGGTCCGCGTGGTTTCCGCGGCCAAAGCGGCGATTTCGCAGACGCTGGAACTGACCGGGGAATTGGTTGCGACCGAGTCCGTCGTCATCGCGTCGATGGTTGATGGACCTATCACTTTCTGTCCCTGGCGCGAAGGGGACCGCGTCAAGGCCGGTCAAAAACTCGTGGAGATCGACCGTCGCATCTATCTCGCCAATGTTCAGTCCGCAGTGGCGGCGGTGAAAGTGGCGCGGGCAAAACTGGACGATATGGAATCCGGCACCCGCCCGGAGGAAATCGCCAAACAGAAAGAATCCGTCAGACAGCTCGAGGAAAGCGCCGCTTATGCCAAGAGCGATTTCGAGCGGACGGCGAAGCTGGTGGAAAGCGGCGCACTGCCGGGCGAGGCGATGGAGAAAACCCGTGTAGAATATGTTTCCCAGGCGACACGGCTTGCCGCGGCCAGGGAACAGCTCAAAATGCTCGAAGCCGGATCGACCAGGACGGCCCTGGCCGTGCAGCAGGCGGTGCTGGATGAAGCCGAAGAGCGTCTTGCCCTGGAGAAAGCAAAACTTGCCGAGAGTGTGATTGCAGCGCCATTTTCCGGTACGGTCGTGAAAGTGTATGTCCGTCCCGGCGACATGGCGGCCGCGAAAGCACGGTTGATCGAAGTGGCGGACCTTTCCAGTGTTGTGGCGAGGTTTGCCGTGCCTGAAGCCTTTGCAGCACAAACCCGCTCGGGAATGGCTTTGGAGGCGAGGCTTGATGCCTATCCGGATAAGGTGTTCAGCGGCCGTATAGCACGCGTGTATCCCGATATAGATCGGCGGATGCGGACCCGCACGGTGGAAGCCAGGGTCATCGGAATTCCGGAGGTCCTGCCCGGAATGTTCGCCCGTTTGACATTGAAATTGAAACAGGCTGATGACGCGGTTGTTGTGGCGCTTGCAGCGCTGGTCGCCACGCCCGATGGAGATAAGGTTGTTTTTGTAGTGAAGGACGGTAAGGCCCTCCGAAAAAAAGTAAAGACGGGGATCGAAGCATCCGATCGGATTCAGCTCCTCGATGGGGTCAATCCGGGCGATAAGGTGATCGTTTCCGGGCATAAAGAGTTGAAGGACGGCATGAATGTTCGGGTGATCGATCCATCAAAACAGGAGGGAAAGTCCAATCCTGCCGGTTCCGATCAAACGGGTCAGGAGGGAAGCAATAAGAAAGCAGGAGGGAAAAAATGAAACTGACCCACTATACCGTCCATCACCGCCTGGCCACGGGCGCCATTGTCTTTGCCTTGCTGGTCTTGGGCGTTTACGGCCTTGTTCAGTTGCCAGTCGATCTGCTGCCGAAAATCACATACCCTTTGGTCAGGGTAAATGTCTGGTGGCGTGGGGCAACGCCGGAGGACATCGTAAAGAATATCGCCGATCCCATTGAGCGTCAGATGGCCACCGTTGAGGGGGTCGATTATCTGCAATCCTCCTCGATCGAAGGCATGTACACGCTGGAGGCAAACTTTCGATACGGCGTGAACGTTGACGTGGCCTATCAGGACGCGCTGGCGGCCATGGCGCGGGTGGCTAAGGGGCTTCCCAAAGACATTGACCCGCCGGCGATCTACAAAGCCGATCCGTCTCAGCTCCCGGTTCTGCAGCTCACCGTCGCCTCGGACGAATGGGATTTGACCCGGCTGCGCACCTGGGTGGACGAGTGGCTCCAGTACCGGATGATCGCCGTACCGGGGGTGGCGGGAACGGAAATCGTCGGCGGGCTCAAGCGGGAAATCCGCGTGCATCTGGATCCTGAAGTATTGGAGAAGCATGGACTCACTCTGACGGGCATTCTGAAGCGGTTGCAACAGGAGAATATCGAACAGTTCGGCGGCCGCGTGACGCAGGGAACGCGCGAGATCATCGCCCGGGCCACAGGCGAATACCGCTCGTTGGAGGATATCCGCAACGTTCTGATTACGCGTGAAGGCATGGCGAAAATCCTGCTCCGCGACATCGCCCAGGTCGAGGACGCCCATGAGGAAGTTCGTGTCATCACGCGTTTCAACGGTAAGCCGGCCGTCAAGCTCAGCGTTCTCAAACAGCCCGACGCCAATACGGTCGCGGTGGCGAAGGCCGTGGCCCTGCGCATCGAGGAACTCAAGCCGAGCATTCCCACGGGCATCCGCTTCGGGATGGTGGAGAATCAAGCCGATTACGTCGGGGCGGCCTTGACCGGCGTGCGCAATGCGGCCCTCGAGGCGGCGGTCCTGGTGGTCGTCATCCTGGCGCTTTTCTTAGGAAGCTGGCGCCAGGTGGTTGCCATGATCTGGGCATTGCCGGTGACGCTCCTGCTCAACTTCGGACTGATGAAACTGGCCGGGTTCTCCCTCAACATCTTTTCGCTTGGCGGGTTGGTGGTGGCCATTGCAGTGGACCTGGATAATTCCATTATCGTGATCGAGAACATCACCCGCCTGCGCCGGGAGCGGCCCGAATTGCCCATCAGCGAGCTGGTGATCGCCGCCACCCATCAGGTCGGGCCAGCCGTCATTGCCGCCACGCTTTCCTTCCTCGCCCTCTTTCTGCCGTTTTTGCTCGTTCCCGGCCTGGCCAGCCTGCTCTTTCAAGAACTTATTCTGGTGATCGCCGGGGTCATGGTCATCAGTCTGGTGATGGCCATCTCCGTAACCCCGATTGTCATGGCGATCGTTCTGGGCAATCGTTCTCCGCAGGCCGAGCGTCTGACCTTCTTCGAGCGGTTG
>Ga0315297_10002034_pt1 | contig 12695 bp, 6 predicted proteins | sample YL17G15_0_MG_FD_203628 | JGI IMG/M metagenome (GOLD analysis project Ga0315297, IMG submission 203628) | Sediment microbial communities from Yellowstone Lake, YNP, Wyoming, USA - YL17G15_0 | ecosystem: Environmental > Aquatic > Freshwater > Lake > Sediment | place: USA: Wyoming | collected... | reverse complement strand
CGAAGGAAAAGGGGACCGATGTCCAGGGTGGTAATCCTTCCGGCCAGGCTGTCCCGGCCGGATTCGATCCGTAGCGACGAACTGCCGGTGATCATCGCCCGTACATCGTGGTTGTCCACGAGATTCTTGATCTGGGGCGCCCAGGCATCGAGGTTCTGGACCTCGTCGAAAAACAGATAAGCGGCCCCATTGCGGTGTGCGAATTCGTTAAACGTGCTTTTCAGGATCTCCTGTTCATACCACCGGGCAATGTCGAGGACCGGTTCGCGCAGACCACGCAGCGTCGGAAGTTCGTCAAAAGAGACGTAGAAGATCCGCACGGGTTTCATCCCCTCAGTCAGAAAGGATTGGATCAGTTGCTGAATGAGAATCGTTTTCCCCACGCGTCGCGGTCCGCGTAGAACCGTTGCAGGAGTCATGCCCTGAGTCAACTGACGCTTTAGTTTATTAAAAGCCCAGCGATGAAAAGAAGGCGTCTGTTTGCCCGGCTGATTGGCCCACCAGGGGTTGAGCGAGCGGAGGTTGTCGGCCAGTTCAAGCGGCAATCTTTCGAACAATGGATTGTCATTTAACGAAACTCGTCTGGTTTTCATGGCTTTCCTCCCGGTTATAGCAACTGCAATTCGATAGTTTCAATCTGTTCGTGCAGCGCTTTCATGTTTCTTCAAAACCAAAGCCGGTTTGACGATCATCCTTGACGGCGCCTTTGGCTTGGATGTGGTTGCTGATGGATTCAAGAAGCGATCTCTCCTCGCTTGCGGTGGACGAAAGCTCGATGAGTGACTGGAGAAGCCGTCTGAAAAGTTCCTGGCGTCGCAGGCCATTGTCGTCGAGATACTCGTCCACCTTGTTGAGGTCGCCCGCCTTCCAGAGGTGCATCAGGCGGTGGACGCGGTCGATAAGTGGGACGGGCTTGCCCCCAGGCGCCTCGAATCCCAGGGATCGCCCCTTCCTCTGCGCCCAGGTTTTGAGTTTCACTTTACTGCCCGATTCCTCCACTGCATCCGGGTCCGCCTCCGCATCGGCATTGGCCTCTTCGTCCGATTCCTCCGCTGATTTCCCTCTCGTGAAGCCGATGAGATCCCAAGTGTCGGCCAGTTCCTTGTCCGAGACCCCGCAGGAAACGGCGTAGAGGATGCAAGCCCCGGCCGGGGCCTCCTCCAAGCCGAAGTCATGACGGTGGAGCAGGTAGTAGGCCGTCGGCTCATCCAGGCGGTCCCGGCCCATCGCATCCGTCTCGTCGGCGCCGGAAGGGTCGGTTCCATCTCCGGAAAGGACGCGACCAACCACGAAATCCACGACCATCCGGCGGACGTGGGTGAGGAACTCGTTGACCGCCATCGGCCCCGGCTCGTTGGCCTTTCTGACGACGGGATGCCTGCTGTAGGCCTCCAGCGCCGGACCCGTCGCCGCCCAGACGAAGTCGGGACCCCTGATCCCCGCGTCCCAGAACTCGCGGAGCTGTTCCCGGATCTTCCGGCGCATCTCATCCAAAACCTGATTGTCCCAGCCGGGCTTGGAGGAGTCTGGGCGTTTTTTGCAGACGAGCCAGACGGAGGAGGCGAGAGCGGCCGACGTTTTGGCGCGCATCCGGGTGCTCATTTCCGTCTGGATCGGCCAACTGCCTTCCACGATAAAACCTGCCCGGATCAGGGCCGAGACAAGCGTTTCCCAGGCGTCAGGCTGCTTGTTGGCAAAAACGACAACCAATTTCCCTTCGGGTTTGAGGACATTGTTGCATTCCTGAAAGACTCGAGCCATCCCATCTTCATAAACGGCTTTCGATTTGGCCTTGTCTCCTCCGTGGCGACTCGCATCGTCAATAAGCTCGCCGTCGTTCTTATCGTGATCCCATTTCGGTGACAACGGTTCCCTCACGGCGTGATCCGAATCAACGGATAGACCGTTCAGCGTCCGCCTGAGCCACACGTAGAAGAAGTCCATTAAGTCCGAGTAGGGTATTGCGTCGTAATAGGGCGGATCCGTGACCACGGCGTCGTAATCGCCCATCATGGTCTCAATGGCGGACCGATTCATAACTATAGGGCTTACCGCGCCGGACCCGGCGTTCAGTGCGTGATCGGTGAATCGCGAAAGCCAGTCCAACTGCGCCAAGTAAGCGCCGCCGACGTCGTTCGTGACGGCCAGCTCGGTGAAGTCCCAGGTGATGGGCAACGCGAAGCGGCCGAAAGTATTTCTAATAAGTTCTCTTGACATATGCCAGGTGCAGACCATTGAATTGTAGTCGGCAACCTTGTCGATCTGCAGCGCCAGGAAATTCGCGATGCCTTCCCACCATTCCGGCGGACATCCCTGATCGGCCAACTCCTTCGCCGCTGCACGGGTCCACTTCACGAATGTCCCCAGTGAGAGGAGCTGGCGGAAGGTGAACAGTTTATGCCATTGGTCAAAGCCATACAACGGAACTCGGAACCCCAATGCCTCCTTGCGGGGCAATGGCTCCTCCGGCAGGCCGAAAGGGATATCGGCAAAGACGTCGGCAATTTCTTTTTCCGCTTCCCCGGCCATCCGGATTTCATGGGCCGTCGGCAAACGGTATTCCTTGTCCTTCTGCCCGTCGAAGACGACGGCCGTGTTGACCGCGCCCAGCCGTCCGGCCTTTCCCTCCAGGCGGATGTCCTCCATCGTCATGATCGTCCCGCAGCAGGGGCACTTCGCGCCGGAGCGGGACATGGTGCCGCCACCGATCTGCTTGTCGTTCTCTCGGCGCTGAGCGGCGTTCCCGCCCTTGACGGGGACGTTTGCCTCGATGCCGAAAACCACACCATTCCTGTCCGCATTTGGCGCCATCGCGATGAGGACACGTTTCTTCTCTTTCTTGCAGAGCCATCGGGTCTTTAGGAGCGGGACAACGGCGCGGCAGTTCTTGCAGGTCACTGTCCGTGCCCAGAGGTAGGCCACCGTGGGTTTTACCACCCAGCGGGGATTGATTTTATCCCTGAGGTAGTCCTCGCTGAATTCGGCGTTCAGGACTTCGATGTCCGGTGTCCCGTCCTCCCGGAGAGGGACGATCCGCAGGGGCTGTTTCTCGTAGGGCTTGGGAAAAACACTCTTGACGGGCTCGAAGTCGGCATAGGTCGGGTATAACCGGGCAAGCTCGCGCCTGGCGCGTGCGAGGACCCACCGGCCCCAGGCCCGGACGTGCCAGGCGAGGTCTGCCTTCGGCGCTCGGCCCGAATCCGGCTTGTCGAAAAAGCCCGGTTGCCGTTCCTGTTTCTCCTTCTGTCGCCCGGTCTTTTTGGTGCGGCCGACCAGGTGGGGATGGGCCTTGTAAAATGCCTCCATGAATGATTCGTCTTCGAGGATGAAATCGGGAAGGGGGTGTGTCTTTCCCGCCAGCTTCTGGGGATATTCGAGGGTGCATTTGAGGATGAACCATGCCACCGGGTTGATGTCCACGGCGGTCGCTTCGCAGCCCAGGCGCATTGCCTCCAGGGGGATCGCCCCACCGCCGGCGAAGGGATCGAGCACCTTCGGAGCCCGTCCCCCATGGGCCTTGCGGATCTCCTGACGGAACCACTCCAAGAGTTTCTTGTTTTCGGTCTCCCGTCCCCAGTGGAGAATGCCGCCTTCGGTGATCTCCCTCTCCCGCTCGACGGTCTGGCCGCTGGGCATCTTCTTCTTTTCGATTGTCCTGACCACCTTGCCGCCGATCTTTTCACAGAGTTCCCGGCGCAGGCGGATGATTTCCTGATGCCAGTCTTCGTCGGACATTCCATCGGGCTTCGGTTGGGCGCTCGGATCGGGAAGGAGCGTAGCGATCAGTGCCGCCCGGCAGGCCGCCAGCGGCCGCCGCGCCGGCCAGATATGGAGGGTCGAAATATGCCCATGCCGCACATTCTTCTCATGGACCGAATCCAGAGAGGTCTGCTTCAAGGGAAAGGCGTGTTCGATCAGGCGCGGGGCATCGGTCATGTTTCTACCATCCGCTCGGTTTGGAAAAGTTCCCCTTTGCATCTTTCATAGCGGAGGGGAACTGGCTTTTAATCAGAGCTGACTTTCGTATATGCTTGTAGAACGTTGCATGATTTTGCAGGACTTTGCACGGAATATGTTGAGGATTAATAACACCCACCGGTTTATGCAAATCTTCCTTAACGATGCGCAGCGGCATGAGCAAGTCTGAGTCACCGCTGATGATGACGGCACACTCAAAACGATTGCAATGGGCGTCATGCAGTAACTGTGTGGCCAGATTGACGTCAGAGCCCTTTTCTTCGGTCTTGAAAACGTCCACATAGGAGTTTTGTCCGGGCACAGGGTACGCAAGGGGCATTTTTACGATATGCGTCAGGAAATGACCGCAATAGACAGAAAGATTTGGAATGGTTGATAGTGCCCTTAGGTAGGTTGCCTGTCTTGTAGGCTGGTCAGGATCGGATGGGCGGGCATTGATGCGGGCGGTAAAGTATTTGATCTGGGTAATCTCATGACGCGGTAAAAGGATATGGCAAAGCTGATCGATATTGAGCCATTTGAAAGGGGTTCCTCGGACCGCGCCGAAGTAGAGATTGAAGGCGTCGATGTAGATGAAGGTCTTCATGATTGCCTCCATCTCAAAAAGCAAGAGCCACCCCTTTCGGAGCGGCTCCGCACCCTTTCGCCGAAGCTACCGGGGGGTTTGACGGTGGATATATACACGCAATATTCGTCATTTGTCAAGAAATCATTTGCATGCGCAGTTAAGTATCGAGATCTGCATACTCCGGGTGTAAATAGCCTGTTGCGGATTTGTCTTGGCGCGGTTGTTGATAGTTGCGGATTCATAAGATAATTTATCCTCTCGCTGCCTGTCCTATTTCCTTGGCGCTGATCAAAACGCTTCCCTTGCTCTTGGCGAGCAGACTTTCGAACGGGTCCTGCACGCGAACGAGTCTGGGGGTCGGCGTGGCGCAGTCATACACCACATAGAACCAGTAACCCTGCCGCATGTTGCAGGCCTTGGCCCATTCGTTGGCGGACACCTCGATATCGCCCGTTCCTGCGCGGCCCTTGACCTCAATGGCCAGTTTCTCGTTTTCCGGCCGTAGGGAGAAGAGGTCGAAGCCGGGATTGTCCGGGAGTCCCGCCGCGCGGGCGCGCTCCGGCGTGTGGACGTCCAGCACCTTGGCTCCGGCCGCCTCTTCGAAGGCCTGGGCAATCTTCATGGCGACCCTCTCGACATGGACGTCATACTGTTCCCGGTCCGCCGGATCGGCAGACGGCACGACCAGGGCATGCGCAATGAAAGTGATTGCACCCGGCGCGATGAGTTCCGGTTCCCGCCGCAGGAGGTTCAAGGCGCTTTCCCGGAGGCCGACCAATTGACGCTGCTGCCGCTTCACCTCTTCCAGGGCTTCGGCGGCTTTCCGGTTGCCCGTCCTCGCCTTTTCGGCGTGTCGGGCGCGGGCCAGTGCCAACTCCGCCTCCTGGTAGTCAAAGCCTCGCTGCATGAAACCTTCCCGTTCGGGGAGGCTATCCAATAAGCTTTGCCTGCGATCGAGCGCCAATTCCCGGGCTACCCGCTCGGAAAGGTAGGCCAGGGCTCGTTCCTTTTCCGCGTTGGCCTGCACGGCCAGCCGCTGCGCTGATGCAGGCAGGCCGTTTCCGCCCCTCAGAAGCAGAAGGTGCTCGACGGGGCAGAGCGAGATATCTGATCCTTCGTTCTGTCTCACGCCGACCAGGCGACAGTCCAGCAATTCATCCTTGACCGGATCGGGGATTTCCGGATCGGCCTTGCGCACGATATGGATGAGGGCCATATGAAAGAGATAGGGCCTTTCGGCGTTGGGATCGATGAAGATAGCACCGCGTTTGCCCTGATCCTCCAGGCGATCGGCCACCAGGGAGCGGAATCGTTCAAAGACCGGTTCACCGGGATGGACCCAAATGAAATCTTTCTGGCCCGTTTGCGCGCCGCGCGCAGGCAGATCCGTGGGCCGGGAAACGGAAAACTTCTCCCGCGACTTTCCGGGATACAATTCCAGTGCCGGTAAGAGTGGGTCCATGGCGCCCAATCGCTTCGGATGCAGGGAGAAGATGCCGTCCATGTCTCCGACGATATCGATATCCGCAAGCGGCGCGGCCTGTTCGATATACTGCCGCACATAGCCCGGCAGCAGGTGGAAATGCACTTCCCGCTCCAGGTCGGCGCGGAGGCGCGGCAGCTCGCCGGCCACGTCGCCGCCACCGCCATAAAGGGATTTTTCCCGTTCCGCCAGGGCCTGGATCTGTTCCTTCGTCAGACGTCCATCCAATTCTCGGGCGACCGTTTCGGCGTCTTCGGTGACGGCCAGCTCCATGTATTGCTTGATGGATACGCCTTCAAAGAAGCGGCCGATGCAGTCAAAAACCTTGTCGGACTGGAGTTCTTTTCGGATCTTCTCCAGCTTGTCGAGAAGTGTTTTAAGTACCTTTCCCTCGCGGGTGGATGGGGCGACCAGGTTCAGGATGATTACGGGGTCGTGCTTCTGGAGGTACCGATGGATGCGCCCCATCCGCTGTTCCAGGCGGGCCGGGTTCCAGGGCACGTCATAATTGATCATGATCCAGCAGAACTGGAGGTTGATGCCTTCGCCCGCCGCATCCGTACAGATGAGGAAACGCGCGCCGCCCTCGTCGACCGGTTTTCGGAACCGTTCGACCTCATCTTCCCGCAGGGTATAATGCATCCCCCCGTGGATCTGGGCGATCTGATCGGTGTATCCCATGCCGCTCAGGCGTCTGACCAGAAAGATCAGGGTGTCGCGATGTTCGGTGAAGACGATGAATTTCTCGCTGCTGTACCGGGGATCGGTCATGATTTCACGAAGTTTCTCAAATTTTGATTCCTGTCCGGTATCGTGAACCTGTTTGGCCAGGTCGAGTAGGCGCCGAACCTGCTCCTTTTCCGCAAGAAGGTCCGCCAGAGAGGCGGCGACGACGCCCTGTAGAAGCTTATCCTCGGCCGTCTCGTTTTCCTCGCGATCATCTTCGGAAATCTCGTCATCGGCCGTTTTCGCGTCCAAGACATCGTCTTCCCAGCGAAGGCGTTGTTGACGGGTAACCAGCTGTTCCGGGGTCATCTTGCCGTCCTGTATGTCCTCGATGAGCCTGTTTAATTTCTCGATGCGCCTTTCAAAAGACCGCAGGAGGGCATAGGTCGAACTTGCCAGACGACGCTGGAAAACACTCATGGCCAGCCGTGCTGCCTCGCGGTTCAGAATTTTGGCCTTGTTATAGACGTACCGAAGGTAGTCCGTCGTCTCGTCATAGAGTTTCTGTTCACTGACTTCCCCTTGACTTAAATTGTAGCCCAGGGTGTCGGAAATCCGCTTTGGATAGAGGGGGCGGCCATCGGGATAGACCATTTCCTCCTTTGTCCGCCTGATGAAATGGGTTTGACGCTGATCCCCCGGATATTCTCCGAAGGCATCCATCGTGGCGAGAACTTCGGGCTCCAAGAGCCGCCACAGGGCGTAATAGGGATAATCCTTGCCCATATGAGGCGTAGCCGTGAGCAGTAAAAGGTGGTGGGCGTTCCAATCCAGTTGCCACCGCCTGTCGTTGCCTTTTACACCTGCCAACGCTTCTGCCAGACAGTAGCGTTCGGTCTTCCGGATGCGGAGGTCCGGTCCGCGGTCCGCCGCCAGTTTGTGCGCCTCGTCGAAAATAACAAGATCGTAAGGGGCGACGCGCGGATCTTTCAGACAGGAAAAAACGCGCGGACTCGCCAATGTATCGATGCTGATGATGATGTGATTGCCTATTTCGCCGAGGAAGGGATTTTCATTACGGGCATCACTGCCACTCACGATGTGGAAAGGAAGACTGAAAAGTTTCAGGAGCTCGCGATGCCAATTTCCGACCAAGCCGGCGGGCGGAACGATCAGGATGCGTTTCAGGAGGCGCCGGGAAAGCATTTCGCGAATGTAAAGGCCGGCCATGATGGTCTTCCCCGCGCCCGCATCGTCGGCCAATAAAAAACGAAGCCGCGCCTGCTTGATCATATGGTCATAGACGGCGATGTGCTGGTGGGGGAGGGGGTCGATGCTGGAGATTTCCGTGGCGAAGGTGGGATTCATCAGGTGGCCAAAGGAGAGTCTCTCGCCTTCAGCAAGGATTTTAACGATTTCCGGTCGAGCCGTGAAATCGAGAATCGCCGGAGGAGGCTTCTCGTCTTTTAGGCCGTAGGGGGCCGCTTCTTCCTTCAGGGTCATCTCCAACTGGCGGAGCTGGTTCCAGGAGAGCTGCGAGGGCTTTGTCTGGCCGTTTTCCCAGCGGTTGACGGTGGCAAAGGAAACCCCCAGTGCTTTGGCTAAAGATTGCTGGGTAAGACCGAGACCGGCCCGAAGCCGCTTGATATGCTCGGGGTAATCGTCACTGGGTTGGAACCCTATGGAGTAGTAGTCGGTCATGATACGAGTATCTTATCGCCCCCATCGTGCACAATTGCAGGCACCATATAGCACATGTTATATGGATTGTCAATTTCCAGGATATTACGAATACCCTGATTGATTTTTCCCGTAGATAGCGATCTTGAATATGCGGTTTTACGGAGCCGTCAGAGCTTCCTGAGCCGGGACAGGGCTGCCCGTTTCTGCTTGGAGAGACGCCGGGAAGGGCCTTTTTTTTTCGCGGTGGCGGCGCGATCGTCGTCATCCTCTGTCTCCATCTCCGGCGGGGCGTCGGGGAGATTTCCTGCGGCGATCCGGTCGAGCCGGTCGGCGAAAGCGGGGGAGTCGATGGCGGTCTTTCCCCGCCGTTCCGCGAAGACGGCGATCTCCCGGTCGGAGGTGACGACCAGGATCTCCTCGCTTCCCGCCTTGAGCAGCCGCTTGATCACCTCGTCGGCCTTCTCTCCCAGGCGGGAATAGATGATCTCTACGTCCCCCGCGTGGTCGCGCTCCTCCTGCGGCGAGCCCCCCTCCCAGCCGTCGAAGACGACGGTGATCCGGTGCCCCCTCATCTTTCGGTAACGGGCGAGGTTCAGAACGAGGGCGCGCCGCCCCTCTTCGAGGCTGATCCGATCGTATCGCCTGAGGACGTCGGATTGACGGATCAGGTTGTAGCCGTCCACGATGATGTGCATGGTCATGTTCTCCGCCGTTTTCCTGAAAATATCCATTTGGGCAGGAAGTCATTGCCAGCAGAAGGCGAATGTGCTATAAGCCCCTCCGGTCAGGCTTCCAGTTAGGATCAGTTTGTCTCAGCACTATACCAAACCGGATTTCTATTTAACACCTAAAAGGACAAGTTCTCAGGCCAAGGTCAGTTAAAATGACAAGGGAGGGAAGAAACCATGGATTTTGAATTGACCGAAGAACTCAAGATGTTGCAGGACATGGCGTACCGCTTCGCGAGGGCCAATTTCACATCCCTGTCGGAGGAGTGCGACGAGCAGGAGAAGTACACGGCGGAGATCCGGACGAAGGCGGCGGCCCAAGGCCTCGTCGGCGCCTGGATTCCCGAGGAGTACGGCGGCGCCGGAGCGGGCTGCCTGGGGAACGCCATCATCACCGAGGAGCTCTCCAGGGTGGACATGGGGATAGGCCTCAACGTCACGGCGGCGAGCTTCGGCTGCGAGGCGATCCTCCAGTACGGCTCCGAGGAGCAGAAGAGGGCTTATCTTCCGCCCGTCTGTGCCGGCGAGCGGGTGAGCGCCGGGGCCTTCACGGAGCCCAACGCCGGGACCGACGTCGCCGGCTACAAGACGCGGGCCGTCAAGGACGGGAGCGACTACGTGATCAACGGCAACAAGATGTTCATCACCAACGGCACGGTCTGCGATTTCATGGTGACGGCCTGCATCACGAATCCCGAGGAGAAAAAGCACAACAGCTTCAGTCTGATCATCGTTCCGGCGGATGCGAAGGGGGTGACCCGGAACAAGATCCACGGAAAGTTAGGGATCCGCGCGAGCGACACGGCGGAGATCGCCCTGGAGGACGTCCGGGTTCCCCAGGCCAACCTGGTCGGGAAGGAGGGGCACGGCTTCCGCGAGCTCATGCACTTCTTCGACACGACGAGGGTCATGGTCGCCGGTCAGGCCCTCGGCCTCTCCGAGGCTTGCCTGGAGACGAGCGTCAAGTACGTCAAGGAGCGGACCGCCTTCGGGGCCCCGCTCGGGTCCTATCAGCTCACCCAGATGAAGCTCACCGAGATGGCGATCCGGATCGAGGCCCTCCGGGGGCTCGTTTACAAGGCGGCCTGGCTGATCGACGAGGAGCGCCCGGACTACACGCTTGCGGCGATGGCGAAGTTCTTCGGCGGCCAGACCGCCGTCTTCTGCGCCAACTACGCCGTCGAGCTCCACGGGGGCTACGGCTACATCGAGGAGTACCCCGTCCAGAAGTGGTACCGCGACGCCAAGATCCTGGAGCTCTACGAGGGGACGAAGGAGGCGGAGATCATGACCATCGGGCGATACCTTCAGGCGCGATAAAGGTGTTGAAGAGAGGTTTAAGGGACCCGCAGCGAAAAAAGGAGGCCGTTTATGAAGACGCGCATTACCGAACTTTTTGGCATAGAGCATCCCATCGTCCTGTCCGGTATGAGCTGGATCAGTGTTCCCGCGATGGTGGCGGCCGTATCCAATGCGGGCGGCCTGGGGATTCTGGCGACCGGTCCGCTGGATGCGGAGCAGACGCGGCAGGCGATCCGGGAGATCCGGCGCCTGACCGACAAGCCCTTTGGGGCCAACGTCGCCCTGTTGTTTCCGGGGGCGGCCGAGAACGCCAAGATCCTGCTCGAGGAGAAAGTGCCGGTGATCAACTTCGCCCTGGGGAAGGGCGATTGGATCGTGAAGGCGGCTCACGAATACGGTGGGAAGGCGATTGCCACCGTGGTCAATGAACGGCACGCGAAGCGCGCCCAGGATTACGGGACGGACGGGGTGATCGCGACCGGCCACGAGGCGGCGGCGCACGGGGAGGCGGTGACCTCCTTTGTCCTCATCCCCAGCCTGGCGGATGTCCTCGAGATTCCGGTGATCGCCGCCGGCGGCATCGCCGACGGCAGGGGGCTGGCGGCGGCCCTGGCGCTCGGTGCGGAAGGGGTGGCGATGGGGACCCGCTTTATGACCACGAAGGAGAGCCCCCTCCACTCCCATTTCAAGAAACTTTCCCTCGAGAAAGGGGTCACGGACACCCTCTACTCCACCCGCTTTGACGGGCTTGGCTGCCGGGTGATGAAGACCGACGCGGCGGAGCGGGCCATCCGGCGCGGTCTGGATCTCATGGCGGCCTTCTTCAATTCCCGGGAGATCGCGGCGCAGTTGCATATGCCCTACCCGAAACTCTTCATCGGCGTCCTCGCCTCGGGCTGGAAGAACGCCCGGCAGTTGGCCTACCTGGCGAACGGCTTCAAGGCCATCCGCCTTGCCACCGAGGAAGGCGACATGGGGCGCGGCGTCCTCCCCGTGGGCCAGGTGACCGGCCTCATCCGTGACGAGCCGACAGTGGCCCAGGTGATCGCGCGCATCGTCGCCGAGGCGGAACAGGTCAAGGATAGGCTGGCCTTACAACTGGGCTGAGAAGGCGGATCTCACCACCCCTTGGTCCACATCTCGTCGTCCTCGTAGACCTTCTCGTCGTTCTGGGCGGCCTCCTCGGCGTCCGCCTCGATCATCCGGCCGGGGTTCGGGTCCTTGAGGAGCTCTCCGTAGTACTCGTGCTGGATGAGGAGGCTCATGACCTCGTTGGTACCCGTCCAGATCTGGATGAGGCGGGTGTCGCGGATCATCTTCTCGATCGGGAAGACGTTCGTGTAGCCGATGCCGCCGACGATCTGCATCGCAAGGTTGCAGACGTTCCAGGCCGTATCCGTGGCAAACTTCTTGGCCTCGCTGACGAGCCGCCGCGCGGTCGGCAGGCCCGCATCCACGCTCTTCCCGGCGGCGAGCGTCAGCGCCCTCGCGGCGTCGAGGGCGGTGATCGCATCGGCCACCTTGAAGCTCACCCCCTCGAAGTTCCGGATCTTCTGGCCGAAGGCCTTCCGCCGGTCGGAGTAACGGGCGGCCACCTCCAGGGCGGCGCGGGCCATCCCGAGGGAGCCGCCGGCCGAGGTGAGCCTCTCCGGGACCATCATGGTGTTGAAGATCATCGCCCCCTGGTTCAGCTTGCCGATGAGGTTCGACGCCGGGACCTTCACATCCTTAAAGATCAGCCTTCCCGTGCCGCCCCCTCTTGTCCCCAGCAGTTTGTAGAGATATTTCACCTCGACGCCCGGCCGGTCCTTCTCGATGAGGATGAGGCTGATCCGCTCGTGGGGCTTGCCCGCGGGGTCCGTGTTGCAGTAGACGATAAAGAAGTCCGCCCCGTCGGCGGCGACGACGAACCGCTTCTGGCCCTTCACCGTGAACCAGCCGTCCTTAAAATCGGCGCGGGTCGTCGCGCCGAAGAAATCGGAGCCGCCCCTGGGTTCCGTCAGGGCCTCGGCGGAAATCAGATCCCCCTTGAGCAGCGGCTTGAGGAACTTCTCCTTCTGCTCCTCCGTCCCGAAGGAATGGAGGGCCTGCCCTACGATGGAGGGCATCGAGAAGGCGCAGCCGAGGGCGGTCCCGAGGACGCCCACCTCCTCCAGGGCGGCGATCTCCGCGCTCCAGGCCAGACCACGGCCGCCGTACTTTTTGTCGAAGCGCAGGCCGAGGAGGTTATGGTCCCCCAGGGCCTTGACGAATTCGCGGGGGTAGGTGATCTCGTCCCGGTCCATCT
>Ga0315297_10002032_pt1 | contig 12718 bp, 12 predicted proteins | sample YL17G15_0_MG_FD_203628 | JGI IMG/M metagenome (GOLD analysis project Ga0315297, IMG submission 203628) | Sediment microbial communities from Yellowstone Lake, YNP, Wyoming, USA - YL17G15_0 | ecosystem: Environmental > Aquatic > Freshwater > Lake > Sediment | place: USA: Wyoming | collected... | reverse complement strand
TCGAGTGGCTCGAGATCCCCTATCCGATCGACGCGGTCGTCGCCGTGGCGGGTGGCCTGATGGCGCTCTCCGTGCTGATGACGGTGGCGAACCGGAAGACGAAGCACTTCTACGTGAGCGTCTGGTACGCCCTCGCGGCGCTGGTGTGGTTCCCCATCATCTTCGTCACGGCGAACCTCCCCATCTTCAGCGGGGTGGGGCAGGCGGCGGTGAACTGGTGGTACGGCCACAACGCCCTGGGCCTGTGGATCACGGCCCTCTCGCTCGCCGCGGCTTACTACCTCATCCCCAAGGTGCTGGGCCGGCCGATTCGGAGCTACAGCCTGTCGCTCGTGGGCTTCTGGGCGCTGGCCTTCTTCTACAGCCTCAACGGCATCCACCACCTGATCGGCGGGCCGGTGCCGACGTGGCTCGTCACCGTGTCCATCACCGCCAGCGTGATGATGTTCATCCCGGTGGCGGCCACCGCGGTGAACTTCCACACGACGATGATCGGCCGCTTCGGGACACTGCGGCACAGCCCGACGCTGGCGTTCGTCGTGGCGGGCGCGATGCTCTACACGGCGGCCAGCGTGCAGGGTTCCATCGAGGCGCTGCGGACGGTGAACCGCATCACGCACTTCACGCACTACACAGTGGGCCACGCGCACCTCGGTGCCTACGGCTTCGCCACGATGATCCTCTTCGGGGCGATGTACTTCATCGTGCCGCGCCTGATGAACCGGGAGTGGCCGCTGCCGGGGCTGATCCGCTGGCACTTCTGGCTCGCGTGCTCCGGGATCGCGCTCTACTTCGTGTCGCTCACCATCGGCGGCTGGCTCGAAGGCGTGTACATGCTCGACGCCGCGAAGCCCTTCGCCGACGTGGTGAACGTGACGAAACCGTACCTCGTCGCGCGCTCGGTGAGCGGGACGCTGCTGCTCTCCGCGCACCTGATCTTCGCGTACCACTACTGGCTGATGGTGCGGGGCCGCGGGCCGCAGCGCACCGAGCCCGCCTGGTCGGACGGGAGGACGGCCGGATGAACCGCTACCTCGTGATCTTCTTCGGCGCGGTGGCGACGGTGACCTTCGCCTTCGTAGTGCTGGTGGGGCTCCCTGGTGTGCAGCTGGCGGACGTCCGCGCGCCCGCCGCGCTGAAGCCGTACACGGAATCCGAGCTGGCGGGCCGCGGGCTGTACACGTCGCTCGGCTGCTACTACTGCCACAGCCAGCAGGTGCGGGAGCCGTCGTTCGGGTCGGACTCGGCGCGCGGCTGGGGGCGCGCCTCCGAGTTCGAGGACTATCTCTACGACCGGCCGCACCTCCTGGGCACGATGCGCACCGGCCCGGACCTGATGAACATCGGCGTGCGCCAGCCGAGCCGGGACTGGCACTACCTGCACCTCTTCCAGCCGCGCGCGGTGGCGGCCTACTCGCTGATGCCGTCGTTCCCGTCGCTGTTCACGCTGAAGGACCAGGCGGAGATGGGCGACGAGATCGTGAATGCGCCGCCGGGGCTGATCCCCGAGGGGAAGGTGCTGATCGCCACGCGGGAAGCGCGGGTGCTGGTGGACTACCTGCTGGCGATGAAGCGCGACTACGACGTGCGCCCCGCCGCGGGAGGTGTCCGATGACCGGTCCCGATCGCGACGTCCCGCCCGAGCAGGTCCGCTCGGTGGAGAGCCACGAGAGAGACGACGTGGACGTGCTGGCGGTGCACCGCCAGGCGCTCCGGGAGCCGCAGGAGCCGGGCGAGGGCGCCGAGCCGGGCCCGTGGTGGTTCTGGGCGGCGGCCGTGCTCGCGCTGGTGTTCGGGGGCTTCTACCTGGGTCGCTACTCCGGCGTCTTCACCGGAGAGGCGGCGGTGCACGCGCCCGCGGGCCCGCAGCTGCCGGGTGCGGGCGGCGCCACGGCGGCCGGTGGCGCGGCGGCGCTTCCCGCGGCAGCGGTGAGCGGCCAGGCCGTGTTCGAGAGCCGCTGCTCGGCGTGCCACCAGGCGAACGGGCAAGGGCTGCCGGGCGCCTTCCCGCCGCTCGCCGGCTCCGAGTACGTGCTGGGCGAGGAAGAGCGCGTCGTGCGGATCGTGCTGCACGGCCTGCAGGGTCCGGTCACGGTGAAGGGCCAGGCCTTCAACGGCGCGATGCCGGCGTGGGCCGACGTGATGAGCGACGCCGCGATCGCGGCGGTGCTGACCTACATCCGGTCGTCGTGGGGCAACAGCGCCGAGGCGATCGCGGTGGAGAAGGTCGCGGAGCAGCGCGCCGCGACGGCGGGCCGGACGACGCCGTGGACGGCGGCGGAACTGGGGCGGTAGCTGGTGCTAGCCCAGAAGTTCTTGGCAATAAGCGTCTTACGATATCGACGCCAACTAAGATCAGCGCATTGACATTAGCTGCTGAACCGTTAGCTTAGTGTCAGTCATCTGATGCTAGGCGTCGCATGCGTGTCGTCCCGAAAGAACAGATCCTAAAGCGGCTGGCTGCCGAGAACCCTTGGTGGGACTCGCCGCACGGGATCGCGGACGACTACGACCGCCTTACGCCGCGCGAGTACTTGTCGCTGTTCCATCCCCTCGTCACCGAGAAGAAGGTGCGCCGCGCCATCCTGCTGATGGGGCCGAGGCGCATCGGCAAGACGGTGATGCTCCATCACTGCGTGCGGCAGCTCATCGCCGAGGGCGTGCCGCCGCGCACCATCGTTTACGTCTCCGTGGACCACCCGCTGTACAACGGTTTGGGTCTCGATGAGTTCCTCGCCCTGGCCACCGACGCCACGCACCACGACTTCACGCGGCAAGGGGGCTATGTGGTGTTCGACGAGATTCAGTACCTGAGGGGCTGGGAACGGCACCTCAAGGCCCTGGTAGACTCGCACCGTCAGTTGCAGTGCATCGCGTCCGGGTCTGCTGCGGCAGCGCTGCGCCTCAAGAGCATCGAGTCAGGCGCGGGGAGGTTCACGGACTTCCTACTGCCGCCACTCACATTCCACGAGTATCTGGGTCTGTTGGAGAAGCAGGGTCTCGTGACAGAGAAGGACGACGAACTGCATTCGACGGACATTGACGCGCTTAACAAGGCGTTCGTCCACTACCTCAACTTCGGTGGCTACCCAGAGGTGCTCTTCGCCCCTGCGATTCAAGCGGATCCGGGTAGGTTCATCAAGGCGGACATCATTGACAAGGTGCTCCTGAGAGACCTGCCGAGCCTGTACGGCATCAGCGATATCCAGGAGCTTAACGCGCTGTTCACCACGCTGGCCTACAACACGGCGGGCGAGGTCACACTCGATGGGCTGTCGAAGAACTCGGGTGTTGCCAAGAACACGATCAAACGCTACGTGGAGTACCTCCAGGCGGCGTTCCTGATTCGCGTGGTGCACAGGCTCGGGCGCGACGGGCGCCGGTTCCAGCGGGCGAACTACTTCAAGGTCTACCTGACCAATCCCTCGATGCGAGCTGCACTCTTCTCCCCCATCGGCGCGGACGACGAGGCGATGGGAGCTCTCGCCGAGACGGGAATCATGTCGCAGTGGTTCCACTCGACGTTTCCGGTCCACTATGCGCGGTGGGACAAGCGTGGGGAGAAGGGGGAGGTGGACATCGTAGGCCGTGGGTGGGCGGTGGAAGTGAAGTGGAGCGATCGATACTTCGAGCGCCCGGATGAACTGCGGAGTCTGCTCGCCTTCTGTCGGAGCACTCGCCCGTCCGACGTCGGAGTCACGACGCGGACGCAGGCAGGAGTGAAGACCGTCGACGGTCAGATGATCGAGTTCCAGCCGACGAGTGTGTACTGCTATGGCGTCGGGAGGAACATGGTGCGCGGCAAGCGGTGGCGCGCGGCGAGCCCACCCGCTTTGCGGACTGTCGAAGGCAAGGAGTAGGTTAGCGTCGGTGCCCCTTTCCGAATCCGACACCCGAGCGAAGCTCATCGATCCGGCCCTGCACGCGAGGGGCTGGACGGAGGACCTGATCCGCCGGGAAGAGACGGCGGGGGCGGTCAGCATCGTGGCCGGTGTGCCGCGCCGCTCGGCGCGGGGTCGGGTGGACTACCTCCTGCGCCTTAAGGTCACGCCCGACGCCCAGCCGGTCGCCGTCGCTCTCATCGAGGCCAAGTCGGAGGATCTGCCCCCCGGCCACGGCCTCGAGCAGGCCAAGGGCTACGCGCTGAACAGCAATCGCCTCAACGTCCCCTTCGTCTTCGCCAGCAACGGTCACCAGTTCGTCGAGTACGACCGCTTCACCGGCCTCACGTCGGAGCCGCGGCCCATCGGCGCGTTCCCCGCGCCGGAGGAGATTCGCCAACGCTACGAGATTGGCGCCGGCTTCAAGCTGGACTCGCCTGAGGCGAAGCCGCTGCTGCAACGGTATCCCGGGGGCGAGGCCACCCGCCGCTACTACCAGGACGCAGCCATCCGTGCGGTGCTGGAGAAGGTGGCACGGGGAGAGAAGCGCGCATTGCTGGCGCTGGCCACCGGTTCGGGGAAGACGTTCATCGCCGTCCAGCTCCTCAAGAAGATCGCGGATGCCGGCCAGCTGCGGCGCGCGCTCTTCGTCTGCGACCGCGACGAACTCCGCTCCCAGGCGCAGGGCGCGTTCCACAACGTGTTCGGCAACAACGCGGCGACGGTCTCGAGCGGCAACGCGCAGGAGAACGCCCGCATCCTCGTCGCCACGTACCAGACGCTGGATGTGGACCGTGACGACGCCGACGCCACCTTCCTTACCACGCATTACCCGCCGGACTACTTCTCTCACATCGTCATTGACGAGTGCCACCGCTCGGCGTGGGGGAAGTGGTCGGAGGTGCTGCGCCGCAACCCGAACGCGGTGCAGATCGGCCTCACCGCCACGCCGCGCACACTGAAGTTTCCGGAGAAGACACCCGAGGCCGAGGCCGACCGGAAGCTCACCGCCGACAACCTCGCCTACTTCGGCGAGCCGGTCTACGAGTACGACATCGCGCAGGGGATCGAGGACGGCTATCTCGCCGCCTGCGAGATCGTCAAGCACGACGTCTTCCTCGACGCGAAGCCTCGGCCCGAGGCGGAGACGGGTGTGGTGCGGGAGGACCTGGCGGGGAAGCGGCTCGAGGACGCGCGGACGGGGCAGGGCATCCTCATCCAGGAGGCCCGCGAGAAGTACGAGGCGCCGAGCTTCGAGCAGAAGCTGGTGATGCCGGAGCGGGTCGCGGCGATGTGCCAGGATCTGTTCCAGCACCTGGTCCAATCGGGTGGGCCCGAGCAGAAGTCCATCGTTTTCTGCGCCAGCGACGCTCACGCGGGAGACGTGGCGAACGCCCTCAACAACCTCTACGCCAACTGGTGCCGTGAGACGGGCCGGAAGCGCGCGGAACCGTTCGCCTTCAAGTGCACGGCGGCGTCTGGGGGCGGCGAATATCTGGCGGACCTGCGGGCGGCGTCGCGGCACCATTTCATTGCCACGACGGTGGAACTGCTGACGACGGGCGTGGACGTGCCGTGCGTGCGGAACATCGTCTTCTTTAAGTACGTGCGCTCGCCGATCGCCTTCCATCAGATGGTGGGGCGCGGGACGCGGCTGGATCCGCCAACCGGGAAGCTGATGTTCCGGGTGTACGACTACACCGATGCGACGCGGCTCTTCAGCGACGACTTCGTGACGAGTCCGCCGGGGACGTCGGGAGGCGGTGGCGGCGTGGGCCCGGTCGAGCCGACGATCGTGGTGTACGGGATGGACGTGCGGGTGGGGGATGCCGGCCACCTCATCGTGACCAGCGTGGACGGCAAGCCGCGGCCGGTGACGGTGGAGGAGTACAAGGAGCGGCTGGCGGAGCGGCTGGTGGCGGAGGCGCGGACGCTGGAGGCGTTCCGGGAGCTCTGGATCACGCCGCCGGAGCGGCGGGAGATGCTGGGGCGGCTGCCGGACGGCGGCCGTTCGCCGCTCGTGGTGCGGCAACTGGAGGAGATGGACGCCTACGACTTGTACGACGTGCTGGCGGACATCGGCTACGGCCTGAGCCCGCTGACGCGCGAGCGCCGGGCTGAGGCGTTCGCGTACAAGCACGGCGGCTGGCTGGCGGGGTTGCCGCCCGCCACGGCGGCGACGTTGCGGGCCTTGGCGGGGCAGTTCACCACGGCGGGCACCGAGGGACTGGAGAGCCGTGAGGTGTTCGAGATGCCGGATGTCGTGCGGGTGGGAGGGCTCAAGGCGCTCAAGGCACTTGGCCAGCCGGAGGAGATCCTGCGGCAGACGAAGGCGAGGTTGTTTGCGGCGTGAGCGGAGCCAGGCGGTTGCCCCTCACACGCCTGGGCGACGTGGTTCGTGCGCAGAGCGGTGGGACTCCGCCGCGGGGTGATCCGCGCTACTACGGCGGAGACATCCCTTGGGCGAAGATCGAAGACCTCACACGCGCTGGGATGTGGGTCGAAGACACCGACGAGCGAATCACGCGCGAAGCGCTCGAACAGACGACGGCCCGCTTGTTCCCGGCCGGGACGGTACTTCTCGCGATGTACGGCTCAATCGGGACGTGTTCAATCGCAAGCGTGCCGTTGAGCACGAATCAAGCCATCCTCGGCTGCGAATGCGGGGAGCGCGTAGAGCCGACATACCTATGGTTCTGGTTCCAGTCGATCCGGAGCCACCTCACGGGGCTGGGCAGGGGCGGCACGCAGGCCAACGTAAATGCCGAGATAGTACGCAATCTCATGGTGCCGCTGCCCCCGCTCGCCGAGCAGCGCCGCATCGCCGCGCGGCTCACAGAGCAGTTTGCCACCGTCGAGCGGGCGCGGAAGGCGGCAGAGGCGAGGCTGGCAGCCACGCGGCATCTGGAGTCGGCCGAGTTAGAGCGATCGTTCTTGGGCATCACTCCGTTGGCTGCCGACCGCGTTCGAGACAACCCTCCGTCCGGGTGGCAGTGGAGGAAGCTGACGGACGTCGCCCGCCTGGAGAGCGGGCACACCCCGAGCAGGTACCACCCTGAGTGGTGGGGTGGGTCGGTTCCCTGGATTGCGTTGCCCGACATTCGGGCTCTCGATGGGAAGGTGGCCTACGACACGATCGAGCATACGAACGAGGCTGGCATCGCCAATTCGTCCGCACGAATCTGCCGACAGGCGCGGTGGTGCTGTCGCGAACCGCATCGGTGGGGTTTGTGACGGTGATGGGCCGCGAGATGGCCACCAGCCAGGACTTCGTGAATTGGGTCTGTGGGCCAAGCTTGGATTCGACCTTCCTCGCACTCGCCCTGCGGGCATCTCGCGAGTACATCCGAGCGCTTTCGAGCGGCGCCATTCACAAAACCGTCTACGTGCCGACTGTGAAGCGGTTCGAAGTGTGCGCACCTTCGCTCGACGAGCAGCGTCGCATCGCGGCCCGGCTAACTGCGATTCTGGAGGCTGCAGTTGAAGTGACAGCCTCCGCACAGGCAGAACTCGCCGCCATCGAGGCGCTCCCGGCCGCTCTGCTGCGTGAGGCGTTCGCGGCATAGGCTCTGAAAACGTTGACGCCCGCCGCTTCATTCCTCCCTGCTTGTTGATCGCCTCCGAAGCTCGTCGCCACGCCACAGTGATACGCGCACGTGAAACGGCCGCCCCAGAGACGGAGCGGCCGAAAGCCCAGCGGACTCCTCCGGCTACGCTTCCTTGTCGTCCGGTGGCGCGTCCGATTGCGGCGCTTCGCGGGCAGGTTGGGCGGTGACCAGCACCCAGTTGCGCATCATGGAGGCCAGGTTGCCGTGCGGAGCGCTGGTTTCCTCGAAGCCAGAGGCGTTGGCGGTCGACGTCCCGTCACGGTACACCGGGTGCGACGAGGAGTTCTGGTCAAGCACTCTCGTGTCTCCAACCCTCGAACGTTCTGTGATCTTCCACCGCACTCTGCATGACTCCCGGAGCGACCTGGACCTGCCGACGCATCAGTTCGCCTTCGCTCACGAAGCTGTCGCTGCCGGCCGCAGCGCTCTCGATCAACGCGCGCCGGAGGGAGTAGCCCTTCTTGGCATCCGCACCCAGGATCACATCGGGGCTGAAGGGTATGCCTAGCTCGAGATCGGCTGCGAAATCGTCGTACAGGGCCTTGATCTCAGAATACTGCGCCGCGTCCGGTTTGTCGATACGAAGTCCCAAGTCCTCTTTGGCCTCGTTCCGGTAGATGCTGTAGTCGTGGCTTCCCGACTCACTGCAGAGGAACTCCAGGATCCGCTCGACCTTGGCGGGGTCGTCTATCTGCTTGACCAGTAAGCGTTTGGCGAGCATGCGAATCTGTGAACGGCTGCGATATACGTCACCGAGCACCAGCGGGTGGACCTGGTCACACAGCTTGAGGAAGACATCCCGGAGCTCGGGTTCCCCCTTGAGACCGACGCCTTCGCGTGCGAAGGCAATGAACCCGTTGATGGCTTCGACGCTTACGGGAGCGCGCACGTTCGGCGGCGCGCCCGGGATCTCGGGATTCAGCGGGCCATTCACACTCGGATCGATCGGGCCCAACGTAGCCTGCTTGGTCATCAGAATCCTGTCAGCACCGAGGCAGATCAGCGTGCCTGCGCTATGGGCCTTCGACGGCACGACCACCTCGAACTCACTGCAGAACTGCCGAATGAGGTTCGCGAGGCTCCACGCAGCAAGCGTGCTGCCGCCGCGCGTGTAGAGTACGAGCGTGATCTTGGGAACCGCGCCGATAGCGTCGAGGTGCTTGATGATGTGGTCCAGCGCTTCGGCGTGTATCTGGGTCTCCAGATTCGGCCTGTCGCCCGTGACATAGAGAATGACCCTCGTGTTTCGGGTCTTCTCCCACGCCTGGTACATCACCTTGCGCTCGCGATACACCCTGCACCTCCTTCCAGCCTCGATGCCGCCTGGGCTCCCAACTTGAGGAAGGGCTCAGGGAAGTCAACACCATTTCCTTGCACACCGGTGCTCCGATGATGCGCGCGTCTCGCTCTGGAAGATCCGAGATCGTGCCATTAGGACGCCCACCGTCCCAAAGACCATTCTCGTCAGCGCAGCGTGCCCCGAGTGAACAGGCGCGACCACCTGATGCCCCCCTGGTCCATCCGTGGCCCCGCTCAGGTCACGGACGAGCACGGGAACGCGCACTACGAGATGCGTGGGCGGGAACTCCCGGACTTCCTCCTCGCCGCTTCCTCCGAGGCTGAGGCCCCGTACGAGTTGCGGAGCGCGCTGCTCGGATTCCTTGAGTCGTATACGAGTGAGGGTCAGGTCCCTCCCGTTCCCGATGGCAAGCCGGCCAGCTTCGCGTAGGCGGCTCCGGCTCCGTTCGAACCGCCAGGCGTTCCCGTCGTAGCTGCTGCCATACTCCCCGCTGGTAGGCCATTAGTTGTTATCGGTTGGATTGTCAAATCACTAATAGCGCGTTAGCTTATTAGCGTCATGAAAACAGGCGCCCAGTTCTGTTAGCGACCTGGCCATGAACCGCTAATACCGTGAGGCCGTGTGAGCACTCCGAACCGCCGAGGCCAGCCGCACGGACGACGGGTCGAGCACCCGGACGGCTACCACACCTACGTCCCGGCGCCCCTCCCGCCTGGCGTGACCTTCTCGGCGGACGTCTGGCGCGCGCTCTCCGACGCCGACCGCCTCATCGGCCGGCTGGCCGGCGAGGCCCGCAGCCTGCCCAACCCGCACATCCTGATGCGGCCCTTCGTCCGCCGTGAGGCCGTACTGTCGAGCAAGATTGAGGGGACAACCACCACGCTGCCCGAGCTGCTGGCCCAGGAGGCCGGCGCCGGGCCGGAGCGGGATCCCGATGACCTCGCGGAAGTGGCGAACTACATCGCCGCCCTCGATCTCGGTATGCAGCACCTCAAGACCGAACGCATCTCACTCGATCTGGTGAAGGAAATGCACAAGCGTCTGATGCAAGGCGTCCGCGGGCACACGATGTCACCCGGCGCGTTCCGCACCGTCCAGGTATTCATCGGTCGCCCCGGATCGCCGATTCACGATGCCACCTACGTTCCGCCGACTCCCTCGGATCTGCCCGAGTGTCTGGCTGCGTGGGAGAAGTACTTGGCGGATCGCTCTCTACCGCCGCTCGTGCAGCTCGCGCTGCTCCACTACCAGTTCGAGGCCATCCACCCATTCCGCGACGGCAACGGGCGCGTGGGGCGCCTCATCAACACGCTGTTTCTTGTCGAGCGCAGGTTGCTGCCCTCACCGTTCCTCTACCTCAGCGCGTTCTTTGAGGCCACGAGGCAGGAGTACTATCGCCGCCTCCTGGCCGTCAGCCGCGAAGGCGATTGGGACGAGTGGGTGGCGTATGTTCTGAATGGTGTGGCCCGGCAATCCGAGGACGCCGTGAGCCGTGCTGTGCGCATCACGGCTCTGCTCGATGGCTGGCGGCGCTCGCTCGTCGGTGCACGGTCCGACCTGCCCCTCAAGCTGGTGGACGGGCTGGCCGCCAACCCGTACTGTGTGGTGAAGGTCATCGCCAAACGCGAGAAGGTCGCCTACACTACCGCCGAGCGGGCGGTCGAGAGGCTCGTGAAGCTCAATATCCTGCGGCAAGTGAACAAGGCCGAGCGCGATCGCCTCTTCTGCGCGACGGCGATCCTCGACATCCTCGAGGAACCTGCCAATCTGACGCCGGAAGGAACGAGCTGATGGCTCGACCGCGCAACGCCAACGGCACCACCCGCAAGCTCGCGACGCCGCGGTCGGTCAACGCCGTGGTGAAGTCCATCTGCGACATCATGCGCCGCTCGAACTGCGCCGGCGCCCTCCAGTACGTCCCCGAACTCACCTGGATCCTCTTCCTCCGCATCCTCGTCGAGCGCGAAGCCGCGGAGGCCGAGGCCGCCAAGGCCGTCGGCTCCGAGTTCACACCCACGCTCAAGGCCCCCTACCGCTGGCGCGACTGGGCCGCGCCCGATGGCGCCAAGCGGAAGGCACTCAAGGATGGCGCGCTGGGCGGCATCCTCTCGTTCGTCAACGACGACCTCCTCCCGCACCTGCGTGCCCTGGAGGAGAAGGCCGGCGCAACGCCGCGCCAGAAGATCGTCGCCGAGATCATGGGCGGGGTCGAGAAAACGCGCATCGACACGGAGAAGAACTTCCTCGACGTCGTGGACAAGGTGGACGAGATCACCGCCGAGGCGGTGGACCCGACCCACGTGTTCACTCTGTCGCAGGTGTACGAGGGGCTGTTGCTCCAGATGGGCCAGAAGAACAACGACGGCGGCCAGTTCTTCACGCCCCGTGAAGTCATCCGCGCGATGGTGCGCGTCGTGGACCCCAAGGTGGGCGAGACCGTCTACGACCCCGGCTGCGGCACCGGCGGCTTCCTCGCCCAGGCCTTCGAGCACATGGCAGGGCCGAACAACGAGAAGGTGGTGCGCCCGGAGGACCTGGAGCTGCTCCGGAGGCGCACCTTCTACGGTCGCGAGAAGGACAACGTCATATACCCGATCGCCCTCGCCAATCTCGTCCTCCACGGTATTGACGAGCCGCGCATCTGGCACGGCAACACCCTGACACGCGCCGAGCAGTACGGCGGCCTCTTCGCCGACGCGCCGCCCCTCTTCGACGTCGTCCTGATGAACCCGCCCTTCGGCGGCAAGGAGGGGAAGGAGGCGCAGACCCGCTACGCCTACAAGACCGGGGCGACGCAGGTGCTGTTCCTTCAGGAGGTGATGGACTCCCTCAAGCCCGGCGGGCGCTGCGGCATCGTGGTGGACGAGGGGGTGCTCTTCCGCACCAACGAGAACGCCTTCGTACAGGCGAAGCGGAAGCTGCTGGATGACTTCGACCTGTGGGGCCTCGTGAGCCTGCCGGCTGGCGCCTTCGTGAATGCCGGCGCCGGTGTGAAGACCAATCTCCTCTTCTTCACGCGCGGCGGGCCGACGGAGAAGGTCTGGTACTACGACCTGTCGGACGTGAAGGTGGGCAAGAAGTCGCCGCTGACCATCGCGCACTTCGAGGAGTTCTTCCGCCTCCTGCCCGCTCGCGCCGACGGCGACCACAGCTGGACGGTCACGCGCGCCGAGATCGACGCGCGGGGCTTCGATCTCAAAGCGGTGAATCCGCACGCCAAGTCGGTGGAGGACACGCGCACGACGGAGGAGCTGCTCGACATCATCGAAGCCAAGGGCAAGGAAGTTGCGGTGGCTATCGCTGAACTGCGGGCACTGACAAGGGGTTCATTCGATGAACCCTCGGAACCGCGATGAGCACATACTACTTCGCCTTCGGCTCCAACATGGTCACCGCGCAGATGGCCGCGCGGTGCACGGGCGCGGAGTTCCTCGGCGTCGCCGTCCTCGAGGACCACCGCTTCCGGATTGGACGGCGCGGGTACGGCAGCGTGGTGCCGGAGCACGGCGCGGCGGTGTACGGGGTGCTGTGGGGCCTGCGGGAGGAGGACGAGGCCGCGCTCGACGTCTACGAGGGCGTGCGCCACGGTCTCTACCAGAAGGCGCGGCGGACCGTGCGCACCGACGCGGGTGACGACCGTCCGGCGCTCGTGTACGTCGCCACCGACCCCACGCCTGGCGCCGCGGTGCCCGGGTACATGGAGAAGATCGTTGCCGCGGCGGAGGAACACGGCCTTCCGCAGGCATACCGCGAGGAACTCAGGGGCTGGCTGCCGTGATCCCGCGCGCCATCGGCACGCGGTGTGCGGGACTCTCAGTTGATCGACTTGGTGCGCCGTTCCCGGCGCACGAACGCGCGAGAAACCACGAGGAGGGCAGGAAGGCACCCATGAGACTGACGACGCTTGCGGCAACGCTCGCGGCGCTCGC
>Ga0315297_10002030_pt1 | contig 12730 bp, 18 predicted proteins | sample YL17G15_0_MG_FD_203628 | JGI IMG/M metagenome (GOLD analysis project Ga0315297, IMG submission 203628) | Sediment microbial communities from Yellowstone Lake, YNP, Wyoming, USA - YL17G15_0 | ecosystem: Environmental > Aquatic > Freshwater > Lake > Sediment | place: USA: Wyoming | collected... | reverse complement strand
GACTTCTTCGAGATCCAGACGAAGCCCCTCCCCTCGGACGACACGATCAAGGGTCCGACGGACGTGAACCAGCCCCGGCGGATCGAACACTGGAGCCCCCGGGACCCCCGGCATGTGGACCGCATCGAGACCCAGGACGGGGTGCTCGCCGGCTACAACGTCACGCCGACCACCCCCGAGGCCCAGGCCCTCAAGCAACCCCGGGACCCCAACAACCCTCAACCCGACAAGAACCCCTGGGACATCCTCCATTTCCGCTTGATGAGGCGCAAGTTCTACAGGTGGCAGAATCAGAGGTTCCGAAACATCTACGGATCGAGCATCCTCTACGCCGCAATCCGGTCGTGTCGCCAACTGAAAATCATGGACGACATGCTCATGCTCCACCGGATCTTGAGGTCGCTCGACCGGCACATCTACTACATCGACGTGGGCCACGCCTCCCGCGAGGACGAGATCCGCACCCTCAAAAAGTGGAAGGCGGCCCTCAAGCGGAAACAGTGGATCGACCCGGCCTCCCAGAGGTTCGCCTCCCGCTTTGATCCGATGACGTGGTTGGAGGACATCTTCTGGCCGACCCGGGCGAACTCGAATAGCAAGGTGGAAACGCTCACCGGCCAGCCCAACGTCACGGAGATCGTGGACCACAAGCGTTTCGTCAACCGATTTTATGGCATCATGCGGGTGCCGAAGGGGTATTTCGGACACGAGGACGACCAGCACGCCCTGGTGGCGAAGAACACGCTCGCGCAACAGGACGTGCAGTACGGGCGAAGGTGCAACTCGATCCAGGCGCACTTCGTCGAGGGGCTCACCCGGCTCTGCCAGATCGAGCTTGCCCTCCGCAACCTGGACCCGAACCCGGACCAGTTCCAGATCATGATGAGCCGGCCCTCCAGCCTGGAGGAGCAACAGCGGGTCGAGGTCACCTTGAACCTCATCGAGGCGGCCAAGGGGATGATCGAGTTCGGGACGACGGCGAGCCTGGACATGGTGGCCTGGACGCGGCACGTCCTCAAGGCCACGCTCGGGATGACCACCTACGAGATCGCCAAGTTCACGAAGGGCCTGGAGGACCGGGTGGCGGCTCACCCGGAGGTGGGTCTGGGCGACTTCAAGCCGGCCCCGGCCGGTGGGGGGGACACGGGCTACAACGCCCCCGGGCACGATGAGCCCCCGGACGACCAGGGGCCTCCGGCCGGGAAGCGGGAGATCCCCACCGACACGGGGGAGCCCATCAAGCAGGAGGACTACGGGGCCATCCCGATCAACGAGATCGAGCGGCGGGTCCGGGGCTTCCTCTCCCGACCTCGGAGCAACGGAGGGGGCGATGTGCGACTGTACGAGCATCCTGGGGACCATCCCGATCACGGAGATTCCAAGCTACCTTCGGAACCGTCTGAGTGAGTCCGGCCTCCAGGGGGACGCCCTGGAGGACGCCATCACGACCCTGACCCAGGACCTCCTGGAGGGGAAGCACCTGGGGACCTTCACGGCCGATGACCCCCATCGGGAGCGGACGGCCCGGGCCATCCACAAGCACGACCGCCCCCGGGACCTCCGCCGTCGCCAGGGGAACATCGCCCAGAGGCAACTCCAGAAGGACCTGGAGGACCTCAAGGGGGTGCTCTACAACCTCGTGGGCAACTACTTCGACCAGCGGGACAACCCGACCAAGTACCCCGACGCCCCGGCCAGCAAGACGAAGCTCCGCCTGGAGATGGCCCGCCAGTTGAAGCACCACTACTACCACGCCTACAAGCTCGGGCTCCACGGGGCGGGGCTCAAGCACGCGATGGACTACAAGACCATCCGCCTGACCGGGGAGGAGCAGGACTGGGTTGAGTCCGCCTGGCAGCACGAGGCGCGGTACTTCACGAGCTTCTTCGATGACCTCGTGACCGACTCCTCGCGCACGAACGTCTACCGCCGGGTGGACGCCTACGTGGAGACCATCAACGCCATCTACCACGCCGGGCTGGTCCGGGCGACCCCCGCGGAGACCATCTGGTTCTGGCGGCTACACCCCGCCGAACACTGTGAAGGGTGCAAGGTTCTGGCCCGCTACAGCCCCTATACAAAGTTCACCCTGCCCACGACCCCAAAGGCTGGGTCTACCCAGTGTCTCTCAAATTGCAAGTGCTCCCTGGAGGCCAGGACGGCCCGTCCTGGTGAGGTTGAGCGGGTGGCCGCGAAGAACCTTGCGAACTCCACCATGCTCAAGAAGTTGGCGAAGCTGAAGAACGTCAGGTAGGGCTCAGGGTTAGGTATGCAGCGGCACAAGCCAGAAGATCCACGCTATCGAGGAAGTTCCCGATTCCGTGGTTGCAGGACTGACAGAGCAGACCCCGGACGGCCCCAGTCTGATGGTCATGGTCTACGTGAAGCATCCCCCTTTTTCCTGGGCGAGGGGGCTTCTTGCAGATCGCACATCCCCCACCCTGCTTCTCCAAGAGGGTATGGTACTCGGTCTGTTTCATCCCATAGACCCTTCGTAGGTAGCATTCCCTGGAAACAGCAGCGTACCGTTCTGGATGTTCTTGCTGCCATCTCTTTGCCCTGGCCCGGAACTCGGGCTTGTGCTTCCGGTAGTACTCTCGACAACAAATCTTCCGGCGAGTTCTGGTCTTCTCATTGTATGCCTGGGAGTACTCTTTCTCACACTGGAGGCAGTAGCAGTTCAACCCATCCCGGTACCTCGCCTTCGGACGAAACTCGGACTCTGGTTTCTCCCTCTTGCAACGAGTACACGTCTTCATACCATGAGTGTACAAGTTATTGAGACAGTAGTAAAGGCACATAGTACGGAGTACAGGGATCGCGCGCCACGCGCGCACGGGGGCTCCGCGTGGTCCGATTCCAGTAGATAGATTGATTCAGGAGATACCCCATGAGGAGTAGAGTCTTGATGATTCCAGAAGACCCCCATGAGGAAGAAGATCCAGTGGACTCGGGCTCCACGGAAGCCCCGCGCGATCCCACCGAGCACGTAGCACGGCCTCCCGCCCCCCAGACCCAGTTTTCCCGGCTCATCAAGACCCTCTCCCAGGGCTACCTCTCCGTGAGCGTCTACCTGAACGTCGTGGGGGGTCACGACTACTACGACGTGGTGGTTCACCGTCGGGTGAAAGCCCGGGGTGGGGAGCAGGTCTGGAAGCGCGGGGCGAACCTCAAGCCCACCGACCTCCCCGACCTCCTGGAGCTTCTCGGCGAGGTCAAGACCTACCTCACCGCTCGGGGGGTGCAGATTGTCCGGTGAGACTACCGCCCCTGGAGCGTTCAGTAGGGTAAGATGAACTCCATGCCGGACCCGGCCCTGGTGCGTTTCGTGCCCCTGGACCACGAGGACTTCCGCAAGCTCTCGTTCCACGACCAGCTTCACGCCGTCGGGCTCTACACGTTCCACAAGGACGAGTACGAGGCGGTCTGTCGGGAGAAGGGCTACCAGACGGACCCGGCGAAGCTCCCGGCCGCCATCCGCAAGGTCACCGAGGCGATGCTCCTCCTGGACCGGCTCCGGGCCGAAGGCATCCCCGAGCCGGAGCCGGGCTTCGCCCTCCAGGCCATCCGCCAGTGGGCCGGCTACCGATGCCTCTACCCCCGCCAGTGGGGCCCGGTGGACCGGGAGATGTTCCACGCGCTCAACCACTGGGTCGTGAACGTCCGTCTGTTCCACCTGCCCATCCTGGCCCTCACGGCCAGGGCCTTCTACCTCTGGGACCGGCTCGCCCGCACCCGACCGAACACCCCCTCGGCCCACATGGTCATCCTGGTGGCCCTCATGCTCACCTACGCGGACCAGGAGGGCATCGAGGACGCCTACCTCACGGACGGCCGGATGAAGAAGCGGGACTGCCAGGGGCGGTTCAAGAAGCTCCACGAGGAGCGGGGGCGGGTGTGGCGGAAGCTCTACCCGACCGCCCTGGCGAAGCTCTCCGACATCCGCACCCTGGCCGACCTCCAGGCAATTGCCCCCCGCATCCGGGATGACGCCGATGGCTCTCTGGCCTCGGTCATCGCTCCCGACCCTTCCCATGTCCGCTTCGGCTCCTCCCTCCGGGCCCACAAGCTCCCCCGCTACTGCGAGTTCAACCCCTTCTCCCTCGTGTCCCGGCGGCTCACCGTCCTGGGGCAACCCCGATGCTCCCACCTGTACGTTCACCTCCCGATCATCCCCGAGTTCTTCTACCTCCGCGACACGACCTTCACCGTCCGGGACTGGGATCTGCTACGGTAGACCCATGCTTCACGTCGAGTACGGGACCGTATTCTCCCGCCTGACCGGGACGACGGCCGAGCTATGGGACGCCCACCTGGCGCTCATCCCCCCGGACGCCGAGGAGGAGGTTTCCCTGCTCCGTGAGGACGGCACGCTCTACACCGGCCTCCTGCCTTACCTCCGCTCGAAGCTCGAAGCCCCCATCGAGGTCACCGGGCAGACCACGAGCCCCTTCTTCGCCGAGCCCCCCGAGGTCCCGCCGGAGCTTCTGAGCACGGACCAGGAGCCCGAGTTCCGGCTCCGGGACTACCAGGGCTCGGCCATCCGCAAGGCGCTCATGGCAGGCCGGGGGGTCGTGGAGATTGCCACGGGCGGGGGCAAGACCGAGGTGGCGGCCGGGGTGCTCATCCACCTGCTCTGGAAGAAGGTCATCCACCGGGCGCTCTACCTCGTGGGGACGGCCCACCTGCTCAACCAGACGGTCGAGCGGCTCCAGCGGCGGGGAGTCCCGGACGTGGGCATCCTGGGGGACGGGAAGCGGCGGTTCGGGAAGGCGAAGGTCCTGGTCGCCACGGTCCAGAGCGTCAACAAGAACCTGAACTGTGGGGATGAGCAGGTCCACGACTACCTCCACACGGCGGAGTGCCTCATCGCGGACGAGTGCCACCACACGCCGGCCCGGACCTGGAGCCTCCTGGCCGAGACCTGCCCGGCCGTGTGGCGGTTCGGGTTCACGGCGACCCTGTGGGACGACCCGAGGGGCTACACGGGCTCGGACCTGGCGCTCATCGGGCTCATGGGGCCACCCATCGTCCAGGTCTCGATGCGGTCCCTCATCGCTCGGGGGTTCCTGGCGGAGCCCACGGTGCTCATGCCGTCCCTGTCCTCGGAGAAAGTTCTGGTGCATCCCCGGAGCTTCAACGCCTGGTTCCGCACCTATCGCAACGGCATCGTGCGGCACACGGCGAGGAACTCCCTGGTCCTGAGCTACGCCCGTTACCTGTACGAGCGGAGCTACCGCACGCTGGTCTTCACGGCCCAGGTGGAGCACGGGTCGTTCCTCCTGACGTGCCTGGCGAAGCTCGGCATCGAGGACGCCCTGTTCCTGTCCGGGGGCTCCCGGGCCGAGTTCTACGTGGGCGGGGTGCGGCAGACCGAGACCTGGAGCATCCAGAAGATCGCCAAGTACATCGAGACCCACGAGCGGTGCGTGATCGTGGGGACCCCGGTGATGGATGAGGGGCTCGACTTCCCGGGGCTCCAGGCGCTCATCATGGCGGGGGCGATGCAGAAGTACCGGCGGACCATCCAGCGGGTCGGGCGGGGGCTCCGGCCGAAGCCGGGGGAGAACCGGGTGGTCATCATCGACCCGTTCGACCTCACGCATCCGTTCCTCCAGGCGCATTCGGAGTACCGGCGGTGGACCTACGAGGCGGAGGCGTTCCCGCTCCACGACAAGGCGGTGGAGGTCTTCGGTGAGGAGGTTCCGGTGGACCTGGGGCTCGTGGCGAAGCTCGGCATCGAAAAGGCCCTAGTGACTAAGCCGGCCCGGCCGTTCAGTAGGAGTAGGAGGTCTTGATGATCGAGGTCCGTCAAGAGGGGAAGCGGGTATTCATCCGGGGGGCAGGTCAGGATCTCCATGTGCTCTGGCGTCTGCTCACAAACATCGTTGTGTATGGGTTCGGAAAGAAGATCGACATCGAGCAAGGGGATGAGTCCCTGGTCATCGAGAAGACGGACGATTCCCTACCTTTCGACCCATATCCGCTGCGTTAGGAGGTTTCGATGAAGGTCCGCACCATCCGGCTCCCCCTAACTCACCGTATCAACGTCGGGGAGTTCGAGACCGTGGAGGTCACGGTGGACATCACGGCCGAGCTTGACCCGGGCGAGGAGGTGGACCAAGCCTACGCGGCGCTCCGGCCCGAGGCGCTCCGGCTCTGGAAACAAGAGGCCATCCTGACCCTCAAGGGGGTCATCCTTCGACGGCGGGACACGGGCAAGCCGGCCGATGTCCCCGAGGCGCTCCTCCGCCACATGGCATCCGTCAAGTAGGCGGAGCCATCGGTGGCGGACTCCAAGTACACCTACGACCGGGGCTTAGACTTTCATCCTGTCATGGAGTACCATCCGAACTGGAGGTACTTCATGGGTAGGGTGATGAGTCAAGCGACCAAGGATCGAATTGCGGCCTCGAAGCGGGGGAGAAAGCGCGGACCTTTGCCGGATGAGTGGCGAGGGAAGATTGCCGCTTCTCTGCGAGGGAAGCCTCATTCTGAGGAACACCGGGACAACATCGCCGCTTCTCTGCGGGGGAAGTCACATCCTCATCGGGGAGGCCCTCCGTGTGCCCGTGTGTTGCAGTCCGGGTGGACGCACACGGACGCCACCCGAGCGAAGATGTCGGAGTCTGCGAGTGCTCGTGTTTTGCGTGGGCACTTCGGGAAGATCAAGGGGCACTACACGCCTAAGAAGGTGAGCAATCGGGCGGTCCAGCATTACCGAAGCTCGCTCGAATTGCGTTTCATGCAGACCTTGGACTCAGACCCCGATGTGTTGTCCTGGGAGTACGAGTCGTTCCGGGTCCCATACGGGACGCACTACACCATCCCGGACTTCTTGGTTCATCGTCGGGGTGGAAGCGTAGTGGTTGAGGCGAAGGCTCGTGGGCTGGTTCCTTCGTTCCTTCAAGAGGATCGGTACTTTGCGGCTCTCGCATGGGCAGACGGGCAGGGTATCCCCTTCCTGATTCTGACCGAGGACGGGTTCCTGCGTGGGTGACTCGGCAAAATACCAATATGACCGGGGCTTCCAGGAGCGCATCGTCGCCCTGGTTCTGCGGGAGCCGGCGTTCGTACACGACTACGAGGACGTAGTGGACCCGGCCTATTTTGAGGCCGAGTCCCTGGGCATCATCTCCCGCCTGGCCCTGGAGTTCTTCCGCAAGACGAACGAGATCCCGAACCGGGACACGCTCCGGGAGACCCTCAAGGACTACTGCCAGGAGTACCGGGTCGGGGAGCGGGTGCTCGGGGAGGTTGAGACCGACATCGACACGGTTTACAAGATCGACCTGTCGAACGTCCAGGCGGTGAGGGATCGGGTCATCCGCTTCGGGCAACGCCAGGCGCTCCGGTCGGCGGTCCTGGAGATCGCGGACCTCGTACAGAAGGACGATGAGTACGACCGGGCCCGGGAGATCATCGGCCGGGCGCTCCATGTGGGGACCGGGGCACGGGAGCTAGGGGTTCACCTGGGGACGGACCTGCTCCGGCTCCCGCAGATGGCGGCCGAGTCCACCTACGCGGTCGCCAACAAGGTCCCGACCTACTGGCCCACCTTCGACAAGTACACCTCCGGGGGGATGGGGCGGAAGGAGGTCTGGATCTTCGCGGCGCTCTCGGGCATCGGCAAGTCCACCTGCCTCGTGCAACTGGGGGTCTCGGCTCTGACGGCCGGGCACGCGGTCCTGCACTACACGGTGGGGGACCTGGACGAGGTGGACGTGGAGCTTCGGTACGCCTCCCGGATGACGGGATGCACCATCCCGGAGATCATCACGAACGACCCCAAGTTCCAGGCTCGGGCGACGGCGCGGGCCAAGTACAACACGAACCTGTGGGTCAAGCACTACTCCTCGGGCCAGGCGACGATGGGGCAGGTCCGGTCCCACATCTCGAAGCTGGTCCACGTCAAGAACTTCCACCCGGGGGTGATCATCTTCGACTACCCGGACGAGATGAAGATCGGGGAGGACCTCTACCGGGACCTGGGGCAGATATACGGGGACTTCCAGGCCATCTGCCACGACTACAACTCTCTGGGCATCGCCGCCTCCCAGGTGGACCGCTTCGCCCCCAAGCGGGAGAACGAGATCATCCGCATGGAACATGTGGACCATTCAAAATTGAAGTACGCGAAATGTGACGGCTTTGTGAGCATCAACCAGACCATCGCCGAGCGGAAAGCCGGGAAGGCCCGGCTCTGGGTTGACAAGACCCGTCGGTGGGGGTCTCACTACCTGATCGAACTGGACGTGGACTACGCCCAGTCCCGCATGACCGAAGCCCGGGAGGTGCAGTATGAAGAACCAGAGCCCCCGCTCCCGCCCCAGAGCGGGCGGAAGCAACGCGGCCGATAAGGCGGCACGAGAGCTTCGTGAGCGGTTCCCTGACGCCAACGAGTTCGCCCGGAAGATCCTCCAGCCCCCTTGCCCCCTGGAGGCTCTCAACCGGCTCGGGAGAAGGCTCGCCGATGCCAAGGTCACGAAGTTCGGCAAGCAGCGGGGCCGCCGGGCCGTCATCGTCTTCTCCGAGGAAGAGATTAACCTCTACGGGCTCGCCCTCGCCCGGGTCGTCCTGCTCGGGAAGGCCCCGACGTAGGACCCGGAGCAAGGTCCGCAACTGGCGGAAGGTGACCTGTGGGGGGTGCCCCAAGGAGTGCCGGTACGCCGACTTCAAGATCCTGCCCGGCCGGCGGGGCAAGGGGGTCTACAGCTACGCCTTCGAGATGCTCATGGACGGGAAGGACGGGGACCCGGAGAGCTACACCTACAAGCGGCGGGGGAGGGTCCTGGGCTCGCTCCACCAGATGAAGCTCGAAGCCTGGCAGCAGTTCACGATGGCCTGCAAGACGGAGAAGGGGTTGCTATGAGCACGAAGATCAACCAGGAGACCCTGGAGGGGGTCCAGGAGGTCCTGGAGGAGGTCTCGGAACTGGGAGTCCAGATGGAGCGGGTGGCAGACCGGCTCGACCTCATGGCCGGGAGCTACAGCTACCCCGAACTGGCCTCCCTCCTGCTCCAGGCCCACGAGGACCTCCGGGAGGAGCGAGACCACCTGGAGGAGTCCCGGAACGCTCTCAAGGCCGAGAAGGACAACCTGGAGCGGGCCCTGGAGGCGGCCGTGCAGACCTCGGTGGAGCGGCCGGGGGCCATCGAGGACGGGGCCCGGGGGCTCCGCCGGTACTACCAGGAGGCGGCGGGAGGGGTGGCCCGGGGCGGGTCGGGGTGGGTCGCCGCCCAGGATGCCGCCCGGGCGGTCCTGGAGGGGGTCAAGGGGGGCCACCTGTAGATGTCTCTCGACTCCCGGCTCCAGGCCAAGTCCGCGAAGAACTCCCAGGGGGAGCAGGTCTTCTTCTGCCCCTTCTGCGAGAGCCGGAAGGGGTCCCCGGACAAGACGGGGCACCTGTACGTGAACGAGAAGAAGGGGGGTTTTTTCTGCCACCGTTGCGGGACCAAGGGCCCCTTGACCTACCTCCAGAAGCTCCTGGGCTTCGAGGAGGTGGCACTCCAGGAGGATGCCTGGCGGATGAAGCTCCAGGCGGCCCTGGACCCGCCCCCGAAGCCTCCGGCCCCGGTGCGGGAGCTTCCCCGGGACTTCTGCCGGATGCCGGCCGGCTCGGAGGCGTACCGCTACCTCATGGCCCGGGGGCTCGCCCCGGAGGACCTGGACTACTTCCAGGTGGGGATCGGGACGGCCAACCTGCGGGACGTGCCCGAGGAGGAGCGGCGGCACTACGCGGGGAGGAACCGGGTGGTCTTCCCGGACTTCGACCGGGAGGGGAAGCTCTGCTACTGGGTCGCCCGGACCTACCAGGACCCGCCGCACAAGGCCAAGTACAAGAACGCCCCCTGGAGCGCGGCCGATGAGGTCTTCCACCTGGCCCGGGTCCCGGGGCCCTACGTGGTCATCGGGGAGGGCCCGCTCGATGCGATGGTGGCCTCCCGGTGGACCGGCCGGAACGCGGTCTGTACCTACGGCAAGGGGGTCTCGCCCGACCAGATCATCCGCCTGGCCGAGGAGCTTCCCCAGGTCCAGGTCTATTACGTGGCCCTGGACCCCGATGCCCCCCGGGAGGGGGCGCACCTGGCCTCCCGCCTCTCCGCCCGCTACAAGCAGGTCCGCCTGGTCTCGATGCCCGAGGGCCAGGACCCCGCCTCCCTGGGCCCGAGCTTCCGTTCCTGCCTGGCCCGGGCCCGCCCGTTCACCCTCCTGTAGATTCCGCTTGACAATGTAAAGCAGATGAGTACACTGGGATCATGGACCCGGACCCCGGAGTGGGATCTATGGCTCCGACCTTGCCCACACGGTCCTACCCTGGAGCCACAATCAACCCCTCCCTGTCGTTTTTTGATTGACTCTGTGAAGCGATTGACTACAATGGGTCTTAGATGGAGGATCGAGCCATGACCCAGGACAAGCGTGAGAGCGTTTACGAGAAGGTGACCCAGACGATCATCACCCTCCTGGCCTCGGGTGTGGTTCCCTGGTCGAAGCCCTGGAAGGGTGGGAAGCACGGGTCGGCGATGTCCTACGCCACGGGCAAGTCCTACCGGGGCTACAACCAGATGATCCTGTCCTGCCTGCGGGCCTCCCAGGGGTACAAGTCGGCCTACTGGATGACCTTCAACCAGGCGAAGGCGGCCGGCGGGTCCGTGAAGAAGGGCGAGAAGGGGACCCCCATCATCTACTGGAACTGGATCAAGAAGACCGTCGAGAACGCCGACGGCACGACTTCCGAGAAGAAGATCCCGTTCCTCCGCTACTACACCGTCTTCAACTACGACCAGACCGACGGCGTGAAGGTGGCGGCCGGTGAGCTTCCGACCACGGAGCCCGAGCCCGAGTTCAACCCCATCGAGGCGGCCGAGGCCATCGTGGCCGGCTACAAGTCCTGCCCCCCGGTGGCCTTCGGTGGGGACCAGGCGTGCTACCGCCCCATGACGGACGAGATCGGGATGCCGGGGAAGACCTCGTTCGTGTCCCCCGAGTCCTTCTACTCGACCTACTTCCACGAGATGACGCACTCGACCGGCCACAAGTCCCGCCTGGGGCGCTCCGGCGTCACGGGCCCGACCTACTTCGGCTCGGACGTGTACTCCCAGGAGGAGCTTGTGGCGGAGATGGGGGCCTCGTTCCTCTGCGGCGTGTCCGGCATCGACAAGGTGACCCAGGACCAGAGCGCGGCCTACTGCGACCACTGGATCAAGGTCCTCAAGGGGGACTCGAAGCTCGTGGTGATGGCGGCCTCCCAGGCGCAGAAGGCGGCGGACCTCATCCTGGGCTCGACCCCGAAGGCGGCCGAGGAGACCTCGGCGGAGCAGGAGTAGGCCATGAAGACCGAGCGGAACTGCGAGAACTGCGCTCACCGTCGGAGCCGGCCGGACAAGGGATGCGCCGTCCCCGGGGAGCGGTGCTACCACCCGAGCGTGCGTCTGGTCGGCATCCGGGTCCTACTTGACCCGGCCGGCACCTGCCAGGACCACCAGTTCGCCCGCGAGGTCAAGGAGGGGTAGCCCATGCCACCCGAGGTTCAACTGGCCCTGGGACGCATCTTCCGGCTCCTGTCCCGCCCCTTCCAGGAGGGGGACCTGGAGGAGTACCACCGATGCCGGAGCATCATCCTGGACGCCTCACCCGAGCCCCAGGAGGACCACCGGCCGAACTGGGTCCGGGACCGCCTCCGGGGAGCACAAGGGGACTGACATGACCTACACGGGCAAGAGGGACGCGCACACCTGCTCCTGGCCCCGGTGCAAGCGGACGGACCTCTGTTGCGCCGTCCCCCACCCGAACGACCACACCTTGACCCGGGGGCTCTGCGACCGGCACTTCGAGGTCTGGCACGAGACCCAGGAGCCGATGGCCCGGGCCGCCCTGGTCTTCCGCATCTTCGGCCGGAAGGTGCGGCCGTGAGGGACTTCGAGGAGCCTCAGTCGATGGCTCGGCTGGAGGGGCTCATCAAGGAGTGGCGGCCTACCTGTACCTCCTACGTGACGTGGATTGAGAGCTTCGAGCCCCGCCGGCATCTCGTGGTCCGGTTCGGGAAGCGGGTCTCCCGCCGGGTGTCCTTCGAGGGAGCCGGTGCTACCTGGCGGGAAGCCTTCGAGGCGGTGGAGCGGGCCCGGTGGGGATAGCCTGTACGATTCTGCTTGACAAAGTGAATCGGATGACTACACTGAGACTCATGAGCAAGGAGACCGCCATGAAGGGATACGTCATCCGGGGTCGAATCAACGCGAAGCTCATCCTCTGTACGGACGGTGAGTTCCACATCGAGTCCCTGGTGGGCCCGGGCGGGTGGTGCGCCAAGGTCTACAAGCTCCGCTCGAACGCCGTGCGGTCGTACCCCGACAACCCGATCACCGAGGCGAGGTAGGGTCATGGCAAGCAAGAAGAACACGAACCCCCTGGTCCAGGCCCCCGAGACCGTCCGCTCCGACCTGGAGGCGGCCTTCGCCCGGATGCTCGAAGCTCGCGCCCAGGCCGAGGCCCTGGAGGCCGAGTGGAAGAAGCTCCGGGACGAGACCCTGGCCCCGGCCGTGGTCGAGTACGGGGACCACACGAAGCCGGAGCTTCCGGCCGACTCCACCATGCAGATCGGCTCCCACAAGGTCCAGTGGGTCGGGTCGGAGAAGCACTCCTACGACCAGGGGCGGGGGTTCGTGGCCCTGGCGAAGCTCCCGGACCTGTACCGGGAGGTCGTGGTCATGGTCCCGACCATCGACAA